>LIDZ01014672.1_pt1 | contig 34951 bp, 35 predicted proteins | sample 644651 | NCBI WGS metagenome assembly LIDZ01 (sample SAMN03856242, study PRJNA289617) | food metagenome | isolation source: wine grapes on drying loft during traditional withering process | host: Vitis vinifera cv. Corvina | place: Italy: Gargagnago di S. Ambrogio di Valpolicella | collected 2014-01 | reverse complement strand
TGTCACTGACATTTATATATTATTAAAATACAAAAACCGTGCTCTCCAGTGAGAGCACGGTTTTTGATTTATTTTTATAGAGTCATTACTCACACCATTCGCTTATTCTCATTATTCTCATTATTCTTATATTCGCTCAGCTTTTGATTGAGTTGTTTGGCCTCATTCTGCCCATCAATATGCATCATTGTAAAGACCACTCCTTTAACAAGAAGAATTACAATCGTATACGATAATAATAGATCCCTATCAAAAATCTGGCGGGAGCTAAAAAACCATAACCATAATATTAAAAATACATCTGCCATTAGAAAACTGACATAGAAGCTGATTATTCCAGCTTTTTTCCCCAGTTCATGTGTATTCACTAAAGCGTACTTGAAACAAGTAAACGCTGAAGCAATTAAGACGATTTGCCCGAGCAGTGAAGCTTGAATCGTTCCTGAAGAAGAGAGGGCCAACACTATTGCGGCAATGACTGTCAAGAATCCACAAGCTACCAGAAAATCCTTTAACATATACGATAGATATTTGCTGATTTTCATAATGGAGCCTCCTTAGAGTCCTAATTTTGTTTTGAGCACCGGAACATATTGTCTGGAAATGAAGACCTTCTCACTATTCTGAAGCAACGCTTCAAACCTCCCATACAGAATCGGGCTTACCGATTCAATTTTTGAAATATTAAGGATGGTTGATTTGGATGCTCTAAAAAAATCCCAGTGCTCGTATTCCGTCTCAATCTCATACAGCTTAAGCCTGGATTCAAAAACCTTCTCTTGGCAATAAATGAAGACTTTATTGTCTACGGCCTCGAAATAAAAAACATCATTGGGATTGATAATGTACATCTGTAAATCCAGGATTCCAACAAGCTTTTTGGAAGTTGATTTAATGGAGTAAATTAGTTTCATCAATGATTCATCAGGCTCATTACATCGTATTATGATTTCAGGTTCACTTCCTGGTGGGATATTTTCAATCGTAACTTTCATCTGGTCACCCCATTTTCAGATATTGGAACAGCCGCTATTCTATCCATGCCAGCTTGAGCTCCTGCTTACAGTTACAGTATATTTTCACGGTAATTTATATTCAATAGGTGCTAAAGTAAGCTGCAATACTGGAGAGCTAAGCTGCAGAAATCGAGGGTAGCTTGATTAAACCGCCTCAAAAAATAGACCGCCCTTTCGCAAGGATGCGGTCTATCTCTGTCTGCAGCAATTCATGTAGTCCTTAATAAAACAGCAAAAAAACGGCATCTCTGCCGTTTCATGTTAAATCTATTATGGAGAATAGGGGGCTCGAACCCCTGACCTCATCGCTGCCAGCGATGCGCTCTCCCAGCTGAGCTAATCCCCCGAGTTGCTGGTATTTATATTTGCTTATGTACCCGTTTACGCGGTAAGCACTGTCACTCACTTAAGCTTAAGCTCTGTAGGCGACTCCTATATAATATAAAAAATCGCCTATGGTGTCAACAGTTTGTTTTACAGCCCCTCCAGCCCTTCGCTCTTTGACAGCAGCCCCTTCAGTTCCTTCATGAACATGTTGATGTCTTTGAACTGACGATAGACCGATGCGAAACGGACGTAGGCGACCTCGTCGACAGGGTAGAGCTCTTCCATCACCAGCTCGCCGATCTGGCGACTCTCGATTTCGGCCAGAGCGATGCCACGCAGCGCTTTCTCGACCTCAGACACGATGACCTCTAGCCGTTCAACAGGCACAGGGCGCTTCTCACAGGCTCGGATTAGACCGCGCAGTATTTTGTCACGGCTGAATTCCTCGCGGCTGCCATCCTTCTTGATAACGATTAGAGGGGTTTCCTCAATCATCTCAAAGGTAGTAAACCGCTTGCTGCACAGCTCGCATTCACGCCTCCGTCGGATCGACTTATTCTCGTTGGCTGGACGCGAGTCCAGTACTTTGGTATTGGTATGATCACAGTAAGGGCATTTCATAAGTTAAATCACTTCCTTATTTTTCTTGTTATGAATATGGCAAGTCCAGCACATAATACAGTTACCAACCGATAGGAGGTGAACAGCAATGAGCCAAAACAACAGCTCCAACAACCTGGTAGCTCCTAAATCCAGCGCAGCTTTGAATCAATTGAAATTTGAAGTTGCCCAAGAACTGGGTATTACACTTTCCCCAGATGGGTATCAAGGCAATAAAACATCTTACGAAAACGGTTCGATCGGTGGTTACATCACTAAACGTCTTGTAACCCTGGCTGAACAGCAATTGGCAGGTCAATACAAATAACCTGTCTGCATACGCTTGCCTAAGGAAGTATTAAACGGCTCACGGGCTGTTTAATACTTCTTTTTATTAAGCAGCACGGATTAGAACTCACTATAAATCTCCGTGTACTGATCATAATAATAAAGAACACGCTGCACATAATGACGGGTCTCCCCAATGGGAATATCCTTGACCGTAGCTTCAGTTCCGTCCCAAGATCCTGCTTCCAGCCAGTGCTTCACGTTGCCCGGCCCTGCATTATACGCAGCGATAACTGCTGTGCGGTTGCCTTCGAACTGATGGGACAGATTGGACAAGTACCAAGTCCCAAGCTCAATATTCTCAGACGGCTTCTCCTTCAGCTGAACCAAGGAGACATCGGGCAGCTTGGCCATTTCGAGTGCCCACTTGGCTGTATCCGGCATGAGCTGCATTAGTCCTAGTGCGCCTTTTTTGGATTCACGTCCGGTCTTATAGTTAGTCTCAACACGGATAATTGCTGCCACAAGAAAAGGATCCATCTCATAAGTAATGCTATGCTTACGGATCTCTTCCTTATAATAAATGGGATAGAACCAGGACATCCAGTTTGTGCTTAGAAACAGTATTGCCGTAAAACCTACGAACAACAGGAGCAGCACCCTTTTTTTACGCAGCCATTTCATGATAACCCCAGCCTGTCCCACAAAGTGGCAACCTGCAGCTCGGTATGAGTGAGGTCCAGACTATTGTCGATCACATAACTCGCCTTGCTGCGCTTCATCTCAATGTCCATTTGCGCAGCCAAACGTCCTTCCGCCTGTTCACGTGATAATCCATTACGCTCCATTAAGCGGGCAAGCTGAATTTCAGGGGGAACATACACCACCACTATCTCCTGAAACAGGTCCTCAAGCCTGGATTCATATAGCAATGGGATATCAACTATAATTAACCGTTTAGGCTCTTCCTGCTCCATTCTGTACATGCGATCTTTGATCTCCTGCCGAATAGCCGGATGCGTCAGTTCGTTCAGTACCTGCCTTGCCTCTGCATCTTTAAAAACAATCTCACCTAATTCTGCTCTGTTCAGCGCTCCATCTGGCAAAAGAATTCCGTTTCCAAAATAACGCACGGCAGCAGCCAGCACTGGAGATCCGGGGAGCATAACTTCTCTGGCGATAGCATCAGCATCAACCAATCTTGCTCCCTTATTTACAAATAGTGTGGACACCGTGCTTTTTCCAGAAGCAATGCCTCCGGTTAAGCCCATAATCATGAATTCACCTCATAACAGCTTCATTATTCCCATTGTAATTAATAATAACGCAGGTAGCGCTGCAGCATGTTTCATCCAGTAACTTCCGGCGAATCTGAGTCCTGTCTTCATGCCCATCATCAGAAATGAGCCACTGAACAGGGCAATCATAAGTGCAGTCCAGATGGGGTTGAAGCCCAGTAAGGCCGCTCCAAGTCCTGCTCCAAAAGCATCCAGAGAGAGCGCAATACCAAGCACCATCGCTTCCATTGACGAAATGCTTCCCGAGGCATCCATATCCGCTGACGATGGGGTACGGAGGATCTGGACCACAATTCCCAGGTGCCGCAGCTCAAGTGAGAATACAGCTGATTTGAGTGGTTCCTCTGCTGCCGCACCGATAAACTGGGCTGAATCCCCTTGATCAGCCGATGCCTGCAGCCACGTTGTGGCAGTTGACGATTCTGTAACGCTTCCCAGCAACTTCCGTTCGTTATTATGTTCTCTTTCTCTCTGCATCAGCATTTGGACTAAAGACCAACAGCCCATCAGGACGAGAATAACAGCTCCGACTGCAGAAGCAGCATGTGGAGATACTACCTTAGCTAGCAGTACACCCACCTGCATGGAGACACCAATGACTACACCTGAACAAAGCGAGATGATCAGGATCGAGAGCAGCGGTATCTTCATTGAGCGTAAACCATATGTAATGCCAACACCAAAACCGTCCAAACTCAAGGCAAACGCCAGCAGCAGCAGTGAAAAAAATGGGCTGAGCACCCGCAATCCCTCCTGTGAAGAACGAGAGCCTAAGCGGATGACTCCGCAGCCTCTCTTCGCTCGATTAAGCATTCTTCACACAGTATATGGGCGGGACAGGTTGTGAGTGCCTACCAATATCAGATTGTAGTTGGACGCTGGCAGTTGGGACAATAATGCGTGCCGCGGCCTCCTACTACAGTCTTCTCGATCATCGTTCCACAAGAAACGCACGGCTGGTCTTTGCGTCCATAAATCAAATGCTGATCCTGATAGCTGCCGCTTTCACCTTGACCGTTCACATACGATTTCACAGATGAACCCCCGGCGTTTACCGCCTCTGTCAACGTAGTCACAATGGCTTCATACAATTTATCCAACTGTTCTCCAGAAAGAACTTTGGCGCTATCCTCCGGATGAATACCCGCCCGGTGCAGCGACTCATCTACATAAATATTACCGATGCCAACAACATATTCCTGATTAAGCAGCAGCGACTTGATTTTTGTGCTTTTTCCAGCCACAATCTCCTTGAATCTCTCCGGAGTAAAAGCAGGTTCCAGCGGCTCCTGCCCCAGCTTGTTCAGAGGCGGTAGTCTGAGGTCTTCGCCCGGCTGAAACAGATGCATCGTACCGAACTGGCGCACATCTGTGTATCGCAGCTCCGTACCATCTGTAAAATGAAAAATAACATGTGTATGCTTGTCCAGCGGGTCATTCTTCTGAAATAGCCCGTACCGCCCCTCCATCCGCAGATGAGACACGAGTACCAGACCATCCAACACAATGCGTAAGAACTTACCTCTTCGCTCCACATTCACCACGCTATGACCTGCCAGCATATTGGCAAAGGCCTGAATATCATCCGGACGTTGAATAATTCGCGCTAACCGGACGGTTACATACTCTATCTGCTTTCCTTTAACTAAAACGTTAAGTGTTCTCTTGACGGTTTCCACTTCCGGTAATTCCGGCATTATATCTCACCTCTACTCCATTATAGCGGATATACACACTATGCGGGGAGCCTATTTCGCTTCATACCAGTTGCTGCCAAAACTTACCTCTGCCTTCAACGGTACAGACAGCTTTAATGCACCCTCCATCACTTCCGGCAAAAGCTGCTTCATCAGTTCCAGCTCATCGGCCGGCACTTCGAAGACGAGCTCATCATGTACCTGAAGCAGCATACGGCTCTTTAGTCCACGCTCGAACAGCGCATTATCCATGTGCACCATAGCCAGCTTAATAATATCCGCTGCAGTTCCCTGTATCGGTGTATTCATGGCTGTACGCTCGGCAAAAGAACGCAGATTAAAGTTCTTCGCATTAATCTCCGGCAGGTAGCGGCGGCGCTCCAGCATGGTCGTCACATAGCCGTTCTTCCGAGCTTCGAGCACAATATCGTCCATATAGCGGCGCACGCCCTTGAACACCTCAAAATATTGTTCAATAAATCGTGCAGCTTCTTTGCGGGGGATATTCAGATTCTGCGAAAGCCCATAATCACTAATGCCGTACACAATGCCAAAATTGACCGCTTTGGCTGAGCGCCGCATATTGCTGTCCACCTGTTCAGCGCTTACGCCAAAGACATCCATCGCTGTCTTCGTATGAATATCCATGTCATTCAGGAAAGCTTCTTTCAAATTCTCATCATCCGAAATATGGGCCAGCACCCGCAGCTCGATTTGCGAATAATCTGCTGCCAGAATCGACCAGCCTGGTTCGGAAGGAACGAACACCTTGCGGATCTTGCGTCCTTCCTCCAGCCGGATCGGAATATTCTGCAGATTCGGAAATTGGCTGCTGAGCCGCCCTGTAGCCGCGATGGTCTGCCGGTAGAAGGTGTGCACCTTGCCGGTTTGCGGGGAAATTTCCTTCAGCAATCCTTCCACATACGTAGATTGGAGTTTGGCAAGAGTACGGTATTGCAAGATCAAGCGTACCGCATCATGATAAGGAGCCAGCTTCTCCAGCACCTCAGCGTCCGTAGAATATCCGGTCTTCGTCTTCTTCACTACGGGCAGGCCAAGTTTCACAAATAGGATGTCACCCAGCTGCTTCGGTGAGTTCAAATTAAATTCGACACCGCAGGTTTCGTATATTCCCGTCACCAGCTTGGAGATTTGCTCTTCTAATTCCTTGCCAAGCTCTTTAAGCTCTTCTTTATTTACCGCTATTCCCTGCTTCTCCATATCCGCTAGGATGCGTGATAAAGGCATTTCCAGATCCACGAACAGATCCGTCATCGCCGTCTCAATCAGTTCCTGCTCCTGTCTTTGTACAATACCGAGTACCGTCGCGCTTTTACGCGCCACATGATTGCCCAGCACTTCCAGATCCGGGATTTTATATTTAGCGCCTTTACTGAATATCTCTTCATCTGCCGACAAGCGAGGCAGTCCATATTTGGCATTCAAGTCGTTAAGATTCTGATTGGCTTCAGTCGGGTCCAGCAAATAAGCTGCCAGCTGTACATCATTGGCGGCCCCGGCAAAAGCAATCCCCTGCCAATGCAGCGCAAGATCGGCCCGGTGCAGATCATAGCCGCTCTTCGGTGCATGCTCGTCCCCTAGCCACTCCCGCAGCTGGGCCGCTTCAGGGGTTTGCAGCAATGCGAACGGCACAAAGTAATGCCGCTCAGGTGAGGATAGACCTAACCCGATCACCTCGGCCCGATGTGGGTTATCCCCATTCGACTCCACGTGCAGCGCCGATATACCGGGAAGTGCTGCAATTAGCGCAGCCAATTCTTCAACACCGACAATGGTAATATCAAGCGCGGCTGCTTCCAACTCGGCTTCCGTTTCCTCACCGGCAACGGCTGGCGCATAAGCGCTTAGTGACAGACGCTCCAATAAAGATCTGAATTCCAGCTTGGCAAACGCCGGTCCGGCGGTGTCCGCCTTAATTTCACTAAAGACCATGTCTTCCCACGAGTGCTCCAGTGGAACCTCGCGATAAATGGTCGCCAATTTTTTGCTCATAACGGCGTCATCCGCATGGGCCTCCAGCTTTTCTTTCATTTTGCCTTTTAGCTCGCTGGTTCCAGCAAGCACCGCTTCCACGGATCCGAACTGATGCAGCAGCTTGAGTGCGGTCTTCTCACCCACACCTGGCACGCCCGGAATGTTATCACTTGCATCGCCCATCAGACCTTTAAGGTCAATAATCTGCAGCGGTGTAAGGTCATATTTCTCACGGATCTGCTCCGGTCCATACAGTTCAATATCCGTAACCCCTTTACGAATCAGAGCTACCGTCGTATGCTCGGAAGCCAGCTGCAGCATATCTTTGTCTCCAGACACAATCATGACCTGCCGTCCTGCCTCATCCGCCTGACGGGAGATGGTACCTATAATATCATCAGCTTCATAGCTGGCAATTTCAAACTGAGGTACACCAAGCTCACGCAACAGCTCCTTCAACATCGGGAACTGTTCGGAGAGCTCCGGTGGCGTCTTCTCTCTTCCACCTTTATATTCCTGATATCCTTCGTGGCGGAAGGTTACTTTCCCCGCGTCGAACGCCACAATCATATGAGTAGGCTTATGCTCCTCGATTAACCGAAGCAGCATAGTAGTAAATCCGTATACTGCGTTCGTCTGCTGCCCTGCTGTATTCGTGAGCGGCGGCATCGCGAAGAATGCGCGATAAATAATGTTATTACCATCTATAAGAATCAACTTGTCCACATGAGCACCTCGCCTTTATGTTGCTTACTTCTTACATATTACCATATGCTCCGCCTAAAAAAGAACCTAAGTACCCTCGTTATTCGAATGGCCGTCAACACCCGAGTTGCCCTATGACCAGAAAAAAGCAAGCTCCCCAATGAAGGAAAGCTTGCTTTAGAAATTCTCTTTACTTTGCATTAATATACACCAATTACTGATTCAGATCCGGACGTTTACCTGTTACCAGATAAACAACGCACTCTCCGATATTAGTAGCATGGTCACCAATCCGTTCGATATACCGGCCTACCAGCGTCAGTACGATTACCTGCGACAGAGCATCCGGCTTCTCGAGCATGAAGGTGTACAATTCATTAATCATAGTGCTGTATAATTGGTCAACCTGATCGTCATCCTGGGCCATTTTGTAAGCTAAATCCGTATTCTCATCCAGATAAGACTGAATAGAATCCGTTGTCATGGTAGTCACGATCTCAGCCATACGGGGAATATCCACCAGCGGCTTAATCAAATGCTGCCCCTGCAGACGCATGGTTACTTTCGCTACGTCTAGTGCCAAGTCACCCATTCGTTCGAGATCACTAGATATTTTGAATGCAACGAGAATACGACGCAAATCCTTGGCTACTGGCTGCTGTGTAATGATTAATCGCGAACCAATTTCCATAATTCGATCTTCCATAGCATTTAACCGTAAATCGGCTTTAACTATGTCCTGAGCACGTGTGGTATCAAGAGTCTGTAGAGCGACAACTGCACCTTCAAGAGCTTCTGTAACATGCTCCCCCATCTGCTGCAGCAAGCTGCGCAGCTCTTCCAAGTCTTTATCAAATTCTTTTCTGCGAATCATATTAAGAGCGATCCTCCTCAAACTTATGGTCAGCTTAGCACTTTCAGGTGATGGGCCTTTTCCGTTGGCAGTTAGCCGAAACGCCCTGAAATATAATCTTCTGTACGGGAATCCTTAGGGTTAGAGAACAACAGCTCTGTATCTGCCGCCTCCACAATCACACCGTTTAGGAAAAATACCGTTCGGCCCGATACACGTGCCGCCTGATGCATGTTATGCGTGACCATAACGATTGTATACCTGTCTCGTAATTCTTGGACTAGCTCTTCAATTTTCAGGGTGGATACTGGGTCCAGTGCAGAGGTTGCTTCATCCATCAGCAGAATATCCGGTTGCACAGCGAGTGCTCTAGCAATACACAATCTCTGCTGTTGGCCACCCGATAAACTGAGTGCTGATTTCTTCAGGAAATCTTTTACTTCCTCCCAAAGGGCAGACTGACGCAAGCTTTGCTCCACAAGCTCATCCAGCTCGCTCTTGGAACGGACGCCATGCAGGCGCGGACCATAAGCTACATTGTCATAGATCGATTTTGGAAAAGGATTCGGCTGTTGAAAAACCATACCTACCTGCTTGCGCAAGCTCTCCACCTCTACCTCAGGACCATAAATGTTTTTGCCGCCAATGTTCACCGTTCCTTCAATTCGTGTGCCGGGAATCATATCATTCATTCGATTCAATGTTCGCAGCAGTGTAGACTTTCCGCAGCCCGAAGGGCCAATAAACGCGGTTACCTGCTTCTCAGGAACTTGCAAGTCCACGCTCTTCAACGCGTGAAAATTGTCATAGTAGAGATCTAGTTTCTCTATGTCAATGATGGATTTCATTAGTTTTTCTGTCTCCTTCTCATCATCTTCGTTCCCCATGATAAGCCTTTAGTGTAAATAGAGTTGAAGAGAATTGTTAACGCATTGTAAAATCCACCTAAGATATTTAAAAATCCAATTATTCAACTTATCTTTTGGCCCCACTACATCTTTTATACTTCATAACTATTAACAAAAAAAACTCCGTCATTTAAACGACTGGAGTTCTCTTTTTGTTAACCACTAACTTGTAGCCTACCCCACGGATGGAATCAATATGGACCGATTCGGGATCAAGCTCCAGCTTCTTGCGAAGTGAACTAACATGCACATCAACCGTCCGCTGTCCACCGATATAATCGAAGCCCCATACAGCATTCATTAGATCGTCACGCGTCAGCACAACCCCTGGCTTACGGGCCAAATACAGCAATACCTCGAATTCTTTGGGACGCAGGTTTATGCTCTGCCCACCCAGTGAAACCTCATACCTTTCCGGGTATATCTCCAGTTGACCCAGAATAATCGTTGATGCAGACACAGCTGTTTCGGGCTGGGCCTCTTCGGCGAGACCGGAGATCCGGCGAAGCACCGCGCTAACTCGGGCGAGAAGCTCAGAGACGCCAAAGGGTTTGGTTATATAATCATCCGCACCGGATTTCAATCCCCGGACAACGTCCTCTTCCGCATTCTTGGCGGTAAGTACGATAACAGGCGTACGGATGCCTTGTCCACGCAATTTATCAAGAATATCAATCCCGTTCATCCCCGGCAGCATAAGATCCAGAATGATCAGGTCAAAAGGTTCTCTAGTTGCACGATCATATCCTGCCGTTCCATGATCTTCCACCGTTACCTCGTAGCCTTCCTGCGTTAAATTATAGGACAGCAGTCGGGCCAGTGTCGGTTCGTCTTCAATGACAAGCAATCGTTGTGCCATAGGTTCCCCCGTCTTCATATGTTTTTAAATTTACAAAACAACAACAAAGCTATCATATCACCAGAATGTTAACTTAGTGTAAAAAGAGAATCACTTCTGCATTTTAATCTGCTGATCTAATAATTCAGGGCTTCTGTTCATTCCTCTTCTTCCTGCAGTAAGGGCAATTCCAGAATGAACGAGCTTCCAATCCCGAGGTCGCTTTCTACTGAAATTACTCCGCGGTGCAATTCTACCAAATGCTTCACAATAGAGAGGCCAAGTCCGGTGCCACCGGAACTTCTAGACCTTGCTTTATCCACCCTGTAGAAGCGTTCGAAGATGCGTGGTAAATCTTTGCGTGGAATTCCCATCCCCGTGTCGCTGACTGTGAAGATCACACTTTCAGTACCATCCGGTTTCAGGTGGTTGATGACAGATACTTTCACATGGCCCCCGTCATGCGTGTAATTAATAGCGTTAGAGAGCAGATTCATAAAGATTTGACGCAGCTTATCCTCATCACCCTCAATGAATAGCTCCACTGGCACAGTGCTGCTAAGACTGATATTCTTTTTCTCAGCTACTTTGCTGAGCGTCTCCAGCACGGAATCGAAGAACTCTATCAAATGAATAGGTGAGCAGTCCAGCTGTACTCGTTTGGATTCTATCTTGGAAAGCTCCAGAATATCACCAATCAGACGATTCAAACGCTCATTCTCATCATAAATAATTTGCAGAAAAGAGTTGGCGGTCTTCTCGTCCTTAACTCCCCCGCCAAGCAGCGTCTCGGCAAATCCTTTGACAGCCGCTACCGGAGTCTTCAGCTCATGGGAAACATTGGCCACGAATTCGCTGCGCATTCTTTCCAGCCCGCGGATTTCAGTTACCTCCTGCAGCAGGAACAGCATTCCCCGATAAGTCCCATCCTGAATCATCGGAACTCCATCCAGCCGTACTATTCGTTCTCCTGGATTATAGATACTTCGCTCCTCATGAATAGGCTCCTTGCGGGATACGCCCTCTTCAACCAACTTTGTAAGCTCATAATGTCGCTTAAGCTCGCGGAAAGAATGGCCAGCCATCTCGCTGTTATCAACATCAAGCAATCGCTCTGAGGCCCGGTTCAGAAGTGCAATTTCGCCCTCTGCATTGATCATCACAATACCGCCTGTCATATTGTCCAACACGCTTTGCAGCAGATCTTCGTTATCACGAATAGTCTTCAGCTGGGTCTGCAGACTATCCGCCATCGCGTTGATAGCCGTCGCGAGCTGCCCTATCTCATCCTTGCGCTTCCAAGGTACACGAGCATCATAATCAAGATCGGTAATCCGGCGGGCTACCCTGGTAATCTGTTCAAGCGGAGAAGTCATACTTGATGCTACTTTATAACTTACAAGCGTCGCGGCGATGAATAACAGGATCAAACCTCCAGCCATAATCGTCCAAGCCCGATTCAAACCTTCAGTTACAGCTTCCAAATCCATGGATAGCCGAATGAAACCATCAAAGCCTTGATCGGAGACCACTGCTCCTGCCACATACAGCATTTTCTCATCCAATGTATCGCTATAGCGGATTGCGCGGCCTATACCTTCCTTGGCGGCAATGACCTCTTCCTCACGGGTAGAATGGTTGTCCATCTCGCGCGGGTTTTTTTCCGAATCCCCAATGACTTTACCTTCTTTGGTGATAAAAGTAATCCGGGAGTTCGTCAGCTTGGCAATACGCTCAGCTTGCTGTGTATAATATGTGATTGCATCCGTCCCGTTCATATCCCGAAACTGAAATGTACCCGATAGGAGCTTTATTTCCCGGGACATATTCTCTTCCAGTGCGGCAACATGAGAATTTTTGAACAAATGAGCCATTGTAAACCCGGCTCCAATCATGGAAATACCGATCAGGGCCATCAGTATTAGCGTAAGACGAATGCGAAACGGTTTCATCAGTAGTGCTCCTCTTTCTTATTATCGAGATATTCCTGAAATTAATCCTAACTCCATTCTCTTGAAAATGCCAGTCTGGTAATTCTCATGGGAACTCACCCAAGAAGAACCGGCTTAGCCCTCCTTTACAATGGTCGGAGCCATTTCTTCGAGAAAAATAAGGATAAGTTATCGTGTGAAACCTATAAATTCGTATATTTTAAAAACAGCAACTCCAGGTGATTAACCTAGAGTTGCCGCTCCTTCCATTTCTTTTGCAAGCTTATTTAAATACAGGCGCTCGGAACTGAATCAACTTCGCCGCCGAATCCTTCTCCACGTCCGCATGCAGACTGTTGCCGTGAGCATCCATGGTAACAATAGCTGCGAAGCCCTCCACGTCCAAATGCCACATCGCTTCAGGTATGCCAAATTCCATGAAATCAACAGCATTTACCTTCTTGATACATTCCGCATAATACTGTGCGGCACCACCAATAGCATTGAGGTATACACCTCCGTGCTCTTGCAGGGCTGCCAGCGTCTTGGGTCCCATGCCTCCCTTTCCAATTACAGCACGGATGCCAAATTTCTTGATAATATCGCCTTGATAAGGCTCCTCGCGGATGCTTGTTGTCGGCCCAGCCGCCTTCACATGCCAGCCTTCCTCATCCTTCATCATCACAGGACCGCAGTGATAGATCACAGCCCCATTGAGATCGACTGGAGCCTCATGATCCATCAAATATTTATGCAATGCATCACGTCCAGTATGCATTTCGCCGGATAGAATAACCACATCTCCTACACGCAGACTGCGAATATCTGCTTCGCTTATTGGCGTGGTAAGGCGCACTTCACGCGAGCTGCCTGCGGATTCGGTATCTGCTTGTGCAGCAGCATTCGCCATTTCAGCCGGAGCTCCAGCAATGGAGGCATCCTCTGTGGTGACACCAGCATTGTTAGCTGCCGCACCTACAACTACAGGTTCAGGTTGCTGAACACTCCCATCGTCCACCGAAACCCCAGTCCCACTCTCATACAGCCACTCTTTAATATTTCCTGTTGCCGCATCAACAAGTACCCCTTGGCGGCGGAAGGCCCAGCAATTGTACGCTACTGATACGAAGAAACTAGCTGGAAGCCGGTTCATCACGCCAACCTTACAACCAAGCAGCGTGACTTCGCCGCCAAAACCCATCGTACCGATCCCCAGCTTATTGGCATTCTCCATAATATAATCTTCCATTTTTTGCAGATCTTCGATGGGATTTACATCCTCAACTTTACGAAAAAGCTGCTTCTTGGCCAGCTCATAGCCAGTCGTACGGTCACCACCGATGCCGACACCAATGAACCCTGCGCTGCATCCCTGGCCTTGCGCCTGATAAACGGAATGCAGAATACATTTGCGGATCCCATCCAGATCACGGCCCGCTTTGCCCAATCCTTCCAGTTCAGCAGGAAGACTGTATTGAATATTTTTATTCTCGCAGCCGCCGCCTTTAAGAATCAGTCTTACGTCTACGGTATCCTCTTCCCATTGCTCGAAATGAATAACTGGCGTGCCCTCACCCAGGTTATCGCCGCTGTTCTCACCTGTAAGAGAATCCACTGAATTCGGGCGCAGCTTGCCGTTTTTGGTAGCCCGTACTATGGCGTTATAGATATCTTTTTTCATCTCAATCTGGTTAATCCCTATAGGTGTATGAATGATAAACGTCAGCATCCCTGTATCCTGACAGATAGGTGATACCTGTAGTTCAGCCATTCCAATATTCTGTGCAATAGTAGTCAAAGCCAGTCCTGAACGGGTAGCCTTATCCTCTAATGCTCGTCCTTTGGCGACTGCCCGGCGCACATCCCCCGGCAAATTCGTGGAGGTTTCTACTATCAGGTTATAAATACTATCTTCAAATTGCTGCATATTCACACAAGCTCCTCTCAGTCCGTTCAAGGTTGTCAATACTATCTGATACATTTACCTCTAATAATAATATCATATTGAGCCTCGTATGAAAGGGTTTACTTTAAAGTTGAACTACTGCTACATTTGTACAGTCTTCTTCTTGCCCATGAGTGAGGGAATTAAAGTTACCCGATCTCTCCCGGTAGCTTTACTTACATATAGAGCTTCATCAGCCAGTGTCAGCACTTCATTTTCGGTGATGCCGGACGCAGGAATTCCACTGGCAATACCGACGCTGATGGATACGGTTCGCTTAACTGAAGCTGTATGCGGTAGCTGAAGCTCTGCCACGCTTTTGCGAATAACCTCTCCAAAGACAGCTGCGCTTTTCTGATCGGTACGGGGCAAAATAACTACGAACTCCTCCCCTCCAAATCTTGCGACCACTCCATAGCTCCCACAATTTTCACTTATAGCTTCTGCAACCTGACGAATACACCTGTCCCCCGCTACATGACCATAAGTATCGTTATAGTTCTTAAAATAATCGATATCGCAAATCAGCACCGATAATTCCGCTTGTTCAGCTATATGCTGCTGCAGCTCCTCCTGAAGAGCTTGATCCAAATATCTACGGTTATATAACGAGGTAAGACTGTCCAAGCGTGATAATTTCTCCAGCTCTGCGTTTGCGATCTCCAACTCACTCGTCCGCTCCTTTACTTTCTCGCTCAACTGGTGCGTGAGGTCCTTCTGGGATTGCAGCGCCGCCTGCTCGACCACGATAAGTCGGCTTTTTAGCCTATTGATCTTATTCGCCAAGGCAATGGACACAAGAGCTATTTGCAAGGTAAAACCAATCTGCAAGGAATATTCCGTGATTGCATTAAAAGGCAAAACCCCAAACTGCTTGAGCAAATAAATCATTCCTCCGATAAAAGAAGGGATAAAGGAAAACAGATACGAAGCTGCAAATCCCCCCTGCTTGCGAAGCATTAAAACACCGATCAATACGGCAAAAGCTAAACTAGGAAAATTTATAAACGGCAATAATGTTCTGCTCGTGACAAAATCCAACCCCAACGAGGCAGCAACCCCGATACAGCAGTAGACAATCCAAAACCTGATCAATCTGTCCAGTTTCGGCGCAAATTTCCGGGTTTCCAGAAAACTGCGAATGAATAGGAATAGGAGTACCATCGTTACCATGTTAAAAAACATATAGCTTCTCGTTTCCCAAAATGGCTGAGCGGGCCATATATATTTGAACGCTGTACCATTAATGACCATGAAGAAGAACCAGTTACTCAATACAAGCAAAATGTAATAGAGATAGGTTTTCTCTTTTAGGAAGAGCAGCAGAAAGAAGTTATACACAAACATAATCAGGAAAATTCCATAGGTGATTCCTAACAGGAGTGCGTCTCTTGTGTTTTTGGCGATATAGCTGTCCTGATCCCACAATGTTACCGGGAATCGTACCAGCAATGACGCATTTCTCAGGATGACCTTCTTGCTCTCATGTGGAAGCAGCTTGATCTCATAGGCGATATTCCGGTATTTCAAACCGCTTTGCTGATACGGATATTCGGTTCCTGCAAGCTTTCGCGTGAAACCTCCGGCTGCGTTCTCAATAAATAGCTCCACATGTTCATTTCTGCCAGCAATATCATAGACCGTTGTTACTTCGTTGTCCGAATCATTGACGATTTCAACATAAGCCCAATAGACGCTGTCCGTCCGGCCGAAGTTCGTCTTTGGGTCTGCCTGGGGTTTAGCCGCGCCGCTCTCTACAGCCTTTAAAATATCTTGTACATCCTTGCTTTTATCTTTGTCCTCTATAATCGTCAGGTAGGAATCAAGCTTGAGGCTAAAGCCCTGCTCTTGAACCTTCACTATAGATGCAGATGCAACTGCTGACTCTGTATGAATCAGCAGAAATACAGCACATATAAATATCCAGAATACAATTGTTCGTTTGCCTGAAAAGCAAACAAAATGAAGTCTAGGTTTCACTGGTGGTCCTCTCTCCTGCTTGAAGTAAGACGAGTATACCACCATAATCTTAAATTGTAACATTCCGATTTTAGAATGATTTCACATGCTTCAGAAGAGCTTGCCTGACCCTTTATCTCCTCAGATAGAAAGACTGGCGGGCACCGTGAGTATATCCCAATCCTTGAATACGGGTTGCAGATGGTTCGCATACAGCATGTCTGTAATTTCCTGAACACTACGTCCATCAGAAATTTCAAACTGCGGAGTTCCACCTTCGTTGGTATGTCCGCCTACCTCAGTCGATACCCCAGCCGACATTTTGGTAATGCCCAGATGGATCAGATGATCTCGAAGATTTGCAGGTTCTCTTGTCGAAAGGGTGATCCCTGAGCGAGGCAGAAACAGACGGTAGGCCAAAATAATCTGCACCAACGCACGGTCGGTTACGTCACTCTCTGGATTGAATTCTCCTAGATAAGGTCGAAAGCGTGGTGGCGATAAGCTGATTTCACATTCAGGATAGCTGTTCTGCAGATACCGGGCATGCATTGCCGTCATGAAAGCTTCCTCCCGCCAATCGTGCATACCCAACAAGGCGCCGATATTGACGGAACGGAATCCGGCCTGACAGCCACGTTCCGGAGCATCCAATCTGTTGCGATAATTTCTTTTGGGACCTTTAACATGCAGCTCTTTATAGGTATCCTGATGATACACTTCCTGATAAAGCGTGAGGCCGTCTACGCCCGCTAGCAGCAATTCCTTGTATTCAGCAGTAGTAAGCGGATTGATCTCAATGCTGATCGACGTGAAATATTGCTGCAGTACCTCTACACATTCCTTGATGTAGGAGATCGGGTTCTCCCTGCGGGATTCCCCGGTCAGGATCAGGATATGACGCAGGCCTGTAGCAGCAATCGTCTCCGCCTCCCGCTTGACCTCCTCCATCGACAGCTTCTTGCGTGGAAAGTCATATATAGAGCTGAAGCTGCAATAGGTACAGTGATTGACACAGAAATCGGCCAGATACATCGGAGTAAACAGTTGTATGGCCTGTCCGAAATTCGAACGGGTAATTCGCTGCGCTTTACCCGCCATCTCTTCTAGATATGGCCCAGCAGCAGGAGAAAGCAGCGCTAGTAAATCCGCTTCATCCATCCGTTCTTTTTGGAGTGCCCGCTTCACATCTACATCGGTGTATTGCTTCCATAGATTCTCATAAGGATACTTCTCTAAAGTGGTCAACGTTTCATAAAAGCTCATCATTATCCCCCATTTCCTAAGTACCGCTTGATTCGATCAGCTCAAAAATCCGGTTAACGGTGAAGAGGCTATCGCGCTTTCTTCAACAGGACCAAGGCCTGCCAGATAAGCCTTACGACCAGCAGATACAGCCTCACGAAAAGCTTCCGCCATCCCCAGCGGATCACGCGCTGTAGCGATGGCTGTATTAAGCAGTACTGCTGCTGCACCCATCTCCATTGCCTCGGCTGCTTCCGAAGGCCTGCCGATGCCGGCATCCACAATAATCGGAAGATTCACCTCTTCAATAAGGATGCGCAGCAGTTCTTTGGTTCTAAGCCCGCGGTTGGTACCAATGGGCGACCCAAGCGGCATCACGGCGGCGGCACCCACATCCCGCAGCCGCAAAGCGACTGAAAGATCCGGACTCATATACGGCAGGACAACGAAGCCCTCCGCTGCGAGAATTTCTGTCGCCCGAATCGTCTCCAGATTATCGGGCAGCAAATATTTCTGGTCATTGATGACTTCGATCTTGACCCAATTCCCAAGCCCTGCTGCCCTTGCCAGCCGAGCGATACGCACAGCTTCCTCGGCCGTACGCGCACCGGAGGTATTGGGTAAGAGCTTCATGTGTTCGGGAATATGATTCATAATATTTTCTGTGCCTCCAGCAGGGTCTACCCGGCGGAGTGCCACCGTAATCACCTCTGAGCCAGAGCTGGCAATGACCTCAGGGATAAGTGTATTGCGGCTATATTTGCCGGTTCCGATGAACAGCCGACTGGATAAGACAGTGTCGCCAATGACTAAAGGATCAAACATGAGATCAGCCTCCTGGATTAAATTCTAGTTTCTTACGATCATTAAAAAATGAAAAACTCGAACAAAATTCTCTATTGGAATTACTGCCCTCAGCCACCCCCAACGAAATGGACCAGTTCAATCCGGTCTCCATCAGCCAGAGATACCTTTTCGTAATCCTCCCTGTTGATTATCCCTCCGTTCAACTCGACAATAATCAGACGTCCAGACCACTCGGAACGGCTAAGTAACTCGGCTATGGTTCTATAATCCTCAGAATATTCATTCGCTGATCCGTTGATAAGTAGTTTCATTCATCCTTCACCTCCTTTGCATCGCTGTGCGATAGGCATTCATAGCAGTCACAGGATCTGCGGCGCCGCAAATGCCGGACATTACCGCTATACCTGCAACTCCCTGCTCCATCACTTTGGCCACATTATTAGGTTTGATTCCACCAATGGCAATCACGGGAATGGGACTATGCCGCACAATATCGGCCAGCAGATCCAGTCCGCGTTCTGGTTGTCCCGGCTTGCTGGCCGTGAGATATACATGACCGAACAGGCAATAGTCGGCTCCCTGGCCGGCCGCTTCAGACGCCTCCTCTGAGGAGTGAACCGAGCTCCCCAGACGCAGCCGAGGTCCCAGTACTCTTGCGGCAGCAGGCTTCAGACTGTGCCAAGCCAACTGCACACCACCAGCGCCCAATATCACTGCAACGTCGATGCGGTCGTTAATAATCAGCTTTGAGGCAGGGATACCGGCCAGCAGCAGTTGCTCACCCGCAGACAATAGTTCACGGGCGGAGAGATGCTTTTCCCTTAGATGGATATAATCTGCCAGAGGATGCAGCACGGTCATTTTGTTAATAAATTGCCTTAAAGAGAGCTTGCCGTCAGAAATTAAATGGATCTCGCCTTGCGCCATACCTGGCCCTCTTCCGTTGATTAGTAGAGTACTTTATTGCTCAGAAAACACAAAAAAACCGCCCCCCGTTAAGGAAGGCAGTCGGAATCTGTAAAGGATAAGGCTGATTTATGAGCCTGATTACAGTCATTCGTTCTCCACTTCCCTCCGCTGGTATAAACCAGATCAGGTTCAAAGGGTCCGGAACGATTCTCCGTCTCAGCCTTGCGGCCCCCCTAGTGATAACACGATATTAAATTACTATTTGAATTAACAAGTGAATATGAATATTATACTAACATAATATTCCTCTTAGAAACACCTAATAATAGAGTTCCGTGCTTGGAATTATTTATCCGTTTACGATTTCCCCACCGTTTACATGCATAACCTGACCGGTTACATAGGTCGAATCGTCGGAAGCCAAATATACGTATGCCGGCGCCAGTTCTTCCGGTTGTCCCGGACGTTTCATGGGTTGTGTTGCGCCGAACTCGCTGACCTTTTGTGCGTCAAAGGTTGAAGGGATCAACGGCGTCCAGATAGGCCCTGGGGCAACTGCGTTGACACGTATACCTTTATCCGCCAAATTCGTGGACAACGAACGTGTGAAGCTGAGAATCGCCCCCTTGGTGGATGAATAGTCCAACAGCTGTGGACTGCCCCGATAGGCCGTAATGGAAGTCGTATTGATGATAGTAGATCCTTCCTTTAGGTGGGGCATTGCTGCTTTGGTCAAATAGAACATGGCAAAAATATTCGTCCGGAACGTACGCTCCAGCTGCTCAGAAGTAATATCCTCAATTTTATCCTGCGGATGCTGCTCGGCGGCATTGTTGATGAGAATATCCAGCTTGCCGAGGCTTTTTACCGTTTGGTTGATGAGATCCTGACAGAAGGCTTCGACACCGATATCCCCAGCGATTAGGACGCATTTCCGTCCCTCCTGCTCAACCTGCCGTTTGGTTTCCTCCGCATCGGAATGCTCATTGAGATATGATATAACTACATCTGCACCTTCCTTGGCAAAAAGAACCGCCACGGCTCGTCCGATTCCACTGTCGCCTCCCGTAATGAGGGCAGCCTTACCTAACAGCTTACCTGCTGCTTTATAATTGGCCGGCTCGTATTTAGGCCGCGGGTTCATTTTACTTTCAATCCCGGGCTGCTGGTTCTGCTCCTGTGGGGGTAAGGTTTTCTGTGTTTGATTGGTACTTGACATAATCCCTGTCTCCTTTCGCTTTGCAATTGGATATTAGCCGAATCGTCTTAGGATGGCTTAAGGGTCTTGGTTTATACATTTCTTACAATATGTTTTTACCACGGTATCACGAGAATTAAACAATAGATTTATTGGTCATGGTATGAATTATAATTAGTTTAGCGTTTGATTTAAACCAAAGAGGAGCAACAATTCATGATAAAAAATAGCCATAACATCGTTGTCGCTGTAAAGGGAGTTATATTGTTTGAAGGCAAAATGCTGCTCGTGCAGCGTGCCGCAGATGATTATGTCGGCGCTGGCACTTGGGAGTGTGCCGGTGGAAAGATTGAATTCGGCGAAGAATTGGAAGCCGCTCTTATACGGGAAATTGTGGAGGAAACTGGACTAACGGTTACTGTCGGGCCTATTTTATATGCCGCTGCATTTATGTCAGATCCGGCAAGACAGGTTGTTATTCTTACCTATTCATGCAAAAGCAAACAAAATACGGTTCGATTGTCCAGAGAGCACGTAGATTACAAGTGGTGTACCAAAGAACAAGTAAAGACATTATTGCCTCCGCAGATTATTGCAGATTTTGAGAAAAATAATATTTTCGAGCTGGAAGGCCTGTTGTAAAAGCCCGCTCTCCACAACACGGAGGCGGGCTTAACAAACTTTATCCACAACGATTAAATAATATGTCTATACACCATGAAGAACACTATCACGACTAAAGCAACTGCCAGCAGCGCACTTAAGGTGCGAATCTTGCCGGTCTCGCTAGAGACATCACGATTCTCGCGCATGCCAACAGCGGCAAGACGCAGCGGTTTGCTTATAATTCCACCAAGAGCAAACATCGCCAGCAACAGCAGGACAACAACGATCATCCACGGTACGGAATAGTCACCCTTGGTCATCATGTAGCCACCGGTAAGCAATTGAATGACCAGTCCATATTGAGCGAAGCGGTTAAATCCGCCAACTGCACTGAGCGTACCTTCTCTAGCCGGAACGGAAAGCTTCTCAGCACGGCTGAGAATAAAGGGCAGTACAAGGTAGAACCCCAGCGCCAATGTCCCAATCATATGTAGTAAAAAGAAGACTTTCTCCATACCATAATTCCTCCAATGTTTTCTGTGATATTAGTTACATTTAAGTATAACCCAAACTTGGAAATTATGACAAGAAAAAAGGATATCCTAGCCATTAATCATGGACTTGGGATATCCTTTTTTTCGCTTAAACCTTAAATTTATAGTGTTACTGCAGCTGTTACAGTGCGTACGGAGTCAGCAGACTTATCCAAAGCCGCCTTCTCTTCAGCAGTAAGCTCCAGTTCAAAGATTTTCTCAATGCCATTCGCGCCAAGCAGTGCCGGAACGCCCATGAACAAGCCGTCATAGCCATATTCGCCTTCAAGCAGCGCGATAACCGGAATGATCCGCTTCTTGTCCTTCAGGATAGCTTCCGTCATCTGTACCAGAGAAGCCGCAGGCGCATAATAAGCGCTGCCGTTGCCCAGCAAGCTGACGATTTCGCCGCCGCCCACACGTGTGCGCTGCACAATTTCAGCGATTCGTTCCGCAGGAATCAAGGTGTCGATCGGAATGCCTCCAACGCTGGAATAGCGTACAAGCGGAACCATATCGTCGCCATGACCGCCAAGAACAAAGCCGCGTACATCTTCAACAGAGACGTTAAGCTCTTGCGCAATAAAGGTACAATAACGAGCCGTATCCAGCACACCCGACTGTCCAATTACACGATTCTTCGGAAAGCCCAGCGCATTGTACGCAGCATAAGTCATCGCATCTACGGGATTGCTCAAAATAATCACGATGGATTCGGGAGCTACACGTTTGATGTTCTCACATACTGATTTCACAATACCTGCATTGGTATTGACGAGATCATCTCGGCTCATCCCCGGCTTGCGGGCAATACCTGCTGTAATGATGACGATATCGGAATCAACAGCATCTTCATAACTCGATGTTCCTGTAATCTGACTATCGAACTTTTGCACAGGACCGGCTTCCTGCATGTCCAGCGCTTTACCCTTAGTTGGATTCTCCAACTGCGGAATATCAAGCAGAACAACATTTCCCAGTTCCTTCTGAGCTAGCATAAGGGCCGTGGTAGCGCCGGTGAAACCGGCACCCACGACTGTAATTTTATAACGTTTGATGGCCACGAATTGCCCTCCTACAAGTTTTATGGAGCTTTACTTCTTGATTACAAGTGGTTGATGACTTCGTCCGCAAAGGCCGAACATTTCAATTCGGTTGCGCCTTCCATTTGACGGGCAAAATCATAGGTAACAGTCTTATTATTGATAGCAGTGCTCATCCCTTTGTAGATGAGATCAGCCGCTTCCTGCCAACCCAAATGCTCAAGCAACATTACACCTGACAAAATAACAGATCCTGGATTTACTACATCTTTATCCGCATATTTTGGAGCCGTACCATGAGTTGCCTCAAAAATAGCATGACCGGTCATATAGTTAATGTTCGCTCCTGGTGCGATACCAATGCCGCCAATTTGCGCAGCCAATGCATCAGACAGATAGTCACCGTTCAGATTCAATGTAGCTATAACGTCGAAATCTGTTGGGCGTGTAAGCACCTGCTGCAGAGCAATATCAGCAATAGCATCCTTGATAATGATTTTGCCAGCCGCTACCGCTTCGGTTTGGGCAGCGTTCGCAGCAGCTTCACCCTCACGCTCTTTGATCACGTCATATTGATTCCAAGTGAAGACCTTATCCGCAAATTCCTCTTCAGCCACTTCGTAGCCCCAGTTCTTGAAGGCACCTTCGGTGTATTTCATGATATTGCCTTTATGCACAATAGTAACACTCTTGCGTCCGTGCTTGATCGCGTAGACGATTGCCGCACGCACCAGACGTTGCGAACCGTCTTTGGATACGGGCTTGATTCCGATACCGGATGTTTCCGGGAAACGGATTTTGTTGACACCCATCTCATTCTGCAGGAAATCGATCAATTTCTTAACATCAGCAGTTCCTTCTTGATACTCAATTCCGGCATAAATATCTTCCGTATTCTCGCGGAAAATAACCATATCAACCAATTCTGGACGTTTAACCGGAGAAGGTACACCATCGAAATAACGTACCGGACGCAGACATACATATAAGTCCAACTCCTGGCGCAGCGCCACATTCAGAGAGCGAATACCGCCCCCGATAGGCGTAGTCAGCGGGCCTTTAATCGCAACAAAATATTCACGGATTGCTTCCAGCGTATCATTCGGCAGCCATTCACCATATGTATCAAAGGCTTTCTGGCCGGCAAATACTTCGTACCAAGCAATTTGTTTAGTGCCGCCGTATGCCTTGGCAACTGCAGCGTCTAGAACCCGTTTGGAGGCTTTCCAAATGTCACGGCCAGTACCGTCACCCTCGATAAAAGGAATGATCGGACGATCAGGAACCTGTAGCTTACCATCTACTATTGTAATTGTGTCGCCTTCTGTCGGCAGATCATACTTATCGAATTTCACCATCTGTGTGTGTTCCTCCTAAAAGTTTTGTTAGTATATGCATTATCTTAAGTACTGTACAGCTTAATTCTACTAAATTAGAGAAGTGGCCTGCAAGGCCACTCTATTATCGTTCGTCAATTGGATTATATTTCTGTTCCACAAGACCCGTATACTCTGCACGTGGGCGAATGAGACGGTTATCCTCATATTGCTCCAAAATATGCGCAGTCCACCCCGAAGCCCGGCTGATGGCAAAAATCGGCGTAAACAACTCTCTGTCGATACCTAACTGCGTATATACGGAAGCTGAGTAGAAATCAACGTTTGGCTTCAAACCTTTTTGCCCAGTGATCATCTCTTCAATCTTCACGGACATATCATAGAGCGTAGTATCATTCTTCATTGTGCCCAGCTCCAGTGACATCTTCATCAGATGTTTCGCGCGCGGATCGCCATTCTTATATACACGGTGACCGAAACCCATGATTTTCTCACGGCGTTCCAGCTTCGCACGAACATAAGGCTCAACGGCTTCCAGACTTCCGATTTCCTCGAGCATCTTCATTACAGCCTCGTTGGCACCACCGTGCAACGGACCTTTGAGTGCGCCAATCGCCGAGGTCACACCAGAATAAATATCTGATAATGTAGCAACCGTTACCCGTCCGGCAAAGGTCGAGGCGTTCAATTCGTGGTCGGCATGCAGCACAAGCGCAGTATCAAGCGCCTTCACGGATACGAGATCAGGCTGCTTTCCCCATAACATGTAGAGGAAATTTTCGGCAATGGAAGCGCTCTCCTTAGGAGCCACCGGCTCCAAGCCCTTGCGGATACGGGCCAACGCCGCTACAATCGTCGGAATTTGGGCCTGCAGCTTCACTGCCTTGACTTCATTAGCCGCACGGCTCATATCTTCTGCCTCTGCATCATAAAGCGCAAGACTTGATACAGCAGACCGCAATGCGGCCATCGTGTTGGCTTCTTTTGGATACAATTTCATTTGAGCAATCAGTTGCTCCGGAATGGGAGCGAACTTGTTGAGATCACGCTGTAACGCCTGCAGTTCAGGCGCTGTCGGCAGCTTGCCGAACCAAAGCAAATAAGCAGTTTCTTCGAAAGTGGCATTCTCCGCGAGATCATCGATATCAAAACCGCGGTAAGTTAGCACACCGTCAACAATAGAGCTGATGGAGGAAGTTGTTGCAACAATACCTTCAAGGCCTTTGGTTGCTGTCATAAGTAGATCTCTCCTTTGCACACAAGGGTATTTAAAGCCATTCCTTAAATTCATGAAAACATTTACAACTCTAAGTATTGCAAGTATTTGAATGAGCGACGATAAACCAAACCTACCAGGATGCAGCTTTACTTTCGGAATTAGAAGCTCTAATCATCATACCGGATTTTGACGGTTATGTGAACAACGTGGAAGCTTTGTAGCGCATCAAATGATTTTATCGGAGAGATAGAAAAAAAAATCCGTGCTTCTGTTTCATGATTGCGCTTTCAGTGTAAAGAGGATGCTCCTATATTGCTTTTCCCTTGTTTCATAGTCTTTAAATATGATCTATGAATATACATAAGACGAGCTTTTATTCCTGTAAGTAAAATAGATAATGGATCTGAGGAGGCAGCAGCATGGACCGATTGGTCTTAAAAAGGCTCCTGCGCGGCCTGTGGGTCGTGCTGGCCACCATTTCTTTACTGCTGGCGCTTTATGTACTTCTGCCGCTATTATACCCCCTGCTGCTCGCTTGGCTGCTTGCTTACATCATGCACCCACTCGTGCTAATTCTCAAAGGCTTTAAGCTGCCGGCTTGGCTAGCAGTGTCCCTATCGCTACTGTTCTACATTGGCGGAACCGCACTGGTGCTGACCGCTCTGATTACCCGGCTTGTTAAAGAACTGATTGTGCTGCTGCAGACCTTTAATCTCCATACCGAACAATGGCGGGAGCTGCTGCTTTCCTGGAGTCGAAATGCCAGCATTCAGAATATTATTAACCAAATCAATCAGTTCTACCACGATAATCCCGGTTATCATTCCACGATTGACAGCAATATCAGCAGAACTACAGAAACAGTGGGTTATGCCGTAACCCAGCTAGTTACCGGATTCTTCAATGTGATTCTAAAGCTGATCTCGGCGCTGCCCAGCATGGGTACCATTCTGATTGTGGTCGTGCTGGCTGCATTCTTTCTCAGTACGGGCTGGGAGCGGCATAACGACAAATGGACGGGCTTGCTGCCCACTCCGCTCCTGAAGCCGGTATCGGATATCTGGAAGGATCTGCGCAAAGCACTCTTCGGCTATCTCCGGGCACAAGTAATCCTTATTTCCATCACAGCGGTAATCGTCTGTATAGGTCTGCTGCTGCTCGGTGTAAAATCTGCTTTAGCCCTCGGACTGATGATCGGCTTTGTCGATTTGCTGCCCTATCTCGGTGTGGGCATCGTTATGCTGCCTTGGGCACTCTATTCTTACATGACTGGCAATCTGGGATTAGGCATAGGATTGTCGGTATTGTATGCAGTTATTCTCATTACCCGGCAAGTGCTGGAGCCAAAGGTGCTCGCCAGCAGCATTGGACTGGACCCGCTTGCTATGCTGATCGGCATGTTCGCCGGTCTGCAGCTATTCGGCATGTTGGGTCTGATCCTTGGCCCCGTATGCCTCGTGATTCTTAATGCGTTTAACCGCGCGGGTGTATTCCGGGCCCTGCACAGCTATATTGTCAGCGGCAGATTGCACTGAAGCAAGAAGAAACGGGTGTCGTCCTTTATATGGATGGCACCCGTTTCTTCGAGAAATATAAGGATGAATTATTGCGTGAAACATATAAATGCTTATATTTATATAAAAAAACAGAGCCGTTCCCGTCTATTAGCGACAGGTTCCGCTCTGTTTTTGCTTTATGGCAAGCCCCCTACTTCAGGGCCCCACTTTTACCGCCGGTAAAAGGTGAATGTGCCATTTTTCATTTTCTTCTCGATCCATTTCAAAAGAAATCCACGGTACACTGGCCGGGTCAACGGAAACACCAGGGTAAAGCCGATAATATCGGTGACGAATCCAGGCAGAATCAGCAATAAGCCGCCGAAAAACACGCATAACCCATCCAGCATCATCCGGCCAGGAACCCGGCCCTCCTGCATATGCGTTCTACTATCCTGCAGCACCTTCTTGCCCTCGAAACGCATCATCAAAAATCCGATAATTGAAGTGCCTATCACCAGCAGCAACGTTTTGGGTGCTCCTAGATAACTTGCTACATATATGAACCCTAATAATTCCACGGCTGGGACGATAAACAACGCTGCCCAAAGCCACTTGCTTCTAATCATACTTAACTCCCTTCTTGCCGCAGCACTCCTGTTATTGCCTGAAACAGTTCCGGTAGAACTCTATCCAGCCTAGTCGGTCTCCAATCCTTATTCAACCAGACATGACTTGTAGAACCGGTGACAAGAAGCTTTCCCGAAGGATGAAGCGGATTAGGCTGGCTTTCCTGCTCTTCAGGATTCGAAAAGCTTTCAGTCCCGCCATCCTCTTCCTCCGAAAGCAGCCGTACTTCATACTCGTATACAACTCTCAGCGCGGTAAATGTAGTCAATCGCGCATAAATGGCGATACGATCATCATATCTCGCCGGACTTTTAAATTGCAAATCTGCAGCGGTAACGGGAAGCAGGACTCCCTTGCTCTCCAGCCCACGATACGTGAAGCCCAACTGGCGAAACATCTCCGTACGGCCGCATTCAAACCAGTTTAAATAGTTAGCATGATAGACCACACCCATTTGATCGCTTTCCTGATAACGGACGCGAAAGGTACTCGCGTACCAACGACTGGGCAGGCCCAGATCACGTGATTCCATAAGGACAATGCTCCTTTCTACTTATCAGCAGTGAAAAGGCTCTAGACACCAATTCCTTTTGAAGCTACAGGAAGCTTGCGTTGGGAGGTTCTGGCCACATACAGGAGCAACGCTGCTCCTGCGAGTGCACTCAGCATACAGGACAGATTCATGGCCCCTACGCCCCCTTGTTTAAACAGGAAACCGTTCAGTAAATTCCCGACGATCCCTGCGAAGCCGGAGAAAACCATATTAAATATGCTTTGCCCCGTTGCCTGCATCTCGGAGGAAGTGATCTGGGAGACGTATTCGACCGCAGCAATATAAAAGAATCCGAAGGATAACCCGTGCAGCACCTGCACCCCAATCATCACTGATGGATACGGGAAGGCAAACTGAATTCCCCAACGCAGGACATAGATAATTGCTCCGAGCAGCAATGTGCGTTCTCTACCCAGCTTTTTGATGACCTTGGAGGCGTACAGCATAGACGGCACATTAGTCACAGATGCAATGAACAGCGCTATGCCGGCGTATCGGGTAGATCCCCCCACAGACTGAAAAGCGAGTACAAAATACGTACCAAAGGCCGTCATCGTCTGGTTCACGAGAAAGCTTCCACCCAAAAAGGCCAGAAAGATGCGATTACCCAGCAGCTGCTTCACACCTTGGCTGAAAGACTGGCTCATCATATGATTCTCTTCTGCCTGCTTCGGCAATGTCAAGGCTATAACTACCGCCAACAGATTGAAGAAGAGAAAGGGTATCCAAATCGATGAGACAGAGAAAGTCGATACGTACAAGCCACCCCCAAAGGACCCTACAGCCGCTCCAATGCTGAGCATAAGCCGAATGCTGCCGTAAGTCGAACCTGCCTTCTTCGCTGCTGCTATGGCGTAAGAATCAGCGATAGGAGCCTGTGTAGACGAGAAGATCGTTGAGATCGTGAAGACCAGCAGCAGCACCAGGAAATATTCAGAACGGTAAAAGACAGCCAGCAATGCTGGCACAGCCACACTTAGGATAAGCACCAAGCGGGTTTGATTATACCGATCAGAGATAATACCCCACATCGGCTGGATACATAAAGCAATCAGCGTCCCAGTAGCCATCAATATACCGACCTGTCCAGCGTCGAGTCCATTGTTGACTAGCAACAGTGTTAGATAAGAACCAAATGAGCCGCCTGCCAGTCCTAAAAAGAGATAAAAGCCGCGCAGCTTCACTATTTTTTCCATTTGTACTAAAATTCCTCTCCATGCCTTTTTTTACAGAATACCCATACAGCTCATCCCTTTATCGCATTAACTACAAGAGAAACTATAAAGGCGGTGAACTGATGAATTCAAACAATACTATTAAGTTACATCAACCATGCGTTACTGACAAATCTAATACAGGAAAAGCAAAAAGCTCCGGCTTCGGCTGGTCTTCCGGGAACTGGAGTGGTTACGCCATCACCGGTAAAAAAGGAGCTTTTCAGCGTATTTCCGGGGAATGGCGTGTTCCTTATGTCAAACCTACCTCCAAATCGACCTATTCCTCTGCATGGATCGGGATCGACGGCTTTAAGAACAGCAGCCTAATTCAGACGGGAACAGGCCATGAATACGTAAATGGCACTGCCCGTTATTATGCCTGGTGGGAAATTCTACCGGCCGCTGAGACGGTTATTCCACAGACGGTTTGTCCGGGAGATCTGATGCGGGCGACAATCATAAAGGTCAGCCGCACCAAATGGTCAATTACAATCAGTAATCTAAGCCGGAAATGGACCTTCCGGACGCTGCAGAGTTACAGCGGACCCCAAACCTCCGCTGAATGGATCATGGAAGCACCACAGATTAATGGCAGCATTGCCAAGCTCGCCCGTGTGTCGCCGACTTACTTTACCCGCTGTCGGATTAACGGCAGGAGTCCAAAGCTTACACCCTCTAAGGGAGGTATTATGGTTCAAAATTATGTTACGGTTGCTGTACCCTCTTATCCCAATGCTAACGGTGACGCGTTTGTGGTCAAGCGGCTATACCCGAAAATGCCACCTCTTGTGTATTCCAGAAGCCCCATTCTGATTTCTTCCAACCAAAAGTAATGGCTTTCATTACAATAGCATATATGGATTCTTCAAAACGTTCAATCTTGATTTATCCATCAAAAAAAGCAATGGCGGATTACACCATTGCTTTTGGTCATGAATAAAGAAATTCTATCCATGTCATTCTTGAAACCCTTTATTATGAGATAGTCTCAACTTTAATCAGGTTAGTCGAACCGGAACGGCCCAGTGGAATACCTGCAGTAATAATAACCAGATCTCCTGTAGTAACCAATCCGGAATCTTTACCGCCTTTAATTGCTGTTTCCAGCAATTCGTCAGTCGAAGAAGCTTCTAAGCCGAATACTGGAGTTACGCCCCATACCAGCGCCAATTGACGCATAGTTCTTTCCTGAGTTGTTACTGCAATGATCTGAGCTTTAGGACGGTATTTGGAAACAACACGTGCAGTGTGACCCGTAACAGTCGAAGAAATAATCGCTTTAGCATTCAAATCCAGAGCGGAAATAGCAACGGATTGGCTGATTGCTTCTGTAACAGTAGTCTCTTGTGCAATTTGTTGCTTCATGAAGATTTCACGGTGGTTCAGCGCAGATTCAGCCTTCTCAGCAATGCGGGACATTGTGAGTACGGATTCTACTGGATATTTTCCGGCAGCAGTTTCACCAGAAAGCATGATTGCATCTGTTCCATCAAAAATAGCATTAGCTACGTCACTCGCTTCAGCACGGGTAGGACGCGGGTTGCGCTGCATGGAATCCAGCATTTGTGTAGCTGTGATAACCGGTTTGCCGGCGATATTACATTTTTCAATCATCATTTTTTGAGCCAACGGCACATCTTCAGCCGGGATTTCCACACCAAGGTCGCCACGTGCAACCATCATGCCATCGGAAACCGCCAAAATTTCATCAAGGTTATCAACACCTTGTTGGTTTTCGATTTTGGAAATGATTTGAATGTGGGATGCATTGTGTTTCTTCAACAACTCACGAATTTCCAGAACGTCGCTAGCTTTACGAACGAACGAAGCGGCGATAAAATCGATGTCCTGTTCGATCCCGAAAATGATATCGTTGGTGTCTTTTTCCGTAATGCCCGGTAAGGAGATGTGTACTCCTGGTACGTTAACGCCCTTCTTGCTCTTGATCGTACCGCCGTTAACAATGCGTGTCTTGATTTCTGTACCTTGAATGTCGACAACTGTCAGACCAATAAGGCCGTCATCGATAAGGATAGTTGAACCCACTTGAACATCATTAGGAAGGTTGCTGTAAGTGATCGAGATACGGTTTGCATCACCAAGGATTTCTTCCGTAGTCAATGTCAAATACTCATCCTGAACCAGTTCAATCGGTTCTACTTCCAGTTTGCCAGTACGAATCTCAGGTCCTTTCGTATCGAGCAGGATTGCAACAGTTTTGTTCAATTCCTTCGATGCTTGACGGATCGTTGTGATCCGGGCACCATGCTCTTCGAAATCGCCGTGGGAGAAGTTCAGACGGGCTACATTCATACCGGCCAAAATCAATTTTTTGATATTCTCCAACGATTCACTAGCAGGACCAATCGTACATACAATTTTACTTTTCCGCATTAGGTTTTCCTCCGTTTTTTCGTTCTCTCTGTCTCACTTTTTCCAACTACAAAATCTACTATAAGGCTTAATGATTAAATAGGAACTTTATCACATACACCTTTATCTACACCCCTATGAATATTACTGCAACTTGGACACAAAATCAATGTTATAGCGACTTTTCTCTGTATTTCTAAGTCGAATTTCGTGCCTGCGCGTTCACAATAAAAATAACCCCGGTAGCTTATCGGGATTATTTTTATAGAAAAAAATGTATAATTAGCTCATTTTTGAAAATAGAGCTGAATGGTATTGCCATATGTGTTAAAGTGCAAATGAATTGGCCTGTTTACTCTTCGCTTACGGCCTCTTCTTCAGGAAGCATTAGCTCCTGCTGGGTCTCGGCAAACTCACCAATTTTACGGAATTTACGGTAGCGATCTTCTTTAAGCTCTGCAGAATCCAAAGTGGACAGTTCCTGCAAATGACGCCATAGAACATCCTTGATATTTGCTGCTGTAGTCTCGTAATCCCGGTGTGCACCGCCCTTAGGCTCAGGAACGATCTCCTCGATCACTTCCATACCCAGCAAATCATCTGCTGTAATCTTCATAGCTTCTGCTGCCTGATCTGCCTTGGAGGCATCTTTCCACAAAATAGACGCGGCTCCGTTAGGGGAAATTACCGAATAAATCGCATGCTCAAGCATTAATACACGATTGCCGACAGCCAGTGCCAAGGCACCACCGCTTCCACCTTCGCCTATAACCACGCAAATGACTGGAACACCTAGCTGAGACATCTCCCGCAAATTACGGGCGATCGCTTCAGATTGGCCTCTCTCCTCTGCTGTATTGCCAGGATAAGCACCCTTAGTATCGATAAAGGTTATAATCGGACGCCGGAACTTGTCCGCCTGCTGCATCAGACGCAGCGCCTTGCGGAAGCCCTCGGGATGCGCGCTGCCGAAGAAACGCAAAATATTCTCTTTCGTATCTTTACCACGCTGCTGGCCGATCACCGTGACCGGAATGCCATTCAGCTTGCCGATGCCGCCTACAACTGCAAGATCATCGCCAAACAGGCGATCTCCATGCAGTTCAATAAAATCTGTGAAGATCAGTCCTATAAGATCAAGGGATGTCGGGCGTCCCTGATGACGGGCCAAATGCATTTTCTGAGATGGAGAGATGTTAGAGTACAGTTCTTCTTCCAATATGCGGTAGCGCTCCTCCAGCCGGGCGACCTCATCGCTGAAATCAATCCCCTTCTCTTCTCCGAACTGTTTCAGCTCAGCGATCTTCTTGCGCATTTCAACCAGAGGCATTTCAAAAGGCAACTCTCCTGCCAACCTAAAATCCCCCTTTCACGTCATGCAAATCCAAAATCTTGGTCAGTGTTGCCCGCAATTCCTTGCGGTGTACCACTAAATCCAGCTGTCCGTGCTGCAGATTAAACTCCGCAGTCTGAAAATCATCCGGCAGCTTCTGGCGGATAGTCTGCTCAATCACAATTCTTCCGGCAAAACCAAAAACGGCTCCAGGCTCAGCAATATTAATATCGCCCAGGCTGGCAAAGCTTGCCGAAACTCCGCCGGTTGTCGGATCTGTAATGACCGAGATGTACAGTCCTCCCGCTTCATCAAAACGGGCCAACGCTGCGCTCGTCTTCGCCATCTGCATAAGACTAAGGATGCTCTCCTGCATTCTGGCTCCGCCCGAGGTTGAGAAAATCAGCATTGGAAGCCGTTTCTCCGTAGCCACCTCGACAGCGCGGGTGATCTTCTCTCCAACGACTGAACCCATGCTTCCGGAGAAAAATTCAAAATTCATCACAGCAACGATAACTGGGTGACCGCCGATACTTCCCTGTCCGGTAATCACAGCATCAAGTTGTCCCGTTTTCAGTTGCTGCTGTTCCAGCTTGGAAGCATAGCCAGGAAAATGCAGTGGGTCTACAGATGTCATCTCGCTGTCAAATTGGGTAAAACCCTCAGGGTCTAGCATCATTGCAATACGCTCCGTGGCGTTCAGGCGCATATGATAACCGCAGGACGGACATACCTTTAGATTCTTCTCCAGCTCTTTGCTGTACTGAATCGTTCCGCACTTGTTGCACTTATTCATAAGTCCTTCAGGAATCTCCCGTTTCGGGCGTTCCCCTTCCGCCGGTCCACCGCTCCGCTCCAGACGTTCTGAAGGAATAGTCGCGTACTTTCGTTTTTTCTGAAATAAATCTTTAAACACAACCGCACCTCTTCAGCCGTTTATTTGCGTTATGCAGCTTGCCGCTGTCATGACTGCTCTCTAGATGAAATTCAAATTCAGGGATGCAGAATCAGATTAAGGGCTTCCTGCACTTCCTCAAGCTCACCCGAAGGAACCAGAACCTCAAACTGCTGCTTGGACATATTGATTGGACGGCATTCTACCAGAAATCCTTCTTCCATCAGCTTGCTCTTAATCATATCCGCCACTCTGGCGGTTGGAGCGATATATATTACCGTCCACATGCCCTGCGAGGCCTCCCTCATCTTAATTCCTAGCCGTATCCCGTATAATGGAATCATGATAACACAGTTTTCTTTTTTCCCGCAACAGTAGTTACAGGAAGGAAGCAAGACCGGGGCAGGCTGCGCTAGAGCTATATTTCCATACTGACCAGAAACGCTTGAATACAGGATTCATCTCAAAATTTGCGCATGAAGAACTGTATAATTAGGAGGCAAAAACTGGTAGAAACCTTATTCCGTGCCCGTAACATGTGGGTATACCTTCGCCCCTTCATGCCGATGCGCAATTCTAGCGGAAGCCGCTGCCGCCACACTTGCAACCAGGTCGTCCAGAAATACATGAATGCTACTCTTATCATCGTTCAGTTTGCCGATGATTCCAAGCTTTATTTTATCCAGATAACCGAAGCCGGTTAGTCCAATCATCCCATATACCCCTGTGATCCCTAGCGCCAGAGTCTCGTCCGCCCCGTAAAGTGACTCATCCGCCTCCATGACCGCTTGCAGCGGCTGTGGCAGCAATCCCTTCTCCGCCAGCTCATCGAGGGCAATCCCCGTCATCAATGTATACTGCACCTCTCGTTTACCAAGAACGGCTTTGACACTAGAAAGACATTCCTCTTCGGATAAATCGGGATAATAAGCCGACTGCAAGATATAGACGATCTCTGCAATAGAAGAAAGCGATACTCCTCTGCGCTCCAGCAGTTCTACTGCCATTTGATAGGACATGGTGTAATTCCCCTTTCCGCACAGGAAGTACCCTGTGGTTCCCTAATGTATGCGGAAAGTAGGCAAAATGTGCTTATTTTATTCTTACTGTGCCTGTCCCAAGCATTGCCTCGATGGACGCGAACAATTTCTCTGAGGGCTTGATCCGGTAGCTATCACTAAGCGCCAGCAGCTTCTG
>LIDZ01011724.1_pt9 | contig 35095 bp, 31 predicted proteins | sample 644651 | NCBI WGS metagenome assembly LIDZ01 (sample SAMN03856242, study PRJNA289617) | food metagenome | isolation source: wine grapes on drying loft during traditional withering process | host: Vitis vinifera cv. Corvina | place: Italy: Gargagnago di S. Ambrogio di Valpolicella | collected 2014-01 | reverse complement strand
GGCAATTCACTACAAAAATAGTGGTGTACGCACCGGCCTCTTCCCGGCTGAAGCCGCTCCTTCTGCCTGATTACGTTTAACGAGTAGGACCGGCGTTAGCCGGGAAGGCGGCAGGCAATTCACCACAAAATTAGTGATGTACGCACCGGGCTCTTCCCGGCTGAAGCCGGTCCTACTACCGGATTGCTTTTAAAGAGTAGGACCGGCTTTAGCCGGGAAAGCGGCAGGCAATTCACTACAAAATGAGTGGTGTACGCACCGGCCTCTTCCCGGCTGAAGCCGCTTCTACTACCGGATTACGTTTAAAGAGTAGGACCGGCTTTAGCCGGGAAAGCGGCAGGCAATTCACTACAAAATGAGTGGTGTACGCACCGGCCTCTTCCCCCTTAAAGCAGGTCCTGCTAGCGCAGTGCTTTCAATTCGCCTTGAACAACGCCGTCTGACCTTCAGGTGAAGTGAACATCGCCTCGCCGTTATGCCCGACGTTTTTCACTTCCACCAGGCGCTGATTCAAGCCTTCCGGATGACGCTTGGTCAGGTAATCGAAGTAGTTGTGACCGCGGGCCAGACGCTGTGGCCCCTGTGCTTCGGCGCCACAATCCTTGTCCAGCGCCGGGTGCTCTGGATCGGTGTCCAGTTCGCCCAGCAGGTAAGTAATGTCGCGCTTCACGTAAGCAGCCTCAAGCTCGGCCGGTGTTTCCTTGCCGGCATAGGCTGGCAGCTTGTTAAGACCGTACTTCCAGGTGTCAAACGTCGGGCAGCTGGCCGCATCGACCGGCAGCGGCCGGGTCGCGTCGAAATACGCATAAGAAGACGGATTGGCGATCACATAACGCAGCTTGATGCCTTCCTTCTTCAGCAACGCATCCTCCTTGCCGCCGATCATCGCGTAACGCTGCACCACCTGAGCACCGCCGGAATGGCCAGCGATCACAATCTCCTTCAGATTCGGGAACAGCTTGCTGTCGCTCAGACGCTTGAGGATGTGATCGATGACCACAAACGAGCTGACTGGCTTGGGGCCCAACGACTTTTCGCCTGCCATCCAGTCATTGGCGTGCCAGCGCAACACCGATTCGGGCAGGCGGTGCTGTGAAATGTCTTTCTCATCGAGAAATTGCGGCGCGATCAACAGCGTTTTCGAGCGCTGATGCGACTGGTTGGCCGCGCGCTCGACGCTGCGCAGGTAGGTTTGCGCGTTGCGCAGCCGACCGTGAAAGACAATGACAACCCGCTGGACCTGCGGGCTTGGACGAACCCAGCTCTGACTCAGGCCGAGCGTGGCCTGGGTGGTCCCGTTGATCTGAAGCCGGTCGGGGCTGATGGATTTAACCGCCTGATCCGCCGCATGAGCATTGAGGCTCATCAGGGTGCCCAACAACAGGATCGAAAGCGGTTTCATCATGTGATCAGAGGCTCTTGGCGGCGAATGTATCGCATTGGTTGATTTGTCCTGCGGCAAAACCTGTCTTGAACCAGCGCACGCGCTGAGCAGAAGTGCCGTGGGTAAACGAGTCTGGCACGACCCGGCCCTGACCCTGTTGCTGCAAGCGGTCGTCGCCAATGGCATTGGCGGCGTTTAGCGCCTCTTCAATATCACCCGGCTCCAGCCAGTTCAAACGCTTTTGTGCGTTGTTGGCCCAAACGCCTGCCAGGCAGTCAGCTTGCAGCTCCTGACGCACCAGCAAACCGTTGTTACCTTCCATTTTCATGCCGCGTTGGCGGGCGGCGTCAACTTTAGCCGAAACCCCCAGCAAGGTCTGCACATGATGGCCAACTTCGTGCGCAATCACGTAAGCCTGAGCGAAATCTCCCGCCGCCTTGAAGCGCTGACTCATCTCACGGAAAAACTCCATGTCCAGATAAACGCGCTGGTCAGCCGGGCAGTAGAACGGGCCGCTCGCGGAAGAGGCGGAGCCGCAGGCCGATTGCACCCGACCGCTGAACAGAATCAGGGTCGGTGCCTTGTACTGACTCCCCATTTGCTGGAACGCCTGCTGCCACGTGTCTTCGGTGTCGCCCAGGACAGCGCGCACGAAATCAGCCTGCTCGTCATTGGCTGGCGGCGCCTGGCGCGTTTGCGGATTGACCGCGGCGGTCTGATCCGACCCCATCTGGCCGGTGATCTCACCCAGAATCCGCATCGGGTCCTGGCCGGTCAGCAGACCAATCGCGACGATGATCACGATCCCGCCAAGCCCCAACCCCTTGCCGCCAATGCGCATCCCGCCGCCACCGCCGCCCCCGGAATCGCCACGTGCGTCCACGACGTTGTCACTGCGACGTCCTTTTTTCCATAGCATGGGGGAATCCTCTTTTGGTCGTGTGGGAAGTGTAGACGGCGGGCGTGCGACGTCTGGTCTGCTGGACTAAGAGAGGAGGGGAGGGGGAATGGTTCAGGCGATCAGGTACCGGGAGTCTGCGTTTAGGCGTCTAGCGGCCATCTATTGTTTTTTGCAAAGGAAAAAAGCTGCGAAGGCGGTGACGGCGGGGGCGGGCGTAATCGAGCTCGCCCCCGAACTTTGCGCTATGTCAAACCCGCGCCGTCTGCTTCTCGGTGGTTTCGACCGGTGAGGCGTCGGCGAAGTGGTTCACCTGACGCAGGGCCTTGAAGCCAACCATCCAGGCGCCAACGACACCCAGTGTGCACACGCCGCCGATGATCGCGGCGGGCACGGCCCCCCAGAGCGCCGCGCTGCTGCCGGCGCGGAATTCGCCCAGCTCGTTGGACGAACCGATAAACAACATATTCACCGCATTGACCCGCCCGCGCATGTCGTCCGGCGTCGAGAATTGCACCAGTGTGGAGCGGATATAGACGCTGACCATATCCGCCGCACCGGCGATCATCAAAGCCAGCAGCGACAGCCAGAACAGCGTCGACAGGGCGAACACCAGATTGGCGACGCCGAACACCGCGACGGCGATGAACATGACCAGACCGACGTGTCGATCAAAAGGCCGGAAACTCAAATACAGACCCGTGCTGACCTCACCCAGACTCATCGCGCTGCGCAGCGCGCCCAGCCCTTGGGGGCCCAGGTGCAGCACTTCATGGGCATAAATCGGCAGCAGCGCCACCACGCCGCCGAGTAGCACCGCGAATAGATCCAGTGAGATGGTGCCGAGGATAATCGGCCGCGAGCGGATGAAGGCGATGCCGGCGGTGAAACGCTTCCAGGCCGTGGATTCGAGAATCTGCTTTTTTCCGGCGTACAGCACCGGCACGCGGATCAGCAACAGCACGCCAGCGATGAAGCTGGCCATGCACACGGAATAGGTCAGCCCGCCGCCGCCTGCTGCATACAGACCGCCGCCGACCAGCGGCCCGGCGATGGTTGCAATGCGCATGATCATGCTGTTGGTGGCGATGGCCGACGCGAGTTTTTCACGCGGGACGACTTGTGGCAGCAGGCTCTGCAACGCCGGCCCGGTGAACGCCCTCGCGCAACCGAACAAGGCGAGGGTGGCGTAAATCAGCCGTGTGTCTTGATGATGGGTCACAGAGAACAGCATCAGCATCAGGCTGCATACGGCTTGCACCGACCAACTGATGGTCAGGATCATCTTGCGATCATAGCGGTCGATCAAGTCGCCGGCCGGCATCAACAGCAGCAGCATGGGAATGAACTGCGCGAGGCCTACATACGCCAGCGAAATCGGGCTGTGGGTCATGTCGTAGACCTGCCAGGCGACAACCACCGCCTGAATCTGCATGGCGAAAACGGCAGCAAGGCGCGCGGTCAGGAAGGCGAAAAAGCCGGGCAGCCGCAGGGCGCTTTTGGCGGAAGATTCAGACGATGAGGCGGGCGATTCGGAGCTCAAGGCAAGGCATCCATCGAAGCGAAAGACGGCCGAGAGTTATACACCGGTCTGGCGCGGTTCGCCGCTAGCTGTCAGGAATTTAATGATGGATGGTGCGGGATATGCTGCGGGCGCATGGAGATCAGAAGGCCTGTTCCCGGCTGAAGCCGGTCCTACTGATGATAGTAGGACCGGCTTCAGCCGGGAACGACGGAATCGCGCTGTCAGCGGCGAACCAGCAAAACCCCCGACTCCATGTGATGGGTATACGGAAACTGATCAAACAGCGCGCACCGCTCGACCCGGTGGGTGTCGTGCAGTTGTGCGATGTTGGCGGCCAGGGTTTCCGGGTTGCACGAGATGTACAGGATGCGCTCAAAACGTCGCGTCAGCTCACAGGTGTCCGGGTCCATGCCGGCGCGGGGCGGGTCGACGAACACGCTGCCGAAGTCGTAGCTTTTCAGGTCGACACCGGCCAGACGACGGAACGGGCGCACCTCATTCAGGGCTTCTGTCAGCTCCTCAGCCGACAGTCGCACCAGCGACACGTTATCCACAGCGTTGTCCGCCAGGTTACTCAGCGCCGCGTTGACCGACGTCTTGCTGATCTCGGTCGCCAGTACCTTGCGCACGCGGGTCGCCAACGGCAGCGTGAAGTTGCCATTGCCGCAATACAGCTCCAGCAAATCATCGTCGCGGTCGCCCAGCGCGTCATACGCCCAGCTCAGCATTTTCTGGTTCACCGTGCCGTTCGGCTGGGTGAACGCGCCCTCCGGCTGGCGATAACTGAAAGTCCGGCCAGCGACGTCCAGCTGCTCGGTCACGTAATCGCGGCCAATCACCAGTCGCTGCCCCTTCGAACGACCAATCACACTGACCTTCAGATCAGCCGCCAATTGCTCCGCCTCGACTTGCCAGGCCTCATCCAGCGGGCGGTGATAGCACAGGGTGATCATGCCGTCGCCTGCCAGCGTGGTCAGAAAGTCCACCTGAAACAGCTTGTGATTGAGGGTCTTGCTGGCCTCCCAGCGATCCCGCAGCACCGGCATCAGCGTGTTGATCTGCTGGCTGGCAATAGGGAAGTCGTTGATCAGGATCGGCGTGTGCTTGTCGCCCGGCGCGAACATCGCGTAGTGACGCTTGCCGTCGTCGCGCCACAGGCGGAACTCGGCGCGCAAGCGGTAGTGCTCGCGCGGCGAATCGAAGACCTGAGGCTCGGGCGCCTCGAAAGGCGCCAGTAGCTCGCGCAGGCGCGCGGCCTTTTCATCGAGCTGAGCGGCGTAGTTTGCAGGGTCGAACGTAGAACTCATGGATAAAAGCCCAGCTTGATCACGAACAGAATCGACAGCACGACCAGCGCCGAATTCAGCTCGCGGCCCCGGCCCGACAACAGCTTGATCACGGTCCAGGAAATGAAGCCAAAGGCGATACCGTTGGCGATCGAATAGGTGAACGGCATGGCCAGCGCGGTGATCACCACCGGTGCTGCTTCAGTGATGTCGTCCCAGTTGATTTCGGCAAGGCCCGAGGTCATCAACACGGCCACGAACAGCAGGGCAGGGGCGGTGGCGAATGCTGGAACGCTGCCAGCCAGCGGCGCGAAAAACAACGCCAGCAGGAACAAAACCGCAACCACGATAGCCGTCAGACCGGTCCGGCCGCCGGCACTCACGCCCGCCGCGGATTCGATGTAACTGGTGGTGGTCGAGGTGCCCAGCAGAGAACCTGCCATGGCCGCGGTGCTGTCGGCGATCAGCGCACGGCCCATCTTCGGCATGTGGCCGTCCTTGCCCATCAGGCCCGCGCGCTTGGCGACGCCGATCAGGGTGCCGGAGTTGTCGAACAGGTCGACGAACAGAAAGGAAAAAATCACGCTCACCAGACCGATGTTCAGTGCGCCGGGAATGTCCAGCTGCAGGAAGGTCGGCGCCAGCGAAGGCGGCATCGACACCACGCCGCCAAACGGCGAGAAGCCCATCACAATAGAGATGATGGTGACGGCCAGAATGCCGATCAGCACGGCGCCGCGCACTTTCAAAGCTTCTAGGGCCACGATCAGCGCGAACCCTAGAGCCGCAAGAATCGGTGCCGGTTTGGCCAGATCGCCCAGGCCGACCATCGTGGCCGGGTTGGTGACCACGATGCCGGCGTTGTGCAGGGCAATGAGTGCCAGGAACAGGCCGATACCGGCGGCAATGGCCGAGCGCAGCGGCAGCGGGATGCTGTTGATGATCCATTCGCGGATGCGGAAGATCGACAGCAGGAAAAACATCACTGCCGAAATGAACACCGCGCCCAGCGCCACTTGCCAGGTGTGGCCCATGTGCAGCACCACGGTGTAGGTGAAGAAGGCGTTCAGGCCCATGCCCGGCGCCAGCGCGATCGGGTAGTTGGCGATCAGCCCCATGACGGTGGAGCCGATGGCCGCCGCCAGGCAGGTAGCGACAAAGATCGCGCCCTTGTCCATGCCGGTCTCGCCAAGAATGCTCGGGTTCACGAATAGAATGTAGGCCATGGCCAGGAAGGTGGTGACCCCGGCCAGAATTTCGGTGCGCACATTGGTGTTATGTGCCCTGAGTTGAAACAACCGCTCCAGCATTTAAGGCTCCCCGGTGACGCTCCGCGTCATTTATGTAGTCGACTGAAACAGCAAAGCACAGCTCACCGAAACGGCTTGCACAAATTCTGCCAGTTGCAAAAAGCCGCGCATCATACCAGCAGCTCCGGGCGATGGGGCCTGGCGCGTGTCGTCGGATTGCAAATGTCCGGATCGGCTTGCCCCATCCGGGCGCCCCGCTGCGTCAAAACGCTCATCACAAACCCTGAACGTTTCCGAAACCGCACAAGTCGTACCCCTTAAGACGCAGATCACTGCGCTGATCGAGTACCTACCGTGAGGCTTCCCATGAGTGCAACCAATGAACAGGCGTTCGCAGGGCATTCCATCGCCCTGACGTTGAACGGCCAGACCCGACAAGTGGACGTGCAGCCCTGGACCACGCTGCTGGATCTGCTGCGCGAGCAGCTCGATCTGGTCGGCACCAAAAAGGGCTGTGACCACGGCCAATGCGGTGCATGCACCGTGCTGCGCGATGGCAAACGCATCAATGCGTGCCTGACCCTGGCGATCATGTGTGACGGCGCCGAGCTGACCACGATCGAAGGGCTTGCCGAAGGCGACACGCTGCACCCGATGCAGCAAGCGTTCATCAAACATGACGCCTTCCAGTGCGGCTACTGCACGCCCGGCCAGATCTGCTCGGCAGTCGGCCTGGCCAACGAAGGCCGCGCCAGCACCGACGACGAAGTGAAAGAACTGATGAGCGGCAACCTGTGCCGTTGCGGCGCCTACAGCAACATCCGCGCGGCGGTGGTGGAAGTCTTGCCATCAATGAATGCCGCACCGGATCAGGGAGGGCGCGGCCAATGAATCCCTTCAGCTACAGCAAGCCGTCCGACATCGCTCAGGCGGTCAATCTTGCAGGCCCTGCCAGCCGGTTCATCGCAGGCGGTACGAACCTGCTGGATTTGATGAAAGAAAACATCGCCCGCCCCGAGCACCTGATCGACATCACCGGGCTGCCGCTCAAAGACGTCCGCGCAACCGACAGTGGCGGCCTGATGATCGGCGCGCTGGTGAGTAACGCCGACCTGGCCTGGCATCCGCTGATCGAGCGCGATTATCCGCTGCTGTCCCAAGCCATTCTGGCGGGCGCCTCGCCGCAGTTGCGCAACATGGCGAGCACCGGTGGCAACCTGCTGCAGCGCACCCGCTGCTACTACTTCTACGACTCAACCGTGCCGTGCAACAAGCGCGAGCCTGGCACGGGTTGCCCGGCGAAAGAGGGCCTGAACCGCATCCACGCGATCCTGGGCGCCAGCGATGCCTGCGTCGCGACTCACCCCTCGGATATGTGCGTGGCCCTGGCTGCGCTCGAAGCCCGCGTCCACGTCCAGGGGCGCGCCGGTGCCCGGGTGATCGAGTTCGCTGACTTCCATCGCTTGCCGGGAGATGCGCCGCAGCGCGACAACCAGCTCGCCGACGATGAACTGATCACCGCTGTCGAGCTGCCAGCGCCACGTTTTCAGCAGCACAGCCACTACCTGAAAATCCGTGACCGCGCCTCTTACGCCTTTGCCCTGATCTCAGTGGCCGCTGCTGTCGAGCTTGATGGCGACGTCATCCGTGACGTGCGCATCGCCCTGGGTGGCGTGGCGCACAAACCTTGGCGCGACACGGCCGTCGAGCAGTCGCTCAAAGGTCAGCCGGTCTCGCGGGAAAACTTTGTTGCCGCCGCCGACGCGATGCTGCGCGACGCTCAGCCGCTGGCGCACAACGCTTTCAAGATCAAGCTGGCCCGCCGTGCGATCGTTCGCGCCTTGAGCGATGCCACCTTGGGAGGAACTGTTTAATGAACGCCAATACACCCACCCCGGGAACGGCCTCCGCGCTGGGCCAACCGATGGACCGCGTCGATGGACGCCTGAAAGTCACCGGCCAGGCCCGCTACGCCGGCGAGTACCCGGAGGCAGGCTTGCTGCATGCCAGCGTGGTCTCCAGCACTATCGCCTCGGGTCGCGTCGTGCGTATCGATGCCTCGCAAGCGTTGGCGGTTCCTGGCGTGATCGCGGTTATCGATCACACTAATCGCCCGCACATCGCCAGCTATGACGAGGACTATCAGGACGCCGACGCCGCCGAAGGCTCGCCGTTCCGCCCGTTCTACAACGACCAGGTGCTCTACAGCGGCCAGCCGCTGGCGCTGGTAGTGGCAGACACCCTTGAACTGGCGCGGCATGCCGGCTCCCTCGTGCGCATTGAGTACGAAACCAAGCCGCACCAGACCGACCTCAGTGTGGGTCAGAGTGACGCCCACACCGCGCCGGCCGAAACGCCGAAACCGCGTGGGGATTTTTCGGGCGCATTCGCCCAGGCGGCGGTCACGGTCGACAGCCACTACAGCACGCCCAACGAACACCACAACCCGATGGAGCCGCACGCCTCCACGGTGTTCTTCAAGGCTGACGGCAGCCTGGAGATCCACGATAAAACCCAAGGCACGCAGAACTGCCAGGACTACCTGCACAGTGTGTTCGGTCTGGAGAAAGAGAAGATCCGCATCCTCGCCGCCTTCGTCGGTGGCGCCTTCGGTTCCGGCCTGCGTCCGCAATACCAGCTGCCCCTGGCCGTCATGGCGGCATTGAAGCTCCAGCGTTCGGTGCGTCTGACCCTGACCCGCCAGCAGATGTTTACCTTCGGCTATCGTCCGCAAACCTTGCAGCACATGCGGCTCGGGGCGTCCAAAGACGGCAAGCTGATGGCGGTGGCCCACGACGCCATCGGTCAGACCTCGCGCTTTGAAGACTTTGCCGAGCACGTCGTTGAATGGAGCGGCATGCTCTATCAGTGCGACAACGTGGCATTGAGCTACAAGCTCGCGCCGCTGGACGTTTACACGCCGCTGGACATGCGTGCACCGGGCGCCGCTTCCGGCATGGTCGCGCTGGAATGTGCGATGGACGAGCTGGCCATTGCGGCCGGTATCGACCCCGTGCAGCTGCGAGTGGTCAACTTTGCCGACAGCAACGGCAACGAAGGCAAGCCTTACTCTAGTAAAGAACTGCTGGCGTGTTACGAACAAGGCGCCGAGCGTTTTGGCTGGAGCAAGCGCAACCCCGAGCCGCGCAGCATGCGTCAGGGCCGGCAACTGGTGGGTTGGGGCATGGCCGGCGGTGTATGGGAAGCCATGCAGATGCCCGCCAGCGCCAAGGCCAGTATCGACAGCAGCGGCAAGATCACCGTCAGCAGCGCCACCACCGACATCGGCACTGGCACTTACACGGTCATGACCCAGATCGCCGCTGAGGCCGCTGGCGTGAAGCCTGAGGACGTCACCTTCGTACTGGGTGATTCTTCGCTGCCGACGTCGCCATTGCAGGGTGGCTCGTTCACGGTCTCGTCCGTGGGCACGGCGGTGCAGCAGGCCTGCCGTGCCTTGCGCGCCAAGTTGCTCGACGCCGTTCGCATGGCGCATCCGCAACACGCGGTGGTGGACATGGCCGATGTTGTCTGTGGCGACGGTTATCTGCTCATCGACGATGAGCGTTTTGCTTACGCCGACATTGTCCGCGAGTCGTCCCACGAGACGCTTGAAGTGCAGATCGACGCCAAGCCTGACGACAAGCGCGAAGGCTACTCGACGGCAACGCACTCGGCGGTATTCGTCGAAGTGCTGGTGGACGAAGACCTGGGCACTATCCGCGTCAATCGGGTGGTCGACGCCGTTGCGGCGGGCCGTGTGGTCAATCCGAAAACCGCGCGCAGCCAGATTCTCGGCGGCGTGGTCTGGGGTATCGGTCAGGCGTTGCAGGAAGAAAGCCAGACCGACCACACCCTCGGGCGCTTCATGAACCACAGCCTGGCCGAGTATCACATTCCAGTGAACGCGGACATCGCCGAGATCGACGTGCTGTTCGTGGAAGAGAACGACAGCATCGTCAATGACCTGGGCTCCAAGGGTGTGGGCGAGATCGGCATCGTCGGCGTGGCCTCGGCCATTGCCAATGCCATCTACCACGCCACGGGCAAGCGCGTTCGGGAATTCCCGATTACGCTGGATAAAGTGCTGTAACCAACGCCGTACCTTGTGCCCTGATCGTTCTCACGCTCTGCGTGGGAACGATGATTTTCTCTGCTGCGCCCTCGAATCCCCCTCATTCAATGTCGCCCCAGTGCAAGCACAGGTCGCGCTGGTGCGCTTGTTGCTCAGGCCTGCTGCGTACCTTGCACCAACGCGGCAGCCACCGAATTGTCGTGGGTCTTCAAGCCTTGAAAAACTGCCGGAAAGAGCTGAATAAAATAACGAGCCGACCCGAGGAGCACCCATGAACTCATTTATTCGTCATATCAGTTGCGCTGTGTTGATGCTGAGCAGCAACGCCCTGATGGCTGCAGAAGCCGCCAAATGCCAAAACGTGCGCATGGGTGTGGTCAACTGGACGGACGTCGTCGCCACCAGCGCTGTTGCCGAAGTGCTGCTGCAGAACATGGGCTACGAGGTCAAACAGACCAGCGCCGCTCAGCAAATCGTCTTCGGCGGTTTGCGTGACGATCGGCTCGACGTGTTCATGGGTTACTGGAAGCCGGCGATGGACAAGAACATTGCGCCGTTTGTGGCCGCCAATCAGGTCAAAGTCCTCGACGTGCCGAGCATGAGTGATGCCCAGGCAACCCTGGCGGTGCCGGATTACGTGGCGTCAGGCGGATTAAAAACATTCGGCGATATCGCAAAATTCAAAGACAAACTCGGTGGCAAGATCTACGGCATCGAGCCCGGCACCGGCGCCAACGCCAACATCAAGGGCATGATCGAGAAGAACCAGTTCGGGCTCGGCGGTTTCCAGTTGGTCGAGTCCGGGGAGGCGGGCATGCTCGCGGCGGTGCAGCGTGCGATCAAGCGTAATGAATGGGTGGTATTCGTTGGCTGGACCCCGCACCCGATGAACATCAACATGAAGATCGCCTACCTGACCGGCAGCGAAGATGTGTTCGGGCCGGGTGAAGGCGCTGCGACCGTTTCCGTGGTCACGGCGCCGGATTACGCATCGCGCTGCCCGAACGTCAGCAAGCTGATGAGCAACCTTAAGTTCACGGCCGCTCAGGAAAGCCAGATGATGGTGCCGATCATGGACCGCAAGGCGCCAACCGACGTTGCTCGCCAGTGGCTCAAGGATCATCCTGAAGACATGAAGCGCTGGCTGGATGGCGTGACAACCTTCGATGGCAAAGACGCAGCGTCCGCCGTGCAAGTGGCGGTGAACAAATAACCAAGCACGCCTGGCCAAGGGCTCGGGCTGGAGCAGCCAATGCCCACGTCTTACCCGCTGTCCCCCGAAATGTCGGCGTTCGTGACCCATACCCTGAGTTTCAGCAGCACGTCCGAGGACATCAACGAGCAGCGCCGCGCGTATTCCCGGATGAGTGAAGCGTTCACGCCCACCCGTCCGGGGCAGCTCGATGTAAGGGACTTCGCCCTCGGCGGCGTGGCGGTGCGCAGTTACCGGCCTCAGCGGTTGTCCCTCGAACACCCGGCGCCGTGCGTGATGTACCTCCACGGCGGCGGCTGGGTGGTGGGCGATCTCGATTCCCACGACTTTCTGACCGCGGCACTGGCGGCCGACCTCAATGCCGTGGTCATCGCCGTGGATTACCGGCTGGCGCCCGAACGTCCATTTCCCGCAGGGTTCGGCGACTGTCTGGCGGTCTGGCACGCCTTGCAGATACACGCGCAGCGGCTGGACATCGACCCACGCCGTATCGCCATCGCCGGGGACAGCGCCGGTGGCAATCTTGCCGCTGCAGTGTGCCTGGCATTGCGCGATTCCGGTGAGCGCCAGCCGGTGGGGCAGGCGCTGATTTACCCGGAACTGGGCGGCGCCAACGATCTGCCGTCGCGCCATGAATGCGCCGACGCGCCGCTTCTTTCTACCGCTGAGCTGGCGTATTACCGACAGCTCTACATGACGGCGGACGAACAATCGGCCTATGCCCGGCCACTCGACGCCGGAAATTTCAATGATCTGGCGCCTGCGTTCATTGCTGTCGCACAGTTCGACCCCTTGCGTGATGACGGCGTCTGCTACGAGCGTGCATTGCGCGAAGCGGGTGTGCGCACCGAGTTCGATCCCGGGCTCGGGCTGCTTCACGGCAGTCTCAGGGCCAAAGGCCAGGTGCCGGAAGTGGACGCGCTTTATCAGCGGCTGGTTTGCGCGCTGTTGGGCTTTATTCGCGATCCTTTGTAGGGCCTTGCACCTGGAGGTTTTAACTGCCGCGCTGCAGATTCGCCGCTCTGCTCTGCTTCCCGTCAACTGCACTGCCCTGAAAGGTGAGTCAACTCGCCACGCGACAAAAGACCACGCAGAGCAAGTGCCGAAATGGGACTACTCTTTCCATGTCAGCTGACCTGGATCAATACCTTGGCGTGTATTGGTCGAACTGGCCGCCTGACGCATCTCCCCGGTCGCCGACCTGAGTACGAAACCACGAGAACAACGGCCACACCTCGTACTCAATACACCGTGGGGGCAGTCGCTGCAGGCCCCAAGTCTGAAGCCAGTTCCACCTGATAGAGGAAGACCTATGTTCGGCTTAGAGGCGCTCGATCTCGCCCGAATCCAGTTTGCGTTCACTGTTTCATTTCACATTCTTTTCCCTGCCATCACCATTGGTCTGGCGAGCTTCCTCGCGGTGCTCGAAGGCTTGTGGCTGAAAACCCATGACAACACTTATCGCGACCTCTATCACTTCTGGTCGAAAATCTTTGCCGTCAACTTCGGCATGGGTGTGGTTTCCGGGTTGGTCATGGCCTACGAGTTCGGCACTAACTGGAGTCGCTTCTCCGATTTCGCCGGTGCTGTGACCGGGCCCTTGCTGACCTACGAGGTGCTCACGGCGTTCTTCCTCGAAGCGGGCTTCCTCGGCGTCATGCTGTTCGGCTGGAACCGTGTCGGTCGCGGCCTGCACTTCTTCGCCACGTCCATGGTCGCGGTTGGCACGCTGATTTCGACCTTCTGGATTCTGGCCTCCAACAGCTGGATGCAGACCCCGCAGGGCTTCGAGATCATTGATGGCCGCATCATCCCGGTGGACTGGTTCGCGGTGATCTTCAACCCGTCGTTCCCGTACCGCCTGATGCACATGGCAATCGCCGCCTTCGTCTCCACGGCGTTCTTCGTCGGCGCCTCCGCCGCCTGGCATCTGCTGCGTGGTCGTGACAATCCGGCGATTCGCAGGATGCTGTCCATGGCCATGTGGATGGCGCTGATCGTTGCGCCAATTCAGGCCGTGGTGGGCGACGCTCACGGCCTGAACACCCTTGAGCATCAACCGGCCAAGATCGCAGCGATCGAAGGTCACTGGGAGAACGTCGGTGACGAGCCGACCCCGCTGATCCTGTTCGGCATCCCGGACATGAAAGAAGAGCGCACCAAATACGCGGTCGAGATTCCCTATCTGGGCAGCCTGATCCTGACCCACAGCCTGGACAAGCAGATCCCGGCGCTGAAGTCCTTCCCGCCGGAAGACCGTCCGAATGCGCTGATCGTGTTCTGGTCGTTCCGCGTCATGGTGGCGCTGGGCATGCTGATGATCGCGGTCGGTCTGTGGAGTGCCTGGTTGCGCTGGCGCGGCGGGCTGTACACCAATCGCTGGTTCCTGCGGCTGGTCATGTGCATGGGGCCGGCCGGTCTGATTGCGATGCTGGCGGGCTGGTTTACCACCGAAATCGGGCGTCAGCCCTGGGTGGTCTACGGGATCATGCGCACGGCGAATGCCGTGTCCAGACACAGCGTTGAACAGTTGAGCATCACTCTGGTGCTGTTCGTGGTGGTGTATTTCCTGCTGTTCGGCACAGGCTTCGGCTACATGATGCGTCTGGTGCGCAAAGGGCCAAAAACCCATGAAGGCGACACGCCGGCACATGGCGGACCAGGGCAGAAACGCACCCCGGCGCGTCCTCTCTCTGCTGCTGATGAAAGCAGCACGGACCACCGTAAAGACAGCCTGACTGAGGGGAACTGAGCCATGGGTATCGATCTTCCACTGATCTGGGCCGTGATCATCATCTTCGGCGTCATGATGTACGTCATCATGGACGGCTTCGATCTGGGCATCGGGATACTGTTCCCGTTCATGAAGGACAAGACGGACCGCGACGTGATGATGAACACCGTCGCACCGGTCTGGGACGGCAATGAAACCTGGCTGGTACTGGGCGGGGCCGGCTTGTTCGGCGCCTTCCCGCTGGCCTACTCGGTCGTGCTCGAAGCGCTGTACCTGCCGTTGATCTTCATGCTGTTCGGGCTGATCTTTCGCGGCGTAGCGTTCGAGTTTCGCTTCAAAGCCACTGATATCAAGCGCCACCTGTGGGACAAGGCGTTCATCGGCGGTTCGCTGGTGGCGACATTCTTCCAGGGCGTGGCACTGGGCGCGTACATCGACGGCATTCCCGTGGTCGACCGAGCCTATGCCGGCGGTGGCCTGGACTGGCTGACGCCGTTCTCGATCTTCTGCGGCCTGGCGCTGATCGTGGCCTACGCATTGCTCGGCTGCACTTGGCTGATCATGAAGACCGAAGGGGCGTTGCAGAAAGCCATGCACGATCTGGCACGACCTTTGGCCCTGGCCACGCTGGTGGTCATGGCGATCGTCAGCCTGTGGACGCCACTGGCCCATCAGGCCATCGCCGATCGCTGGTTCAGCCTGCCAAACCTGTTGTGGTTCATGCCGGTGCCGGCGCTGGTCATGGTAACGATGTACGGCCTGTTCAAAGCGGTGGCGCGCAACGCCAACTACGCGCCGTTCCTGTTGACACTGGTGCTGATCTTCCTGGGCTACAGCGGTCTGGGCATCAGCTTGTGGCCGAACATCATTCCGCCAACCGTGTCCATCTGGGCCGCTGCCTCGCCGCCACAGAGCCAGGGTTTCATGCTGGTCGGTACGCTGTTCATCATTCCGCTGATCCTGGGTTACACGTTCTGGAGCTATTACGTATTCCGCGGCAAAGTCACCCACGAACACGGCTATCACTAGCAGCCAGTGGCCCGGGGTTATTGCCGGGGCCTGACTGCGGGAGAGGAGGGTTTAGCGATGTCGGTTAAAGAGTCTGTTCAGTACGAAGGTCGGAATCAAAACGAGCACAAGCGCGAGGTTGATCCAGCGCAAGGCAAGCCACTGTGGCAGCGCATCGGCTGGCTGTTGATCATCTGGACCGGCAGCGTGCTGGCGCTGTTCGTGGTCGCCATGCTGCTGCGCATGTTCATGACAGCGGCAGGCATGAAGTCGCACTGAGTTATTCCCGCTCGATAAAAAACCCGCCTCGGCGGGTTTTTTTGGCTGCACATCTGAAGTCAGGACGACGAGCGCGGTGAGCTATTTACGCGCCTTGAGGATCACGAACTTCGGCGTCGCCGCCACTTGCTCCACGCCCCGGAACAGCCGCGCCAGTTTGCTGTGGTAGCCCAGATGCCGATTGCCGACGATGTACAGCGCACCGCCAGTGACGAGCGCCGAGCGCGCCTGCTGGAACATCCGCCAGGCGAGGAAGTCGCCGACCACTTGCTGCTGGTGAAACGGCGGATTGCACAGGACGACGTCCAGCGAATCGGGTTCCTGCGCCGCCAGCCCGTCACCTGCGTGAATCACCGCCGGCCGCTCGCCGAGGGCAAGTCTCCAGTTCTCCTGCGCCGACTGCACCGCCATGAACGACTCGTCCACCAGCGTGTAATGCGCGTCGGGGTTGTCCAGCGCACTGGCGATGGCGAGCACGCCATTGCCGCAGCCCAGATCCGCGACCCGCGCCGAGCCCAGGCCTTTGGGCAAGTACGGCAGGAAGGCCCGCGTGCCGATGTCCAGACCGTCACGGCAAAACACGTTGGCGTGGTTGATCAGTTCGATCTTCGGCTCGTCCAGCGTGTAACGGGTGGGGTAGGGCGAAGGCTGAACGGTTTTGACCTCAGGGGTGCAGAACAGCAGCCGCGCTTTTTTCACGGCGAGGGATGCTTGCACGGGGCCGATGTACTCTTCCATCAGCTCGCCAGCCGAGCGGGGCAGGTGCTTGATCATCCCGGCGGCGACGACTTTGGCGTTCGGGGCCAGTTGGTCCTGCAAACGAATCAGCTGTTCTTCCAGCAAGGCGAGTGTCTTCGGCACGCGAATCAGCACCCAGTCGAAGGGGCCGGTCAACGGCGCGCTGGCTGGGATCACCGGCACAGCGTCATAGGTCAGGCCGTTGCGCACCAGATTCTTTTCCAGAGCCTGGGCGCCGAGGTACGAATCCGTGCTGCTGACCACTGTGGCATGGGGCGCGAGACTGGCTGCGAGCGCACCGAAACTGTCGTTGAGCACCAGCACCCGTGTTTGCAGCGTCACGCCCTGTTCAGCGACGTGGTTGAGCAGGTACTCGTCAGCGGCATCGAAAGCCTGCAAGGGCTCATCCGACTGTTCCGGCTGGCGGATCAGATCGAGCTGGGCAAGCGGGGTGGTAAGCAGGGGCATGGGCGGAGCGTTTCCAGTCGTTGATGGCGTGATCGGCGTGCTGGCGGGAGTTGCACCTGTGCCGGCGTCACGAGGTTCGCGAAGCCGGCGATTTTACGTGTTTTTTGCCCACACGCACCGGGCTTTTCGTCCTGGCGTCGCCCCAGCGTCGCCTTATGCCTAGATCACCCCGTCTTTCGTTGCCTGAACCACTGCCGACATCTTGTTGCAGGCGCCGATCTTCTGAATGGCTTTGCCCACGTGGAAATTAACGGTGCGCGCTGTGACATCAAGGATCAACGCGACTTCGGCCGCCGTCTTGCCCGTAGCGCACCACTTCAATACCTCTACCTCTCTGATCGTCAGGCCCTTGTAGGTGAGCGTCTCCGCGCTCGTCGTGCAGCCGTCCCCCCTCTTGCCGATGTCCATCGCGTGCCTCCATGCTCAGTCTTGATCGTCCTGATCGAAGTCTAGGAAACAATCACGGCCTCAAAAGCGTCGCGCCTGGGGAACAAGCCGGAGTGGTGACTGATGAGCTACCAGCGGCATCTTTGAACGGCCATAAAATCAAAAGGTTAGGGCAGCGTTATGCGCCGTTGCGAGCCGCTTCGCGATTACACCGATAGCGAAATACTCTAAAAATCGCTCAGTCCGCTGCGGATATCACTACAAACCGACGGTGTTTATCGCGGCGGGTTTGCGGGACACTGATCACCCTTTTTTGCGAGACAGGAGCCAGGAGCGCCCCATGACTGCCAGTGCAGAGAAATTCACCCGGCAAACGCTGCTGGACGTTACGCCGCTGACTCCCAGTCTCTTTACCTTTCGCACCACCCGCGATCCCGGTTTCCGCTTCACGGCGGGACAATTCGCACGTCTGGGCGTCAACAAACCCGATGGCACGACGGTGTGGCGGGCGTACTCGGTGGTGTCCTCACCCTTCGATGAATTCCTCGAATTTTTCTCGATCGTGGTGCCCAACGGCGAATTCACCAGCGAGTTGAGCCGGCTTCGTCAGGGCGACACGCTGATGGTGGAAAAACAGGCGGTGGGTTACCTGACCCTGGATCGCTTCACCGATGGTCGCGACCTCTGGATGTTATCCACAGGCACTGGCGTGGCGCCGTTTCTGTCGATTCTGCAGGACTTTGAGGTCTGGGAAAAATTCGAGCGCATCATTCTGGTGTACAGCGCTCGCGAGTCCCGGGAGCTGGCCTACCAGCAGCTGATTGCCGAGCTGACCCAGCGCGAATACCTGGCTGAGTACGCTCACAAATTCACGTTTATCGCGACGGTAACGAGGGAGTCGCATCCGGGGGCGCTCAGCGGACGGATTACCACGCTGATCGAAAACGGTGAGTTGGAGAAGGCGGCCGGTGTGGAGCTGACACCCGAGCACTCACGGGTGATGATTTGCGGCAATCCGCAGATGATCGAAGACACTCGCGCGATACTGAAGACCCGCGACATGCGCCTGGCGCTGACGCGCAAGCCGGGACAGATTGCGGTGGAGAATTACTGGTAGGTTCATACAGCGTTGCAATCGCAAGACCCGCACAGAAGCGGGCTTGCTCGAGTAGATGGGGGTGCATCCGCTGAGTTTCCAGCGGCCGGTATGCCGTCTTCGCGAGCAAGCTCGCTCCCACACGTCCAGCAGCGAGCGGTGATTCCGAGCCATCCCCCGATCCTGTGGGAGCGAGCTTGCTCGCGAAGCTCGCGTTCAGTATGCAGAGCAAACAGCCGGATGCTCGCAGCCCTCAGCCCTTAAACGAACCGGTCGGGCGTCACTGGCAGTGGCGCAGCCGGTTTGCTGTTCTGCTCTTTCAGCAGATCGCGGATTTCGCCCAGCAGCAGTTCTTCTTTGGACGGCGTTGGCGGCAGGGTCGGGGCTTTGGCTTCTTCGCGTTTCAGGCGGTTGATTGCCTTGACGCCCATGAAGATGGCGAATGCCACGATGATAAAGTCGATCACGGTCTGAATGAACTTGCCGTAAGCCAGCACCACCGCTGGCGCGGCACCTTCCGCAGGTCGCAGCACGACCGACAGATCACTGAAGTCCACGCCGCCGATCAGCAACCCGAGGGGCGGCATGATTACATCGCCTACGAACGACGAAACGATCTTGCCGAATGCCGCGCCGATGATGATACCGACGGCCATGTCGACGACGTTTCCTTTTACGGCAAAGGCTTTGAACTCGCTTAGTACGCTCATGGGTGTATTCCTTTGTTACAGATGTGAGGGGTAAATGTAGTGTAAGTCAGCTAGTTGCATCCCGCTTAAACCATGCAATCGACCGGGTACGACCCGGTAAGTTTTATTTAATCCTCCAAAAGCATGCATGCCCGGTAGCGCTGCGCCCGACGGTTTGACGCATCGGGTATGATTGCCCCTTTTTACATCGGGGGTGTCATGGCCAAGGCCAAACGCATGTACGGCTGCACCGAGTGCGGTTCGACGTTTCCCAAATGGGCCGGCCAGTGCAGCGAATGCGGCGCATGGAACACCCTTGTTGAAACCGTAATCGACAACAGCACAGCGGCTGCGCCCAGCGGTCGTTCCGGCTGGACCGGCCAACAGGCACAGATCAAAACCCTGGCCGAAGTCAGTGTCGAAGAAATCCCGCGTTTTTCCACCAACTCCACTGAACTGGATCGCGTCCTTGGCGGCGGCCTGGTAGATGGCTCGGTCGTGCTGATCGGCGGTGACCCCGGCATTGGCAAGTCGACCATTCTGTTGCAGACCCTCTGCGCCATTGCCGAGCGCATGCCGGCGCTGTACGTCACCGGCGAAGAGTCGCAGCAGCAGGTCGCGATGCGTGCCCGCAGGCTTGGCCTGCCCCAGGACAAGCTGCGGGTCATGACCGAGACCTGCATCGAAACCATCATTGCCACGGCGCGCATCGAGCAGCCGAAGGTCATGGTGATCGATTCGATCCAGACCATCTTCACCGAACAGCTGCAATCTGCGCCCGGCGGCGTATCCCAGGTGCGCGAGAGCGCCGCGTTGCTGGTGCGATACGCCAAGCAGAGCGGTACCGCGATCTTCCTGGTCGGCCACGTGACCAAAGAAGGCGCGCTGGCCGGGCCTCGCGTCCTGGAGCACATGGTCGACACCGTGTTGTATTTCGAAGGTGAGTCCGATGGCCGCCTGCGCTTGCTGCGCGCCGTGAAGAACCGCTTTGGTGCCGTCAACGAACTGGGCGTTTTCGGCATGACCGACAAAGGTTTGAAAGAAGTCTCGAATCCCTCGGCGATCTTTCTCACCCGCGCGCAGGAAGAAGTCGCGGGCAGCGTGGTCATGGCCACGTGGGAAGGCACCCGGCCGATGCTGGTCGAAGTGCAGGCGCTGGTCGATGACAGCCACCTGTCCAACCCGCGTCGTGTGACGTTGGGGCTGGATCAAAACCGGCTCGCCATGTTGCTGGCCGTACTGCACCGCCACGGCGGCATTCCCACCCATGACCAGGATGTGTTTCTCAACGTCGTGGGCGGGGTGAAAGTGCTGGAAACCGCTTCCGACCTGGCCTTGATGGCCGCCGTGATGTCCAGCCTGCGTAACCGGGCGCTGCCGGGCGACTTGCTGGTGTTCGGTGAAGTGGGCTTGTCGGGAGAAGTGCGCCCCGTGCCCAGTGGGCAGGAGCGACTCAAAGAGGCGGCCAAGCACGGCTTCAAGCGCGCCATCGTGCCCAAGGGCAACGCCCCGAAAGAGTCGCCGCCCGGCCTGACGGTGATCGGCGTGACTCGCCTTGATCAAGCGCTGGACGCGTTGTTCGAATAAGGCGGCGCGCCCTATAGATGTATCAGCGCACCCAGCTCGCGCTCCAGTTCATCGTGATCGGCAATGTTGAGTTCGATCAGTCGGCGCAGGTGCGTCACTGAATCGAGCTCGATGTGCTTGCAGACAAATCCCAGGTGATTGTGATCATCGTGGGTCAGCTGCACCTCCATCACGACGTCTATACCGTCCTGCAACTCGATGTCGACCATGAAGCGCTGGTTGGCATCACCCTCCCAAGGCGAGGGTTTTTCGATCAGCAGCCCCTTGAGCGACAGGTCGATCAGCTGAACCGTCCAGGTCTGCTCGCCCTGGCTGAGTTTGGTTTTCGCGTCGAATGCAACGCGTTTGAAGCGACGACGTTCATTGTGATTCTCGGTCATTACGCTACTACTCCTTCTGCGCCTCAAGCGCCCACTGCGTTGACTATAGGACAAATATCGCGCTAGACCATCGTGGGGGTAGCCTTTCGCTCCGGCGGCGCTAAACTCCGCTTGCTGAATAAAAATAAGTCCACTCAGTTGGAATCAAAAAAAATGAAAAACAATAATGGTCTGCTGCGCCACGTGCCCTGGCTGATGGTTGCCATCCTTGGGGCCTGGGCGCTGGGAGTGGTTGCGTTGCGTCGCGGGGAGGCGATCAACGCACTCTGGATTGTGGTCGCCGCAGTGGCCATTTATCTGGTCGCTTATCGTTACTACAGCCTGTTCATCGCAACTAAGGTCATGCAACTCGACCCGACCCGGGCCACCCCCGCGGTGCTGAAAAATGACGGGCTCGACTACGTTCCCACCAATAAACACATCCTCTTCGGTCACCACTTCGCTGCCATTGCCGGCGCCGGCCCTCTTGTCGGTCCGGTGCTCGCCGCGCAGATGGGGTATCTGCCCGGTACGCTGTGGCTGATTGCCGGTGTCGTGCTGGCCGGTGCGGTTCAGGACTTCATGATCCTGTTCCTTTCCACGCGCCGTAACGGGCGCTCTCTGGGCGACATGGTCCGCGAAGAAATGGGCCGCATTCCCGGCACCATTGCGTTGTTCGGCTGCTTCCTGATCATGATCATCATCCTTGCGGTGCTGGCGCTGATCGTCGTCAAGGCACTGGCCGAGAGCCCATGGGGCATGTTCACGGTCATGGCAACGATTCCGATCGCGATGTTTATGGGCATCTACATGCGCTTCATACGTCCGGGCCGTATCGGCGAGATCTCGGTGGTGGGCGTCGTGCTGTTGCTGCTGTCGATCTGGGTTGGTGGTCTGGTGGCAGCGAGTCCTGAGTGGGCGCCGATGTTCACGTTCACTGGCGTTCAGATCACCTGGATGCTGGTCGGCTACGGCTTTGTCGCCGCCATGCTCCCGGTCTGGCTGGTACTGGCGCCTCGCGACTACCTGTCCACGTTCCTGAAAATCGGCACCATCATCGCCCTGGCGATCGGCATCCTGATTCTCGCGCCTGAGCTTAAAATGCCTGCGCTGACGCAGTTCACCGACGGCACCGGTCCGGTCTGGAAAGGCACCCTGTTTCCGTTCCTGTTCATCACCATCGCCTGTGGCGCGGTATCCGGTTTCCACGCGCTGATTTCTTCGGGCACCACGCCTAAGCTGCTGGATAACGAAGTCAACGCCCGTTACATCGGTTACGGCGGCATGCTGATGGAGTCGTTCGTGGCGATCATGGCGATGGTCGCGGCTTCGGTCATCGAGCCAGGCGTGTACTTCGCGATGAACAGCCCGGCGGCTATCGTCGGCTCCGACGTCAATTCGGTCGCGCAGATGGTCAGCAGTTGGGGCTTCCTCATCACGCCGGATCAATTGACCGCGGTGGCGAAGGACATCGGCGAAAACACCGTGCTGGCACGTGCCGGTGGTGCACCAACCCTGGCCGTGGGTATCGCGCAGATCCTGCACCAAGCGTTCCCGGGCCAGAACACCATGGCGTTCTGGTACCACTTCGCGATTCTGTTTGAGGCGCTGTTCATCCTGACCGCAGTGGATGCCGGTACCCGTGCCGGCCGCTTCATGCTGCAGGATTTGCTGGGCAGTTTTGTCCCAGCACTGAAACGCACCGAGTCCTGGACCGCCAACGCCATCGGCACCGGTGGTTGTGTCGCGCTGTGGGGGTATCTGCTGTATCAGGGCGTGATCGATCCGCTGGGCGGGATCAACACGTTGTGGCCATTGTTTGGTATCTCCAACCAGATGCTCGCGGGTATCGCGCTGATGCTGGCGACGGTGGTGCTGATCAAAATGAAGCGTCAGCAGTACGTCTGGGTCACCATCCTGCCGGCTTCGTGGCTGCTGATCTGTACCGTAACCGCCGGCTTCATCAAGCTGTTCGACCCGAGCCCGGCCGTTGGCTTCCTGGCGCTGGCGAAGAAATACAGCGCGGCGGCAGATGCCGGTCAGGTGCTGGCCCCGGCCAAGACCATGGACCAGATGCAGCATGTGATCTTCAACGCTTACACCAACGCCACCCTGACCACGCTGTTCCTGTTCGTGGTCCTGAGCATTCTGTTCTATGCACTGAAGGTCGGTCGGGCGGCGTGGATCAAGAAAGAGCGTACCGACAAGGAATCGCCATTCCAGGCCTTCCCGGAAACCCATTGAGTCCGCTTTAACGCGAGGAGCTGTCTATGTTCAACGATCTGAGTCGCCTGGGTAAGTATCTCGGCCAGGCCGCTCGCCTTATGGTGGGCATGCCGGATTACGACAATTACGTTGAGCATATGCAGAAGACCCACCCGGACAAGCCGGTGATGTCCTACGAAGCGTTCTTCCGGGAACGCCAGGATGCACGTTACGGCGGGAAGGGCGGTCCAAAGTGTTGCTAATGAAGTGACCCCTGGTCATGCGGGAGTGAGCTTGCTCGCGATGCGTTAATTCAGTCGCCGCTGTACTGACTGACATTTCGAATCGCCAGCAATCTCACTCCTGTTTGTTTTCAGCGAATCGAGGTCTTTTTTTTGTTCACACCTATCCCCGTCACGATCCTCAGCGGCTTTCTCGGCGCCGGCAAAACCACCTTGCTGCGCCATCTGCTCAAGGAGGAGCACGGCCTGAAGATCGCCGTGATCGAGAACGAATTCAGTGACGCCGGCGTCGATACCCAATTACTGGGCGATGAGCCCGTGCAGGTCATGACCCTTTCCAACGGTTGCGTCTGCTGCACCATTCACACCGACCTGACCAAAGCGCTATTCCTTTTGCTGGAGCGGCTCGACAGCGGCGAAATAGCTTTCGATCGGCTGGTCATTGAGTGCACCGGTCTGGCAGACCCCGCACCGGTGGCGCAAACCTTCTTCATCGACGAGGAGCTACGTGAGCGCTACATCCTCGACGGCATCATTACGCTGGTCGACGCCGCCCATGCCGACACGCACCTGAAGCAGACCATCGCCCAGGCGCAGATAGGCTTCGCGGATCGTCTGTTGGTGAGCAAGACCGATCTGGTGGACGAAGCGGCCTTCACTGCATTGAGCGAGCGCTTGACCCGCATCAACCGTCGCGCACCGATCCGTGTGGTCGAGCACGGCAAGATCGATCTGGCCGAACTGCTGGACGTGCGCGGCTTCAACCTCAACGCTGACATCGGCGGGATGACCTTGCGACCGGCAGTCCCTGCAGGCCGCTCCATCGACCGGATCAGCAGCCTGGTCCTGCGCAGTGACCAGCCGCTGGATATCGACAAGCTCAGCACCTTCATGAACGAGTTGCTGGAAGAGCACGGCAAACAACTGCTGCGCTACAAAGGCGTGCTGAACATCGCCGGTGAGGATCGCAAACTGGTGTTTCAGGGGGTGCTGAAGCTCTACGGATTTGATTTCGATGTAGAGTGGGCGGAAGGCGAAAAGCGCGAAAGCGTGATCGTGTTCATTGCCGACGAACTGCCGGAAGAGAAGATCCGGGCGGGGTTTGAAATGGTCTCAGAATAGGCTAAGTTTGGCCATCAAATAATATGATGGCCATACAACTCACGCTTTACCCTTGCCCCAAACGTCAGAGGGTGCATAATCAACATTGGTGTCTTTAATATTTAGGCTGATGTATCGTTCCTCTGAGCCTACTTCGGCAGTGATGTATGACCACCACATTGTTTTATCGCTTGAATCGGGAAAATTTTTTGAATGGACCTTAAGGTTAGTTTCGGAGTCCGCTTGTTGAATTAGCAGCCGGCCCCCGCTTAGACTATCCCCTGTTACATGCTTCCAAGGTTGGTCTTTAGCGGACTGCGTCGCTAGCCAGAATAGATGGGGGCGACCAGAGTTTTCATTTGCGTACAGATAGCCATTGTTAGACATGGACAGGAGTTTTCCGGTGTTGGGGCCACTCCTCACCCATATTCTATAGCGACCTCCGCTGCCAACAGTCTCCCATCGGAAGTAAAGCTGAGCTGCGCTGCTTGCGTTCGTGTTTGCGCACAAATATGCAGTATCCTTATTTTTTGCAACCAAATTGTCGTTTAGATTCGACGAGCTCACTGCTTCCGTCGCGTTATATGAAAAGTCAAAATCTACAACATTCGCCGCGCCGTATTTATTAGTAGAGCCATCATTGTAAGTCAATGTAGCCACGAAAGATTTTTCAATATCCGTACTCATAGTGTTTCTCCATGATGTTGCTTTGTTAGGAGTGATAACTATTGCACGGGAAGGTGGGTGTGTCTGCTGTCAGTTTTGACAGTTTAAAGCGTACTTTGAAGTAAAAATGAAATTGATAGCAGATTTTGTTCTTTGAAGCCCGGGGCAGCATGCTATGCGCGAGTTCAGAAGCGTCGCATATGCAGCGTATTGTACGCATGTTCAACGAAGACGGGGACGCTGCCACAAAAAAGCCCGGCTAACAAGCCGGGCTTTTTCACATCAAACAACCGCTATCAAGCGCCGTAAACCGGCAGCTTGGCGCAGATGGCCTGGACCTTCTCGCGAACGGCGTTGATCACCGCTTCGTTGTTCAGGTCGGCCAGGATGTCGCAGATCCAGCCGGCCAGCTCTTTGCACTCTGCTTCCTTGAAGCCGCGAGTGGTCACGGCCGGGGTGCCGAAGCGCAGGCCGGAGGTGACGAACGGGGAGCGTGGATCGTTTGGCACCGAGTTCTTGTTCACGGTGATGAACGCTTTGCCCAGCGCGGCGTCGGCGTCTTTACCGGAGATGTCCTGCTTGATCAGCGACAGCAGGAACAGGTGGTTTTCAGTACCGCCGGACACCACGTCGAAACCACGCTCGATGAACACGCCGGCCATGGCCTTGGCGTTTTTCACGACTTGTTCCTGGTAGGTCTTGAACTCAGGCTGCAGCGCTTCTTTGAAGCAGATCGCCTTGGCCGCGATGACGTGCTCCAGAGGACCGCCCTGGCCACCCGGGAAAACAGCGGAGTTCAGCTTCTTCTCGATCTCGGCATTGGCGCGCGCCAGGATCAGGCCGCCACGAGGGCCGCGCAGGGTTTTGTGGGTGGTGGTGGTGACGACGTCAGCGAAGGGAACAGGGTTCGGATAAACGCCTGCAGCGACCAGACCGGCTACGTGCGCCATGTCGACGAACAGGTAAGCGCCGACTTTGTCAGCGATGGCGCGGAAGCGCGGGAAGTCGAGGATCTGCGAATAGGCCGAGAAACCGGCAACGATCATCTTTGGTTTGTGCTCGACCGCCAGACGCTCGACCTCGTCGTAGTCGATCAGGCCGTTGCCGTCGATGCCGTACTGAACGGCGTTGTACAGCTTGCCCGAGGAAGAAACGCTGGCGCCGTGGGTCAGGTGACCGCCGTGGGCCAGGCTCATGCCCAGGATGGTGTCGCCGGCATTCAGCAGCGCCAGGTACACCGCGCTGTTGGCTTGGGAACCTGCGTGTGGCTGGACGTTGGCGTAATCGGCGCCGAACAGTTGCTTGGCGCGGTCGATGGCCAGCTGCTCGATGATGTCGACGTATTCGCAGCCACCGTAGTAACGTTTGCCGGGGTAGCCTTCAGCGTATTTGTTGGTAAGGACCGAGCCCTGGGCTTCCATGACGGCCGGGCTGGTGTAGTTCTCCGAGGCGATCAGCTCGATGTGATCTTCCTGACGCTTGGCTTCCTGTTCCATGGCGGCGTACAGGTCGGAGTCGTACTTGGCGATGGTCAAATTGCGGCTGAACATGGCGGTCCTCGAGGATCGGGCAGTAGAAAAGGGGGGCATTCTAACCCATCGGGTTTTATCTGGCATATGAAAGCGGGTCATGTGCGGGACAAGTGGTTTTCATCCAGGCTGACGCAGCGTCTGTAGGAGCGTGGCTTGTCCCGCGATGTGCCGGGAACCGGCACTGGATCCGTGACCATCGTTGGATCTGAAACACCGAATTTGCCGGGGTGACGACGGGTGCCCCGCCGATCGCGGGACAAGCCACGCTCCTACAGGACCGGTGCTCCTTCAATCCAGCATGAACAGCGCATCGTTGCTGAACTGCGCCTCGAACCGCGTCGCCGGCATGGGACGCCCGAACAGATAGCCCTGCACTTCGTCGCAGCCGTGTTCGCGCAAAAACTCCAGCTGCTCGTGGGTTTCCACGCCTTCGGCGATCACTGACAGATTGAGGCTGTGGGCCATGGCGATGATCGCCCGGGCGATTTGCGCGTCCTGTTCGCCGGACGGCAGGCCATCGACGAAAGTGCGGTCGATCTTCAGCACGTCGATGGGGAACTGCTTGAGGTAATTCAGCGACGAGTAGCCGGTGCCGAAGTCATCGACTGCAATGCTCAGGCCCAGTCGCTTGAGCCCGGCCAGAATTTGCATGGCTTCGCTCACCTCACGCATCAGGATGCTCTCGGTCAGTTCCAGCTCGAGGCAGGCGGGCGGCAGACCGATTTCCTGAAGGATGCCGGCAATGCGCGTACCCAGCTGACCGTCCGAAAACTGCCGTGCGGAAATGTTCACCGACACCTTGGGCACGCGAACCCGCGCCAGGTGCCACTCGCGCAACTGGCGGCAGGCCTCCTTGAGCACCCACTCGCCGACTTCGACCACCAGCCCGAGCTCTTCGAGCACCGGGATGAATTCCACTGGCGGTACCAAACCGCGGCGCGGGTGACGCCAGCGCAGCAGCGCTTCGGCGCCGGTCAGACGCTTGCCGTCGCCACTGAACTGCGGCTGGTAATACAGCGTGAACTCGCCCTGCTCCAGGGCATGGCGCAGGTCGCTCTCCAGCTCCAGACGCTCAAGGGCACTGGCGTTCATGTCGGCTTGGTAAAACTGAAAGTTGTTCTTGCCGCGTTCCTTGGCGTGGTACATCGCCGTGTCGGCGTTCTTCATCAGCTGACTCAGTTCGTTACCGTCCTGAGGGCTGAGCGCGACGCCGATACTGGCCGTGACGAAAAACTCGCGCCCTTCCAGCACGAAGGGTTTCACCAGACTGGCAAGAATCTGTTCGGCCACATGAATCGCACGGTTCAGCGCGGCCTGTTGAGTGGGGCGAGGTTGCAGCAGCAGTGTGAATTCATCGCCGCCCATGCGCGCTACGGTGTCGTCCTCGTCGACGCATCCGAGCAGGCGCAAAGCCATTTCCTTGAGCATCCGGTCGCCGGCAGCATGGCCCAACGAATCGTTGATCGGCTTGAAGCGATCGAGGTCGAGGAACATCAACACCACCCACGTTTGCTGACGTTCGGCGTGCAGCAACGCGCTGTGCAGGCGATCCTGAAACAGCGTGCGGTTGGGCAGATGGGTCAGTGCGTCGTAATAAGCCAGCCGATGAATACGCTGCTCGCTGGCCTTGCGCTCGCTGATGTCGCTGAAGAAGCACACGTAGCTGGCCAGATCGCCTTCGTCGTCGAGCACCGCAGTAATTCCGACCCATGCCGGGTAGTGCTCGCCGTCGCGCCGTTTGAGCCACAGCTCACCCTCCCAGCTACCGCGCTGGCTCAGCTGTTTGAGTATGTAACCCAGATGCGCTGCGTGCTGGTTCTCGACGGTCAGCATCATCGGCATCTGATCCAGCACTTGCGACACGGCGTAGCCACTGACCCGGGTGAAGGCGTCGTTGGCCTGCACGATGTAGCCCGCAGGGTCGGTGATCAGAATCGCCGAGGTCGAGTGCTCGAATACCGTGGCTGCCATCCGCAGGTCTTTTTCAGCGCGCCGCTGCTGACTGACATCACGTCCCACACCGAGAACGCCTTCGAAGGTCCCGGATTCATCCCACACCAGAACCAGACGCAGTTCCACGGGAATCTTGCGACCATCAGCGCGCATGCAATCGAACAGGAACAATTGAGTGGTGACCTCGCTGCGCAGGTCTGCCAGGGTCTCGGGCTTTTTCAACGCCTTACTGATCCGCTGCAGCAGCCCATTGAAGCCGCTGAGCTGCTGAGGGTTGGCGATGATCGCTTTCCAGCCGTTCTGCAGGATCCACTCGGCGGTGTAACCCAGCACGGTGTGGACAGAAGGGCTGATGTAGTTGGCCCGCAATAATGGGTCGGTGGAGAAGATGACGTCGCTGATGCTCTCCGCCAGCATGCGGTAACGCTGTTCGCTCTCGCGCAGGGACTGACTGGCCTCCACTTGCTCGGTGATGTCTTTGGCGACGCCCACAATGCGCCGCACCTGACCGTCGTCATCCGCCGCCAGCGCCTGTTCGCGGATGTCGAGCAAGCGCCAGCCGTCATGCCGGTCACGAAAGCGCAGCTGACGATGAATCGTCTCGCCGCTGCAAGGCTCGCCATGGGTCCTGCGTAACTGCTCGTAGGCGCTGAGATCATCCGGGTGCAGCAAGAGCTCCCAGAAGTATTCGCCCATCTCCTCCAGCTCGGGCCGGCTGTAACCCAGCGTCTGGCCCAAGTGGTGGTTGCTGTAGATCATTCTGCGCGTGACCACATCCTGTACGTACAAATGGTCGGGAACGGTTCGCACCACATCCGACCAGAACCGCTCCCGCTCCTGCAGCGACAACTCGGCCTGCTTGCGGTTAGTAAAATCACTGATGCTGAGGATGACGGCGTTGAAGTCTTCGGGCTGCTCGGGCAAACGCATGACCAGCCAGAGATGCTGGTCACTGCCCTGAGCGCCGGGTAGCAGGATTTCCAGCTCCAGTTGACGTTGCCCGTCGAGGACGGCCTGAAGGATCTGCAGACCGATGCCGTTTTTGAGGCGGGGGCAACCTTCGATGAGCTGTTGCCAGACATGCTGGGCCGACTCTGCGTGCAACAGTTGAGCGGCGACCTGATTGACTTCGGTGATGCGCAACTGCTGAAGCAGATCGCTGATTTGCTCAGGCTGGCGGGTCAGGCGCGCGTTCAGGTCTTCGCCACTGTTCACGTGCAGATGCTTCAGACAGGCCGGCAGACCTGAGAGGTCCAGCACACAGAGCGCGACGCCAGAGCCTTCAAAAATGTCTTTGTAGCGGCGACGGCTTTGATGCAACTGGAGTTGGCGGCGGCGCAGGCTGCGCAACGCGAACAACGGGATGATTGAACAGAGCAGGGCGAGCAGGCATTTGCCGATCAGCGGGAGCAGAAGGGTCTGGCGAGCTTTCTGCGGGTCGAACAGGCCACGCAGTTGCCAGTCGCTGTGGGACAGCGGCTGCAAAAGGACGGTCTGCAGCTCACTGTCAGCGGACTCATCGGCGTCAGGCAGGCTTTTGTAAAGGGGGCGGTGACTGCTGATATCTTCCAGCCGCCAAGCGGGCTGGAAATCCAAGTCGCTCTGGTGGGACAGGGATTTCAGCATGTCGGGCTTGAGCCGTAGCGCCCAGTAGCGCTCATTGCCGGTGCCGGTGCCCGGCTGCCGGATGAACAGGTAGAGCGTCGAGGCGCTCGAGTCGTTGGCATAAAAGTATGGGTGACCCTGGACGACCGAATGCATCTGGGTCAAAAAGCCGACGTCACGGGTATCGCCGTCGCTGTCAACCGTGACATTCCCGTCGCTGTCGAGCCAGACCAGGCTTTTCAGCGCCGGCATGGACTGACGCAGACTGGCCAGCACTGACACTGATTCGTCTGCAGATTGCGAAGCGTCGTGCGCCTCGTCGAGCACGTTCAGTGCCACCTGCGCGTTGAGGGCCATGTTCAGCCCCAACCGGTCGGCGAGCTGCACGCTGTAATCGATGCTGCGCTTGTGCTGACGCTCCTGAGACTGCTGGAACTGCTCGATCATCTGCCATAACAACAGCATCAACATCATCAGGACCAGGACCGCGAGCGCACCTCTGAGTACGCCTCTGAAAGGCACATTCGTTGCGCTATCGGATGGGCGCAGGGGTGAGATGGGTGTCGGTTTGAACAAACTGTGATCCTGACTACTGGACTGAATCAGCATGTGCGATACGCACTATAAGCCCGGTGCGCAAAAGGCGGCTAGCATGCCACCGAGCTGTGGCAAAGTGCCAGCGCTATTGGGCCGGACGGTTTGCCCTGCTGCGTGCATTCGGGTAGCTTTGCGCCACGCGCGACGCGCCGGTTTCTGCACGGTGTGCTTGCATGCTTCAAAAGACTGCAAGCATTGCTCCAGCTTTAATACCGGTGCTCGGAAGTTTGTCCCCGCCGCGCCGCTTCGGCCTGATCAATTCAAGGCCCGGATTCGCGCTACGGCAAGCTGCGGCGCGAAGATAAACGCATTTTTTGCGACGCAGCACCAAGCTCGCTCCTTTATTCACCGTCTCATTCCAGGTTTTCATTCCATGGCTCAATGCGTGGATCTGCCCTATTAACTTTTAGTCATGTTTTGCAATCTGCAGTTGAGCCCTTATGGTTGCTGGGTTGCCAGCCTATCCAGTCTTAATTTTCCCCCGCTCCTGTGGTAGCTCACAGCTTTTGGTTAGCTTTTGCGGATTTAAGGTCAAATCCAGGCATCAAAACTTAACTTTTTTGAGGTGTTCCAAATTAGCTCGGGACTGTGAGTGGACCAAGCCCCGGTGAGCTTGTCAGGAGACGTAGTAATCTCACTCTCCGCCGAAACACCAGCGGTGGAAAAAAGCAATGTTTTTCGCCGCGTTCAACTCAGCGACTGCCCGATCGATATCAGGCACACAGCCGCGTCTTTCAAAAAGTGGAATGGGTTTACTTGATTGTCTTTCGGCTGCAACTACACGTATACCCCGTGTTGAATCTGCGTGAGATAACGCTCAACCGTAGTGAACCCGACTGACGTTTCGATGAGCTCAACTGGAGTGAGTCCCGATAAATGCCTAGATGGTCGGCACAGCCAGTCTTCCGCCATCGCTTGTGTACCTAAAACCGCAATCGCGTGCTCTAGCGTCTTCGCGAACTGGAATGCCATTGCGCTTTGTTGGGCATTGAGCCGATCCATTCCTAGGCCAGAATTTAGCAGCTGATTAACCTTCCGCTGAGACTTTCCTGTTATCAGCTCGATTACATTTCGCTTCGTGTACAGCGTTGAACTGGAAAGCATCATCTGTACGTCCCGCAGCGCAAACCCCTGCAAGACGAGTATCACGAGGTCCAGCCCTCCAAGGTCCAGAAGAGGGCGCTTTGTCAGCGTCTCTGTCGGCCCCCGAGCCTCGCTAGGTCTGGAATTAGAGTACGGTATTAGATCTTTCATCGCACATCATTGCCGGTTCAGACGGGGGTAGCCTGCCACAGGGTCTAGCCGATGCGGCTAATACACTGATGGCGAGCAACGCTATCGTGAATTCTTAAGATCGGTTGCGGCGTCGAAGATCACCTGTATCAAGGTGGCATTCTCTAAAACCCCCGATCCAGAAAGGCTATAGCAGTTACCCCCATCGACCTCGAATGCCTCACATGGTCCGCCTAGGCTGGGGGATTCGAGGACAGATATTTTTTTAACGGGCTCCATAAGCCAGCGATCAGTACCGTTCACGTGTGCAGGGGTAACGATTTGGACCCGCTCAACCCTCATCCGAGAGGTTTCACGACGCACTAGCGAAACGACGTCCCGTGCATGCTGAATCATAAGCATGTACGTATCCGACTCGGTCGCGCCTACCCGAACTACGCTTAGGTAAAACCACGGATACATGAGTTCCTGCTCAACGTATGGCCACATCTGCGTGTCGCCATATCGAGAATAGCCGAGGTCGGGTAACTGAATCTCAGAGCTTCGGTAGGTAGTGAACATAAGCCCCTCCAAAATGAACACTATAGATTGTAGCTCTATAGGACTCAAGAAGGCTTGATCGTTCCTTTTGTGAGCTTGAAAATTGGAACTGAACATCGCGTTTGGGCAGGTCCTTCGGGACATCCGCAAGCAAAGGGGCCTCACCCAAGAAGACTTCTCAGAATTTAGTAGCAGGACGTATCTGAGCACGCTGGAACGTGGGTTGAAGTGCCCGACCATTGACAAGGTAACGCAGCTGGCTGAGGTACTTAGCGTCCACCCTGCCACGCTCATCACGGCAGCGTTCCTAGTCCAAGAACGTGCGGTCGCACGTAAGGCGCTGCTCCAACAAATCGACATGGAGCTGGAGGAACTCGGCATGCTTTAGCAGTCGACACAGCAGTTTGTCAGACGCGTGTCGGCATTGATTAAGCATTGACCCACCCTGTGGGTTGAATGACCCAAGGCTGCTTGCCGATTTTGACCTTGGCGATCATGCATAAGGCTGCAAGCAAAGTGCTGTTCCTGAGCTCAGCAAAGCCGGCGGCATGAGATCAAAACGGGTCGTCCTCCTTATCCTCGATAGCCACCTAGGCCCACTCGCCTGAATCTTGGTGCTGGCCACCATAATGCGTTTTTGCAAGCGGTACGATTCGTTCCCCCTCTCAACTATCTATCAGTATGGCCCTACTGCTGGCATCATCCATGGACTGATGAGCGAGCACCTTGCTACCGGCGAAAACCTGTAGGTTGACCAGCACGCGATTGTGATCACGTCGGGATGCCAGGAAGCAGTCCTTTTTCTGCCCTTATCCATTATAAGACGACTGCTTTGGGTCGACAGCTGTCAGTCGACCATGCACGGGCGCAGAATATTACCTCAACCACCAGGCTAGAATCGGACATAGGTCAATAAGCGAACTCGTGATGAAAACTGTGAGATGCCATGATCAGAGCGATTGCACTGTGATGTCATTGTCGACCATAATTCCGGGCCTGGCGAAAGCTTGGATGTTTATGTTGGTAACTCGCTGAGCATCGAGTTGGCTGACGGACGCGTAGCGCTCAAGCCACTGCCTGATGTAGGTACTGGGTGCTGAATCAGGTGCCGAACTGGCAAACCGAGGAGAAATATCCTTAGAAATTGGAATGTGTTGACATCCCAACTGCCGAGGGTAACTGTATTTACAGCGAACCGATATTGGATGACGAGCATGAAAACCAAAGAAAGTGAAGACGTGAAGGTTGCGGCGCGTGCGAAGCTAAAAAAGATCCAACAATCGGCAGCGTATAAAAGCTTCTTTAATGACGCTGCGATTGAGGCATTTAGTCGCGTTGAGGCTACCGCGTTTGCTGGCAGGCCTTTGAGCAGCAAAGCATAGGTGCGCCGGCCCGAGTTTTCCGTGGTTTGCAGGGCCTGCATTCACAGGGATATGGCTGTCTGCTTTGGCTGAATAAATGCCTAAGGATTTCGCTTCAGTCTCAGGGATCGCCTTTAGGACTACTGATCCCGCAACCAGTTCAATGCTCAGAGAATCACCAAGACCACTGTGGATTGCTTGATGGATCCGGCGGTAGGTCGGTGATGACCTCGCCGTTACCATCACTAGGCCCCTACTAAACCCGGTAGTCTGGGTTGATTCACTCATCAGACGCCAGCTCCATACTCGGCTTAGATACTCAGACGACAATCTACTCCGTAAGAGGTGTGATGTGCACCCAACGAACCGCGGCTTCCGATCTGAAGGGCTTCGACTCATTAGGCGGACGATAATGTCAAAGAGTCGTCGCAAGCTCGCAAACTGTGCAGCGAATGCATTGTCGCTCCAGCTAAATACAGCGCATTGAACTTAGCGGTTATTAGCAGAGAAAAAAGCCGCCTTTAGTAGGGCGGCTTGCGGTGGCAAAACGGTTGTGGGGCGTTCTGCCAGATCTCACAGTGATCATCTGACGGGATCCATATTCCTAGAAGCTTCCAGGCAGGGCAACCATTTTTTACGGAGCGTGGTGCCGGTCTAGCTGCACCCGGTCTGGAGTAGCTGGATTTGGTGGCAAGAGGTCACCCATGACCTGCTGCTTTCGGCCAGAATCTGCCACTGCACGCCACGATTGAGACATCATCCAGCGCGCCTACACCGCAACAGCCTCCAAACATGTAGGCTTGTACGGCGTGGATCAACCTAATTATCCATTGAAAGCATGCTCTCACATCGCTACGATAAGTGCTGGGGCTCAGGACCCGCATTTCTGAGATGCATACGTCTCAGCTTGTAGTGCTTTTACCTTTGACGCTCTCGCGTCGCGCCGCCGTGAAGTTCTCGCGGTTGTTGGGGTCTTGAGTTACCCTCCAAATTCCATAGGAGCATGAACCTGCAATGGATGCGTCTCTTTTTCCTTTTCCCATCGCACCAAAATGCAAGGTGGCAAACAACAAAGAATTGGCCT
>LIDZ01012023.1_pt2 | contig 35158 bp, 34 predicted proteins | sample 644651 | NCBI WGS metagenome assembly LIDZ01 (sample SAMN03856242, study PRJNA289617) | food metagenome | isolation source: wine grapes on drying loft during traditional withering process | host: Vitis vinifera cv. Corvina | place: Italy: Gargagnago di S. Ambrogio di Valpolicella | collected 2014-01 | reverse complement strand
GGGGCGACGCGGGCGAGATAATCGGCCTTGGGGGTGCGTTCACCGTTTTCGTACTTGCCCTGCGCGTTGGCTTCCACGCCACCGATCTCACCGAATGCGCGTTGTGAAAGCCCCAAGCGCTCGCGCTCTTCCCTAATTCGGGCACCTATTCCACTCATTTGGATGCATAGCCTTGTTGACATCACTCTTTTGAGTGATAGAATCGAAATAATTTGAACGAACTTGAACGGTTTTGAACTATGCCCGGAATCCGTACCGCCGCACAAGCCAAGGCTTGGCTGGAACAGCAAGGCAAATCGGTTCAAGAGTTTGCCAGGGAGCACAACGTGGACCCGGCGACGACCTATCAAGTGTTGTCCGGGCGAAAGAAGGGACGCCGGGGCGAGTCCCACAGAGTCGCGGTGCTGCTGGGAATGAAGATCGGCGTGATACCGACCGCCGGATCGTCGGAAGTACCCGAAGACTGATTCATTTTTTTGGCCGTGTTGTGGGTTGCTTAAAAGCGTGTTGTCCCCAATCAGCCTGATTGTAATTTCCAATTGAAGAACCCGATCGGTCTGAAGTAAGCTCGGCGGCATTCCTCGGAGTCAGACCATGTTGCGTTCCCTTTCCTTACAGTTGTTCAGCGCCGCCGACGGTTCACGTCAGGCTGAGCGTGCGGCTGCCTGGAATGCGACGGCGTCTACCGCTCCTGCTTCTTATTTTTATGGGTATTGGTTTAGCCACTGGCGCGCCTGATACCCGAACGGCGCCCTGAACTTCGGGACGCCCACCAGAGATAACTCTCACCCCCGGTCGGCTTCCCGACCGGGGGTTTTGTTTTTCTGGGCCACACATTTCTGACTGATTGATTCAAGGAGCTGCACATGAACCACCACCACTATTACCGCCACGACACCGACTTCGCCTGGCGATTTAGCAACCTCCGTTCGGGACAGCCTGCCGCCTCCGATCGGTCACTGACAGGTGGCATCGCCCTGCTCACAGCCAACCCGGCCAATTGTCGAACACCCCAGTAGGTCCGCGCGGGCAAACCCGCCGACCAGGAAGCCAGCACATGAATTCGCCCGTCGTCAGCAACACCCTCATCGATTTGCCCTCCGGCGTCGTCACTCTGAATGACAGCCGCCCTGCCCCGACACGCTTGCCCACGCCCTTCCAGCTGAAACATCAGCTGCCGCTGGACGCTGCCCTGACCGCTCAGGTCGCCGCCCACCGCCAGTCGATTCGCGCCATTCTCAACGGTGAAGATTCGCGCCTGCTGGTCGTTGTCGGCCCGTGCTCGATCCACGATCCCCACGCCGCTGTGGAATACGCCGAACGCCTGGCGCATCTCGCCGCCGAGGTCAGCGACCAGATGCTGCTGGTGATGCGCGCCTACGTCGAGAAGCCGCGCACTACCGTCGGCTGGAAAGGCCTGGCGTACGATCCCGCGCTGGACGGCAGTGACAACATGGCCGAGGGCCTTGCCCTGTCGCGGCAGTTGATGCGTGAGATGGTCCGGCTCGGCTTGCCGATCGCCACGGAATTGCTGCAGCCGATGGCGGCGGGTTACTTCGATGATGTGTTGAGCTGGGTGGCCATTGGCGCAAGAACCACCGAATCGCAGATCCATCGGGAAATGGCCAGCGGCCTCGGCGTGCCCACGGGTTTCAAGAACGGCACCGACGGCGGCATCTCCGTGGCCTGCGACGCCATTCGCTCGGCGGCCCACGCCCACCGGCATTTCGGTATGGACCCTCAGGGCCACCCGGCGATTATTGAGACGTCGGGCAATCCCGACACCCACATCGTGCTGCGCGGCGGCCACGGCGGGCCCAACTATGACGCCGCCAGCGTTGCAGCGGTGAATGCCAGCCTGGCGAAGCACCGCATGGCCGCGCGCATCATGGTCGATTGCAGTCACGCCAACAGCGGCAAGGATCCGCTGCGTCAGCCCGCCGTTTTCAACGACGTACTGCAGCAACGGCTGGCCGGTGACCGGACACTGATCGGCATGATGCTGGAGAGTCACCTGTTCGAAGGCTGCCAGCCGTTGAGTGCTCCCCTCAAATACGGCGTGTCGGTGACGGACGCGTGCCTGGGCTGGGAGTCAACGGAACGCCTGCTGCGCGATGGCGTGAACAAACTGCGCTACAGGTAACATTTGCAAACGGGAAGCCGGTAGCAGCCATGCGTCCGGCTTCCCTTCGCCCCGTCGTCGCCGTCAACTGCGGCCCGTGGCAGCGAAGACGCCCCTCGTGGGAAAGCGCCCCGCGCCCTCGGCGTATTTGCACCGCAGCGCCAGCGTCTTTTCCAGCCTCTGCGGGACACAAGGTCTGGAGCGATGAAACGCTCGCCACGACCTGCACTGACCGGCGCATGGCCATACTCCGCTGCGCCCTCCGCCCATGACGTTCGCTGGTTAAGCTCGATCCTTCTTTTATATCGAAGGAATGATCGACATGTACAAGGAAGTCACCACCAAATACCCCATCTTGCTGGTCCACGGGCTGTTTGGCTTTGACCGGATCGGCAAGGTCGAAATGTTCCACGCCATCCCCCAGGCGCTGGAGAAAGCCGGATGCAGGGTCCACGTGCCGGCGCTGTCCGGCGTCCACGACAACGAAATTCGCGGGGAGCAGTTGATTGATCAGATCGAACGCTTCCTGCGCCGCACCGGCTACCTGAAGGTCAACCTGATCGGACACAGCCAGGGCGCGCTGACCTCCCGCTATGCCGCTGCGATGCGTCCGGATATCGTGGCGTCGGTCACTTCCGTGAGCGGCCCCAATCACGGATCGGAGGTGGCCGACCGGGTACGTCGGGCGCTGACGCCCGGGCAGATGCCTGAAGCGGTGGCGTCGCGGCTGACCGCAGGTTTTGCCCACTTCCTGGCGCTGCTGAGTGGTAACTCGGACCTTCCCCAGGATCCAGTTCAGGCACTGGATGCGCTGACGACCGAGGGCGTCGCGGCCTTTAACCGCAGGTATTCCCAGGGACTGCCCGCAACATGGGGCGGCGAAGGCGCCGAACGGGTCAACGGCGTTCATTATTACTCGTGGAGCGGGTGCATCGATGGCTCGCTGTTTTCCGAGGGCCGCAATGCCCTGGACCCGCTGCACCTGGCGCTGCGCAGTTATGCACTGCTGTTCGAAAAGGAGGCTGCGTCCAATGACGGCCTGGTCGGCCGCTTCAGCTCTCACCTGGGCAAGGTGATCCGCTCCGACTATCCGATGGACCACGTGGATTCGATCAACCAGAGTGCCGGTCTGGTCCGCAAGCAGGTGGACCCGGTGAAGCTGTACGTGGATCACGCCGCTCTGCTGTTCCGCAAAGGGCTTTGACCGACGATGTCGTCTGTCACGGGCCGTCAAAGGCGCCTGAACTTTCTCGGGAAACGAGGCCCTTATTCCGGTACGCTTCGTTTCTTTTTTTCACAGGAGTCACCCAAAATGGCCAAAGCCACTGCCCGCCACATCCTCGTTTCCAGCGAAGACAAGTGCAACGAACTCAAAACGCAGATCGAAGGCGGCGCTGATTTTGCTGAAGTCGCAAAATCCAATTCCAGCTGCCCGTCCAGCCGTCAAGGCGGCGACCTCGGCTCCTTCGGCCCGGGTCAAATGGTCAAGGAATTCGACACCGTGGTGTTCAGCGCGCCGCTGAACGTTGTTCAGGGCCCGGTGAAAACCCAGTTCGGTTATCACCTGCTGGAAGTGACCAGCCGCCAGGACTGATCCTCCGCGCTGCTGCACCAACGGCCCGCCCTTGAAAGCGGGCCGTTTGTTTATCCGATGCCCGCACCGCAATGCATTGTCCGGTTACAAAGACGCCGGCTTTGCGGTACCTTGCCTGCGGGGCAATCAATAAAAAACCGGACCGGCCACCCCGCGCCGTCATGACCTTCAACCCAGATATTGCTCGCCGATGTCAGTCAGGATTCGTGCAATGCGTTTTGTTTTGTCATCGCTGATGGTCGCAACACTCGTCCTCGTTTCTGGTTTTCAGGTTTTATCCGCCGCCCCTCAACACGCATTGACCGTTTACGGCGAGGCGCCGCGTTACCCGGCGAACTTCGGGCATTTCGATTACGTGAATGCCGACGCCCCCAAAGGCGGAAGCATGCGCCGCTCGGCTCAGGAAATCGGTCAGTTCGATCACATCATGCCGTACCTCGACAAAGGCACCGGCGTGGCCCAGGTCAACGGCTTGCTGTACTCGCCCCTGGCGGTCAGGTCGCTGGACGAGCCCTACACCGTTTATGGCCTGATCGCAGAGAAAATGGAACGCGCCCCCGACGGCCTGTCATTGCGTTTCTACCTGAGCCCCAAGGCCAAATTTTCCGACGGCTCGGCCATCACCGCCGAAGACGTGCGCTTCACCTACAACCTGCTGATGACCCAGGGCAGCCTGTCGTACCGCACCGAGTTTCAAGACGTCAAAGGCGTCGAAGTCGAGTCGCCGACGCAGATCCGCTTTGATTTCAAAAGCAATGAGAGCCGCACTTTGCCCCTGGATCTGGCCTCGCTGCCGGTGTTTCCCGAGCATTGGTGGAAAGACCGCGACTTCGCCAACGGCGGCGGCTTCGAGATTCCGGTGGGCAGCGGCCCGTATCGCATCGGTAAGGTCGACCCCGGGCGCAGCATCACCTTCGAACGCAACCCGGACTGGTGGGGCAAGGACCTGCCGGTCAATCGCGGCCTGTACAACTTCGATCACTTCAGCGTCGAGTATTTCGGCGACACCGACGTCGCCCGCCAAGTGCTGCGCGGTGGCGGTTATGACTACAACCGCGAATATTCCGCCACGGGTTACTCCATCGGCTACGACAGCCCGGCGTTGACCGAAGGCCGTCTGCAGCGGGCGCACCTGGCCAAGGGCGCGGTGCAGAGCTCTCAGGGTTTCATCTTCAATCTGGACCGTCCGAAATTTCAGGATCGCCGCGTGCGTCAGGCGCTGGCGATGCTGTGGGATTTCGAATGGACCAACAAGCAGATGATGCGCAACGTGTACGTGCGCCAGAACAGCTACTTCTCCAACAGTGACCTGGCGGCAACGGCCCTGCCCACCGAGTCCGAGCTGAAGATCCTTGAACCGCTGCGCGGTCAGGTGCCGCCGGAAGTATTCACCACCGTCTTCCAGACCCCGAAAACCGATGGCAGCGGCTTCATTCGCGACAAACAGCTGCAAGCCCTGGCGTTGCTCGAAGAAGCAGGCTGGATGCCCCAGGGTGACAAGCTGGTCAACGCCCAGGGCGAACCGTTGAGTTTTACCTTCCTCAACGGTCAGAGCGGCTTCGAGAAAATCCTGTTGCCGTACAAGCGCAATCTGGCGCAGATCGGCATCGATTTCGAGATCCGCCGCATCGACTCGGCGCAGTACCTGAACCGGGTCATGGCCCGGGATTACGACATGATCGTCACCGGCTACGGCGTTTCGACCTCCCCGGGCATGGAGCTGTACAACAACTTCGGCTCGAAGGTCGCCAACGATCCGGGGTCCAGCAACTACATGGTCTTGCGCGACCCGGCCGTTGACACCCTGATCGAGGGCCTGGCAAAAGCGGACAACAAGCCGGCGATGATCGATTACGCCCATGCCCTGGACCGGGTGCTGCAGTGGGGCTTCTACTGGATTCCCAACTATTACCCGCCCGGCTCGTCCACGGTGTGGTGGAACCGCTTCGGCATTCCCAAGGTACAGGCCAGCAACAGTGAGGCCATCGATACCTGGTGGGAAGTCAGCCCCCAGGCACTGACCAACGAACAGTTCGCCCAGCAACGGGGTGCTTCGGCCATTCCCTCGGAGGTCAAGTAATGCTCGGCTACCTGATGAGGCGCCTGCTGCTGATCATTCCGACGCTGCTGTGCATTCTGCTGGTCAACTTCTTCATCGTGCAGGCGGCACCCGGCGGCCCCGTCGAGCAAGCCATCGCCAAGCTGCAAGGCGTCGCGGGCGGCACCATCGGCGCAGGCCACACCGAAACCATGAACGCCGGGCAGTCCCGGGCCAGTCGCGGGCTCGACCCCAAGCTGATCAAGGAAATCGAGCACCAGTACGGTTTTGACAAGCCTCTGCATGAGCGCCTGTGGCTGATGCTGAAGAACTACGCGCAACTGGATTTCGGCAACAGCTTCTTTCGCGGCGCCAAGGTCACGGACCTGATCCTGCAAAAGATGCCTGTCTCTATCTCGCTGGGGCTGTGGGCGACGCTGATCACCTACCTGGTGTCGATCCCGCTGGGCATCCGCAAGGCGGTCAAGCACGGCAGTCACTTTGATATCTGGAGCAGCACGGCCATTATCATCGGTTACGCGATGCCGGCCTTTCTGTTCGCCATGCTGCTGGTGGTGCTGTTTGCCGGCGGCACGTCGCTGAGCTGGTTCCCGGTCCGCGGGCTGGTGTCCGAGAACTTTGATCAACTGAGCACTCTGGGCAAGATCGCCGACTACTTCTGGCACCTGGTGTTGCCGGTCACGTCGCTGGTCATTGGCGGTTTTGCAACGCTGACCATTCTGACCAAAAACTCCTTCCTGAACGAAGTCACCCGCCAGTACGTGGTGACCGCCCGGGCCAAGGGGCTGAGTGAGCGACGGGTCCTCTACGGCCACGTGTTCCGCAACGCCATGTTGCTGATCGTGGCGGGCATTCCCCAGGCGTTCATCAGTGTGTTCTTCGCCGGTTCGTTGATGATCGAAGTGATCTTCTCCCTCGATGGCCTCGGCCGCATGAGCTACGAAGCCGCGGTGTCGCGGGATTACCCGGTGGTGTTCGGCTCGCTGTTCATCTTCACGCTGTTCGGGTTGCTGATAAAGCTGGTCGGGGACATCTGCTACACCCTGGTCGACCCCCGGATCGACTTCAGCGCGAGGAATGCGTGATGCGCAGACTGTCTCCGGTGGCACGCCGTCGCTTCGAGCGCTTTCGCAATAACCGCCGCGGCTGGTGGTCGTTGTGGCTGTTTTGCGGGCTGTTCGTGCTCAGCCTGTGCGGCGAGCTGATTGCCAACGACAAACCCCTGGTGCTGAGTTATCAGCACGAGCTGTACTTCCCCGCCTTCAAGCGCCACACCGAGCAGGAATTCGGCGGCCAGCTGCCCTTTCAGCCGGACTACCGCAGCGACTACGTGCGCCAGCTGATCAGCAAGGGCGATGGCTGGATGCTGTTTCCGCCGATCCCGTTCAGCGATGACACGCCCAACTATGACCTGAACAAACCGGCGCCGAGCCCGCCCTCTTCAATCAACTGGCTGGGCACCGACGATCAGGCCCGGGACGTGCTGGCCCGGGTCATTTTCGGCGCGCGGGTATCGATTCTGTTTGCCCTGGCGTTGACGTTCATCAGCGCGCTGATCGGCATCGCAGCCGGCGCGTTACAGGGCTATTACGGCGGCTGGGTGGATTTGATCGGACAGCGCCTGCTGGAAGTCTGGTCTGGCCTCCCGGTGCTGTACCTGCTGATTATCCTGTCGGGCTTCGTCGAGCCAAACTTCTGGTGGCTGCTGGGGATCATGGCGCTGTTTTCATGGCTGGCGCTGGTAGACGTGGTGCGCGCCGAATTCCTGCGCGGGCGCAATCTGGAATACGTCAAAGCGGCGCGGGCGCTGGGGCTGAGTGATCGCAAGGTGATCCTGCGGCACATTCTGCCCAACGCGATGAACGCCACCCTGAGCTATCTGCCGTTCATCCTCACCGGGGCGATTTCCACGCTGACCGCGCTCGACTTCCTCGGCTTCGGCATGCCCGCCGGCAGCGCGTCACTGGGCGAGCTGATTGCCCAGGGCAAACAGAACCTGCAAGCGCCATGGCTCGGTTTCACGGCATTTTTCACACTGGCGCTGATACTGTCGCTGCTGGTGTTTATTGGCGAGGCCCTGCGGGATGCCTTCGACCCGAGGTCCTGAGATGTCCGAAAACCTGATCGAAATCCGCGACCTTTCGGTGTCGTTCAACGGGCACACCGTGGTCAAACACCTGAGCCTGGACATCCTGGCCGGCGAGTGCCTGGCACTGGTCGGCGAGTCGGGCTCGGGCAAATCGGTGACCGCCCATTCGATCCTGCAACTGCTGCCCCAGGCCGGCACGCTGAGCACCGGCAGCATTCGCTATCGCGGCAAAGAGTTGCTCGGCGCCGATGGCAACGTCATGCGCGAGCTGCGCGGCAATCAGATCGCGATGATCTTTCAGGAGCCAATGACCTCGCTGAACCCTCTGCACACGGTGTCCCGGCAGATCGGCGAGACCTTGTTGCTGCACAAGGGCATGGCAGGCAAGGCGGCCCAGGCAAGGATCATCGAGCTGCTGGAGCTGGTCGGCATTCAGCATCCGAAGAAGCGCCTGAAGGCTTACCCCCACGAATTGTCCGGCGGCCAGCGCCAGCGGGTGATGATCGCCATGGCGCTGGCCTGCGAGCCGGAACTGCTGATTGCCGATGAGCCCACCACGGCGCTGGATGTGACGGTGCAGCGCAAGATCCTGCTGCTGCTCAAACAGCTCCAGCAACGGCTGAACATGTCGCTGTTGCTGATCAGCCACGACCTGAATCTGGTGCACAGCATCGCCCAGCGGGTGTGCGTGATGCGCGCCGGGGAAATCGTCGAGCAGTCCAACTGCCAGTCGCTGTTCAAAAACCCGCAACACGCCTACAGCCGCTTGCTGCTGGACGCCGAACCGGCAGGCGAGCCGTTACCCCGGGACACCCGCGAGAAGGTGCTGGAGGTCGATAACCTGCGCGTCTGGTTCTCCCTCGGCGGCGGGATTTTCAACCGGCACCACGAATACCTGAAAGCGGTCGATGACATCAGCCTCAGCATCGAGCGCGGGAAAACCCTGGGCATCGTCGGCGAATCCGGCTCGGGCAAGTCGACACTCGGTCAGGCCATCCTGCGCTTGCTCGAGTCCCGTGGCAGTATCCGCTTCAAGGGTCACGCGCTGGACAGCCTGAATCAAAAGCAGATGCGCCCATGGCGCAAGCAGATGCAGGTGGTTTTCCAGGACCCTTACGGCAGCCTCAGCCCGCGCATGTCGGTGGCACAGATCATCAGCGAAGGGCTGGAAGTCCACAGCGACCTGGACCATGCCAGCTGTGAGGCCGAAGTGATCCGCGCGCTGGAAGAAGTCGGCATCGACCCGTCGAGCCGGCACCGTTACCCCCATGAGTTTTCCGGCGGGCAGCGGCAGCGGATCGCCATTGCCCGCGCGCTGGTGCTCAAACCTGCCCTGATACTGCTCGACGAACCGACGTCTGCGCTGGACCGCACGGTGCAGAAACAGGTCGTCGCGTTGTTGCGGCAATTGCAGGAGCGGCATGGCCTGACCTATCTGTTTATCAGCCACGACCTGGCCGTGGTCAAGGCGCTGGCCCATGACCTGATCGTGGTCAAGGACGGCAAAGTGGTCGAGCGCGGCGCGAGCCACGACGTGTTCGATGCGCCGCAGCACCCTTACACCCGGGAATTGCTGGCGGCGGCGCACCCCGGTTTCAATTGAAGCTCGCCCCAAACAGTAGTCTGTGCGGCCAGATGCCGAGGAACAGGATGGATGGAACCGCACATGAACGACAATGAAAGCCTGAAGGATTACCGGCGCGTTCGGCGACTGGCGATCCGCTCGCTGTTCGAGATCATCGAGCAGTCCAGCGAGGGCACGGTCATCGTCGACCGCGACGCCCGCATCGTCTGGATCAACGAGCGCTACGCCCGCCGCTTTGGCCTGGAGGACCCGAGCCGCGCAGTGGGCCAGCCCTGTGAGCAGGTGATTCCCGGCAGCCTGCTGCGTCAGGTGGCGAGCAACGGGCAACCGATTCTGCTGGACATGATGGACACGGCGAAGGACCCGCTGGTGGTCATGCGCCTGCCGATCCATGACGACGGCGGCGCGGTGATCGGCGCCATCGGCTTCGCACTGTTCGATGAGCTACAGGCCCTGTCGCCGCTGCTCAAGCGCTATTCAAGCATGCAGCAGGAGCTGGCCTCGACCCGCTCGCTGCTGCGCGCCCGGCAAGCTAAGTACACCTTCACCCACTTCATCGGCACCAGCGCCGCCAGCCTGGAAGTCAAACGCCGCGCCCGTCGCAGTGCCAGTACCGATTCCCCGGTGTTGCTGCTCGGTGAGACCGGCACCGGCAAGGAGCTTCTGGCCCACGCCGTGCACAACAGCTCGCCACGGGCGCACAAACCCTTCATCAGCATCAACAGCGCGGCGATTTCCGAGGCGTTGCTGGAGGCGGAATTCTTCGGCACGGCCCCGGGCGCGTTTACCGGCGCCGATCGCAAGGGGCGCCACGGCAAATTGCACCTGGCCGAGGGCGGCACGCTGTTTCTCGACGAAATCGGCGACATGCCCCTGCCATTGCAAAGCAAGTTGCTGCGGGTGCTGCAGGAAAAAGAATACGAGCCGGTGGGCTCCAACGCGATGATCAAAAGCGATGTGCGGGTGATCGCCGCGACTTCCACCGACCTTGAAGCGGCGATCAAGCGCGGCGAGTTTCGCGCCGACCTGTATTACCGGCTGAGCGTACTGCCCATACAAGTGCCACCGTTGCGCGAACGTCTGGATGACATCCCAGCGCTCGCCGAGGCGATTCTTGAGGACCTTCACAGCCATCACGAACTGGCCCCCGCGGCCTTGGTGGCCCTCGCGCAGCACGCCTGGCCCGGCAATATCCGCGAGCTGCGCAACGTGCTGGAGCGTGCCGCGCTGCTCAGCGACGACCTGCAGCTCAGCCCCGGCGACATCCGCGCCGCCATCGGCACGCTGGTGCCGGTCGCCAGCCCGCCGGTGGCAGCGTGGTCCGCATCCAATGACCAGACCTACAGCGAGGCGCGCCAGCATTTCGACCGGGAGCTGATTCAGGCAAAGCTGGCCCAGTGCGCGGGGAACGTGGTGCTCGCGGCACGGCAGCTAGGGTTGGGCCGTTCGACGCTGTACAAGAAGATGGCCGCGCTGGGCATCGCCGAGTCTCAATAAAGAGACTGTCTGTCTACCTTCCGGGATAACGGGCACAGGTTCCCGCACCAGAGCGGCTGCCACTCGACACGATCGCTTTGGCGGTCCCCGTTCCGGCCTTAACCGTCCCATTATCGGGACGCACAGGCCCCCCGCCACCACCCATTTCAGCTAAACCTCATCATAATCAGCCACTTAGCGCGATGGCATGAATGTAGCTATACCTCCTGTTGCGCGGCCTCGCCGCACCCAAAACAAAAACAACAGGAGACACTCGATGAGTGTGATCATCGCTTTAGCGGCGCTTACGCTGCTGATGCTGGCTGCCTACCGGGGTTACAGCGTCATCCTCTTTGCCCCCATCGCGGCGCTCGGCGCCGTACTGCTCACCGACCCCTCTGCCGTGGCGCCCGCCTTCACCGGCGTGTTCATGGACAAGATGGTCGGCTTCGTCAAACTCTACTTTCCGGTGTTTCTGCTCGGTGCCGTGTTCGGCAAGCTGATCGAGCTATCGGGTTTCTCGCGCTCCATCGTGGCCGCCGCAATTCGCATGCTCGGCACCCGCCAGGCGATGCTGGTGATCGTGCTGGTCTGCGCACTGCTGACTTACGGCGGCGTGTCGCTGTTCGTCGTGGTGTTTGCGGTCTACCCGTTCGCCGCCGAGATGTTCCGCCAGAGCAACATTCCCAAACGGCTGATTCCGGCGACCATCGCCCTGGGTGCGTTTTCGTTCACCATGGACGCCCTGCCCGGCACGCCGCAAATCCAGAACATCATCCCCTCGACCTTCTTCAACACCACGGCGTGGGCGGCGCCGTGGCTGGGGCTGATTGGCACGGCGTTCGTGTTCAGCGTCGGCATGCTGTTTCTGCAGCGCCAGCGCAACAAGGCCCAGCGTGCCGGCGAAGGCTACGGCACCGAGCTGCGCAACGAGCCGGACACCCCGGCCGACATCGCCCTGCCCAACCCGTGGATCGCGCTGGCGCCGCTGTTGCTGGTCGGGATCATGAACCTGCTGTTTACCCAGTGGATTCCCCAGTGGTACGGCAAGACCCACACCCTGGCGCTGCCGGGCATGGCCACACCAGTGCAGACCGACATCGCCAAGATCACCGCGATCTGGGCCGTGGAAGCGGCGTTGCTGGTGGGCATTGTGTTTGTGCTGCTGTTCGCCTTCAGGACGGTGAAATCCAAGCTGGCCGAGGGCAGCAAGGGTGCAGTCAGTGGCGCACTCCTGGCGGCGATGAACACGGCGTCGGAATACGGTTTTGGCGCTGTGATTGCTTCGTTGCCGGGGTTTCTGGTGCTCGCGGACGGGCTGAAGAGCATTCCCAATCCGCTGGTCAACGAAGCGATTACCGTGACGCTGCTGGCGGGGATCACCGGGTCGGCGTCCGGGGGCATGAGCATTGCCCTGGCGGCGATGTCCGACAGCTTTATCGCGGCGGCCCATGCGGCGAACATTCCGCTGGAGGTGTTGCACCGCGTCGCGGCCATGGCCAGCGGCGGCATGGACACCCTGCCGCACAACGGCGCGGTCATCACCCTGCTGGCGGTCACCGGCCTGACCCACCGCGAGGCCTACAAGGACATCTTCGGCATCACGATTATCAAGACGCTGGCAGTGTTCGTGGTGATCGGCGTTTTCTATGCAACCGGCATCGTATGAGGAATTGAACATGAGTCTGCAAGGCAAAACCGCATTGGTCACCGGCTCTACCAGCGGCATCGGCCTGGGCATCGCGCTGACGCTGGCCAAGGCGGGCGCACATCTGGTGCTCAACGGCTTCGGCGATGCGTCGGCGGTGATTGAGCAGGTCAAGCAGTACGGCGGTAAGGTCGGCCACCACCCGGCGGACGTCAGCGATGTCGCGCAGATCGCCGACATGATTGCCTACGCCGAGCGCGAATTCGGCGGCGTCGACATCCTGGTCAACAACGCGGGGATTCAGCACGTCGACGCGGTGGAGGATTTCCCCGTCGAGAGCTGGGACAAGATTATCGCCATCAACCTGTCGTCGGTGTTTCACAGCACGCGGTTGTGCCTGCCGGGCATGCGTGCCAAGGGTTGGGGTCGGATCGTGAACATTGCCTCGGTGCATGGCCTTGTCGGTTCGACGGGCAAGGCGGCGTATGTGGCGGCCAAGCACGGCGTCATTGGCTTGACCAAGGTGGTCGGGCTGGAAACCGCGGCAAGCAATGTCACTTGCAACGCCATCTGCCCGGGCTGGGTGCTGACGCCGCTGGTGCAGAAGCAGATCGACGATCGCGCCGCGCAGACCGGCGATGTGGAAAAGGCCAAGCATGACCTGCTGGCGGAAAAGCAGCCATCGCTGGAATTCGTGACGCCTTCGCAGTTGGGTGAGCTGACGTTGTTTTTGTGCAGTGAGGCCGGGGCGCAGGTGCGTGGCGCGGCGTGGAATATCGATGGCGGGTGGCTGGCGCGGTGAGCCCAGTAGGACTGGCTTTAGCCGGGAAGGCGTCGGTTGCTACACCTCAAAGTGTGTGGTGTACATAACGGCCTCTTCCCGGCTGAAGCCGGTCCTACAAGGGAAAGCGTCAGTGATGACACCGCAAAATCCTCACTGAGGAAACCTCAATTCCCCGGCTCGTCCCGCTCGTCCACCAGCCCCCAATCCTTCACATTCACCTGCGCGGCAGGCTGGGGCGCACGGGGGGCGCTGGCGATGGTCGATGGCCCGTCCTCGCTGTGCAGTTTCAACCGCAGGCGCACGTTGTTGGCCGAGTCCGCGTTCTTCAGGGCTTCGTCTTCAGTGATTGCGCCTTCCACCGCCAAGTCATACAGCGCGTTGTCGAAGGTCTGCATGCCGAGGTTGGTGGACTTCTCCATGATGCCCTTAAGCTCGGTCAACTCGTTGCGGTGGATCAGGTCGCGAATCGTCGGCGTGCCCAGCATCACCTCCACTGCCGCACGGCGCTTGCCGTCAGTGGTCTTGACCAACCGCTGGGAGACGAACGCCTTGAGGTTGTTGCCCAGGTCATGCAACAGCTGGGGACGGCGTTCTTCGGGGAAGAAGTTGATGATGCGGTCCAGCGCCTGGTTGGCGTTGTTGGCGTGCAGCGTCGAGATGGCCAGGTGGCCGGTGTCGGCAAAGGCCAGCGCGTGCTCCATGGTTTCGCGGTCGCGGATCTCGCCGATGAGGATCACGTCCGGCGCCTGACGCAGGGTGTTCTTCAACGCCGCATGAAAGCTGCGCGTGTCGACGCCCACTTCCCGCTGATTGATGATCGAGCGCTTGTGTTTGTGGATGAACTCCACCGGGTCTTCGATGGTAATGATGTGGCCGCTGGCGTGACGGTTGCGGTGGTCGATCAGTGCGGCCAGCGAGGTCGATTTACCCGAACCGGTGGCGCCGACGAACAGCACCAGGCCGTGCTTTTCCATGATCACATCGAGCAGGACCGGCGGCAGGTGCAGGTCTTCGAATTTGGGGATGTCGAGTTTGATGTTGCGCGCCACAATCGACACTTCGTTGCGCTGCTTGAAGATGTTGATCCGGAATCGCCCTACACCGGACAGGGAAAACGCCAGGTTCATTTCCAGGTCGCGTTCGAAATCCACGCGCTGTTCGGCGTCCATGATGCCGTTGGCAATCACCGCGACGTCACCGGGCTTGAACGCTTCGGTGCCCAGCGGCTTGAGCACGCCATTGAACTTGGCGCAGGGGGGCGCGCCGGTGGACAGGTAAAGGTCCGATCCATCCTGGGTGGCAAGCACCTTCAACAACGCCGGAAAATCCATAAGGCAACACCGCACATGAGGTTTGAGGAGACTGCAGGCCTACAGGTTGTGGACCTTCGACCGGTTTTAACGTTCGGGCTGTTTGCTGGCCGGGGCAAGGCCCTTGAACAGCCGGGTCAGGGCCGTGTGAAGAGCCGGGTCAGGCCTGTCTCAGCGCCGAGCCACACGTTCGTCCGGTCAAGGTGTGGGAAATTACCCGAAATCGCGCAGCAAAGGCATAATGCGCGGCTTTTTTATCGAGACGTCCGGTACCCCATGAAAGCCCAAGCCCGCCACATTCTGGTCAAGACCGCTGAAGAAGCCGAGCAACTGAAGCAGCGCATTGCCAAGGGCGAAGCGTTTGACGTACTGGCGAAGAAGTATTCGACGTGCCCGAGCGGCAAGCGCGGCGGGGATCTGGGTGAAGTGCGACCGGGCCAGATGGTCGGCGCGATTGACCAGGTGATTTTCAAAAAACCGTTGCGGACCGTGCATGGTCCGGTCAAAAGCAAATTCGGGTATCACCTGGTGCAGGTGTTTTATCGGGATTGAGGGTTGGGGCCGGAATGTGTAGTGGTCGTTCTGGCCCCCTTGCCTTAGCAGGACTGGCTTTAGCCGGGAACAGGCCGGATTGAGCACCTTCGATTTTGCGGTGTGTCGCCTGGCCCCTTCCCGGCTGAAGCCGGCCTACAGGGTGTGCGCGGCCCTACGCAGGGTTCTCGGCCCTGCCTCAAATCGGCATCACACTGCGCGGGATCAACGCCCCCGGGTGCTGAATCACCAGGCTCGCCAACTGATGCCCGGCGTTGGCCGCATCTTTCGGACCGCCGCCGCGCAAACGCCGACCCAGATAGGCCGCGCTGAAGGAATCCCCCGCCGCCGTGGTGTCGATGACTTTCTGCACGGTGTGCGCAGGCACTTCATAACGCCGGTCGTCGACGCTCACGAGACAGCTCTGCGCCCCGCGCTTGACCACCACTTCGCTGACACCCAGGTCGCGGTAGGTCTGCAAAATTTCCTCGCCGTCGGCGTAATCGAACAGCGCCTGCTCGTCCTCCTCGGTCAGCAGGGCCAGATCCACTTCGTGCATGACCGCGCGATACGCCTGGCGCGCCTGCTCGACACTGCGCCAGAGGCGCGGGCGGTAGTTGTTGTCGAACACCACCCGCGCGCCACGGTCCCGGGCATCGCCGAGGGTCGACAGCAGCCGCGCCCGACCCGTCTCCCCCAGCACCGCCAGGGTGATGCCGCTGAAATACAGCACGTCGTAATCCGGCAGCGCGGCCAGCACCGGCTCCGCCGCCGGCGTGGTGAAGCATTCGCGCACTGCCGCCTCGTTGCGCCAGTACAGGAAACGCCGCTCGCCGTTGGCGTCGGTTTGAATGCAATACAGCCCCGGCAGCCGCCCCGGCAGACGCTGGACCCGACTCAGGCCAATGCCCTCCTCCGTCCAGACCTGGCACATGGCGTCGCTGAAACTGTCATCGCCCAGCGCCGTGACGTAATCCACCTGCGCCGCCGAACCCAGCAGCCGCGACAGGTACACCGCCGTATTCAGCGTGTCGCCGCCGAAGCTCTGCTTGAGCGTGCCGTTGGCGTGCTGTTGCAACTCGATCATGCATTCGCCGATCAGGGCGACGCGCGGGTAGCTGTGACTGACCATTTCACTCATTGCAGACTCCTGTCAGAAGCAGGTATGGAAGGATTCGATGACGCGCAGGTCATCGCCGACCAGGCACCCCGTGCGCCATTTGTCGAAGGTCAGGCACGGGTGCGAGGTGCCGAACGAAACGATATCGCCGACCTTCAACTCGCAGCCCGGCGCGACGGTCATGAACGCATGCTGATCCATCACCGCCGTGACGGTGCAGGCGCTGACGTCCTCGCCAGTCGCCGGCACCGCCCCTGGCGCATATCGCTTGATCGGGTTGGGCATGCCGGCGTCGAACGCCACGTCGCGCTTGCCCATGGCGATCACCGCAAAACCCGGCTCAGGCATCGACTGCACGTGGGCCCAGACTTCCATCGCCGGCCGTAAGCCTTCGCTGAGGTCGTGGCGTCGGTCGAGCACGCAGCACTGCGCGTCTTTGTAGATGCCGTGGTCGTGGACCACGTAACTGCCGGGGCGCAGCACGCTGAGGAAACGCTCGCGCACTTGTTGCTTGTCGAATTCCTCGGCGATCAGGTCGTACCAGGCCGAACCCGAGGCAGTAACGATCGGGCGATCGAGGGCAAACGCGCCCTTGTCCTGCAGGGTCACGGCCAGCCGCACCAGCGATGTGGCGAACGCGCGAATGCCGCTCACCGCCTGGTCGCCATGGATCACGCCTTCGTAGCCCTCGATGCCGGTCAGCTTCAGCGCCGGTTGCGCCGCAATGGTGTCGGCCAGTCCCATGACCTCGGCTTCGCTGCGGCAGCCGCAACGCCCACCAACCACGCCGTACTCGATCATCACATTGAGGGTCAGGCCCTTGGCGGCGAAGAACTCGCCCAGCGCCTTGACGTTGTCCGGGTGGTCGACCATGCAGTGAAAGTCGAACATCCCGTCCGTGAGCATCTCGGCGATGATCGCCATGTTCGGCGCGCCGACCAACTGGTTAGCCATCAGCACCCGACGCACGCCGTGGGCATAGGCCGCGCGGGTCTGCACCGCCGTGGCGAGGGTCATGCCCCAGGCGCCGTGCTGCAACTGCCGCAGAAACAGCGCCGGCACCATGCTGGTCTTGCCGTGGGGCGCCAGTTCGGCGCCGCTGTCGCTGACGAACTTCTGCATCCAGCGCAGGTTGTGCTCCAGCGCCGTGTCGTGGATGACCAGCGCGGGCAGGCTGACGTCCCGCACCAGGTGGTCGCCGGGTTGCGTGGCGCCTTTTTCGATCGCGGCAATGCTCATCTCTGTTCTCCTGAATTTTTTGTTCGTGTGTGCGGCAACGCTATTCGATGACGCGCCGGGCCAGGCCGTTGGCGCTGTCGATCAACACGCGCCGGTAATGATCGTAGTGGGCCGTGGCGTCGGCCCGCGGGGCGACGATGCACAGGGTCGCGATGCAGATGCCCTGTTTGTCCCGCACGGGTGCGGCGAAGCAATGGGTGAAGGTGTCGGCGATGCTGTCGAAGGAAAAGAAGCCGTCGTCGTGGGCCTTGCGGATCTCGGCGAGAAACGTCTCGACCGGCAGGCGCGTGCCGTCCGGGAGGATGAAGTCCTCGTCGTCGATCAGGTCGATGATCGCCTGATCCGTGAGGTGCCCGAGCAGCAGGCGTCCCGAGGCGGTCCACGGGATCGGCGCGTCCTCGCCGATGTCGGACGAAATACGAAAATGCCGCGCGCCCTCCTTCATCAGCGCGACGGTGTATTTGCGGCCGTTGAGCAGGCACATCTGCGCGGTTTCCCGGGTCTGCTCGACGATTTCACCCAGGCTGACCTCGGCCTCGCGGGTGAAATCGAAATGGCGCAGATGCGCCTGCCCGAGGAAATACAACTGCCGACCCAAGTAGACGTGGCCGTCCTTGCCGACGGTCTCGAGGATCCTTCGTTCCAGCAGCGAATTGACCAACTCGTACACCGTCGATTTCGGGCTGCCGATGCCGCTGGCGATCTCGTTGGGCCGCATCGGCGTGCCGGTTTCCTTGAGGAAATCGAGAATATCGAACGCTCGGTCTAAACCACGGGCCCGGCGTTTGATGTCTTCGGTCATAAGAGCAACTCCAAGCTAAACGGCGCGGATGCAAAAGCGCCTTCAGCCTTTAAAAAAGGGGTAGGCAATTGAGCTGCAAGCTTCAAGAGGCAAGTGTTGCATCAGCGCGATCCCGACTTGCAGCTTGCAGCTTAAAGCTTGCCGCTGCTCCCTACTTCTTCTTGTAGGCAATGCAATCGATCTCGACCTTGCAGTCGACCATCATGCTGGCCTGCACGCAGGCGCGGGCCGGGGCGTGTTCCGGGAAGAAGTACTCGCCGAAGACCTTGTTGAAGCTCCAGAAATCACGCGGGTCTTCCAGCCACACGCCGACACGCACCACGTCTTCCAGGCCGTAACCGGCCTCGGTCAGGATCGCCACCAGGTTCTGCAGGGTCTTGTGGGTTTGCTCGACGATCCCGCCGTTGATGATCTCACCGTTTTCGGCCGGCACCTGACCCGACACATGCAGCCAGCCATCGGCTTCGACGGCGCGGGCGAATGGACGTGGCTGGCCGCCACCTGCGGTACTGCCGGCGCCGTAACGAGTAATGCTCATGAAAATCTCCTTTGAGTGAGCGTCTTAAAAACGAATGTTCTTGAGGAATTCAGCCAGACGCGCTGACTTGGGTTGTTCGAATAATGCCTTGGGCGGGCCCTGCTCTTCGATGCGGCCCTGATTCATGAACACGATCTGATCGGACACCTCGTAGGCGAAGCGCATCTCGTGGGTCACCAGCAGCATGGTCATGCCCTCTTCGGCCAGGCCCTTGATCACGCTGAGCACCTCACCGACCAACTCCGGGTCCAGGGCTGAGGTGACTTCATCGAACAGCATCAGGCTCGGGTTCATCGCAATGGCCCGGGCAATCGCCACGCGCTGCTGCTGACCGCCGGAGAGCTGGCCGGGAAAGTGATTGCGCCGCTCCAGCAGGCCAACGCGGTCCAGCCACTTTTCGGCCAGGGCGATGGCTTGGTCCTTGGGCAGCTTCTTCACTTTGAGCAAGCCGAGGGTGACGTTCTGCAGCGCGGTCAGGTGCGGAAACAGGTTGAACTGCTGAAACGCCATCCCGGTCATCGCGCGGTGCCGGGCGATGAGCTTTTCCGGGTGGCGCACGCGCTTGCCACTGACGTCGCTGTAGCCGATGTCCTGACCTTCGAGACGAATGTGGCCGCCCTGAAATTCTTCCAGCAGATTGACGCAGCGCAGCAGCGTGGTTTTGCCCGAGCCGCTGGAGCCGATCAGCGTGACCACGTTGCCCTTGTTCATTTTCAGGTCAACGCCCTTGAGCACTTCAACCGGGCCATAGGATTTGTGCAGCCCTTCGATGCTCAACAGAGCCGGGGCGGCAGGTGCAGTTTGAGTCTGTGTCATGGCAAGGCCACCCGTTTTTCGATTTGCCGCCCAAGAAGCTCGATGGCGTAGTTGATGACGAAGAAGAGAAAGCCGGCGAACAGGTAAAACTCAAGGGTCATGAAATTGCGCGCGATGACCTGCTGGGTGCTGAGCAACAGCTCGGCCACGCCGATCACCGAGAGCAAGGTCGAGGCCTTGACGATCTCCGTCGAGGAATTAACCCAGGTCGGCAAGATCTGCCGCAATGCCTGGGGCAGCAACACATAGCTGAGGGACTGGGGAAACGTCAGGCCGATGGCCTTGCCGGCTTCCAGCTGCCCGCGCGGGATGGCCTGCAGGGCACCGCGCACGATCTCGGCGACGTGGGAGCCGCAAAACAGCGTCAACCCCAGCGCACCGGCCTGAAACGCGCCGATCTGCCAGCCCAACGCTGGCGCCATGTAAAAGCCGGCCAGCACCAGCACAAACACGGGCGTGCCGCGAATCAGATCCACGTAGGCGCGAAACGGCAGGCGCGCCCACCATTTGCCGTAGGTCAGGATCAGCCCGGCAAATACGCCGATCACCGTCCCGAACACGATCGCCAGGCCCGCGCACTGCACGCTAGTGAGAAACCCGGCCCACAGCGCCTCCCGCGCGACCCACAATTCATGCAACCAACTGGGTTGTTCGTACATGGTCCGGGCCTCCTAGCGGCGAATCGCCAGACGCTGCTCGAGGTAACGCAGCAGCATGGCAATGAGGTAACAGGCGGCGACGTACAGCGCCGTGGTCACCAGCCAGGTTTCAATCACCCGGTAGCTCTCGACGTTGATCTTGCGCGCGTAATAAGTCAGTTCCGGCACCGCGATGGCAGCGGCCAGCGACGTGTCCTTGAACAGCGAAATGAAGTTGTTCGACAGCGCCGGCAGCACGTTGCGCAACATCACCGGCACGACGATGTACGCGCGCACCTGCCATTCGCCGAGGCCGATCGCCAGCCCCGCTTCGCGCTGGCCCTTGTGGATGCTCAGCAGGCCAGCGCGGAACACTTCGGTCAGATACGCCCCGGCATACAGCGACAGGGTGACGATGAACGACGGGATCTTGTCCAGACGAATGCCCAGGCTGGGCATGGCAAAGTAAATCAACAGGATCAGCACCAGAATCGGCGTGTTGCGCACCACGGTCACGTAAATCGACGCGACGATCCGCAGGGCGCGGTAGCGGGACAGCATCGCGAATGCTGCCAGCATGCCGATGACGCAACCGATGGCGATGGAAATCAGGGCCAGTTCCAGGCCGAGCCCCAGCCCTGCCAGCAGACTGGGGAAATCCCGCCAGACCGCTGCAAAATTCAGCTGATAATTCATGGTCAGCAGTACCTGGGGCGGGACGGCATCACGGCCGTCCCCGCCCCCTTCAGTGGGCGACGCGAGCGGCGCGGGTTATTTGTATTCCATCGGGAAACCGATCGCCGGGGTCGGCAGGTCCACGCCGAACCACTTCTTGAACGACTCGGCGTACATCGGGAATTCAACACCGGTCATGGCTTCATGCAGGGCGGTGTTGACGAAGTTCAGCCAGTCCTGATCGCCACGTTTGACGGCGCACGCGTAGGTTTGCGGGCTCCAGGCGAACGCGGGCGAACGATAGCGACCGGGGTTCTGCACCATCAGGTATTTCACCGACGACTGATCGGTGGCCGCCGCATCGGCGCGACCGGAGTTGATGGCCTGGTACATCAGGTCGACGCTGTCGTACTGGTCGACCTTCGCCTTGGGCAGCGCCTGATGCACCAGCTCTTCGGCGTAGACGTTCTGCAGCACGGCAACGGTGACGCCATCACCCGCGCCTTTCAGGTCGTCGATTTCCTTGTACTTGCTGTTGGTCGGCAGCAGCAGCGCCACGCCTTCGCGGTAATAAGGCAGCGTGAACGCCACCTGCTGGGCGCGGCTGGCAGTCACCGTGATGAACTGGCAGCTCATGTCGACTTTATCCGTCAGCAGGTTCGGAATTCGCGCGTCGGAGGACTGCACGACAAACTCGACCTTGCTCGGATCATTAAACAAGCCCTTGGCGACGATGCGCGCGATGTCGATATCAAAGCCCTGCAACTTGCCGTCCGCACCCTGAAAGTGCCAAGGGGCATTGGTGCTCCCGGTACCCACGATGAGATGGCCGCGCTGCAGGACGTTGTCCAGCTTGCTGTCGGCGGCATATGCCGTCGTTGCCAACGTTGCTGCCGTTATCAGGGCCAATGCAAAAGCTTTCAAAGAAAGGGATCCGCGCCGCATGAGAGAAACTCCGCCGGTTGTATTTATTCCGCTATAGCGGAACCTTGTTTGCCACAACGGAATAGACAGCAGAAAGTGTGCCACAGAGTCAGGCGGTAAAAGAAGCGGCGAGAATCACCGGTGTTTTCAATCACATGGGTTGAAATCCAGGTGCGTGCACGTCGAAACGCCACGCGGGCTGACCAGACTCCGCGCTACGGATCACCCCACACAGTGCGCACAGGGCCCCATCGGCGTGCACTCCGCGCCAATAACGGGCATCACGGTTTGCGTGCCAAGACCGTTCATCGCGCCAAGGGCACGATCCGCGCGCCAAAGAACCCAATCAGCGCGTTGGTTAAGTAGTGGCATTTTGGCTCATGTTGGCACCCCGCCCATTAAGCTGAACAAGACACCGTCTGGCTGGTTATCCCGACACACCCCTCAATCGAGCTATGGTTTTCTTAATACCGGCCGATTCAGGAGGATGAAGGGAACATTGGCACCGTTACTGCTTCAAACGTCTTTATGAAGCTTTTATGACAGCCGCGTGAATACCCAGGGACGGCGGCACTTTTACGGGTTGTACGGTGGAGGAACCCCCAATGAAACAGCGAGCCACAGTCATCTGCCGCAGGGACAACCAGATCCTTTACGTGCGCAAATCCAACGCCCGGTGGAACCTTCCCGGTGGCAAAGTCGAAGCCGATGAATCGCCTGCGCAGGCCGCTGCGCGCGAATTACGTGAAGAGACCGGTCTGATCCTGGAAGACCTGGCGTACATCACTCGCTATGAGGGCGGTGCCGTGTTGCATCACGTGTTCGAAGTGTCGGTGACGATGATCGCCACCCCTGCCCCCCACAACGAAATTGCCGACTGCAAGTGGTTCACCAGCAAAGAGCTGGGCGACCAGAAAGTCAGCCCAGCGGCGAAGTCCATCGTGAAGGCTTTTCTGACCAACGCCATTTATTAAGTGTTGTTGAGAGGCGTTCACAGGTTTTTCACATCGGGGGCGATACTCTTCACTTGCTCCTCCAAGACTGACTTTAAGCCCGCACCCCCCATCGCGGGCTTTTTCTTGCCCAAAATTCCTCCCGGCCCCTCCTTTTCTCCCTGCCTGATCTATAAACATTCTGACGACCGGGCTTAATTTCGGCATCCGAACGCCGACAGTTAAGTGAGCATATCCAAGGAGCGGCAGATGTTTAATTCCAAAATCAAAAAGCAAATGTCCACTCTGAGCTCGGAGCTGGTCGCGCTGAAAAATTTTCACGACGCCCTCATGCAGCAAATGCTGTCGCTGACCGTGGATGCCGACCTGCGCATCACGGACGCAAACAGCAAATTCTGCGCAGCCATCGGTTACTCACATGACGAGCTGGTTGGCCAGCCCATGGCGGCGTTCATTCCGACCTACGTCGCAACCCTGCCGTGCTTCCGCGACTTCAAGTTAGCGGCCGTCAACGGCACTGCGGTGACCGACGACTACCGCTTCATCAGCAAAGGCGGTTCGCTGATCTGGATTCACGCCACGTGGTCGCCGCTGAAGGATGATCAGGGCCGTGTGGCCGCCCTCAAGTGTCTGGCCACCAACGTTACCGCCGAAGTCAACAAGGCCCGGGAAAACGAGTCGTTCATCAACGCCCTGCTGCGCTCGACAGCGGTCATCGAATTCGACCTCGGCGGTCACGTGCTGAAGGCTAACCAGTCCTTCCTCCAGGAAATGGGCTACAGCCAGGATCAGATTCTCGGCAAGCACCACAGCCTGTTCTGTGACCCGAAATTCGCCGCCACCGAAGACTACAAAGCGTTCTGGAAACGCCTGAACAACGGCGACTTCGTGGCCGACCGGTTCAAACGCATCAACAGCCGTGGCGAGGACGTGTGGCTGGAAGCGACCTACAACCCGGTCCACGACACCCAGGGCAAGCTTTACAAGGTGGTGAAATTCGCCACTGTCATTACCGATCAGGTACGTCGCGAAGCCGAAATCAGCGTCGCGGCCGGCACGGCCTTCGAGATATCCCAGCGCACCGACGTCTCGGCGCAGCGCGGGGCAGCGGTGATCAACAACACCGTGGAAACCATGAACGGCATCGCCGACCAGATGCTCTCTGCCTCCCATGGCATGGAAGCGCTGGGCAAGCAGTCGTTGCTGATCAGCACCATCGTGCAAACCATCGGCGGCATCGCCCAACAGACCAACTTGCTCGCCCTCAACGCCGCCATCGAAGCCGCCCGTGCCGGCGAACAGGGCCGGGGGTTCGCCGTGGTGGCCGATGAAGTGCGTCAGCTGGCCGGACGCACCAGCACGGCGACCGAAGAGATTGTCGCGGTGGTGCAGCAGAACCAGAAACTGGTGGATGATGTGGTCAAGGACATGGGCAGCACCCGCGCCCAGGCGGAGCAAGGCCTGTCGCTGGCCAACCAGGCCGGCAGCGTGATCGTTGAGATCCAGGAAGGCGCGCGTCAGGTGGTGGGTGCCGTCCAGCGGTTCAACCACCAGCTCTGACAGCGGCCGCACCCGCCTTTAACTCGGGGTCCCCCATGACAAATGGTCGCAGCGCGCCGAGCGGGAGATACGCTTGCCCTACAAAATGCTAATCTGCGCCACATATGTGGCCCCATCCGGGTATGCCACCCCACGTTGACATGGAGCCGACAATGGCTTTGGATTCCCTGCTCTGCCCGGATTTGCTGACCATCGCAGAGCGTTCGGCGATCGCCGAGGTTGAAGCGACGACGAATATCCTCAGGCTCGTGACGCGGCTGACCGGCATGCGCTTCGCCGGTATTGCCAAGTTCACCGACTCCGAGTGGGTCGCCTGCGCGGTTTATGACGAGATTCACATCGGCATCCAGGAGGGCGAAGTGCTGGAGCTGGAAACCACGCTGTGCAACGAACTGATCGCAAACCCGAAAGCGCTGATCATCCCCAGCATCAGCCAGAGCGAGCGCTATGCGGGTCGCCCGGTGGTCAAGCAATACGCCATCGAGAGCTACATCGGCGTGCCGATCAGCCTGCCCGACGGCCAGCTGTTCGGCGCCTTGTGCCTGCTCGATTCCAAAGCCAGCACCTTCGAAAGCCCGGACCTCGTCGAAACCCTGGGCCTGTTCTCCCGGCTGATCGGCTGCATCGTGTTCTCGCATTACTCCACGGTGAACAAGGTCAGGACGCAGGTCGAGCACGCCTGATCCGGTGATCCTCACCGGCGAGCGGCGGTAGGTGGATAACCAAGACGGTGTTACACTGCCGCGCCTTGAATTCGCATGCGCCGCTTGAGCCTTTCACGGGGTCGCGGCGCGCGCCCCAGACCTGTGCGTCTTCCGGCGCACAGCAAGCGTGGTCGATGCAGGTCGGTCACCCGCTGAACCCGTATCGGACGCTGCTCCCGTTCACCCATCTTCATCAGGTCATGTCGCCGTCATCGGTGACGTGCAGGCTGCTGGTTGGATCACGAGCAATCGCCACCAGGCGTCGAAGGCCATCGCCAATCAGCCCCTTGTAAACAATCCAGGATAAGCAATTGATTTCCACAGCTAACATCACCATGCAGTTTGGCGCCAAGCCGCTGTTCGAGAACGTTTCGGTCAAATTCGGCGGTGGCAACCGCTATGGCCTCATCGGCGCCAATGGCTGTGGCAAGTCCACCTTCATGAAGATCCTCGGCGGCGACCTGGAGCCGTCCGGCGGCCAGGTGATGCTCGAGCCGAACGTGCGCCTGGGTAAATTGCGCCAGGACCAGTTCGCCTACGAAGACTTCTCTGTCATCGACACTGTGATCATGGGTCACGAAGAGCTGTGGAAGGTCAAGGCCGAGCGCGATCGCATCTATTCGCTGCCGGAAATGACCGAAGAAGACGGCATGGCCGTGGCCGAGCTGGAAACCGAATTTGCTGAAATGGACGGCTACACCGCCGAATCCCGCGCCGGCGAGCTGTTGCTCGGTCTGGGCATCGGCATAGAGCAGCACTTCGGCCCGATGAGCGAGGTCTCCCCTGGCTGGAAACTGCGCGTATTGCTGGCCCAGGCGCTGTTCTCCGACCCCGAAGTGCTGTTGCTCGACGAACCAACCAACCACCTGGACATCAACACGATTCGCTGGCTGGAAAACATCCTGACCCAGCGCTCCAGCCTGATGATCATCATTTCTCACGACCGTCACTTCCTCAACAGCGTGTGCACCCACATGGCTGACCTGGATTACGGCGAGCTGCGTCTGTTCCCGGGCAACTACGACGAGTACATGACCGTGGCGACCCAGTCCCGCGAGCAGTTGCTGTCGGACAACGCCAAGAAGAAAGCCCAGATTTCCGAGCTGCAGTCGTTCGTCAGCCGCTTCTCGGCCAACGCCTCGAAAGCCAAGCAGGCCACCTCCCGTGCCAAGGCGATCGACAAGATCCAGCTGGCCGAGGTCAAGCCTTCGAGTCGCGTCAGCCCGTTCATCCGCTTTGATCAGAACAAGAAGCTGCACCGTCAGGCGGTCATCATTGACCAAATGGCCAAAGGCTTCGACGGCAAGCCACTGTTCAAGAACTTCAGCTTCCAGGTTGAAGCCGGCGAACGCGTTGCGATCATCGGCCCGAACGGGATCGGTAAAACCACCCTGCTGCGCACCTTGGTCAATGAACTGACCCCGGATGCCGGCACGATCAAGTGGACCGATGCCGCAGAGCTGGGTTACTACGCCCAGGACCACGCCCACGACTTCGAAGACGATGTCACCCTCTTCGACTGGATGGGCCAATGGACTCAAGGTGAGCAAGTCATACGTGGCACCCTGGGCCGGATGCTGTTCTCCAACGACGAGATCCTCAAGTCGGTCAAGGTGATCTCCGGTGGTGAGCAAGGCCGCATGCTGTTCGGCAAGCTGATCCTGCAGAAACCGAACGTGCTGATCATGGACGAGCCGACCAACCACCTGGACATGGAGTCGATCGAGGCGCTGAACCTGGCGCTGGAGAACTACCCGGGCACGCTGATCTTCGTCAGCCACGACCGCGAGTTCGTATCGTCCCTGGCCACCCGCATCATCGAGTTGAGCCCAAGTGGCGTGACCGACTTCAGCGGCACCTACGACGATTACCTGCGCAGCCAGGGCGTCGCATTCTGATCAGGGCAATCCGCTGACAGAGTGAAGCTGACACCAAGGAGCCCCGTCCACCGTGACGGGGCTTTTTTGTGACAGTGGGACCGGCGTTGGCCGGGAAGACGCCAAGCCAGGCGCCGCCAATCCTGCGGTGTGACCTCCGACGCGTTCCCGGCTAAAGCCGGTCCTACGAAGGCAAATGCGAACACTCGTAGGACCGGCTTTAGCCGGGAACGGGCAAGTCCGGCCGCCGTCTGACCCCGGATAAAAACCGTTAGCCAGCTTTCATTTCCCGACCCCACGGGCGATGATGCGGCACTCCCACCGCTCCAGCGAAGAGTCCCCATGTCTGCCGCCCAGCCGCCTGTTTCGCCTGTCAACACGCCTGCCAGCGACGCCAGTTCGATGGCGATCACCCTGCAAATCATCTCCATCGTCGTCTACACCTTCATTGCCTTTCTGTGCATCGGTCTGCCCATCGCGGTGATGCCCGGTTACGTGCACAACCAGCTGGGTTTCAGCGCGGTGGTCGCGGGGCTGGTGATCGGTGCGCAGTACCTGGCGACGCTGTTGAGTCGCCCGGTGGCCGGGCGTATCTGCGACACCATCGGCACCAAGCGCGCCATCGTTTACGGGCTGTCCGGCATCGCGTTGAGCGGCGTGCTGACCCTGGCGGCGATCCTCCTGGAGCGTTTCGCAGACGTCAGCCTGACAATCCTGATCATCGCCCGCCTGTTTCTCGGCGCGTCCCAGGGCTTGATCGGCGTGGGCACCATCAGCTGGTGCATCGGCCAGGTCGGTTCGGAGCACACCGCCCGCTCGATTTCCTGGAATGGCATTGCGTCATACGGCGCCATCGCCATTGGCGCTCCCCTTGGCGTGGTGATGGTCGGGGCGCTGGGCTTTGCCAGCCTGGGGTTGGTGCTGTTCGTCCTGGCGGCCGGGGCGTTGCTGTTGATCCGCAACAAAACGGCGATCCCGGTGGTGCGCGGCGAGCGCCTGCCGTTCTTCTCGGTGTTCGGCCGGGTGGCGCCGTTTGGCCTGAGCCTGACCCTGTCCTCCATCGGCTACGGCACGCTGACGACGTTCATTACGTTGTTTTACGTGGCCCGTGGCTGGGAAGGCGCGGCCTGGTGCCTGACGGTGTTCGGCATCTGTTTCATCGTCGCGCGTTTGCTGTTCATCAACGCGATCAACCGCTTTGGCGGCTTTCGCTCGGCGATCGTCTGTATCACCGTGGAAACCCTGGGTCTGTTGCTGCTCTGGCTGGCACCCGACACCACCTTCGCCCTGATCGGCGCAGGGCTGACCGGTTTTGGTCTGTCGCTGGTCTATCCCGCGCTGGGCGTCGAAGCCATCAAGCAGGTGCCCAACAGCAGTCGCGGTGCCGGGCTCAGCGCTTACGCGGTGTTCTTCGACCTGGCGCTGGCCATTGCCGGACCGCTGATGGGTGCCGTGGCGCTGGGCATGGGCTATGGCTGGATTTTTTTCTTCGCGGCGTTGTTGTCGGTGGCGGCATTGGCGCTGGCGGTGGTGCTGTCGCGCAGGACGCCGGTCGATACTCGGGTGTAGAGGACGCGCGGTACGGCTTCCCGGCTAAAGCCGGTCCTACAGAGGGAAGCGGCCGGCGATCATGCCACTAAATGGCTGTTGAAATCCCCCGGCTAGAGCCGGTCCCACCTAAAAGCTGAACTGCCGCCTCGCGCCCCGGTCGGAATAGCACATCCCCCGAACAGGAGTGAGGGCGTGACCCACGACCCCTCTGGCTCGAACGCTACCCCTCCGGACCCGGCCACGTTGCGCGAAGTCCACAAACTGCGCGTGCTGACCGTGAACACCCACAAGGGCTTCACTGCACTGAACCGGCGTTTCATCCTGCCGGAATTGCGTGAAGCCGTGCGCAGCACCGGTGCCGATCTGGTGTTTCTCCAGGAAGTCCTCGGCGGCCATGACCGCCATGCCGCCAAGTACGAAGACTGGCCCGACACGCCGCACTACGAATTTCTCGCCGACAGCATGTGGACGGACTTCGCCTATGGCCGCAACGCGGTCTACCCCGACGGTCACCACGGCAACGCGCTGCTGTCCAAATACCCGATCCTGCATTACCGCAATCTGGACATTTCCATCACCGGGCCAGAGCGCCGCGGCCTCTTGCATTGCGTGCTGCAGGTGCCGGGGCATGCGGAAGTCCATGCGATTTGTGTGCACCTCAGCCTGTTGGAGAGCCATCGGCAATTGCAGCTGAACCTGCTCTGCGACCTGCTTGACTCCCTGCCCGAGGACGCCCCGGTGGTCATCGCCGGCGATTTCAACGATTGGCAGCTGCAAGGCAACAAGCGTCTTCAGCGCTGCGGCTATTTACACGAAGCCTTCGAGCGCAGTCAGGGGCGGTTGGCGAAAACGTACCCCGCGCGCTTCCCGATGCTGCGCCTTGACCGTATCTATTTGCGCAACGCCACCAGCCACCATCCGAAAATCCTCGGCACGCGGCCGTGGACGCATTTGTCCGATCACCTGCCGCTGGCGGTCGAAGTGCATCTGTAATGAGCTACGCCGTCATTTATCCGGATCGATCAGGGGAACCGTGGCGTCACGATCAAACTGGGAGCCCGGGTCTTCGTTCCCCGGATCCATATCGGCATCGAGTTCCGTTTCCGGCTCATCGGGCTGATGCCCGGGGTGCGGTGCAAGCGGCGCAGCATCGGGGGAGTGAGATTGCATGGCAGTTTCCTCGTTTCGGTAGGTTTGCTGAAGACTCTATTCAATGCGTGGAGCTTAGCAGGCGCCTCAGGTGCAACAAGACCTGTCGACACTATCAAGAACACCTATGGCAATCAGCAGTCAGTAAACAAGCCTCGCCGCTTTCCTCGCGCTGTTCCTTATCGGGCGAAGACGGCGTCATGAGCCGCGCATCCAGACACGCCTCACCGCACAGGAAATAATCCCCATGAGTCTGCACGACAAGATCATCGGCCGCCTCGGCTTTGGCTCCGCGCCCTTGGGCAATATGTTTCGCACCATTGACGAAGACGAAGCGGCAGCCACCGTTCAATCCGCCTGGGACCAGGGCATCCGCTATTTCGACACCGCACCCATCTACGGCGCCGGCCTGTCCGAGCAGCGGGTGGGCAAGGCACTGGCGGGCATCCCCCGCGACCAGTACACCTTGAGCACCAAAGTCGGCCGGCTGATTTCCGATGAGATCGACACCGAGACGCGCAGTGGTCCTTTCGCCGAAGGCCTGAAAAACAAGATTGTCACCGACTACTCCGCCGACGCCACGTTGCGTTCCATTGAAGCGAGCCTGAAACGGCTGAACACCGACCGACTGGATATCGTGTTTGTCCACGACGTCGCCCAGGACGCCCATGGCGATGCCTGGATCGAGCATTTCAACATCGCTCGCACCGGCGCTTTCCGCGCCCTCACCCGTCTGCGCGAAGAAAGCGTGATCAAGGCCTGGGGCCTGGGCGTCAACCGCGTCGAGCCGTGCGAACTGACTTTGGACCTGGAAGAAGCCCAGCCAGATGGCTTTCTGCTCGCCGGTCGTTATTCCCTTCTCGACCATGACCAGCCGCTGCAACGGCTGTTCGACAAGGCCCGCCAGCACAACGCCGAGTTCGTCGTCGGCGGGCCTTACAGCTCCGGCGTGCTGGTGGGCGGCAAGCATTTCGAATACCAGGAAGCGTCCCAGGCGATGCTCGACAAAGTGGCGCACATCCAGGAAATCGCTCGGCAGTATCAGGTCGACATCAAGTCGGCAGCGCTGCAGTTCGTCCTCGCCAATCCGCTGGTGGCAGCGGTGATTCCAGGCGCGAGCCGGCCGTCGCGGATCATCGAAGACGTTACCGCGCTCAACGCACAGGTGCCGGATGGTTTCTGGCAAGCCATGCGCGATCAGGGCTTCATTGCCCTGCAGGCGCCGGTCCCCGGCAAAGACTGATATCGTGGCCAATGACGCCGGGCCAGACGCCCGGCTTTGTTCCCTGCGCGAGATCTGTCCATGCGAATTCTGATCGTCAACGTCAACACCACCGCATCCATGACCGAGACCATCGCCGAGCAGGCCCGCAGCGTGGCCTCGCCCGGCACCGAGATCATTGGTCTGACCCCACGCTTCGGCGCCGAGTCGGTGGAAGGCAATTTTGAAAGTTACCTGGCGGCCATCGCAGTGATGGACCGGGTCATGTCCTACGAAGGGCCTTATGACGCGGTGATTCAGGCCGGTTATGGCGAGCATGGCCGCGAAGGTTTGCAGGAGCTGCTCGACGTGCCGGTGGTGGACATCACCGAAGCGGCGGCCAGCCTGGCGATGCTGCTGGGGCATAAATACGCGGTAGTCACCACGCTGGACCGCACCGTGCCGCTGATCGAAGACCGCCTGAAGCTGGCCGGGGTGTACGAGCGCTGCGCCTCGGTGCGGGCCAGCGGCATGAGCGTGCTGGAGCTGGAGGAATCGCCGGAGCGTGCGGTCGAGGCCATCGTCGAGCAGGCCATCGAAGCGGTGAACCGGGACAAGGCCGAGGTGATCTGCCTGGGCTGTGGCGGCATGGCCGGGCTGGATCAACTCATCCGCGAACGCGCGGGCGTGCCGGTGGTGGATGGGGTCACCGCAGCGGTGGCACTGGCGGAATCGCTGGTGCGTCTGGGATTGAAGACCTCCAAAGTGCGGACCTACGCCACGCCACGGCCGAAGAAGATCGTCGGTTGGCCGTTTAAGCTCTAAGCCGGTGGTGTTGAGCTCACGCCGATGGCGCTGCAAACACATACCTTGTGGGAGCGAGCTTGCTCGCGAAGACGGCATTCCAGCCGCTGAAGATCAAGTGAATGTACCGCCTCTTCGTGAGCAAGCTCACTCCCACAGGTGTTGCGTCCGTCCAGTTACTGCGAGGTGCCAATACATCTCCGGCACACCACCGCTGCATTCGCCTCCACCCGCCGAATCGTTTAGTATCCCCGCCGCCGGTTTCCACTCGGAATTAATAGGGAATCCCGGGCGCGTCATCGCGCTTAAACGGAACTGTCCCCGCAACTGTAGGCGCCGAGCCCTGCTTCCTGTTTGCCACTGGGTCACCCCGGGAAGGCCGAAGCATGGCAATGAAGCGCCAGTCAGGAGACCTGCCGGCCAGCATATTCATTCACCGGCGGGGTGTCCGGGGAAGGACTCCCGTTCGTGCGTCGTTTCGCGCACGCTGTGCGCGCCCCCACTTTCAGGGCGCCTGCCGGGATGGACTTTCCAGCGCCTGCTTCGCCATCAGGCTTTCTGGAGATCGCTGTTCATGCCGCTGCGCCGCCTCGCCGCCCTGTTCGTCACGCTGACCTTGCCCACCGCCGCGCTCGCGGCGTCGACGGCCTACCCCTTGACCGTGGACAACTGTGGCGAAGCGCTGACGTTCAACCACGCGCCGCAGAAAACCGTGACCATCGGCCAGGCCGCCACCGAAATGCTCTATGCCCTTGGCCTGGGCCCGAAGGTCGTGGGCACGTCACTGTGGTTCAACCCCGTCCTGCCCCAGTACCAAACCCTCAACGACGGCATCGAGCGCCTGGCCGACAATGCGCCGAGCTTCGAATCGGTGATCGGCAAACGCCCGGATTTCGTCCCGGTGCAGTTTGAGTGGATGGTCGGCCCACAGGGCGCGGTCGGCACCCGCGAGCAGTTTCGCGATTTAGGCATTCCCACCTACATCCTGCCCTCCGATTGCGAGGGCAAGAACAACCGGGTCGGCGCCGACGGCACGCGCCTCGAAGCCTTCCGCATCGAAACGCTGTACAAAAGCCTCGGTCAGCTGGCGCAGATCTTCGATGTGCAAGACCGTGGCGAGCACCTGATCGCGGATTATCAGGGGCGGCTGGCCAAAGCTGTGGCGCAGGCAAAAGCCCATGCCAACCCACCCGTCTCGGCGGTGTTCTGGTTTTCCAGCCCTGACATCAACGTCGATCCGTACGTGGCCGGGCGCAAGGGCATTCCCAACTTCATGCTCGACACCCTCGGCATGCGCAACGTCATCGACTCCGATGAGGAATGGCCGACCGTGGGCTGGGAAACCATCGCAAAGGCCAACCCGACCGTGCTGGTCATCGCGCGCATGGACCGCCGCCGCTTCCCGGCTGACGATCACGAGAAGAAGCTGGCCTTCCTCCGCTCTGATCCGGTCACCCGCAATATGGATGCAGTGAAAAACAATCGCATCGTGATCATGGACGCCAGCGCCATGGAGTCCAGCGTGCGGCTGTTTGACGGTATCGAACAGCTGGCCGGGGCCACTCTCGCGCCATGACGTCTGTCGGCATGCTCCGGTCGAGCGTCGTCCGCATCTTCGGGCATGGCGCTTGGGCCATCGCATTACTGGCGTTGGCGGTGCTCGCGGGCGTGGCGATTGGCGAGACGTCGATCAGCCTGCCGGTGATCGTTCAGGTAATGGCGAACAAGCTGTGGGCTGCGGGTTTTCTTCTGGACCCTATCGACGAGGGCATCGTCTGGAATTACCGCCTGACCCGGGCCATCGTTGCCGCCACCTGCGGCGCAGGGCTGGCGGTGTCGGGCGTGGTTTTGCAATCGCTGCTGCGCAACCCCCTGGCCGATCCCTACTTGCTGGGCATTTCTGCCGGTGCTTCAACCGGCGCGGTCTTGGTGGCGATCATCGGCATCGGTGCCGGGACGATCTCCCTGTCCACCGGCGCATTTGCCGGGGCGATTGCCGCCTTTGCGCTGGTCGCCCTGCTCGCCCGCTCCTCTCGGGGCCAGACCGCTGCGGGCCAGATCATCCTGGCGGGCATTGCCGGGTCCCAGCTGTTCAACGCCCTGACGTCCTTCCTGATCACCAAGTCGGCCAATGCCGAGCAGGCCCGCGGGATCATGTTCTGGCTGCTGGGCAATCTCAGCGGCGTGCGCTGGTCGTCGGTGGCGCTGTCGGTGCCGGTCGTGGTCCTCGGTTTGCTGGTGTGCCTGTGGCATCGGCGCGCGCTGGATGCGTTCACGTTTGGCAGCGATTCGGCCGCGTCCCTGGGCATTCCGGTGCGCCGGGTGCAGGCGGTGCTGATCCTCACCGCGGCGCTGATGACGGCGGTGATGGTGTCGATTGTCGGCTCCATCGGCTTCGTCGGCCTGGTGATTCCCCATGCGGTGCGCCTGGTGGCCGGAGTGCGCCATGCGCGGTTGTTGCCTCTCAGCGCCTTGATCGGCGCGCTGTTCATGATCGCCGCCGATGTGCTGTCGCGCACGTTGATCAAGGGTCAGGTGTTGCCGATCGGGGTGATCACGGCGCTGGTGGGCGCACCGGTCTTTGCGATGATTCTGGTCCGTGGGAATCGTCCTCGATGAACGCCCGTCAGGACGTACCCGGCGCCATGCTCGAAGGCCTCGAGCTCAGTTACTCGGTCAAGGGCACGCCACTGCTTAGCGGGGTGAGCCTGGCGATTCGGCCGGGGGAAAACCTGGGGGTCGTCGGGCCCAATGGCTCGGGGAAGTCGACGCTGTTGAAGTTGCTGGCGGGGATTCAAACGCCGTCCCAGGGCGACGTTCGCCTGGGTGGGCAGCGCTTGTCGGCGTTGAGCCGGCGAGACATTGCGCGGCAGGTGGCGGTGGTGGAGCAGCATGCGCAGACCGGTGATTCGATCAGTCTGTTGCAGGCGGTTGAGCTGGGCCGTACGCCGTGGCTGTCGGCGCTGGCGCCGTGGGGTGAGCTTGATGACCGGATTGTGGCGCAGGCGCTGGCGGATGTGAGTGTGCAGCATCTGGCGCATCGGGCGTGGCATACGTTGTCGGGCGGGGAGCAGCAGCGGGGGCATATTGCGCGGGCGCTGGCGCAGCGGCCGCAGGTGTTGCTGCTGGATGAGCCGACGAATCATTTGGATATTCAGCAGCAGTTGTCGATTTTGCGGTTGGTTCAGCAGTTGCCGGTGACGACGGTGGTGGCGTTGCATGATTTGAATCAGGCGTTGGGGTGTGATCGTCTGGCGGTGATGGACGGGGGGCGTTTGGTGGCGCTGGGTTCGCCGTTTGATGTGTTGTCGCCGGAGCTGTTGAGTGACGTGTTTGGGGTGCGGGGGCATTGGTTGGTTGATCCGTTTGACGGGGCTCGTGTGCTAAGGCTGAGGGCGCCAGAATCACA
>LIDZ01013307.1_pt20 | contig 35250 bp, 30 predicted proteins | sample 644651 | NCBI WGS metagenome assembly LIDZ01 (sample SAMN03856242, study PRJNA289617) | food metagenome | isolation source: wine grapes on drying loft during traditional withering process | host: Vitis vinifera cv. Corvina | place: Italy: Gargagnago di S. Ambrogio di Valpolicella | collected 2014-01 | reverse complement strand
TCCTTGATCGCTGTAGGAAGGCCGAACGAGTTGTAGGCGTATTCGGTAACGTTCTCTAGCGGATCGGTCGCCTCGACCAGATTGCCGCGAAGGTCGTAGTTCCGTTTCCAAAGACCACCCTCGCCATCGCTGATCTTGATCAGATGGCTTTTATCGTCGTACGCATAATTCATCACGCTGTGATCAGCGCGAGTGTGCTCGGTCAGATTGCTGAGCTTGTCGTAGCTATACCGGTCGGTGCTGCCGTCGGTGTGGACGTGGCGGATGATGTTCTTGGCGGAATCACGGAAGAACCATTCCGATCGCCCATCGGCGTGGCAAATGCGGTAGGTGTAACCCAGGCTGTCGTAGTAATGCCGGGTTTCATGACCGAGAGCATCCGTGACATAGGTCAGGCGGATGTTTTCATCCCACGCCAACCGAGTATCAAAGCTGCCGTCGTCAGCCCATTCACGGACAGCTTTCGCGTCGGGGCCTGTTCCTTGCCACTGCAAATTCAAACCACGATTGGTGCGGTCGGTGTAGCGAGTAATCAGGTGGTTCTGATACTCGTAGCGCCACGCGGCGCCATTCTCATCCTGAGCCAGAACAAGATCGCAATAATCATCGTACTGATACGCGCACAGTTGGCGTTTGACGTCGCCATCACGTACTTCCCAAACACCCGTCAACCGCCCCTGATCATCGATCAACGTACCCAGGCGCAGATGGACTTTGTTGAGATCCTTCTCCGAGTAAGTTACCAACTCTGAGAGCACCAACCGCCCATCATGCTGATGCTCATGATGGAGCATGACCCCAGCGCCGTTGGGCAGCATCTTGTTGATCAGAACAAACCGTTTGCCCCGCCGAACATAGGTTTCCCTGTGCTCAAGCCCCCGCATCAGCAACAGCCGATCCTTGCTGAGGCGAACGACGGTCAGATTTTCGATGGCATTGAAGTGGAACAGCTTGACCTTGGGCAGAGGGAATTCCTGGCTGCGGCCATCGGCGTCGTGGAAGACCAAGCCATCGCCGACGAGATCAAACCGCGTGGTAAACGGCGTAATCCAGCGTGCGCCAACAACATCCTCATCAAACGCATCCAGACTTGAGCAATAAGTCCGCGTCCATTCGATGGGAAACGGCCCCGGCAAACTGAAATCGGTATGACTGACCGACTCCGAGCCCATTGCAAAACTGATGCTTCCGATTGTAGTAGCGCAGGCACAATCCTTCAGGTCGTTAGGCAGGGCGTTGGCAGGTTTCTCGAACTGAACAGCCTCAAGTTTGCCTTCGCCGCCGCGGCGCTTGGCCTGATTAGTAACTCCCGGCTTGATGTTGAAAGATTGACCATGCCCATTGCGCGCACGCCAACTGACAACCGCACCCTCCAACGTAACCAGTAACGCAGCGATAGAATGCTGAGCTCCGGGATCCGCCAGCCCCGTAATTTGGGTGCGAAGCTGAGGAGCCAGATCACGCAATAACTTGGCCTGCCTGCCCACCTCTTTTTTAACCGCTTCAGGCACAAGGTATTCAGCAGCGCCATTCACCGCGCCCTTGCCGGCAGCAACACAAACCGCCGCAGCCGCAACGAAGATATTGCCGATCGCAGCCTTTGGATCGTAGGCCCACAGATCCCCAGTGGCATGGACCCGCTGCTCCGCTTCAAGCAAATCAGCCTTAGCGTTCAGCTTCGGGTCGACCAGGCTCTCCAGGCCGTCGGCAATCTGAAACAAGACGCCTTCGCCCAGCGCCCCCGCATCTTCAAGAATCCCGGGTAGCTTGCCCTGCGCCTGGCTCACAAAGTCATCAAGTGTCCCGACAATCGTGGCATTCAGGTGCCCGATCAAAATCTCGATCAGCGCATCCCCCAGCACCATCTTCCCCGCCTGACGCATCTCCTGACGCACCAGAAACAGCATCGGCCGCAGCGTCATTCGCGCTGCCGCCATGCCCGGCGGGATGGGGATCATCCCAATCAGATTGATGCCCAAACTCACCCAATCCAGCGGATCGCGCTTCTCACTGGTCGCCAGTCGTGCAATGTCATTCAGCGCATCAACCAGCGCCATGATGTTGCCGACCACCGGCAGCCCGCCGGCGAAAGTCTTGATTCGCTCAAGCGTGACGACCCCGCCGCTGATCTCCTGCAGCCAGGCATCGAAATTGGCCGCACCAAGACCAACGTCTTCGACCTGAATCAGATCAAGCGGAACAACCGCCACTTGAGGTTCGCGTTTCTCGCCACCAACGGGCGGATTTAGGGGGGGCGCCAAAGATGCTCTCCGTGCTCAAAAAACCATCCGGAACGGCGTAAATGCCAGTCCGGGGGCCACGGAGATATCAAGGGCTGTGCCAGCTATTAATTAGCCATTCAAAATCAATAACTTAAGAAATAAAACGGCGGGTTTCAGCGAGCGCCAACCCGGATAACACAGCAAAAGTGCGCAAGAAGTTGCGCACCCCTGCGCAACTTCTTGCGCACTCGCCTACAGGCCAAGAACAACGTGGCCTGTAGAGCATCAGTCACCCTATTTTCAGCAAGGGAGTGCGCAACTTCTTGCGCAGCCCCCAAAAACACGGGGCCCCATCATTGCTCCCTAAAAGCACCTCATCCCAATCCCATCCGGAGAAAAACGCAGCCCACAAAAAAGCCCCGCCTGTCTCTCAACAGGCGGGGCTTTTTATGTGCCGCTACAACCGCATTACTTCATCGAAGAGCGCGGTGCTACTGGCTGGTTGTCGTTGGAAATGGTCACTTCCACGCGACGGTTCATGGCACGGCCCGAGGCGCTGGCATTGTCAGCAACCGGGTATTCCTTGCCGTAACCCTGAGCAACGATACGCTCCGGGCCTACGCCCATCTTGATCAGTGCCATGCGCACGGATTGGGCGCGGCGCTCGGACAGCGAGTCGTTGTAAGCAGCGGAACCGGTGCTGTCGGTGTAGCCCTCAACGATGACCTTGCGATCAGGGTTTTCGGACAGGAACTGGGCCAGCTTGTTGACGTTGACGAGACCGGACGACTTCAGCTCAGCCTTGTTCAGGTCAAACAGGACGTCGCCGAACGTTACCAGCGTACCGCGCTCGGTCTGCTTGGCGTTCAGGCTGTTCTGCAGGGCCTTGATCTGAGCATCACGAGCATCCAGACGCGCCTGTGCACGTTGGGCTGCAGCACCTTTCAGATCGTTTTCAGCGGTCTTCAGGTTGATGGTCTGCTTGGCCAGCTCCACGCGCTGGTTGGTCAGATAGGCCAGCTGATCGACCTTCTTCTGGTCATCGTTGTTGCGGTACGCGGCGTCTGCCTTGTCCAGCCACTCGCTGGCGTCTTTGGTTTCCAGCGCAGCCAGTTCAGTGGCTTTAGGGTTGCTTTGCAGCGCGGAGTAGTTGGTGCGGGCTTGTTCGAGATTCACGTTCGGCTGCGACGAGCACGCCGCCAGACCAACGCTCAGAGCCAGCAGGGCAGGAATAAGTACTTGTTTACGCATAATATTTTCGTCCTTTAACTCAATGGCCAATGCTTGAACTGCGAAGCGTTACTGTGTGACAGGCTGAACCTGACGCATGCCTTCTTCACGCAGCTCATTGACGCCCTGACGAGCATCCTGCACCGCTTTCTGTGCCTTCGCGGCCTGAGCTTTACGCTCGGCTACACGTGCATCCCACTCGGCCTGCTCGGCGTATTTACGAGCTTCGTCGTATTTCTTGTCCTGCATGGCCAGTTCGGCTTGCTTGAACTTGTCCTGAGCGGACTTCATCTCAACGGCAGCGTACTCGGTAGCGCCAGCGGTGACCGCGGCGTTGACGGCCGACTGGGTCACGGCGTACTGCTCGCTTGGAGGATTGCCCGCGCAACCAGCCAGAAGAACGCTGGTGCCCAGCGCCAGTGCAGCCATCTTCAGCCCGCGCAGGCGATTGAACGTTGGTTTGGCAGTGCTGGTGTTCATGGTGGTCAACTCCATTTCTTAACTCCTGAAAACTGGTTGTTCCATTTCAGCAGCAGCCCACGCGGATGGATGGTGTTACGTCACTTCCGCTGTCATCTGACGGCTTTTACTGGAATGGCTAACTGCTCGGACCGCTGCTTTTTTTGAATAGTTCAGACATTTTTCTTAACTTCCGGTCAGCTTTCGTTACGTGTTGTAAAATTGACGCTCGAAAAATGGCGGGGTTTTGCCCGCCAGATTACTGGCCCGGTGCGGCCTGTGGAGCATTTTGCCGGGCCAAAAACGACGTCGTAGTTGCAACCGTCACAGGTCTTCACGATCGGAGATTTCCTGGAGATGGTGTCGAGAAAGCTCGAGAAACCTGGGCGTCGGGCCAACGTCTTCGTAAAGCGGATTGCCTTCCTCGTCGGTGGCGACGACCTGCTGACCGCGCACGTACGGAAAACTCGCCTCCAGTTCTTCCAGCGCGGCGCCGATCAGCTCGCCCAGCAACTCCTCAGGCGTGCGCTTGGGGTACATCTCGGCGATCGCCGCAAGCCGCGCGGCAGCCTCCACGTCCAAATGAATGGCGTAGGCGGTCTCGGTCAGACGGCCTTTGGCGTTCTGTTCCCACTGTTCGGCGAGTTCTCGGATTTTCATACATACCTCATCGGTTCCCGCGCGAGGGCGGGCATTGGACGTGGAGAGCCACGGTGAAGCGTGACTGAGACGGGCTTCACCGGCGGTGAAAGTGCGTCGAGGGTTGCGTAGGGACATCAATTTGTCGCTCTATACACACCAATAGAAACGAAACCCCGCAGGGCGTTCCGTTCGGCAGCAGCGAATGGACCCCCGCAAGGACTCGCCGGTAAAAACAACAAGGCTTAAGGAGAGGGCTGGATGGCTGATATCGATGCACGATTGCGCGAGAATGTTCACCTGCTGGGTGAGCTGTTGGGCAACACCATTCGTGATCAGCACGGCGCTGATTTTCTCGAGAAGATCGAGCGCATCCGCAAAAGCGCAAAGGCTGATCGCCATGCGTCGACCCAAGGCACCGAGCAGCTTAGCTCCAGTCTTGAAGGTCTGGGTGAGGATGAATTGCTGCCGGTGGCACGTGCGTTCAACCAGTTTCTCAACCTGGCGAACATCGCCGAGCAATATCAGCTGATCCATCGTCGCGATGACGGCAAGCCGCAGCCGTTTGAGTCCCGCGTGTTGCCCGAGCTGCTGGAACGCCTGAAGCAGGCCGGGCAGACACCCGAAGCGCTGGCGCAGCAATTGACCACGCTGGAAATCGAACTGGTGCTGACCGCCCACCCGACCGAAGTCGCGCGGCGCACGCTGATCCAGAAGTACGACGCTATCGCTGCGCAACTGGCCGCGCTCGATCATCGCGACTTGAATCGCCACGAGCGGGAGCAGATCACCGAGCGTCTGCAGCGACTGATTGCCGAAGCGTGGCACACCGAAGAAATCCGCCGCGTCCGTCCCACGCCTGTCGACGAGGCGAAGTGGGGGTTTGCGGTCATCGAAAATTCCCTGTGGCAAGCAATCCCCAACTACCTGCGCAAGGCCGATCAGGCGCTGCACGCCGCGACCGGTCTGCACCTGCCGCTGGAGTCGGCGCCGATTCGCTTCGCTTCCTGGATGGGCGGTGACCGCGACGGCAACCCCAACGTGACAGCTGCCGTCACCCGCGAGGTGCTGTTGCTGGCGCGCTGGATGGCCGCTGATTTGTACCTGCGCGACGTCGATCAACTGGCCGCCGAACTGTCGATGCAGCAGGCCAGCCCGGCGCTGATGGAAGCAGCGGGTGACAGCGCCGAGCCTTACCGCAGTGTGCTCAAGCAACTGCGTGAGCGGCTTCGGGCCACGCGCAATTGGGCCCACGCCTCACTGAGTGTCACCCAGGTCGCACCGGAAGACGTGCTGCACGAAAACCGCGAGCTCGTTGAGCCGCTGAAGCTGTGTTTCGACTCGCTGCACCAATGCGGCATGGGCGTCATCGCCGATGGCCCGTTGCTCGATTGTTTGCGTCGCGCGGTGACCTTCGGGCTGTTCCTGGTGAAGCTCGACGTACGCCAGGACTCCACGCGGCACAGTTCGGCCATGAGCGAGATCACCGAATACCTGGGGCTCGGCCGCTACGACGAGTGGGATGAGCCGACGCGCGTCGACTTCCTGCTGCGAGAACTGGACAACAAGCGGCCGCTACTGCCTGCGCATTTCAGCCCTGAAGCGGACACCGCCGAAGTGTTGGCGACCTGCCGTGAGGTCGCGGCTGCGCCGGCGGCTTCGCTGGGTTCCTACGTGATCTCCATGGCCGGCGCGGCCTCCGATGTGCTCACCGTTCAACTGTTATTGAAAGAAGCCGGGCTGCAGCGATCCATGCGTGTGGTGCCGCTGTTTGAAACCCTTGCCGATCTGGATAACGCCGGACCGGTGATCGAGCAGCTGTTGAGCATTCCTGCCTACCGCCGAAGCCTGGAAGGTCCGCAGGAGGTCATGATCGGCTACTCGGATTCGGCCAAAGACGCCGGCACCACGGCTGCGGCCTGGGCGCAGTACCGGGCGCAGGAAAAACTGGTTGAGATCTGCCGCGCCCAAGAGGTCGAGTTGCTGTTGTTCCACGGTCGCGGCGGTACGGTCGGTCGTGGCGGCGGCCCTGCCCATGCGGCGATTCTGTCGCAGCCACCGGGCTCGGTGGCGGGGCGTTTCCGCACCACCGAGCAGGGTGAGATGATCCGCTTCAAGTTCGGCCTGCCGGACATCGCCGAGCAGAACCTCAACCTTTATCTCGCTGCAGTGCTGGAAGCCACGTTGCAACCGCCACCCATGCCGCAACCGGCGTGGCGTCAGGTGATGGACGAACTGGCGGCAGATGGCGTGAAAGCCTACCGCGCCGTGGTTCGGGAAGACCCGGAGTTCGTCGAGTACTTCCGTCAGGCCACGCCGGAACAGGAGCTGGGCCGCTTGCCACTGGGCAGCCGTCCGGCCAAGCGCCGCGAAGGCGGGGTGGAAAGCCTGCGCGCGATTCCGTGGATTTTCGCCTGGACCCAGACGCGCCTCATGCTGCCCGCCTGGCTGGGCTGGGAAAACGCGTTGAGCAAGGCGCTGGAACGCGGTCAGGGTGATCTGCTCGCCGAGATGCGTGAGCAATGGCCGTTCTTCCGCACCCGCATCGACATGCTGGAAATGGTGCTGGCCAAGGCCGACAGCGACATCGCCCAGCTCTACGACGAGCGCCTGGTGGAGCCGAAACTGCTGCATTTGGGGACGCATTTGCGCGGCCTATTGTCGCAGGCGTGTGACGTCGTGCTGGGCCTGACAGGTCAGTCCCGACTATTGGCCCACAGCCCCGAAACGCTGAAGTTCATCAGCCTGCGCAATACCTACCTCGATCCTCTTCATTTATTGCAGGCAGAGTTGCTGGCGCGTTCGCGTCAGCAGGAGGCGAGTCTGGACAGTCCGCTGGTGCAGGCGCTGCTGGTGTCTGTCGCAGGCATCGCCGCCGGGTTGCGCAACACCGGCTGACGGGCAGGCAGGCCGGCCGAATGGACACGACCCCTTTCATTCGGCCGGACCTGTGGCGTCGTGGCCGCTGCGGCGTCACCCCGTTGCACGAGGTCTCACCCTTGCGCAGATCGATGCCAAGCTACTGGTTTTTCGCGGGTTACTGCGACTTTCGGCGTCTTGTGCGCCATGAATCGGCTGTGTATCTTGATCAGCCTTTGGCCGTTGGGTCAGTAAAATTTTGCGATTGGCCCCATTTAGGCGAATCCGACGATATCTCTATAAAAATTTGAGGAGCACAACAATGCGCGTGATTCTGCTGGGAGCTCCCGGGGCCGGCAAAGGTACTCAGGCAAAGTTCATCACTGAGAAATTCAACATTCCGCAGATTTCCACCGGCGACATGCTGCGCGCTGCGGTCAAGGCCGGTACTGAACTGGGCCTGCAAGCCAAAAGCGTCATGGACAGCGGCGGCCTGGTCTCCGATGACCTGATCATCGGCCTGATCAAGGATCGCCTGTCCGAGCCTGATTGCGCTGGCGGTTGCCTGTTCGACGGCTTCCCGCGCACCATTCCTCAGGCTGAAGCCCTGAAGAAAGCCGGCCTGGCCATCGATCACGTCATCGAGATCAAGGTCGACGACGAAGAGATCGTCAAGCGAATCTCCGGTCGCCGCGTTCACGAAGGCTCCGGTCGCGTTTACCACACTTTGTACAACCCGCCTAAGGTTGAAGGCGTGGATGACGTCACTGGCGAACCACTGGTTCAGCGCAAGGACGACGTCGAAGCCACCGTTCGCCATCGCCTGTCGGTCTACCATTCGCAGACCAAGCCTCTGGTGGAGTTCTACACCAAGCTGCAGGCTCAGGACGGGACGCCGAAGTGCAGTCACATCGAAGGCGTGGGCTCGGTCGAACAGATCACCGCCAAGGTGCTTGAAGCCCTGAGCTGATTCGAACTCAAGGCATTGAACAACGGCCCGCTTGCGGGCCGTTGTTGTTTATAATGCGGCACTTTTTTCGCACAACGATGGAAACCCCGATGACCACCTTGCTGGCCCTGGACACCGCCACTGAAGCCTGCTCAGTCGCTTTGCTGCATGACGGCAAAGTGCTGACTCACTACGAGGTGATCCCGCGCCTGCACGCGCAAAAGCTCCTGCCGATGATCAAGGACCTGCTGGCCGAGGCGGGCATCGGCTTGTCGGCGCTGGACGCCATCGCTTTTGGGCGTGGGCCGGGTGCGTTCACCGGCGTGCGCATTGCCATCGGTGTGGTTCAGGGGCTGGCCTTTGGTCTGGATCGTCCAGTGCTGCCGGTCTCCAACCTCGCGGCGTTAGCGCAGCGGGCCTTTCGCGAGCGGGGCGCCACTCAGGTCGCGGCCGCCATCGACGCGCGGATGGACGAAGTCTATTGGGGCTGCTACCGCGAAGTGGCAGGGGAGATGAGGCTGACCGGTGAAGAGGCCGTCATGCCGCCCGAAATGGCCACCCTGCCGAGCGGTGCGACGGGCGATTGGTTCGGGGCGGGCACCGGCTGGGGTTATGCCGAGCGCATTGCCGCCGGTGTCAGTGCCCATGACGCCACGCTGTTGCCCCACGCGCAGGACCTGCTCACCCTCGGCACCTTCGCCTGGCACCGGGGCGAAGCCATTGTTGCCGACGACGCCCAGCCGGTTTACCTTCGGGATAAAGTCGCCACACCCAAGGCGCGGTGAGGGCGATACCCTGTCTCACAGGCAGTCGTGAATAAGTCGCACCACGCCCGATCTGCGACCCAGGTCACACTGTTCATGACCGTTCAGCGATAAAACCGCATAAAATTCAGGCTGCTTTAAACAATTCGCAATAAGTGTGGTCTAGTTATCGTTCGCATGTTTGCTTAATAGCCAGCTGCGAGATTAAATTGCCACTATCAAACGCCGAGTAAGCATGATGCGAATCACCGGTCCTTCACCACGTACCTACCCGATCAAGCGCAAGCTTCGCAAGGATTCTGCGGCGCTGGAAGGCTCGTTCGAGGAAGTGAACGAGGAGATCGAGGTGAACCCGCAAGTGGCCCGTCGCCAGACCGGGACCACAGCCAACGTGCCCGCGCGTCAGCAAGACATTATCTTCCCCCGTGCCATGAGCACCCGCGTCGCCCACGCGCTGAGCAGCTATCTGATGACCTCGACCTTCGTCGACTGGGACCTCGAAGTTGCCGGGCTCGATCTTCACGTTTGAACCTCGCTCATCCGCCTTACTACATTGGTTGTCCGTCCTGGAGCGAAAAAGCCTGGCGTGAATCGCTGTATCCGCCGGACGCCCCTGACCTGGAATTACTCGGGTTGTATGCGCAGGTCTTCAACGCCGTCGAGGGCAACACCACGTTCTACGCACGCCCCAAGCCTGAAATCGTTCAGCGCTGGGCGGACGCTTTGCCTGAGCATTTCCGCTTCTCTGCAAAAATCCCCCGCGACATCAGCCATGCTGGCGACCTGCGTGAGCACCTGGTCGCGGTAGAGGATTTCCTGCAACTGCTTGCGCCGCTGGGATCGAGGCTTGAACCGCTGTGGCTGCAGCTGTCGGCCAGTTTCGGTCCCCATCGGCTGAATGAGCTAGGCGCTTTCATTGATGCACTGGAAGGCCGGCCATTGGCGGTGGAAGTGCGCAACATGGCGTTTTTCACCAAAGGCGAGGACGAACGTCAGCTCAACCGCCTGTTGCTCGACCGCGGCGTCGAGCGTATCTGCCTGGATTCCCGGCCGCTGTTCAGCTGCGTTTCCAGTGAGCCTGCCGTTCTTCATGCACAGTCGAAAAAGCCCAAGGTGCCACCGCGTCCGGCGGCGCTGACGTCCTTCCCCCAGGTGCGCTTCATTGGCGGGCCGGATGAGGCGATCAACGAAGGCTTCATTGTGCAGTGGGCGGAAAAGGTGGCCGGCTGGATCGAGGAGGGGCGCACGCCTTCGGTGTTCCTGCACACGCCTGACAACATCGCCTCGCCCCAACTGGCCCGTCGTTTTCACCATCAGCTCATGACCCTGCTGCCGGGGCTGCCCGACCTGCCGGAGCTGGATCGCGGTCGACAAGTGGAGCAACTCGGGCTGCTCTGAGGTCGAGATAGGGTGGACTCATCCCTCCGTCAGACGAGAACCTTCCGGCATGCGCGGCTCGACCCTCTTTCTCCTACTGATTTTGATGAGCGCAGCGGTTGCGGTGTCGATCTGGCGTGGCTGGTTGCCTGTCGCCGACCGCTGGAACCCGTGGGCCCCGCTGAATGTGCGGGACGAGCCCAACCTCCTTACACCTTTCAAACTCTGGCGATTGCAGGAGGATCCGGCGTTGTGCGACGCCGCGCTGCAAACGTCGACCCTGCGCTACACGCACCAGGCCGACAGCGCCGCCGACGCCAAATGCCCGCTCACCAACACCCTGCGTATCCAGGGCGGCGACATCGCGCTGAGCAGCAGCTTTCTGTCCAGTTGTCGTCTTGCAGTGGCGTATGCGCTGTTCGATATTCATCAATTACAGCCAGCGGCCCAGGCGGTATTCGGGCAAAAGGTCGCCCGGATCGATCACCTTGGCAGCTTCGCCTGCCGCAACATCTACAACCGCAGTGAAGGCCGACTGAGCCAGCACGCTACCGCCAACGCGCTGGACATCGCCGGGTTTCGACTGGCAGACGGGCGCAGGATTTCGGTGCTCAAGGACTGGAAAGACGAGGGCGAGGAGGGGCGTTTTCTGCGATGGGTGAGGGATGGCGCCTGCCAGCAGTTCAATACGGTGCTGAGCCCGGAGTACAACGCTGCGCACCGAAACCACTTTCACCTGGACATGGGACGCTGGCGGGTGTGTCGCTAGGGGAGGCGAGCGAGGTTGTGTGCTGCGCTGGGTTGCGGCCTGGCGTCAGGCAGCGATACGAAGGTTCTGCAGCACAATCGGCCGCGCCCAGCCGTTATCGAAGGCCAAATGACGCTGCTGCTCGGTCATCTCTTCAGCGCTGAAGGGTGTGGCGGGCTTGTCGGCCAGGTCCCATTCAAACTCGGCAATCGGCAGGAACAGTGGGCGAGGCTGAGGGCCCGGGCCGGGTTCAACGCTGTCATCGTAGGGGTTGAGCACGGTTGGGCGAACCCAGGTGTCATCGAATTCGAGGTTGCGCTGCTGCTCGATCATTTCCATCGCGGTGAACGGCTTGGCCGGCTTGTCGGCCAGATCCCATTCGAACTCGGCGATCGGCAGGAACAACGGCTCCGGCGGCGCGATTTCCTTGTCCTGAACCGGGCACTCACGCTGCTCGACGATCTTGTCCAGTGCGGTGGCGCCGGCCACCGGCTCGCCGGACAGACTGTCATTCGTGGCAACGGCGCTGTATTCGGGCGCTGTGCCGGCGTTGTCATCGACCTGTTGAGCCATCGCACGGGCAAACGCATCCTGCCAGAGCTGCGTAACGCCGCTCAGGGTTTGGGTATTGCGTACGCTGTAGTCGCCTGCGTACGTCAAATAGCCTATCGAGGAGGTTTGCTGAATGTCTGACATAAGCGCTCAGTACAGCCCGTGGGTCTGGCAAAATGCCGGATACTTTTGTTATCGGCAGATGTTGCCAATCATTAAGAATATTTGAGCGCGTAGAGACAATGACTGAGCAGCACGCGGGCAGCCGCATTCGGGTCGACAGCCTGACCCCCGACGGGCAGGACACCGCAGCGCAGTGGGCGCAGCGACTGGGTTTGCCGCTGGACGACGCCAACGCGGATTTCGCCCTGCAAGTGGCCGAAGATGGCCTGCAATTGCAGCAACTGGGTGACGACGCACCGGGCCCGGTCCGAGTGGATTTCCTCGAAGGCAAGGCGGCCCATCGGCGTCTGTTTGGCGGCGGCAGCGGGCAGATGATCGCCAAGGCCGTGGGTATTCAGCCGGGCGTACGGCCTCGGGTGCTGGATGCCACGGCAGGGCTGGGCAAGGATGCGTTCGTGCTGGCGAGTCTGGGCTGTGAAGTGAGCCTGATCGAGCGGCAGCCGATTATCGCCGCGCTGCTCGAAGACGGCCTGGCGCGCGGTGCGAGGGATCTGGACGTGGGCGGGATCATCGCGCAGATGCGCCTGTTGACCGGCAACTCGATCGACCTGATTCGGCAATGGGAAGTCGACCCGCCCCAAGTCATCTACCTTGATCCGATGTTTCCCCACCGGGAAAAGACCGCATTGGTGAAGAAGGAAATGCGCCTGTTCCGGCCTTTGGTGGGCGACGACATGGACGCCCCGGCACTGTTGGCTGCGGCGCTGGCGCTGGCCAGCCATCGCGTTGTCGTCAAACGCCCGCGCAAGGCGCCGTGCATCGAAGGGACCAAGCCGTCTTACGCGCTGGACGGCAAATCCAGCCGCTACGACATTTACCCGATAAAGGCGCTGAAGAACGCGCGGCCGTGAAATTCATGCGATTCGATGAACCCGGCAATCATCGGCGCAGTCATCTGCTGTGCCGATGCCAGAAAAGCCACCCTATGAGTGTGCGCTCATCGGAGCCAAACCTGACCTGATCCGTAGCCGGAGATAACCGATGAGCGCTTCCACGTTGTCCGTGACCCCCTTGCCGTTCGAGCCGCAGTTCGAGCAGATACCCGATGACGAGGCTCAGACGAGCAAAGAGCTGGCTGAGGCCATGCACAGTATTCTGGAAACCACCTACGAAGATGGCGGCCATGCCATACGCAGCGTGCATGCCAAAGCCCACGGCTTGCTGCATGGGCAAATCCGCATTCTGGATAATCTGCCGCCCGAGCTGGCCCAGGGTGTCTTTGCGCATCCCGGCACGCTGGACGTGAAGATGCGCTTTTCCACCAATCCAGGTGATCTGCTCGACGACAAGGTGTCGACGCCACGCGGTCTGGCCATCAAGCTGGTCGGTGTGCAGGGCGCACGCTTGCCGGGGAGTGAAGGCCAGGTCACCCAGGACTTCGTGATGCAGAACGCCAAGGCGTTCACGGCCGCCACGCCCAAGGATTTTCTCAAGACGCTGAAGCTGTTGGCCAAGACCACCGACAAAGTGCCCAACATGAAGAAAGCGCTGTCGGCCTTCTTCCGCGGTCTGGAGTCGGTGGTTGAAGCTGTGGGCGGGGAGAGTGGAACGCTCAGGTCACTGGGCGGGCACCCGATGACCCACCTGCTCGGGGAGACCTATAACAGCATCGTGCCGTTTCTCTATGGCCGCTACTACGCCAAGCTGAGCGTGGTGCCTGTGTCCCCTGAACTCACCGCGTTGACCGACCAGAAGGTGGACCTGAATGGCCATCCGGACGGCTTGCGGGAAGCGGTGCGCAGTCACTTTGCGAGCAAGGGAGGGGTCTGGGACGTGCGTATCCAACTCGCCACCGACCTTGAAAAAATGCCGATTGAAGATGCTTCGGTGGAATGGTCCGAAGAGCTGAGCCCGTTCGTGACGGTTGCCCGTATCGAGGTGCCGCTTCAGGACAGCTGGTCAGACGAACGCCAGCAGGAAATCGACGAGGGTATGGCCTTCAGCCCTTGGCACGGCGTGGTTGAACACCGTCCACTGGGCGGCGTCATGCGGGTGCGCAAGCCGTCCTACGAGCTGTCCTCAGGCTTCCGCGCCAGCCACAACGGCTGCCCGATGCACGAGCCTCGTTGACAGAACCCAAACCGGTCCCACAGGCGCGCGCGGCTTGTAGGACCGACGCCAGTATCCACGGATGCACGCTCTGCGTTCAGTGGGACCGGCTTCGGCCGGGAAGAGGCCGGTGTGATCACCATCAGATTTGTGGTGTGACGCCTGACGCATTCCCGGCTAAAGCCGGTCCCACAATATTGGCCGGGCGCCAGTATCCGCGGATGCACGCTCTGCGTTCAGTAGGACCGGCTTCAGCCGGGAATAGGCCGGTGCGCGCGCCATCGAATCTACAGCCTTAAACCCGATACGCTTTCAAGAACAGCGCCACCACGTCCCTAGCGTGGTGGTCGGCAGCTCGCTCGTCCGGTATTTCCCCGGTGCCGATGAGAAGCCTGAAATGATGCACGCCTTTGATCAAACTCAAAAAATGCCCCGCCGCATCAAGCGGCGATTCGAAATGCAGGCCGTTTTTCCCGCTCAGCTTGCGAAGGAACCGCTCAAGCTCGTGCAGGACTCGCTGCGGTCCTGCTTCGAAGAACACTTGAGTCAGCGATGACCCCTGAGGCCCCAACGCGATGATCAAACGGTTCAAGTCGATGGACTCCGGGCTGTTGATCAGCGTTTGAAACCCTCTGGCAATACCCAGCAATACTGTTTCAACGGGCTCATCAACCGGCACATCCACGAACAACCCCGGCACCTGTTCCTCGCAGCGAGCAACCACTGCGCAGGAGAACAAAGTCTCCTTGTCGGTGAAGTGGCTGTAGACGGTGAGCTTGGAGACCCCGGCCTCAGCGGCGACGGCGTCCATGCTGGTGTTGGCGTAACCGTTGCGGATGAACAGGTTTTTGGCGGCTTCGAGAATGGCCTGGCGCTTGGCCAGATCCTTGGGGCGGCCGGGTCCGGCGGGGGCGCTTGCCTTCACAACGCGCCGAACACTTTCTTCGCCAGACCGGTCGCCGCCGCTGCCGGGTTGGCGCGGATGCTTTCTTCCTGTTTGGCGATCATTTCGAACAGGCCGTTCAACGCCTTCTCGGTGACGTAGCCTTCGATGTTCGAGCTCTTCGCGTCCAGCACGCCCAGCGTCGCGGCCTGACCGGCGAAGGCGTTGTATTTCTGCGCCAGCCCGACTTTGTCAGTGGCCTGCTTGACGATGGGCAGAAATTTGGCGCGGATCTGTTCGCGGCTGGAAGTGCTCAGGTACTGGGTGGCCGAGTCCTTGCCGCCGCTGAGGATGGCCTTGGCGTCGGACACACTCATTTTCTTCACGGCATCGACCAGCAACGTCTGCGCCTGGGGCATCGCCGCTTCCGCCGCCTGGTTCATGCTGCTTTCCAGCTGGTCGACCTGCGCGCCCATGCCGAACTGCTTCATCTTCTTGGCGACCTTGCCCAGGCTGCCCGGCAGCTCGATGCGCACATCCTTGTTATTGGAAAATCCGCCGGGCACGCCCAGTTGCTTGACGGCGACCTGGCTGCTCTGGGTGAGGGCGTCCTTCAACCCGCCGGTGGCGTCCGATTGCGACAGATCATTGAGCGACAGCGCGAAGGCACTGGCCGACAACAGCAGGCCGGCGCACACGCCAGTGAACGAGAGGGAGCGACGCAACATGGGTAATGTCCTTTTCAACGGTCTGTGATCCACGCCCGATTAACGGGCCGGGCTCAAACGAATTTTGACGGGCGGTTTTTCGTCCAGCGTCAGGTCCACCGTGTAGCGCTCGGTGCTGATCATCAGCAATTTGCCGTCCACTTCGATGCGTGCGCTGACCGAGTAAGTGTGACCCGGCTGGACCTGCTTCTGATCGTAGGTCAGGTGAAACGGCAGCGGCACCTGGCCTTTGATCGGGCCGTTCTGGCTGGCGAGGATCTGCGCGGGCGCGTCTGCCAGCGTCACGTCCTGCAGCGAGACCTTCAGCGTAGCGGTTGGCGGAAGCGCCATGCGCTGCAGGTAAAACACTTCGCCGTCCACCGAGCCCGGCAGGTTGTCCGGCGTATGGGCGCAAGCGGCCAGCACAGTGGTCATGAGGGTGAGCAGGATGTGTTTCATGTGATGTTCCTTGTCAGGTGAAACAGGTGAGAGGGCGTGCGTCGTCGCTCAGGCGATCGGCGCGTCCCCAATGACTTCATCACTGCGATGCAACGCCACCTGGCGGATCGACAGCCTGATTTCCGCTGGCAATACGCGCTTGGCGGCGCCTTCGGCCAGATCTCCCAACATATCGTGATAGCTCAACTTGCCTGCCGCTTCGGTGCGCAGAACGCCCTGATCCAGCAGCGTCTGAATGAAATGCCGGAACAGGCTCTTGTCGAAAAACTCCGGCGCATTCAGGCCGTGCAGGATCGACAGCCGCTGGGCCATCGTCGTGCACAACTCCTCGAGCCCTTCGGCGGTGAGCGTGTGCTGACCGCTGTTGAGCAGCAGGGAAATCGCCATGTAGAAACGCTGCAGGGTCTGGGCAATCGCCCGCGACAGCACCGTCAGCATCACAAAAGCGCGGGAGCTCGGCGCCGGGCGCAGGTACACGCCGTTCTCGAATCGCAGCAGGCCCTGTTCGACAAACGCCGCCAGCCACTGATCGATGACCTCATCCAGGTCCTCCAGCGACCAGCGGATGAACAGCTCCGATTGCAGGTACGGGTACAGCGCCCGTGTATACCGCAGAATCTGTTCGCGGCTCATGCGTGACGAGCTCTGGAAGAAGCAGGCCAGCAACGAGGGCAGCGCAAAGATGTGCAGCACGTTGTTGCGGTAGTACGTCATCAGGACGGCATTCTGCTCGTCCAGATACAGAATCTTGCCCAGCGCATCGCTGAGTTCCGAGAGCAGGTTCATGCCTTTGACGTGCGCGATGAGCGCCCGTCCATCGCCGTCCGGCAGCGTGGTATGGGGCGAGTAGGGCACGGTGCGCAACAGCGTCAGGTACAGATCCAGCACCCGCGCCAGGGCTTGATCGTCCAGCGCGTGTTTGGCTGTCGACAGCAACGCCAGCGCCACCAGATTCACCGGATTGATCGCCGCCGCTTCGTTCAGATGGCGTGCCACGCGTTCGCCCAGACGGTGGGTGGTCTCGTTGAGCCAGGCCGGTTTGAACACCGGGCCCAGTTCCTGGGTGCGCCAGTCCGGTTGCTCATGGTCGAGAAACTCGGTCAGCTTGATCGGCTCACCGAAGTTGACCGAGACCTGGCCGAAGCGCTGCTTCAGCGCGCCAATGACTTTGAAGATGTCGAAGATCGACTCTTTCTTCTTTGCCGCACCGCGCAGTTCGCCCAGGTAAGTCCGGCCTTCCAGCACGCGTTCGTAGCCGATGTACACCGGCACGAACACAATGGGCATGCGCGAGTTGCGCAGGAAACTGCGCAGGGTGATCGCCAGCATCCCGGTCTTCGGCTGCAACATGCGCCCGGTGCGCGAACGTCCGCCTTCGACGAAGTACTCCACCGGGAAACCTTTGGTGAACAGCGTGTGCAGGTATTCGTTGAACACCGCGGTGTACAGCGGATTACCCTTGAACGTGCGGCGCATGAAAAACGCGCCGCCGCGCCGCAACAGGCCGCCGATCACCGGCATGTTCAGGTTGATGCCGGCGGCAATGTGCGGCGGGGTCAGGCCGTTCCGAAACAGCAGGTACGACAGCAGCAGGTAGTCGATGTGGCTGCGGTGGCACGGCACATAAATGATCTCGTTGCCCTGGGCGACGTTCTGCACGCCCTCCAGGTGACTGACCTTGATGCCGTCGTAAATCTTGTTCCAGAACCAGCTCAGCACCACTTCCAGAAAACGGATGGCGGTGTAGGTGTAGTCCGAGGCGATTTCGTTGCCGTAGTGCAGGGCTTTTTCACGGGCCTTGGCTTCGGTGATTTTCTCCCGAGCGGCCTCGTCGAGAATGGCCTGCCTGACCAGCGGGTCCGCCACCAGCCCTTTGACCAGATGGCGACGGTGCGAAAGGTCCGGTCCGATGACGGAGGTCTTCAGGTTGCGGAAATGCACACGCAGCAAGCGTTGAGCCATGCGCACCGTGCGCTCGTAACCCTTGTTCTGATCGACCAGCTCACGCAGATGAACCGGCGCCGAGAACTGCACGCGGGTTTTGCGGCCCAGGATCAGAATGGTCACGAAGCGACGCAGACGCCCGGTCACCTTCCAGCTATCGGCAAACAGCAGTTTCCACGGGCTGTCTTCCTTGTCCGGGGACTGGCCCCAGAACACGCTGACCGGAATGATTTGCGCATCTTCCGTGGCATTTTGCGTGACTGCGCCGACCAGACGTTCAAGGGTCGGTGGCGCGCCGCGTTTGTCGTGGCGGCCCAGCCAGTCGGGCTCGGGCGTCAGGTAGAAAAACGCAGCCGGCTCGGTCAGATTGCCAACCGCCACGGAGAGTACCGGGCGCGGCAGACCGGCCTTGCGGCACTCGGTGTCGAGGACGGCAAGGTCGCTCATCGAAGGGTTTTGCAGCGCGTAGAAAACCGGGCGGCTGCGGTCGAGATTGAGGGTGAAAGACGACTGGTTGATCGTCTCCGAGCGCACCCAGAGGTAAAGCAGGCGGCGCACGGTGCCGAATACAAGACGGCGAAACGGGGAACGGGTCATAGAGTTCTGCTGAGAGGGGCGACGCCCGCGAGGCCGCCAGTTTGCCGCATCTGGTGGGGATGGGCAAAGCGGCGCGGGTGCCCGGCGGGATGACGTATCAGGACGTATGCCAGGTGATTTCTTCTTCACCATCAACGCTGATGCGAATCCATTGATCGGCTTCGGCGTCACTCTCTTCCTCGACCCAGGTCCCCGGCGCGCAGCGCACTTCGACTTTCAACGTGGCGAAGGCGGCGCGGGCGCAGGCGATATCGTCGTCCCACGGGGTTTTGTCGCTGTCCAGGCACAGGCTGTTCCACTTGCCGACGGCCTTGGGAATCCAGGTCACGGGCACGTCGCCCGCTTGGCATTTCCAGGTCTGGCCTTTCTGTGTCCAGTCGGTGCAAGGGCCGATGTCTGCGGTGAGCCAGGCGGTGATTGCCTTGTGGTCGACGTCAGCGTCTTTCAGGTAAATCTCGATATCGGGTTGGCGCATGGATGCCTCTTGGTTGTGCTGGAAAATCCACTCGCGGATTCAGTCTGTTCGGGTGCTTCAAGCCGTCAATTCAGGACGAAATAATCGTAGCGCATGGACACCGTAACCTCGAACGGCTCGGCCTGATCGACAACGTTCGCGCGGCGTTCAGCACTGGCGCGCCAGCCGTGGGGCGTCATGGCGAGCAGATTGGCGCGGGCCTGGCCGTCCACCAGTGTCAGGGTGAAGCGCAGGGTTTCGCTGTGCTGCAGGCTCATGCCTTCCGGCACCAGCGCCAGGTGCTTGTCATCGCTGTAATCGCGGACTTCGTCGTACAGGCGCTGGCGCAATTCCATCAGGTGATCATTGGTCGGTCCTACACGCATCAGGCCGCCGCCCGGCGACAGCAGACGCTTGGCCTCGGCCCAGTCGAGCGGGCTGAACACGCTGGCGATGAACTGCATGCTCGCATCCGGCAGCGGCACGCGGGCCATGCTGGCAATCAACCAAGTGATCTTCGGGTCACGTTTGCAGGCGCGCTTCACCGCTTCGCGAGAGATGTCCAGCGCATAGCCGTCAGCGTTGGGCAGGCCCTGGGCGATCTGCGCGGTGTAATAACCCTCGCCGCAACCGATGTCGAGCCAATGCGCGGGGGCGCGCTCGGCAGCCAGTTCTGCCAGCCGTTTGGCCACCGGTGCGTAATGCCCCGCGTTGAGAAAGTCGCGGCGCGCCTCGACCATCGCCTGATTGTCGCCAGGGTCGCGGCTGTTCTTGTGCTGCACGGGCAGCAGGTTCAGGTACCCCTGACGGGCGCGGTCGAAGCGGTGCCCGGCCGGGCACACGACGCCGTTATCCGCTGAATCGAGCGGGGCGGAGCAGATCGGGCAAGTCAGCATCAGGCGAGCAACTTGACCAGAGTCTGGTAGTAGATCTCGGTCAGCACGTCGAGATCGCTGGCGAGGATGCGTTCGTTGACCTGATGGATCGTCGCATTGACCGGCCCCAGTTCAACCACTTGGGTACCGAGGGTGGCGATGAAGCGACCGTCCGACGTGCCGCCGCTGGTCGACGCACGGGTGTCGCGGCCGGTGACGTGTTTGATGCTCGCCGACACTGCGTCCAGCAGCGCACCCGGTTCGGTGAGGAACGGCAGGCCGGACAGCGCCCATTCCACGTGCCAGTCCAGGTCATGCTTGTCGAGAATAGCGGCCACGCGCTGCTTGAGGTCTTCGACGGTGGATTCGGTGGAGAAGCGGAAATTGAACACCGCCACCAGATCCCCCGGGATCACGTTGGTCGCGCCGGTGCCGGAATTCAGGTTGGAAATCTGGAAGCTGGTGGGCGGGAAGAAATCATTGCCGTTGTCCCAGTGCTCGGCGGCCAGCTCGGCCAGCGCAGGTGCTGCCAGATGAATAGGGTTCTTCGCCAGATGCGGGTAGGCGACGTGGCCCTGAATGCCTTTGACGGTGAGGGTTGCGCCCAGTGAGCCGCGACGGCCGTTCTTGACCACATCGCCCACCAGTGTCGTGCTCGACGGTTCGCCGACGATGCACCAGTCGAGACGCTCCTTGCGCGCCGCCAAGCGCTCGACCACCGCTTTGGTGCCGTGGTGGGCCGGGCCTTCTTCGTCGCTGGTGATCAGGTAGGCAATCTTGCCCTTATGGTTCGGGTGGTCGGCAACGAAACGCTCGGTGGCGACAATCATCGACGCCAGGCTGCCTTTCATGTCCGCCGCGCCACGGCCGCAGAGCATGCCGTCTTCGTCGATCAGCGCGCTGAACGGATCGTTCTGCCAGGCCTGAACCGGGCCGGTCGGCACGACGTCGGTGTGACCGGCAAAACACAGCACCGGACCCTCCTGGCTGCCGTGGGTGGCCCAGAAGTTATCCACATCCTGAATACGCATAGGCTCCAGGGCAAAACCGGCATCGCTCAGGCGTTTCATCATCACGGCCTGGCAGTCGGCGTCCAGTGGCGTGACGGATGGGCGACGGATCAGGTCGCAGGCGAGTTGCAGCGTGGGCGAGAGGTCGGCTGGGGCTGTCATGAAAAGTCCGAGATATTGAGTGAAGGCAAGGCGATAAACCGGCGAATAGCTTAAAGCAAAACGGCGACCCGAAGGCCGCCGTTTAGTACAGCGCCCCATTGTTTCAGGCAGTAGCGGGTTCGTCTGCCGGTTTTGGTTTCGGCAGCGAAGACAGAAACGCCATGATCAGCGCCGCGAGGTACGGCAGCGACTGCACCAGCAGCATGATGACCCAGAAGCGCATGTCGTTGCTCGGCAGGCCCTGCACCAGACAGATGCCCAGCGCCGCGCCCCACAGCATCAGCATGATGAACAGCTCTTCGCGGGCCTCGGAAATCGCCACCAGCAAGCCATGGCTTTCGGCGTTTTTCGGGGTGCGGAAGAACGGGATGCTGGTGGTGAAAAACCCGTACAGCACGGCTTTGGCGATGGTGTGAGACAGCGCCAGCCCCGCGAGGGCCGCATAGAACGCGTCCGTGAGGTTCACGCCCACGGCGCGACGGTAAAGGAAGATGATCTTGCCGACCTTGAAGAAGAACAGCGCCAGCGGCGGAATCGCGAAAATCAGCAGCGGCGGGTCAACCCGGTTGGGCACGATGATCATCGCCGACGACCAGAGCAATGCACCGACCGTGAAGAAGATGTTCATGCCATCGGCCACCCACGGCAGCCAGCCCGCGAGGAAGTGATAACGCTGGCCACGGGTCAGTTCGGTGTCTTTGCCGCGCAGCAGGCTGGCGGCGTGACGCTTGATGATCTGAATCGCGCCATAGGCCCAGCGGAAACGCTGCTTTTTGAAGTCGATGAAGGTGTCGGGCATCAGGCCCTTGCCGAAGCTGTTGTGGGCGTACGCCGCCGAATAGCCTTTTTCGAACACGCGCAGGCCCAGCTCGGCGTCTTCGCAGATGCACCAGTCCGCCCAGCCCAGTTCTTCCAAAACCGAGCGACGGGTCATGGTCATGGTGCCGTGCTGAATGATCGCGTCGCGGTCGTTGCGGGTCACCATGCCGATGTAGAAGAAGCCTTTGTATTCGGAGTAGCAGAGCTTCTTGAACGCGCTTTCGTGCTGGTCGCGGTAGTCCTGGGGCGATTGCACCACAGCGATTTTCGGATCGGCGAAGTGCGGGACCATGTGCTTGAGCCAGTTGCGATCAACGCAGTAGTCCGAGTCGATCACGGCAATCACTTCGGCGTCCGGCGCGGTGTGCGGGATCAGGTAGTTCAGGGCGCCGCCCTTGAACCCGGCCAGGGGAGCGACGTGGAAGAACTTGAAGCGCGGGCCGAGCATTTCGCAGTGGGCCTTGACCGGCTCCCATACGGCGGGGTCCTTGGTGTTGTTGTCGATCAGCAACACTTCGAAATCCGGGTAATCCAGTGCGGCCAGTGCGTTGAGGGTCTGTTTGACCATTTCCGGCGGCTCGTTGTAGCAGGGCACGTGGATAGAGACTTTCGGTCTGTAAGCCGAATCCCCTTCAACGGGCAGGAATTCGCGGCGGCGCTTGTGCGTCCACACCGCTTCGGCCAGTTCGTGCGCCTCGGTCAGCAGCACGATGAAAACACCGAACGCGCCCAGTGCCAGTAAAAATCCTACGAGCAGGCTGAACCAGGTGCTGTATTGCTGACTGTAGTCGTAGCCGATCCACACCAGAACCGAGCCGCACAGGAAGGCGATGAAGGTCAGGAATGTCCGGCCACGCTGACGCAGCGCCGAGCCATCAATCAGCAGCAAGGCGAGGGCCAGCATCGCCAATACCGCCGAGCCGATCGCGAGCACGCGCCACTGCGGGATCGCCACGACCGGGCCTTCGAAATTGAATTTCTGCTGGCGGGCAGCGTTGTAAACGCCCCAATACGCCCCGACAGAGCCTTCGTCGCTGGCTTTCCACGGCTGGTCGAAGGCCTCGATCAGGAAGTAGTTGAAGCCCTGACGGTTGAGCTTGTTGACCAGCGTGCGCAGGTAAACCGCTTGATCCGCCTGGGTGGCGTCCGCACCGCCACGCATGTGGCCGTTGCTTGGCCAGCCGACTTCAGAGAGCAGCAGCGGTTTTTTCGGGAACATGCGTTTCAATTCGCGGGCGCGGTCGAGCACGTACTGCCCGGCCTTATCCATCGGGATGTATTCCCAGTACGGCAGGATGTGCGCGGCGACCAGGTCAACGTGCTTGGCCAGTTCCGGGTACTTCTCCCAGATATGCCACTGCTCGGACGTGGTCACCGGGACTTTGACGGCGGCGCGCACGCGGTCGAGGGCGGCCATCAGGTCCTTGGGTTTGATCTCTTCGCGGTACAGCGCTTCGTTGCCGACCACCACGCGAACGACGCTGCGCGAGGTGTTCGCCAGTTCGATCGCCGTGGTGATTTCGCGCTCGTTTCGCTCCAGGTCCGGACTGATCCAGATGCCGAGGGTCACCCGCAGGCCGAACTCCTCGGCCAGCTTGGGGATGTCCTTGAGCGTGCCGTCCACCGAGTAGATACGGATGTTGTCCGTCTGCTTGCTCATCAGCTCCAGGTCCTGACGCATTTCTTCGTCGGACGGGTAGAGATCCTTCTGCGGATTCTGTCCCAGCCGGAAAGGCGAATAGGAAAAGCCGGAGATCTGTTCAGGCCAGTTGGGGGCGGTGACGGGGCGGTTGATCAGCGCCCAGAAGCCGGTGAACAGCGCAGCGATCGCCACGACGACAACGAGGTTGAGTCCAAATTTACGCGATGACATAGGTGCTTCAGGTTCCAAAAGGGGAACGGGGAGGAGTGACAGGGTACAGCGGGCCGAAACTTTGGCAACCGACACGTGTTCAAGTTCTGTTCGGCCTCGCATGTGCGACGTTGCCAGCTCTCTGCGGGCCTGCCGGGAAAGCGCTGACTTTCAGACCAAACGCCTGCAACTCAGCGCTTTGCGAATCGCCGTCAGGGCCTATAATGCGCGCCGGTTTTTTGGGGTATTGGTCATGAGCACAGAAGATCCGCGTTTCGCTGGCGTCGCCCGCCTGTACGGCATCGAGGGCCTGGAACGCCTGCGCGCGGCCCACGTGGCGGTGGTCGGCATCGGCGGCGTGGGTTCCTGGGCGGCGGAAGCCATGGCGCGCTGTGGCGTGGGCGAGATTTCCCTGTTTGATCTGGACGACGTGTGCGTCAGCAACAGCAACCGCCAGTTGCACGCCCTGAGCAGCACCGTTGGCCGCGCCAAGGTCGAAGTCATGGCCGACCGTCTGCGGGAGATCAATCCCGATTGCGTGGTCCACGCCGTCGCCGACTTCGTCACCCGAGAGACCATGGCCGAATACATCACGCCGGACATCGATTGCGTGCTCGATTGCATCGACAGCGTCAACGCCAAAGCGGCACTCATCGCCTGGTGCAAGCGCCGCAAGATCCAGATCATTACCACCGGCGGCGCGGGTGGGCAGATCGACCCGACCCTGATTCAGGTCTGCGACCTCAACCGGACATTCAACGATCCGCTGGCGTCCAAAGTGCGTTCGACCCTGCGCCGGGACTACGGCTTTTCTCGCACGGTCACCCGCCATTACAGCGTGCCGTGTGTGTTCTCCACCGAGCAACTGCGCTACCCGAAACCGGACGGCAGCATTTGCCTCCAGAAAAGCTTCGTCGGCGACGGCGTGAAGCTGGACTGCGCGGGTGGTTTTGGCGCGGTCATGATGGTCACCGCCACGTTCGGGATGGTCGCCGCGACCAAGGCCGTGGACAAAATCGTCGCCGGCGTGCGACGCCCGTCGGAGCGGACCAAGGAGCAGCCTGCGGCCTGACGGCTGGGTAAGCGGTCTCAGCCGGCCAGCTGTCGCATCTTCTGCAACACGGCATTCAGCCCGTTGCTGCGGGAGGGGGACAGCTGACGGGTCAATCCCAACTGCGTGAACCACTCAACCAGATCCACCTGCTGCAGTTCTTGCAACGACAGGCCGTTGACCCTAGCCAGCAGCAATGCCACCAGCCCCCGAATCAAGCGCGCATCGCTGGCAGCGCGGAACTGCCAGTGCCCGTCGATCACGTCGCCCATCAGCCAGACCTTGCTCTCGCAGCCGTCCACCCGATGCTCGTCGGTTTTTTCTTCGTCGCTCATGGGCGGCAGCCGATCACCCCATTGCATCAGCAACCGTGCGCGCTGCTCCCAGCTCAATGACCCGTTGAAGGTCTCCAGCACCGCATGCGCATCGGACGGCAGGCTCATCGCAACAGCTCCAACGCTTGATCCAGTGCGATGAAAAACCGCTCCAGATCATCGGAATCGTTGTACAGCCCCAGCGACACGCGGATTGCGCCAGAGAGGCCTAAACCACTGATCAACGGGATGGCGCAGTGGTGACCGGCGCGAACGGCAACCCCTTGCTCGGTCAGCAGGTGCGCAAGATCGGCGTTGTGCACGCCCTCGACGATGAAACTCACCAGCGCCACGTGGGGATCGCCCAGCACTCTTACGCCGTCGCGCAGCATCAGCCCGGCGCGCAGCCGCTCATGCAGGCGGGCTTCGTATTCGGCGACAGCGGATTGATTGAGTGCGTTGAGATAATCCAGCGTCGCGCCGAGGCCGATCACCGCGCTGATGGGCGGCGTTCCCGCTTCGAAGCCCAGCGGTGCAGGACGAAACGTAGCCGTCTGGTAACCGGTCTGCAGCACCATTTCGCCGCCGAACTGCCAATGCTGCAACTGTGCCAGCGCCTGATGTCGGCCGAACAGCACGCCCACGCCGTCCGGGCCATAGAGCTTGTGGCTGGAAAACACATAGAAGTCGCAGCCGATGTCCTGCACATCGTGTCGGCCATGGACGACGCCTTGGGCGCCATCAATCACCGTCAGTGCGCCCTGTGCCTGGGCCAGCGCGACGAGCTGCCGGACCGGCTGCCAGGTGCCGAGCACGTTGGACAACTGGCTGACTGCCAGCAATCGGGTGCCTGGAGTGATGAGTTCGGCGGCGGCCTCAACATCAATCACACCCGCCTCGGTGACGGGCAGGACCACCAGCTTCAGGTCGCGACGCAGGGCCAGTTGCTGCCAGGGCAACAGATTGGCGTGGTGCTCCAGCGCGCTGATGACAATCTCGTCGCCGGCCTGAAACACGTGCTCCAGGCCATAGGCGAGCAGGTTGAACGCGGAGGTGGCGCCGTGGGTAAAAACGATTTGCCCCGATGCGCCGGCATTCAGCCATTCGCCGGCCTTGCGCCGCGTGTCCTCGAAGGCCTGGGTCGCCATGGCGCCCGGCAGGTGCTGAGCGCGATGCACGTTCGCCGCGCCATTGGCGTAGTAATGCACCGTGGCGTCGATCAGGGCTTGGGGTTTTTGTGCGGTGGCGGCGCTGTCCAGGTAGGTCTGGCCTTGCCGTTGCAGGGCGTCGATGGCCGGAAAGTCAGCGCGCCAGGGGGAAATGAGGGGCATATCAGTCACGCTCGTTGAGGCGGGTTCGGCCCCTGAAGGAAACCGAACCCGCACGCAGCATCGATCAGTTGTGAGCGTGCAGCGCTTCGTTCAGCTCGATGGCCGACTTGTGGGATTTGCACTCCACCGCGCCGGTCTGCGAGTTGCGACGGAACAGCAGGTCCGGTTGACCGGCCAGCTCACGGGCCTTCACGACTTTGACCAGCTCGTTTTTGTCGTCCAGCAGCGCCACTTTGGTGCCGGCGGTGACGTACAGACCGGCTTCAACGGTGTTGCGATCGCCCAACGGAATGCCGATGCCGGCGTTCGCGCCGATCAGGCAGCCTTCGCCGACCTTGATCACCATGTTGCCGCCGCCCGACAGCGTGCCCATGGTCGAGCAGCCGCCGCCCAGGTCCGAACCCTTGCCGACGAATACGCCAGCCGACACGCGACCTTCGATCATGCCCGGGCCTTCGGTGCCGCCGTTGAAGTTGACGAAACCTTCGTGCATCACGGTGGTGCCTTCGCCGATGTAGGCGCCCAGACGCACGCGCGCCGTGTCAGCGATGCGCACACCGGCCGGCACGACGTAGTCGGTCATTTTCGGGAATTTGTCCACCGAGAAGACCTCCAGAAAGTGGCCTTTCAGGCGAGCTTCCAACTGACGCTCGGCCAGTTCGCCTAGGTCGATGGCGCCCTGGCTGGTCCACGCGACGTTCGGCAGCAGGGGGAACACGCCGGCGAGGCTCAAACCGTGGGGCTTGACCAGACGATGGGACAGCAAATGCAGCTTGAGGTAAGCCTCAGGGGTGGAGGTCAGCGCGGCGTCTTCAGCCAGCAGCGTGGCAACCAGCGGGTTGTGGCTTTCGGCGAGTCGGGTCAGCAGTGCGGCCTGGGTGTCGTCGATACCCTTGAGTGCATTGGCCAGACGCGAGGACAGATCGGTGTTGAATGCGATGGCCTGATTGCCACCGGTGTAGCCGAGGATCGGCGCGATGGCGGCGACGATTTCAGCCGACGGATTGAGCAGCGGCAGGGCGTAGAAAACTTCCAGCCAGGTGCCTTGACGGTTTTGTGTGCCAACGCCAAAGGCCAGGCTGAACAGAGAAGTGGACATGCAGATACCTCGTTATTTAGGGCTATCTCAATCAGGCGATAGCCGCAGCGTACAGTTCGGGTTTAAAGCCAATCAGGGTTTTGTCGCCAAGATCCAGCACCGGGCGTTTGATCATCGAGGGCTGGGCGAGCATCAGCTCAATGGCCTTTTCCTGGTCGAGGTCGGCTTTCTGCGCCTCCTCCAGTTTGCGAAAGGTCGTGCCGGCGCGGTTGAGGACCGTCTGCCAGCCATGCTCGTTGCACCAACGGGTCAGGTGGTCCCGATCAATGCCCTGGGTCTTGTAGTCGTGGAAATCGTAGTTCACCGATTTTTCATCGAGCCAGGTGCGCGCCTTCTTCATTGTGTCGCACGCCTTGATCCCAAACAGATGCAACGTGTGGGTTTCCTTGGCCATCGGCCTGCTCCTTTCGGGACGGTTGAAAAAAACGGTGGAGGATTATGCCACGTACACGCCGGGTAAGCGCGGCGGGCCGACGCTTTGTCCGTTCGAAGTGGGTTTGCGCGGCGTGACCTGGGGCGACAATGGCCGGCTACCAGGGATGTATCAGAAACCCATGACCCCTTGCAGCCCCTATGAGGGGCACTTTGCCGGACGCATCGGGTCTGTTGCCGATGTCAGTCATGTGTCACACGCTTGGGGAAACACGCAATGCAATCAGCCTATACCGTCCTTATCTTGTTGACGCTGGTAGGTGTCTCGCGATTGCTGGCCCGGGTGATTCCGCTGCCGTTGCCGCTGGTGCAGATCGCCGCGGGCGCTTTACTCGCCTGGCCGACGCTGGGCCTGCACGTGGCGCTCGACCCTGAGCTGTTCCTGTTTCTGTTCCTGCCGCCGCTGCTGTTTTCCGATGGCTGGCGCATGCCCAAGCGCGATCTCTGGCGCTATCGCGGCGCAATCCTGACCCTCGCGGTCGGGCTGGTGATTTTTACCGTGATCGGCGCCGGTTACTTCATCCACTGGCTGCTGCCTTCCATTCCCTTGCCTGTCGCCTTTGCCTTGGCCGCGGTGCTGTCCCCGACCGACGCCGTGGCGGTCTCGGCCATCGCCCAGGACCGGCTGCCCGCGCCGATCATGCGCATGCTCCAGGGCGAGGCATTGATGAACGACGCCACCGGCCTGGTCACCTTTAAGTTTGCCCTCGCAGCTGCCATCACAGGCGTGTTCTCCCTGACCGATGCCAGCCTGAATTTTGTGCTGGTGGCGTGTGGCGGTCTGGCCGTCGGCGTTGCGCTCAGTTGGGTGGTGGGGCGTCTGCGCAGCTGGATGATCACCCGGGGCTGGGATGATCCGGCGACCCACGTTGTCTTCATGTTGCTGCTGCCGTTCGCCGCTTACGTCCTGGCCGAGCGCCTTGAACTGTCCGGAATTCTCTCGGCGGTGGCGGCGGGGATGATGCAAAGCTGGGTCGATCTGCTGCCCCGCCAGACCACCACTCGACTGCTCAATCGCAGCGTGTGGACCCTCCTGGAGTTTGCGTTCAACGGCTTGATCTTCCTGCTGCTGGGCTTGCAACTGCCGGACATCATTACCGCCGTTACCCACCACGAAGCGACCCTTTGGCCGACACTGTTGTGGCGTTGCCTGGATGTGCTGGCGATTTTCGTCGTGCTGGCGGTGTTGCGTTACATTTGGGTGCAGAGCGTCTGGCGGCTGATGATCCAGATTCGGCGCTGGCGCGGCAGGGGCGATGGCACGCTGGATCTGTCGACCCGTTCTTCATTGCTGCTGACGGTGGGCGGGGTGCGCGGTGCAGTCACGCTCGCGGGTACATTGTCGGTGCCGCTGCTGATCAGCGCCGGCGTCGACTTTCCCGAGCGTGATTTGCTGATTTTCATCGCGGCAGGGGTGATCCTGCTGTCGCTGGTGTCGGCGAGCATTGGCTTGCCGCTGCTGCTGCGTGGGCAGGTCAATGAGCCGGACACGCGCATGAAGCGCGAAGTGCGGGATGCCTGGAAACGGACGGCTCAGGCGGCAATCAAGACACTGGAGAACGAAGCGATCCCCGCAGCCACGGATTCACCCGAGGCTGCGCAGGCGGTGCTCGCGATAGAAGTAAAGGCGCGGATCATGTCTGAATATCGCCAGCGACTGGATATATTCAACGACACTGCCGAGGCCCAGGCGCTGGCGTTCCAGATGGACCAACTGGAGAAACGCATGCGCCTCAACGCCCTGCGTGCCCAGCGTCTGGAGCTTTACAACCTGCACCGTCGCCACCAGATCGGCGATGACGTGCTGCGCCTAGTGCTGGCGGAACTCGATCTCAACGAAGCCAATCTGGGTCTGGCGCACTGAGGCACGAGTAACGCCTCGGCAAGACAGGTATCAGCGGCTCGTGACGAAATCCCGGATGCGCTCGGCGGCTTCGATGCACTCGGCCAGCGGTGCGACCAGTGCCATGCGCACGCGGCCGGCGCCGGGGTTGAAGCCGTCGACGTCCCGGGACAGGTATGACCCCGGTACCACGGTCACGTGTTCAGTGACGAACAGATCACGGCAGAACTTCGCGTCATCAGTCCCGACGTTGGGCCACAGATAGAAGCCGCCGTCGGGGCGCTGCACGTCCATGACCGGGCTGAGGATTTCCAGCACTGCGTCAAATTTCTCTCGGTACAGCGACCGGTTGGCGCGCACGTGTTCTTCGTCGCTCCAGGCCGCGATGCTTGCCAGTTGCGTTTGCACCGGCATTGCGCAGCCGTGGTAGGTGCGATAGAGCAGAAACGCCTTGAGAATGTCGGCATCGCCCGCGACAAAACCTGAACGCAGGCCCGGCAGGTTCGAACGCTTGGACAGGCTGTGGAACACCACGCAGCGCTTGAAATCCTGGCGACCCAGTTCCGCGCAGGCGCTGAGCAGCCCGGCCGGCGGGGTCGCTTCGTCAAAATAAAGCTCGCTGTAGCACTCGTCGGCCGCGATCACGAAATCGTGCTTGTCGGCCAGCGCAATAAGCTTCTTCAGGGTTTCCAGCGGGATCAGCGCACCGGTCGGGTTGCCCGGCGAGCACAGAAACAGAATCTGGCAGCGGTCCCAGACATCAGCACTGACCGCGTCGAAATCCGGGTTGAACCCATGTTCGGCCAGGCAAGGCAGATAGTGCGGAGTGGCGCCGGCCAGAAACGCCGCGCCCTCATAGATTTGGTAAAACGGGTTGGGGCTGATCACCAAACCGTTGTCAGCACGATTGACGACCGTCTGGGTAAAGGCAAACAGCGCCTCGCGGGTGCCGTTGACCGGCAGCACATGTTTCGCCGCATCCAGCCAGCCGGCCGGCACGCTGAAACGGCGCTCGCACCAGTGAGCGATGGCTTCACGCAGCGCAGGAATCCCAGCCGTGGTCGGGTAGACCGCCATCTGATCGAGGTTGTCGGCCAGCGCCTTGGCCACGAACTCTGGCGACTTGTGCTTGGGTTCGCCGATCGACAGGGCGATCGGACGTTTGTCCGGATTCGGCGTGACAGCACCGAGCAAGGCGCGGAGTTTCTCGAAAGGGTAGGGCTGAAGCTGCTGCAGGGCGTTATTCATGTCGAATCGTTCTCAAGGCTGGGCGCCCGCACTCGTGTTCACGATGTGGCAGGGCGCCGTTGAATCAAGTCGGTATGGCAGGCCGTCCTGGCCGGTTCAAATGCTGATGCGCAACTCGCTGCCGGGCTCGGGATTGACGCTGAGCTGTTCGACGATTTCATCCTGCAGGCGTCGGCACAGCTGCGGATCGGACAGCGGCTGGTGGTTTTCATCGGTCAGGAAGAACACGTCTTCCACGCGCTCGCCCAACGTGGCGATCTTGGCGTTCTGCAGTGACAGATCGAACTCCAGGAAGATCTTGCCCAGTCGCGCCAGCAGCCCGGGGCGATCCGGCGCGCTGAGTTCCAGCACCGTGACTGGCCGTTGCGCGTCGTTGGAAATCGTCACCACAGGCGCGAAGGCAAAGTGCTTGAGCTGACGCGGTACCCGGCGTTTGATGATCGTCGGGTAATCGTCGGGGTTGCGCAGCGCCTCGGTCAGCCCTTCACGAATGGCCTTGATGCGCTCCGGGTTTTCACCGATCGAACCGCCTTCACTGTCGAGCACGATGTAGGTGTCGAGGGTGAACTGGCTGGTGGAGGTGATGACCCGGGCGTCGTGAATGTTCAGGTTCAGCTGGTCCATCGCCGCCACGGTCACGGCGAAGAAGTCATGCTGGTCGGGCGCATAAATGAATATCTGCGTGCCGCCTTCGAACTCGCGCTGGGTGGTTTCCTTGATCAGCACCAACGGGCCGCCATCGGCCGGCTGCTGCAAAATCGCGTCGCTGTGCCAGGCCACGTCACCTGCGGTGTGACGCAGGAAATAGTCATCACCCAGTTGGGACCACAATTGCTCGACGTCGTCGGGATCAGTGCCGCTGCGCACCAGAATATCCAGGGCGGCGCTTTGGGTGCGACGGATCTGCTCCTCGCGGTCGACCGGATTCTCCAGCCCACGCTTGAGTGCGCGCTTGGTCTCGGTGTACAGCTGGCGCAACAGGCTGGCCCGCCACGAGTTCCACAGCGTCGGATTAGTCGCGTTGATGTCGGCGATGGTCAGCACGTAGAGGTAGTCCAGATGCACTTCATCGCCGACGAACTGGGCGAAGTCGTGAATCACTTGCGGGTCGGACAAGTCCTTGCGCTGGGCGGTGGTCGACATCACCAGATGGTTCTGCACCAGCCAGACAATCAGCTGGGTGTCCCAGTGGGGCAGGTGATGACGAATGCCGAACGCTTCGGCATCCACCGCGCCCAGTTCCGAATGATCGCCGCCCCGGCCCTTGCCGATGTCGTGGTACAGCCCGGCCAGATAAATAAGCTCGGGCTTGGGCAGTCTGGCCATGAGCTTGCTGGCCAGCGGGAATTTCTCTGACACCTGCGTGTATTGCAGCTTACGCAGGTGCTTGATCAGGTTCAGCGTATGGGCGTCGACCGTGTAGATGTGGAACAGGTCGTGCTGCATTTGCCCGACGATGTGGCCGAACTCTGGCAGGTACAGCCCGAGAATACCGTAACGGTTCATCCGCCGCAGGTTGCGGTGGATGCCGATCTCGCATTTGAACAACTCGATGAACAGGCTGGTGTTGCGGATATCGTTGCGGAAATCGTCGTTGATCAGGTAGCGGTGTTCCCGCAGCAGCCGGATGGTGTCGGCGCGCACGCCTTTTATTTCCGGGCGCTGCGCCATCAGCACGAAGATCTCGAGCATCGCGAACGGCGTGCGCTTGAAAACGTTTGGATGAGTCGCCTCGATGTAGCCGTCATGCAGCTGGAAGCGCGAGTTGATCGTCTCGGTGACCGTGCCTTCATCGTCCGCGAGAATCACTTCTTCGAAGTGCTGGATGATCAGGTCGCTGAGCTGCGCGATGCTCATGACCTCCCGGTAGTACTTCTGCATGAAGCGCTCTATGGCCAGCTTGGCGTCACTGTCTTCGTAACCCAGCAGGCGCGCGATGCTGGTCTGGTAATCGAACAGCAGTCGGTCTTCGGAACGACCGGCCAGCATGTGCAGCGCATAACGGACCTTCCAGAGAAATTCCTGGGAGGACGCCAGCAGCGCGTTTTCGCTCTCCAGCAGAAAACCCTCGTCGGCCAGTGCGTGCAGATTCAGCGTGCCGTACTGGCGACGGGCAACCCAGAGAATGGTCTGGATATCCCGCAGCCCGCCGGGCGAGCCTTTGACGTTGGGCTCAAGGTTGTACTCGGTGTCGAAATATTTGTGATGACGGTTCTTCTGCTCGGCGCGTTTGGCCAGGAAGAACTCCTTGCTCGGCCACATTTCGCGGGTGCTGGTGACGGCGAGCATGCGTTGACGCAGTCGCTCGGGACCGGCAATCGTGCGGCTCTCCATCAAATTCGTAATGACGGTGAGATCGGCCCGTGCCTCGGTGACGCATTCGTCCACCGAACGCACGCTCTGACCGACCTCCAGGCCGATGTCCCACAGCAGCGTCAGAAAACGCTCGATGGAATCGCGGAAAACCTCATGGTCGGCGCTGTCCAGCAGGATCAGCAGATCAATGTCGGAGTAGGGGTGCAGTTCGCCGCGACCGTAGCCGCCGACCGCCAGCAGGGCGATGTCGGCGTCTTCGCTCCAGTCGAACTGATCCCAGGCCTGCTGCAGGATGTTATCGACGAACCAGGCGCGGTCTTCGATCAGGCGGCGAATTTCACGGCCTGACTTGAAGCGTCCGTCCAGCACCTCGCGCGCCTGACGGATGGCTTTCTTGAAGGCGGGTATGGGGCTGGCCTTCAGCGCCAGCTCGGCCTGAAACTGGCCGCGATCGAACAAATCTGGGTCCACCTGCGGCATCGAACTGCTTTCCTTCTATCTATACCGACCGTGCTAAACCGACCGTGCTGGCTGTACCGACGCTGATCGCAAGTGACTTCGCGATCAGGCCGAGGTGCGGGCGATGGTGTCATCGCTGCGCAGGGTGAATATTTCGTAGCCGGTCGCGGTCACCAGAATGGTGTGCTCCCACTGCGCCGACAGCTTGCGGTCCTTGGTGATGGCTGTCCAGCCGTCGCCCAGCAAGCGGGTGTCAGCCTTGCCCTGATTGATCATCGGTTCGATGGTGAAGGTCATGCCTTCCTTGAGCTCCATTCCTTTACCGGCCTCGCCGTAGTGCAGAATTTGCGGCTCTTCGTGGAAGACCCTGCCGATGCCGTGGCCGCAGTATTCGCGGACGATGGAGAAGCCGTTCTTTTCGGCATGTTTCTGGATCACTTCGCCGATATCGCCCAGGCGCGCACCGGGCTTGACCACTTCGATGCCTTTATAAAGGCACTCTTGGGTGACGCGGGACAAACGCTCGGCCCACTCAGGCACCTTGCCCACGTGGAACATCTTGCTGGTATCACCGTGGTAGCCGTCCTTGATGACCGTCACGTCGATGTTCAGCACGTCACCATTCTTGAGCGGCTTCTCGTTCGGAATGCCGTGGCAGACGACATGGTTGATCGAGGTACAGATGGATTTCGGGAAACCCTTGTAATTCAGCGGCGCCGGAATGGCTTTCTGCTCGTTGACGATGTAATCGTGGCAGAGGCGGTCCAGTTCGTCGGTGGTTACGCCAGGCTTTACATGGGCGCCGATCATTTCCAGCACGTCGGCAGCCAGGCGGCCGGCAATTCGCATCTTTTCGATGTCTTCGGGGGTTTTCAGTGTCACGGTCATTAAACAGGCTCTCTCGGCGCGGCGCAGCCACGGCTTGATACGGAAAAAACGCGATTCTACCAGACCGTCGTCAGGCGGGTTATCATCCCTTCTCCCATCGAGCAGGCAGGGTGCCTGACGGCTCGCACGAGGGAGGCAAAAGCGTCGGGAAAACAGGCTCTTATTTCGAGTTCCGTTATCCGGTTTTTTGTGATATAAAATGCGCCGCTTTACGGGGTCTGCCCCGAAAGCTCTAACCCACACACGTGTCGACACGATGACCTGGGTGCCTTCGGCTCAAGCCGCTGGTTGGTCATTGGGATACGTGGAGGCCTAACCCGACTTATCAAGGAACTATCATGTCCCAAGTCAACATGCGCGATATGCTGAAGGCCGGTGTGCACTTCGGTCACCAGACCCGTTACTGGAACCCGAAAATGGGTAAATACATTTTCGGCGCGCGCAACAAGATTCACATCATCAACCTTGAAAAAACC
>LIDZ01000032.1_pt2 | contig 35298 bp, 34 predicted proteins | sample 644651 | NCBI WGS metagenome assembly LIDZ01 (sample SAMN03856242, study PRJNA289617) | food metagenome | isolation source: wine grapes on drying loft during traditional withering process | host: Vitis vinifera cv. Corvina | place: Italy: Gargagnago di S. Ambrogio di Valpolicella | collected 2014-01 | reverse complement strand
GATCCAAAGAAATTTGCTGGTTTACTTAATTCTTATTCTCTGTTTAATTTTCAAAGATCACTTTGTTGCCGTTAGGCAACTCTTATATAGTATCATAATTACAAACTGTTTGTCAATACTTTTTTTTAGTATTAATTGTTTTTGTTTGTTTGCAACTTTTATATAATATCACAATTACAAACCCTTTGTCAATACTTTTTTTCAGTATCAATTATTTCTGTTTGTTTGTTTTTTCTCGTTTGTTTCTTGCGACGTGTTCTATAATAACATTATTATGTCTCACGTTTTATAAGCTATACACCAATTATTTAAACCAAGTGCTGTATACTCTATTTATATGCATGCATCAGATACTTTGTTATAATTGATACACACGGTAAAGTATATACAGACTAATAAGGTTATTACAGTATTATTTTATCTAAAACTTGATTTTATATTACCTTACAACCAATTTTGTATCTAAAACTACTCGTTTTTTTATACTTATACCATTTTTAATTAAATCCAATATTTCTAATGCCGCACGATGTCCTACCTCTTCTATGCCAAGATCAATTGACGGGAATGTTGGATAAGTTATTTGTGATATTTGAGTATTATCGCAACCAATTACGCACAGCTTATCTGGAATTCTAATTTTTAATCGTCGGCAGCAATTTATAATTCCTACTACTATAAGATCATTACATGCAAAAATTGCGTTTGGTGGATTCTTTCCCTGTAATACGTGAAGCAGTTCTTTTTCAACAAGACCGATAACATCTGTGCTATTGCTTTCACTGACCTTTATAATATTTTCATACTCAAGAGAATTTTCCTTTATTAATTGTTTATAAAATTTTTCTCTTACATCAAATGATATACTTTTTAAACCCCTAATAAATGCTATCTTCTTATGTTTACGCTTAATAAAATAATCAAAAGCTTCCCTAAGCCCTACTTCTTCGTCATAACATACAACATTACATTTATAATCTTCCGAAAGAGATTTTACAATTATAAGAGGTTTGTCTTTAGAAATCTTGTCATAAAAATAGCTTTTCAAGTTTTCTTCTGCTGGATCTATTACAATTATCCCATCTACCTGTCTTTCCAAAAGTTTATTAACTAAATTTTTTTCCTCCATATAGTCTCCCGCAGTATTACAAAGATTTATACTATATCCTTCTTTTTTAATATGCTTACCTATGTGCTCCACAATTGTTGGAAAAAACATATTTGTTAAACCCGGAACGATAATGCCTATAACCGATGTTTTTTTGTTAATAAGACTTCTTGCCATTTCGTTAGGTCTAAAATTTAATTTCTCGATAGCTTTTTTTACCCTTTCTTTAGTTTCCTTCTTAACCGGGTAGTTATCATTGAGCACTCTTGATACAGTTGTTATAGATACTCCTGATTCTTTTGCTACATCATTAATGGTTGACAACTTTTCCACCTACTTTAAAAAACATTTTATTTTTTCTATAATACTATCAAACTAATATTTAACTTTCAATTGTCATATGTCATAATAAATCACCTGATTATTCTACAATTATGAGTTCAACTGACTTAACACCTGTTTTATCTATTAGTTAAGTGTAGGTGATACTAATACAAGTTTCAATGGTTTATGCAAATAATAGCTGTCTATTGTGTCAGTTACTTGAAATTTCATGTAAAAATTCAATATAAAGAGATAAATATACTGCTAAAATAAGGCAATAAAAATATAATTATTCCCATATTGATTACTTTTTAAAATATGCTATAATAAATTATAGAAAAGGTTTTCTCCTATTTATTATACTAAATAGGAGAAATATTATGTCCGTGTCTGCTTATGGTGAATTTGACTACACTAGTAATCTAAAAGATTCAAAAGCTTTATAAACTTTGTAATCGGTTCCATTATTAGTTGATTTTGCTTATTCTAAATAAGTATTGAAAATCATCATAAATAGAGTTCTCGAATAAATCTCATCCAAAACAACATAAATACAAGGATGGTATTATAATGATTAATAAAATTGATAAAACTATTACACTAACGCCTTATGGGATTATGATATTAAAAAAATAATAATAGCATGCAAAAAGGTTATGGGTATAACAAAACTTAAGGTTTTATTATACCCATAACCTTGTTTATAGTAATAACTATACCGAATTAACCTACTGTCTTTATAGTTGTTATGATGGCAATTTATCGTAATCATATCGTTTTCTTATGTTTGATAGGTCTTGCTTTAATAGACGACACTACTTTTGCCTTTTTTTATATAAATCATTTTGGGGAAGCTACTTATTGTAAGTCTACTAATATATTTTCTACACATAAATTATAGTACTAATTTGAAAATTATGAGAAATATAACCCCAGGGACTCCAAAAAAGCCTGCTATAAGGGAAGTTACAATGTTAATACCAATTATAAATCCAAAATGTATCCCAACTAGGTTCACAAGGAATAATAGTATAGTTCCAAGTACAGCATTTATTATTAATTTGATCAATATCTTAAGGGGCCATGCCAATAATTTAACTACAATAAACAAAGCTATTATGGCAATTAAAAAATATCCAACGTATTCCATCTCATCATCTCCCATTAATAAGTTATTCTACATACTCTTCGTCTATCTGTATGTTAAACCCACTTACTTTTATATCTAACTTTTTAGCTTGTTCAATAAGATATGCATACCTTGATTTAGCTGCTGCTTCTTTATATATAGCATAATCAACAAGCACAGGTTCGTCTACAAGTTCAAAATAATTTCTGCACTCCTGTAGTTCTCTCTTCGCTTCTTCTATAGCTGCAAGTATATTTTTTTTATCATCATTATAGCTTGTTTCGTTACTTGTAAGTTTAGTATGTTTTTTCCAGGTCATAAAAAAAAACCTCCCATTTCATATCTCTTTACAATTATAGATATAAAATGGGACAAATATTACTTATATTTGCATTCTACCTTCAAGAGCTTTTGATAAAGTTACTTCGTCAGCATACTCAAGATCTCCACCAACTGGTATTCCATGAGCAATTCTGGTAACTTTAATCCCTAAAGGGTTAAGTAATTTAGATATATACATAGCTGTAGCCTCTCCATTAACATTGGCATTGGTTGCAACTATAACTTCCTTGATATCATCCTTCATTCTGGTTACTAGTTCTCTTAGCCTTATTGAATCTGGTCCTATTCCTGCCATTGGTGATATTACTCCATGTAGCACATGATATACGCCATTATATTCTCTAACTCGTTCTACTGACATAATATCCTTAGGTTCTTCCACCACACATATAGTTCCTTTATCCCTACTTGGATTGGAACAAATAGCACATGGATCAGAATCTGTGAAATTTCCACATACAGAACAGTACTTAATGGTTCCACGAGCCTGAATAAGGGCATTTGCAAACTCATCAACCTCATCCTTAGGTAAATTTAATACATATAGTGCTAGTCTTTGTGCAGTTTTATATCCTATACCCGGGAGTTTTGCAAACTCCTCAATCAATTTTTCTATTGCCACTGGATAAAAATCCAACACTTTCACCTCAATTGTTTTGGTAAAATTAATATCTTTTCAATTTTGCATCTTCAAAGAAAACAGCTAGTTTATCCTATGACTACCATCCCTGGATAACAATTTCTAAATTTCAGATGGAGAAAAAACTCCACCTGAAACCAAGAACTCTGTTTATACTCTAGTCTATTTTATTAATATGCCTAGCCTAAAACATTCCAGGCATATTAATTCCGCCTGTCATTTTTTTCATTCCTTGTGATGATTCATCATCAGCTTTCTTCATTGCTTCATTGCAAGCAGATATAATTAAATCTTGAAGCATTTCCACATCATCAGGATCAACTACTTCTGGTTTTATTTTTATATCAATAAGCTGTTTTTTACCACTTACTATTGCTGTAACAGCCCCACCACCAACACTAGATTCATAATTTTTAGTCTCAAGATCCTTCTGCATATCCTCCATTTGTTTTTGCATTTTCTGTGCCTGCTTTAATAAGTTGTTCATGTTTCCTCCGCCCATTCCTGGGAATCCGCCTTTTGCCATGTATAAAACCTCCTAGATTTTTTTAAAATTTATATTTAAGTAGTATTTAAATTATTTTACCATTTATAGTATCATTCATCAATTATATCAACGATTTCTTCACCAAAGGCCTGTTTTAGTATTTCTTCAGGAGTTTCAGTTGCAGTTTCTGGTTCATCAGTTTCTACGCTATATTTAATCTTTACTTTTTCTTTAAGTATTTCAGAAAAGATTTCCTCTACAACTTTATTATTTTCTGTTCTTTGTAAATTTTGTTTACTAAAATTATAACTTTTCTGGAATCTTATTTCTATTATACCCCCACAACAGGATATAGGTTCACCATTTGTAAGATGAGCTTCCAAAACTCTAAGCCTTCTCTCCTTAAATGTTTCCAGAATGTCTTTCCAAACTTTTTTCAAATCCTCTAAGCTTATCTTAGAGTCACCATTTACCATTTCTTCAATTGGTTTATCCATAGTTCCTGACTTTTTGACTTGTTTAGCTGTTTTGTTTTGGTCTTCTTTAACATTTCCAATAGTTCTTTCTTTACTAAAGTCAATTCCCTTGTGTTTTATGATTTGTTCCACTTTATTAAGTCGAGCCAGTATAACTTCATTAGATGTATCATATTCTGGTTTGCACATTTTTATAATTGCTAGTTCCAAGTATATCCTACTCTGTTTACTCCATTTAGACTGTTCTTCTGTTTCCTGCAATATTCTGATGCATCTCATTAATTCTTCTATTCTTATTCTGCTGGATTGCTCCTTTAATATCTTGATGTTTTCCTCTGACAAATCTATTATTTCTTCTGGATTGCTACTCACCTTTGCCATCATAAGATTTCTCATATGAACTATAAAATCCTTAATGAATATATTTATATCCTTACCATTCAAAACCACATCTTCTACTACCCTCATTGAATTTTCAACGTTTTTATCTATTATAGCATTAGTCAATTTTACCAGGTAGTCATTGGTTACAAGTCCAAGCATGTTTATAATATCCTCATACTGAACTTTACCACCGCCTACAGCTATAGCTTGATCTAGCACACTAAGTGCATCCCTCATTGCCCCATCTGATATTCTAGCAACTAAATTTAGGCTTTTATCATCTGCTGAAAAGTCTTGTTTTGTAACAATCTCTCGTAGTCTTTGAAACATATCATCTTTTTTTATTCTTTTAAAATCAAATCTTTGACACCTTGAGAGTATAGTTGCAGGAAGCCTCTGCGGATCCGTCGTTGCCAAAATAAATACCACATTTTCAGGTGGTTCCTCTAGTGTTTTTAGAAATGCGTTAACTGCTCCCATAGAAAGCATATGAACTTCATCTATTATATACACTTTAAAATTACTCTCATGTGGTGGATATTTAACCTCGTCTATTATATTTCTTATGTCCTCTACCCCATTATGTGATGCAGCATCAAGTTCCGTTACATCTATAGCAAGACCCTCGTCTATTTTCTTACACATCTCACACTCATTGCATGGCTCTCCATCAATTGGATTCAAACAATTTACAGCTTTTGAAAGTATTTTAGCTGTGGATGTCTTTCCAGTACCTCTAGTACCACATAAAAGATATGCATGTGCAATTCTATGATTTTTAACTTGATTTTTTAGTGTTACGGTAACATGTTTTTGACCTACTACTTCGTCAAACGTTCTAGGTCTCCATTCCCTGTATAGTGCTTTATATGCCACTTTTTCACCTTCTTTGCCATTAGGCATGTTTTTTCTTCTACTATTATTATACTACGTAATAGAACTATTTTAAGTTAATTATATAACAAAAAAGATGCTCTACAAAGCATCTTAACTTTTTTATTAATTAAATGTTGTGCACCTTGTTTCGACAAAAGCCTATAAGCGTTACTTATCTAGTTAGCTCAAACCAGGTTTTTCCACGGCACATGAAAATGTCCACTTACCGCTGCTTCCTTCCGGATCTGACGGGTTTCATGGGTTTTCATTGCGTGGGACCCAGCTCTCAACACCACTTTTATAAGGCAGACCTCACAGACTAGAGCCTACACAAGGAATTCAACCCTGCTATAGCGGATTGCAGGTTACAAGACACCGCTAACTCCCCGTCTAGCACAACAAAGTTTTAATGGCGGAGAAAGGGGGATTCGAACCCCCGGTCGGATTGCTCCAACACTCGCTTTCCAGGCGGGCTCCATAAACCACTCGAACATCTCTCCACATTTACAAGCTTACCTACGACTCTATGGTAAAATTATCGCAAGGATAAATCTATTAATTTGTCACGAGATTTATTATATCCTTTAAATGCAGATTCGTCAACAGTGAAATTTTGATCTATTTATTTAACAAAAAAAATTATCTCAAAAAGATAACAAATTAAAATGCGACTATCTAATTCTTAGCCAACTCCATTCTCCCTCCTAAGCTAAAATTAAGCATGCTTTTTACCAATTTTTCTGATTCTATATTATCGTTATCTTCACCAATATCCATCATATATGTGTCTAAAACGTTTACATTGATTCCTGAATTTTCTTTAAGATTATTCCATTCATCAATCATTTGAATTGTTTCAATGCCCAAAACATGTAATGATTCAATGTACAGTGTATCGCCTTGCTGAATTATACTCATCATTTTTTTATATTCCCTAACTTCTCCACATTTTTCATCACAAAAAATGTTTTTTATATCCACTCCAAGTTCAACGAAATCAGAAATTTGTTTAGTAAGTGACTTCCCTTGAAAAAAAGATCTTACATAGGCGAATTGTCTTTTTACCATATATTTTACCACCCCTTCTCACGTTATAATTATATTATACTCCCCAAATCTCAAAAAAACAATTGATGGTTTCATAGCAAAAACAAGCAAGGGTTTTAAATACCCTTGCTTGTTTTTGTTTATTTTAACTCTCCACACATCTGTTTTGACTCATCTTTAAGTTGACTTACTTCCTCTGCTGGAGCATCTTTTGTAGGATACCAACCCTTTTGTCTCATAGCATCAAAAACTTTGTACTGCACATCTTGAGCACTTTTAAAATTATCTACTAATGTATTCCTTAGATTTATACAGGATGATTCAGTTATTCCTGTACTATAAGACGATACTACTTGTTTTTCTGTGGCCAATAGATCTTGCATTAATTCTTTTTCACTAAAATTACCTGTACTTGCCATAATAAAACACCTCCAATTCTACTATTGATGAGAATCTAAATATGTCTTTAAACTATTAAAGTTATTTTTATGGACATTGCTAGCTTCAGTGCAAAGCTGTTTTAGGTTACCATCTGTGCAATACTGTCCATATTGATAAAATTTTTTATTCATGAGTAATTCATAACCTATCTCATCCTTAATTACCTTTAGATTATTAGCTTCCAATTGTTTTGATGCTGTAGCATCCATATATAATACCTCCTTATCATATTTAAAACTTTGATTTACTACTCATTTATTTTTATCATTTTTCTATTGTTTTATCCTAAAAAAAATTTTTTTATTGCAAAATTTATTTAATAATATAAATAAAATCACTTAACGGGTCGAACTATCTTTATCTTTCTATAACTATGTTGTAAAATTAAGTTAGAGCATAATTTTACAAAAAACTTATATAGGGAGTGATAAAATGAATCCAATAGCATTTTCAGTCTTTGGTCTTAGCATCCGTTGGTACGGAATAATAATAGCTTGCGGTATGTTAATTGCAATTGTAATTTCAAGTTATTCATCAAAATTTAAAAACATTAATTACGATGAACTTTTAAATATGATTTTAATATCCTTACCCTTGGCTATAATCGGTGCAAGGCTATATTATGTAATTTTTAGTTTCAGCGATTACATTAATAACCCAATAGAAATATTAAACACTAGGCAAGGCGGTCTGGCTATTCATGGCGGCGTAATAGTAGGTCTCTTAACTTCATTTACCTATTGTTATAGAAGGAAACTAAAATTTCTAGACTATACTGATGTAATTGCTCCTTCAATTATAATTGCACAGGCAATAGGACGATGGGGTAATTTCATTAATCAAGAAGCACACGGTGGCCCAGTTACTTATAGTTTTATAAAACATTTCCCTATGTTTATTCAAAATGGAATGCATATTGATGGGATTTACTATCATCCCACCTTTTTATATGAATCAATTTGGGATCTTTGCATATTTTTCATACTAATTACCATATTAAAACGATCAAAACACACAGGAATTGTGATTTTTACTTATATAGGGTTATATTCAATTGGTAGATTTTTTATTGAGGGGTTAAGAACTGATAGTCTTATGATTGGACCTCTAAGGATAGCTCAGGTTGTGAGTTTAATTGGAGTGCTAGTTTGGATAGGATTTTTGTTTTTCTACTTTAGAAAGAAAAATTCACTAATAAACAGTGACAAGTGATAAGTGACAAGCACGTTACGAGTTGATGAAGACTTTTGGCTTACACCAAAAATCAATAAAAAGGAAAGTAGGTGGATTTGTTTAAACAATCCACCTACTTTCCTTTTTTCTTTAGTTAACTTAGACTTAGTAACAATTTTTTTACATCATTAGAAGCCTTGATCATTCCAAAAACCTTTACAGTTTGAAAAGTCTCCGCTGCTAGATCTAGTGAGACATCTTTGCTTATAATAAGCATTCCAACCATTTTTATTTCTATTTTATTTCCTGATGCTTTAATTTCTTCAAGTTCTTTTTTATTAAAGCTAAAAACTCCTGTTCCAGCAAATTTAGCATCACCATTGAATATACCCTTTAGAGTAATATTTTTAATGGCATCAATTTTTTTAAATTCGTTATTGATAATATCTATGCCAAAAGAATTTGAAGACTTTATACTCATAATTTCTGCAGCATGTATCTTTGTCTGATTGCGAATAGCCGTACGGATAAAATCAGTCCTATTTGAATAAAATCCCTGTTCTATCAATAAATCAATTTGACCTAGATCAATTGCACCAATATTAATTGTAATTTTTTCTGTTTCCATATTGATCTCCTTTTTCACATTTTTAGTAATCCATCCATATAACATCCATATGGAGTATATTTATATTGTATTTCATTTTCCCTTATATGTAAACATAATTATTGAAATAATATATTTCAAATGAATATTATTTTATAATAAAAAAAAGCTACCGCATCATTTCTGATACGGCAACCTTAGATAAAACATTTGGCGGAGGGAAAGGGATTCGAACCCTTGGCGGAGTCACCCCCGCAGCAGTTTTCGAGGCTGCCACCTTCGACCTCTCGGACATCCCTCCAAATATTGTTTACTTGGTAATTATTTGTAAAAGACATTAAAATACTTACAACCTTTTTCAAGACACCTTACCTATTATACTATTACCAATGCAAGAATCTCAAGTATAAACAAATATTAATTTTTATTATATTTCACAGTATTACATTTGGGATACTTTTTTATACTCCACTTATGGTCCTTCCCCATCTGAGAATCTGAGATATCGAAATAATTATATGATAAAATATTTTCACTATTAGTAGTTACTGGGTCATCAAAAGTAGCATCAACTTGAGTGTATTTTCCATTTATCTTCACAATATTCCAAGCATGTGATTCTCCATTACCGGTACCTTTAACAACAATACATTGCACACCTGCCATATTCAAAAGTTTGAACATGGCCTTGGAATAGCCCTCACATACAGCTCTACCTTGTATTAAGACTCCATAATCCGTAAAAGATGCCTGAGAGAGTGTACCTTTTATATAATTATCGTAATCATAAACTGTATTATTAACTATGTAATTATGTATTGCCAATTCCTTATTTAAATCATTCATTTTGGGAGTAATTATTCTAGAAATTATCTGGATTGCCTTTGCTTTTGTTTCATCCCTCATATGGATCATATCATTTTTATTAAGTTTATACTTAAATTCAATATTAACTACATACATACTTCCATCTGAATATATCGTTCCACTTGCTCCTTGAACTCCGTAATCAATATCATAATGATCATCAAGAATATTATTAATTACACTTAAACTATAAGTATTAGCATTATAGTTGTTAACTCTTATAGATACGCTGCTTTCAAAATTCTCCAATGATCTTTTTACCACATTGTAATACCCCTCATAATCTGTAGCGGTATAATTATAGCTATCTAATTCATTGCTAAGCTCCTTATTTGAAGCAGATTTTATAATATTACTGTGTTCATTAATTTGTTTATCAGCTTGAGTGCTATCATTCGGAACATCTATTTTTTTATCCGCAGGCTTGTCATTTTTTATAAGCGTTTTATTTATATTGTCTTCATCATTTTCATTAGTATTGTATCTATCCTTTGCATAAGTAATAAACTCTTTGTATCTATCTGCTAAAGTGTTTTTTAATAATAGTCCACAAAAAATTACTACAATAATTATAAAAATCGAAAGTTTTTTTAATATCTTCATACTTTTCCCCCACAGCAAGACTTAAAGTATATAACATATACTAGTACACTTACTAGTTACTTTTTAAGATGCCTAAAATAATATTACCACTATTAGGTAATATATGGAAGTGGAACTAGGAAGTTTCTATTTTGTTTTTCTCTTTCTTCTAAAAAACTTAGTAATGATGCTACTACAAATTTCTGAGTACATCCACTTAACATCAATATTATAATTTAAATAATCATTTTGAAGAAGATTTACTACAGAACCACAAGCCCCAATAACAGGATCAAAAGTTCCAATATATACTGTCTTTATTCTAGCCGCAGCTATTACTGACGCACACATTGGACAGGGTTCAAGTGTTACATACATTTCACAACCATTTAGTCTCCAATTTTTAAGTTTCTGTGATGCTTCCTTTATAGCTAATACCTCCGCATGAGCTGTACAATCATTTAATAGTTCTTTGTTATTGTGTCCCCTAGCTATTATTTTTCCATCTTTAACAATGATGGCTCCCACTGGCACTTCACCAAGTCGGTTTGCTTTTTCTGCTTCTAATAATGCTTGTTGTAAAAAAATATTTTCCATTTGCATTCTCCTACAAATTTTAATTTTTTAATTTTTTTTCTTTTTTACGGTAATTATATCATATTAATAATGATAGTATTTTTTACATATTGTGCTATAATATTCTTTAGTTTGACATTTTGTTCTTATAAAGTTAACACAATTGACCGATACATTTATCAGGGAAGTGATTAGATTTGAATCAAACTCGGAAAACAGAAATTACAATTAGTGAAAATTTGTCACATGTTGATAAATTTTCACATGAATACTCTATGTTATTAGAAGAAATACTTAAAGGAATCCCAGATATTGTCAAAGTATATAAACCTGACTATTCAATTTTGTTTTTTAATCAGGCTGGTTATGACTTCTACGATAAAACACCTTCAGCCGTAGTTAATAAAAAATGCTATGAGATATTAGACCGGACAGAAAAATGTACTGATTGCGCTTTTGAAAAAGCTATTACGACTAAACTTATGCTTTCCATTGAAAAATATGTTCCTGAACATAACACATATATGGACGCTTGCTTTAATCCTATATTAAATGAAGCTGGAGATGTAATCTTTGTTGTAGAAAGACTCAGGGATATTACAGATAAAAAAATACTACATAATATACTAAAAAAGAACGAAGAAATGTACCGTGATATTATAAATGCCTCTCCAGATTCTATAATAATTACTCAAGATTATAAAATTGTACTTTCAAACACCGAGGCATGTGACTTAATTAACACCGATTACAAAAGCTTAAATGGTGAAAGCATATATGATTTTTTTCCAACAGATTATAGGAAATTTGTTTGCAAAAGAATTAGACACGTTTTAAAAATGAAGAAAAAAAAGGTTAACTATGACTATACCTTCACTACTAAAGATAATAAGAAACTGGATCTACAGATTTCCTCAAGTTACTTATTATATGAAGGTAGACCTGCAATTTTATCTGTAATAAGAGATATTACACACTTAAAGCGAGACTTAAATCATGCATCTGAACTTCAGAATAGAACATTACAAAAAACCTTCCCTATTCCTGATAAAATTAAAATGGAATTTGTTTATATGCCTTTAAATACAATTAGTGGGGATTTTTTTAGACTTTATAAAGTAAATGAAAACTTAGTCCTAGGAATAATTGTGGATGTTAGCGGTAACGGATTAACTGCAGCTCTTAGTATATCTGCATTTGATGTTTTATTTCTTCAAGAGGTTTTAGTTACACATGATCCACGTCATTTATTAAAGAATCTAAATATTAAGTTATCTGATTATTTAGGTGAAAAGTATATTGCTGCCTGTTGCTTTAGTTTTGATTTTGTAAGTTCCCAGGCTAATATAGTAGGCGCCGGAATCAATGAATTTATTTTACACAGAAACAAAAATAAAGCCCAAATACGAACCATAAAAGGCTCATTTCTCGGTATGTTTGATGATAGTATATTTGATGAACAAATTATACACTTTGAAAAGGGTGACAAATTTTATTTTTTTACAGATGGACTGGACTTCATATTCAATGATAACAAACTTATCCTAGAATACATTGAAAACGTACGTATAACTACCTTTAAGCAGTATATAACTGATGTTTTAGACAATACCAGAACAGAAAATGGAAGTCTAGAAGACGATTCCACTATGCTTGCATTAGAAATATTATAAGGTGATGATTATGTCAAATATAAAAAAAAATACATTAACCCTATACGGTCTAAATAATTATACGACAGTTATAAATAATATAATAAAAGATTTAAATGCTTCTAAATATTCTTTTGATATCAAATTAATATTAACTGAAGGCTTATCAAACGCCTTTAAACATGGTAACAATAGTGATAGTTCTAAACCCATTTACTTATTATATTCTTTTGATGGGAAAAACTTAGAATTTAAAATAACTCATTCACAGTTACATTTGCAAAATATACATATACCTAATAAAATAACTGATAAAGACCTGCTAGAAGATAGTGGACGTGGACTTTTCCTTATAAATTCATTTGCAGATAAGGTGGAATTAACTGCAAATGCCTTAATTATAAGTAAAGTTCTCACAATTTAAAACACAAAATTAAAATCCATAACGGAGGCATACTAATGAAAATGAAAACAAGTCTAAAAAACAAATTACTTATAGCTTTCTTTTTATTCACTGTAGTTCCATTAATAATTCTAGGATCCTATTCATATTTTAAATCATCAAATGCACTGCAAAATGCCACTGAGACTGAGCTTCGTACTCAAGGTACTAGTGCAGCGACTTCCATTAACAAAACTATAACTTCAGCAAGTAGCTATATTCAGCTACTTAGCCTAGATAGCAGGCTACCAGTAGTAGCAAGTGGCGATAGTTCAAATAGCCAAGATGTATATAACTACCTATCTACTATACAAAAACAACATAGTAATGAAATTGAAATGCTAGCAATTTCAGATGCACAAGGTAAAGAAATATTAAATAACATCACTGGGAAAGTTAACATAGATGTTAGCAGCCGTGAATACATACAAAAGGCTTTAAGTGGCACTCCATCTCAAAGTGATGTCACTGTATCCAAAACTACTGGTAAAACTGTAGTTTTTGTTGCCTATCCATTAAAAGTCAATGATAAAATAGTTGGAACCGTCATAGCCAGTATTTACTCCAAAAATATATATAATGATGTTTCAAAAATAAAAAATGGATCTAATGGCTCTGCTTATATGATAAACAGCGCTGGACTTATAGTTTATCACCCAGACTCAAAAAAAGAATTTAAAACAAATATTGCTGACATAAATAATTCTGATTTAAATACTCTATTTTCTAAAGCAAAATCAGGTAAAGCTGTTAGCGGCTCTTATACACTTAACGGTGTTCGTAAATTTGTTGTAATTACTCCAACAAACAACTGGTTTTTAGTGTTAACTGCGGATTATACTGAATATATGTCATCAGCTTTGCTTATTAGAACTATTACTATTATTATCATAATCATATGTACACTATTGTCTATACTTATTGCATACTTTGGTATAGCAAATAAAATAGTTACCCCAATTAAAAGCCTTGAAGTATTAATGACAAAAGCTGGCGATGGTGATTTTACTGTACATGCTGAAATACGCACAAAAGATGAACTTCAAACATTAGGTGAATATTTTAATAAGATGATTAAAGGTCAGGAACATATAATAAAAAATATAAGAAACTTCTCAGAAGATTTATCTGCTTCATCAGAAGAAATTTCTGCATCATCTGAGGAGATTAGCTCTGCTACAGAGGAGATTGCTGCCCAAGTACAGCAGATTGCAGATAATTCTGACCGTCAAAACGGCTTAATCGTTGATACTTCTGAAGTCCTCATTGAACTTTCAAGCCTAGTTCAAATAGCTCAAAATAAAGCAAGCACTGCTAAAGTTAATTCTGATAGCACACTAAAAGTAGCGCATGCTGGAAGAGATGAAGTTGAAAAAACAGTTGCCGCTATTAATAATATAAGCACCTCATCTGATGAAACAAAAAAAGTTTTAGATGTTCTAGCTGATCTATCTATCAAAATAAGCGGAATAACTAAAACAATCAATGATATATCAGAGCAAACAAACCTACTTGCATTAAATGCTGCCATTGAAGCAGCTCGTGCTGGTGAACATGGAAAAGGCTTTACAGTAGTGGCTGAGGAAGTAAGAAATCTTTCTGAGCAAACCAGTAATGGTGCACAAGAAATCTCTACATTAATAAATAAAATGACAACCTTAACTAAAAAAGCTGTTGATTCCATGAGTTCAAGTAAGGTTGCTGTTGAAAAAGGGGTACTAGTTGCTAATAATACTGATAAATCCTTTGTAAATATAATTTCAGCCATAGACCAAATTGCTACAGATATTAATCAAATTGTAGATGTTACGAAAAATGAAGTTGCTAGTTCTGAAGAAATAGTAAAACTTATAGATTCCGTAGCCACTATGTCTGAAAAAAATTCTTCTAGCAGTCAGCAGGTTGCAGCTGCTACAGAGGAGCAAGCCTCCACTATACAAAACATTGCAACAAGTTCTCAGCAAAGCGCTGAAACGGCAATGGATATGAATAATTTGATTGAAAAATACAAGATATAGGAGTGATATTTAAATGGAAAATGTTTTTATAATACCTGATAACTTCGCTGTAGAAGAAGCTTCAGAGTATAGGCAAAAATTAAATGATTTAATAGATGAAGGACAATATAATTTTATTTTAGATTTTAGTAAATGCAATTTTATTGATAGTACCGGTCTAGGGGTTATAGTAAGTGCTTACAAGCGATGTAAAGAAAAGAATGGAACTATAATGATTCGTTCTATAACCAATGCCAATGTTTTAAAGGTTTTTAAACTAACTCGATTGGACAAGGTATTTAAAATTCAGCCTTAATCCAGTAACATAGAAGCAGTTGCCAGATTCCAGGTTCCAGAGCAGAGAAGCAATTGATAAGTGACAAGTTAAAATTTAATACCTTGCAAATTTTTGTTAAAACAAAAAGGTATGCAAGTAAATTTGTATAAACAAATCTACTTGCATACCTTTTTTGGATTTTTTGGTCTTCACCGAAAAATCTTCATTATCTCTTAACTTTTATCTCTTAACTATTAGTAATGGGTCTTTTTAGAATACTTAGTAACACGCAAGTTACCATAGCTCCTACCATAATTGATAGTATATAAAAGAAAGGATTTCCATTAACTAAAGCAATTACAAATATACCGCCGTGTGGAACTGGCATTCCTATATTAAAGAACAATGCAAGTCCTCCTGCTACTGCGGAACCAATTGCTGTTGCTGGAATTACTCTTGCTGGATCTGCTGCTGCAAATGGTATTGCGCCTTCTGTTATAAAACAAGCTCCCATTACATAACAACTAAGCCCAGTTTCCCTTTCCTGCTTTGTAAATCTATTTTTGAAGAATGTAGTAGCTAATGCGATTCCAAGTGGTGCGGACATACCACCGGCCATTACAGCTGCATGTGGATAATAATTTTTTGAAGCTATCATAGCAATTCCAAATGCAAAAGCAGCCTTGTTTATTGGACCGCCCATATCAATTGCCATCATTCCACCTAAAATAATTCCAAGCAATACTTTATTTCCTGTTCCCATTCCTCCTAGCCAATTTTGAAGAAAAAGGTTAATTGCAATAACTGGTCCATCTACAGCAATGTACATTATGGCTCCAGTTATAAAAATACCCAGTAGTGGATATATAAGCACTGGCTTTATACTCTCAAGTGATTCTGGTAGTTTTGCAAAAGCCTTCTTAAGAAGTAGTACTACATAACCACCAAGAAATCCTGCAATAAGTCCCCCAAGAAATCCTGCTTTACTTTGGTATGCTAAAAATCCACCTACCATGGCAGGGGCAAAACCTGGTCTATCTGCAATACTCATACCTATAAAACCAGCAAGTACTGGTACCATAAGTGCAAATGCATTATCTCCTCCTATAACTGAAAGTAGTTTAGACAAATGCAATAAGTTTGGATTTGTACTACGTTCAAATACAAATGATAAAGCTATTAATATTCCTCCACCCACAATGAAAGGAAGCATATTTGAAATACCACTCATAAGATGTTTATAAATTCCGTTTTTTTCTTTACTAGTAGATTTTTCGCTGCCACCATCATGACTATAAACAGGAGCTTCACCATTTAGTGCTTCATTTATAAGTTCTTCTGGTCTTTTTATTCCTTGTACTACAGGAACTATAACTACTTTTTTTCCATTAAATCTTGCCATTTCAACTTGTTTGTCAGCTGCTACTATTATGCCTGTTGCTCTTTCTATTTCGCCATCAGTTAATCTATTTTTAACTCCAGTAGCACCGTTAGTTTCAACCTTTATGTCTACTCCCATTTCTTTAGCCTTATTTTTTAATGAATCAGCTGCCATATAAGTATGTGCTATACCAGTAGGACATGCAGTTACGGCTAAAACCAAACCTTTTGACCCTTCTGCTACTACTGCTTCTTCCTCTTCTGCACTTTCTTCCTCTAATTTTTCATCTTCTTGGCTATCAATTAAACTTAAAACCTCATCAGGAGTTCTAACAATGAGAAGTTTCTTTTTAAAATCTTCATTCATAAGCATAGTAGACAATCTTGACAGTGTTTCTAGGTGTGTATTGTTAGCACCTTCAGTGGCTGCAATCATAAAAAATATGTTTGCAGGGTTCCCATCAAGAGAATCAAAGTCAATTCCATTTGTAGAACGTCCAAATGCTAATGCTGGCGTTTTTACAGCTGCAACCTTTGCATGTGGTATAGCTATTCCCTCACCAATTCCAGTTGAGAAGTCTGCTTCCCTTTTTAAAATTGCCTGCTTATATTCTTCTTTATCATTTAATATTCCAGCACTATCCAACTTATTTACTAGTTCATCAATTACCTCTTCTTTGCTAGTAGACTGCAAATCTAGAATTATGGTATTTTTTCTTAAAAGTTCTGTAATTTTCATATTTTTCCTCCATTAATAATCACATATTAATCTATTTTATTTACACTTACCTGATCTAAATAATACTCAACATCTTTTTTAGTACATAGATCCTTTGAAAATGCTGTAGCACTTCCAGATGTAGCTCCCCACCTAAATGATTCAATTAAATCCTTTGATTCTGAATATTTAGCTAAAAAACCTGCAATAACTGAATCTCCTGCACCAACAGAATTCTGAACTGTGCCTTTTGCAGGCAAAGCATGGTAAACTCCACTTTTACATATTAAAAGTGCTCCTCTTTCAGCCATAGATATGATTACATTCTGTGCACCCATACCTATAAGTTTCTTTGCATATTCTATGATTTCATCTTGATCTGTAAGTTCTTTATTAAAAATTTCACCTAACTCATGATTATTAGGTTTTATTAAAAATGGCTTGTTTTCTAATGTAGCCACCAAAGCATCACCTGTTGTATCAACAATAACTTTTACATTATTAGAAATACATTTTTTCTGAAGACGCGCATATATGTCACTTGGAACAGATTTCTGAACATTTCCTGCTAGTACTAGATAATCCTCTGAAGTTAAACCTGCAACTATTTTAAATAGCTTGCTGAGATCCTCTTCTTTAATAATTGGACCTAATCCATTAATTTCCGTCTCTTCTTTCGATTTGAGTTTAACATTTATTCTTGTATCATCACTTATCTGAATAAAGTCGGTTTCCACACCTTGATCCTCTAATGAATCAATGATGAATTTTCCAGTAAAACCTCCAACAAACCCTAATGCCTTACTTTTTATGCCCATATTATTTAAAACTCTTGATACATTAATACCTTTTCCACCAGCAAATTTTTCTTCACTGATAGCTCTATTCACTAATCCCGCTTTAAAATTGTCCACGTTCACAACATAATCTATAGCTGGATTAAAAGTTACCGTATATATCATCTTTTGGTCACTACCTTTTCTATTGTTTTTTTATACCCATATAAACATGATAATATAAAATCGATCACTAAACAACACATATAAGCAAATTCAGTCATATTGTTTTTATATTTTTTTAATTTAGCTCACATTTAAACATATATGTATAATTAGTATTTAAACCAAATAAGAGATATATCAAAATGATTTTAAACATTTTGATACATCTCTTATTTACACTACTAAACTCCATATCAAGTGAAATCTTATGTTTGCTCTGTTTTTGTCGTTTATCATATCTCCTGACTAATTCCTGGTATTTTTTGCCAAACATCTTCATATTTATAACCAGTAAGATCTTCAACAACTTCCTTTGTTTTCGGATCAACATCTAGTTTTGAACCATTGTTTTTTAATCTTTCAATCTCCTTTGTTAATATAAGATGTGTTTGTTTATTAAGATGGAAGGTGAAAGTGAACAATAGTGCAATTACAAGTAGGCCAATAGACCCACCTACCATTGTGTATGCAATAGTCTGCATTACTTGAGTTGTTTGAACTGCTTGTCCCTTAACAAATCCTCCATATTGCAACACGACTCCAACAATAAATGTAGCAATAGCAACACTACTCTTTCTAGTAAAAGTCATAACTGCCGCAAAAAGCCCTTCTCGTCTTTCTCTTGTAACCATTTCATCCACATCAGGAATAAATGGGAATACATTCCATGGGGTGAACTCTAATATACTTCTTCCTATCTGATAAACAGCAGCAATTACAAATAAAATTGCAATCTTAGCTCCTGGATTAAACACATAAACTGAGTAGAATCCCAGTAAGCAAACAATCATAGTTGAATAAGATATTTTAAATAAATTGGAAGGTCCTATCTTAATCATCAAAAATCCTGCAAATATAGTCATAGGTATACCAACGACGCTAAGTGAAAGCAAATTTGCACCAAGTGATTCAGTAACTTTTAAATCATAAACACAGAAAAATATGAATACAGCATTAAATACATCTTTAGCTGTAAATGATAATATATAAATCATTAGATGTTTTCTAAAACTTCTGATTTTCAATGTAGATATATAATCATTAAATATCTCAGCAATCGTTTTCAATTTTTCCATGAAATTTTTATGTTCGTGTGTTTTAATTAATAATTCCTTTTCCATTTCAGGTGAAAGTTCTCTTTCCCACGTAACTTTATATGATATAAATATACAAATGGCATATACTACAGCGAAAATACATCCATTAAAAAAATATGCGTATGGATTATTTTGACCAAAATGTTTAATTAATATCCCCGGAACAAACGTTGCTAGAAATGTACCTGTAGAAGAAATAAACATTCTACATGTAGAAAGTACAGTTCTTTCATTAAAGTCCTTTGTCATTTCAGATGGCAATGTTTCAAATGGGATCAACACCATGGCAGCGATCATCTCAAATAATAAATATGAGATTAAATAATACCAGTAACCCCTACCTGTTACCCATAACATAGCGTAAACTGCCATTAATGGTGACCCAATCAATAAAAAGAAACGCCGTCTTCCAAATTTCTTTCCTAATTTAGTTTTATAAAAATTGTCTGTTATACTACCTATACACAAACTAGCAACTGCATCCACAAGACGTGCGATAGCAATAATAGAAGCTGCCTGTATAGGTGATAGCCCCGCAAACGTTGTATAAAAGAACAGTAAAAAAGCACCAATAATTGTAAATGCCCCACCACCCATAGCATCAATTAAGCCGTAACCAATACCTACTCCTACTGTGATTTTTTTGGCTTTTTTTAACATATTATTACCTCTTCTCTAATTAATATTTTTTTTCATGATTTAAAGGTATATTGCTATTACTTAGTAATCAAATCCAATACTCTCTACCGATACTATTAAACCTCATTTACTAATGGAAAATCATAATATGTTTATTTATTTTAAAACGTTTACATAAATACTAGCATAACCTTTTTCTATAAATTCATCACATATTTAATATATTTTAGCTGTTTAGCTAAACAGCTAAAATACTTATTTCATAAAATTGTTTTTACTACTTACAATCCACGTACTTTTTAAGTGTTGACCTTACAGCACCAGTTTCAGCAATCATTTCATTAAAATAGCCTTCTATTTTTTCCCCCAATCCAATATCATAAAGATTTAATCCAAATATCTCTTCATTTGAAAGTATCGGTTTTAATCTATTTCCTACTTTTTCTATACTACCCAGCTTAATTTCTGAAACATAGGCCTTAAGTTTAGACAATAGCGGATCTGAACTTAATTCCATAACCTTACCACTATCATCTAAAGCCATTAGATACCTACACCATCCTGCAATTACAAGGGGTATATATTTAAGATTTTTAGGGTCCAAATCATCTCTTTGAACATATGATTTAATTGTTTCTCCAAATCTTATTCCGATCTTTTGAGAAGTATCTGACACTATTCTCTGTGGAGTATCTGGCATATAAGGATTTGGTAATCTTACTTCTATTACTTCCTTAATAAAATCTTTTGGATCCAATATCTTAGGATTAACAACCACTGGCATGCCCTCGTCATATCCAATTTTCTCTACTAATTTTTTCAAATCTTTATCCTTCATTTCATCTGCAATTAAGTTAAACCCCAGTAAACATCCAAAAATAGCAAGAGAGGTATGAAGTGGATTCAAACATGTACATACCTTCATCTTTTCTACTCGTTCCACAGTTTGTCTATCAGTAAAAAATACACCAGCCTTTTCAAGTGGCAACCTTCCATTTGGGAAACTATCTTCTAATACAAGATATTGTGGTCCTTCTGCATTTACAAAAGGTGCAATATAAGTATTACATTTTGTAATAACAACATCAGTGCTTATAAATCCATCTAGATTTAATGTTTTTTTAACACTTTCCGAAGGTCTTGGTGTGATTTTATCTATCATACTCCATGGAAATGATACCTTTTTAGGATTATTAACGTATGCCAAAAAGTTTTTCTCAGCTAATCCATTGTTAACCCACTTAGTTACAATTTCATTTATTGCATTATATAGTTTTTCTCCATTATGAGAACAATTATCCATACTTACAAGAGCAATTGGTAGTTCCCCACTTTTGTACCTTATGTTCATAAGAGAAGCAACTTTAGCTATAACACTTTCAGGATGTACTAAGCCATCAGATATATCGTTATCCGAAATATTTTTAGAACTATAACCTTTTTCTGTTATTGTAAAACTAACCATTTGCAGTGATTGTTTTGAAAATATTGTTTGTAATCTTTTAAAGTCTTGTTCTCTAGAACAATCTGCTGTTAAACCTTCACTTATACTTGCTATTACTTTTTTATCTAAACTACCATCAGGTTTCATAGTTACTATTAAACTTAAATTATCATTAGGAGTATAAATTTTATCTATAATCTCGTAGTCATAACCTTCTACCGCAACAATACCTGTATCAGTTTTACCTGTATTTAATAATGTCTGTTGGAGCGTTGCAATAAATCCTCTGAAAATGTTTCCCGCTCCAAAATGTACCCATGTAGGGTTATCCATAGTTAAAGCTGACATCTTTTCAACATCAAATTGTGGAAGTTCTATACCTGCTTTTTTCCATACTTCTATTTGTTTTATACTTTTTTTATTTAGCTCTAATTTTTCCATCTTTTCTATTCCCCTTTATAATAGTTATTTTTTATCTATTCTTTCAATCATATCCCAAAGTCCCCAGATGTACATAACTCCAAGCGCTCTATCATAAAGTCCGTAACCTGGTCTACATTGTTCATTCCAAATATGTCTTCCATGATCTGGCCTTGTATATCCCTTAAACCCAATTTCATGGAAAGCTTTTACGATATCAGTAATATCTAATGAACCATCTTGAGTTCTATGAGACGTTTCTATAAAATCACCATTTTCATAAATCCTTACATTTCTAATATGTGCAAATGCTATTTTATCTTTAAATGTTCTTATCATATCTGGTACATCATTATTCGCATTTGATCCTAGCGCCCCAGTACAAAGAGTAAGACAGTTATATGGATTATCTACTGCTTTTAATAATTTTGATATATCATTTTTATTGCTAACAATTCTAGGTAATCCAAAAACAGAATTAGGTGGATCATCTGGATGTATAGCCATCTTTATATCATTAATTTCAGCTACAGGAATAATTTGCTCTAAAAAGTACTTTAAATTTTGAAATAGATCTTCTTGTGTTACATTTTTATAAGCCTCAAAAAGTGCTGGTAGATGTTTTAACCTTTCAGGCTCCCATCCTGGCATTGTTAACTTTGGGTTTGAAGCTATTTTAGTAACTAGTTCCATTGGATCCATATTTTCAATCTTAGCTTTTTCGAAAAAAAGCGCATTAGATCCATCTTCCATTTTTTTATGTAAATCTGTTCTAATCCAATCAAACACAGGCATGAAATTATAACAAATTACTTTTACGCCTACCTTACCTAATTTTTCTATTGTTTTTTTATAATTTTCAATATATTTGTCCCTACTTGGTAATCCCAATTTGATATCCTCATGAACATTAACACTTTCAACAACATCAATATTAAATCCATGTTCATCAGCTATCTTTTTTACTTCAAGAACTTTATCCATGGGCCACTCTTCACCAGCAGGCATATCATGTAGACCCCAAACTATTCCGCTAACCCCAGGTATTTGTTTTATATCCTCTAGCTTTACTGTATCATTTCCTTCGCCGTACCATCTAAAACCCATTTTCATAATATTAACCCTCCCAATATATTTAATTAATTTTATATATAACGTTTACACGTTTTTGTCAAAAGCAATTTTGTCATCATTTATATTAAGTTTTATTACACTTACGTGAACTAAAAAACTTTGATCTTTTACTTAAAGTACTCTGGAAAATCTTGTTTTAATTGCTCTTTATCAAAATTAACCATTGTCAAATGCTCTTTCATGATTTTTTCAGCTAAATCTGGTTTTTTATTTTTTATAGCATTACAAATATCAAAATGCTGAGAATATACTATATCCCATCTTAACTTGCTTGTTAAACGTAGTATTCTTATTCTCTGAAAATCGCTTTCCATACTACTAATAGTTGCCCATATATTTTTTTTATTGCACCCTTCAAAAATGAGTTCATGAAATTCTTCATCTGCTCCAAATATTTTTTTATAATCATGGCTTTCCATATACATTTCCTGGAATTTTAAATTCATTTCTAATTTCAACATTTTTTCTCTTGGAAATTCGGCGCAGGCTAGCCTTACTACAGCTCTTTCTAAATGTTCCCTCATAAATCTTGCTTCTTCTACTGAAGATAAATCAATTAAAGAAATAAAACTTCCTTTTTGAGGATAAATATTTAGTAAGCCTTCCTGTGATAGACGCACAAATGCTTCTCTAACAGGCGTTCTACTCACATTGAATTTTTCTGAGATCTCTTTTTCAGAGATGCTAAGTCCAGGAACTAAATTTAATTTAATTATTTCTTCTCGCAAAAGATTATAAATCCTTCTACTTGTAGAATCTTTACTTATTTCCAGCGTCATATTAGTTTCCTCTCTTTCGCTACCATACTTGTATGGTAGTTCATGCATAATTGAATTATAACACAATTTTATATAAATTCAACATATTTATTTTAATAGTAAAATAACTCAACCATGGCATAAAAAATTCTATGCCATGGTTGAGTTATTTATAATTTGCTTTTTAAACAATCATATTTATGACCAATACTCCTATTAACCCCATAACTGAGATTATAGTTTCCATAACTGACCATGAAGATAATGTTTCACCTATAGTAAGACCAAAGTATTCCTTAAACATCCAAAATCCGGGATCGTTTACATGTGAAAATATAAGACTACCTGCCCCAGTTGCTATTACCATTAATGCTGGATTTGCATTTGTTGAAGCAATCATAGGTAGTACTAGTCCAGCAGCAGTCATAGATGCTACTGTAGCTGACCCTAAAGCTAATCGTAGTAATGCTGCTATTAACCAAGCTAAAAGTAGTGGAGATATATTTGTTCCTACCATAATTGTAGCTATATATTTACCAACTCCACTGTCTATAAGTACTTGCTTAAATGCACCTCCACCACCTATTATTAATAATATCATAGCAATTCCACTTGCGGCATTAGCTAGAGATTTCATTATCTCTTCCATCTTCTTGCCCCTAAAAATACCTAATGTGAAAATTGCAACTATAACTGATATAAGCATTGCCATTAGAGGACTTCCTATAAATCCTGAAAATACTCTTACCTGTGATGTCTTTGGCAATACAATTTCACATACAGCTGAAAAAGCCATTAATACAGAAGGCACTAGAGCAGTTAAAACACTTGTTAAAAAACTTGGCATTTCCTCTTCTTCAAAAATCCTTGCTTTAAACAAATTATTTGTTGCCTTATGATCCATCTTTTTTAAAAATTTAGTAAAAATCGGCCCCGCTATTATTACTGTAGGTATGGCTATTATTATTCCATAAAATAACGTCATACTAATACTTGCTTTATATATCGCAGCTATTGCCACAGGTCCTGGATGTGGTGGCAAAAAACCGTGTGTAACTGAAAGTGCTGCTGCCATAGGAATTCCTATGTATAGAAGTGGTAATTCAGTCATTTCAGCAATTGTAAATACAAGTGGTATAAGTAGTACAAAACCTATTTCATAATACATTGCTATTCCAACGATAAAGCCTGTTAGGACCACTGCCCATTGTATTCTCTTTACCCCAAATTTTGTAATTAAACTTCTTGCGATTCTTTGTGCTGCCCCTGAGTCCGCTATTATCTTTCCAAACATAGCACCAAAACCTAAAATCAATGCAAGACTACCGAGGGTTCCCCCGACACCCTTCTGCACCGACGTGACTGTATCTATTGGGTTCATTCCCTCAGCTACTCCAACCACCAATGCCACAACAATTAATGATATACACCCGTTTACTTTCAATTTAATCATAAGCAATAATAATAGTAAAACTCCAAAGGCTACAATAATCAATGGCATAATTCTTTCCCCCTAAAATAATGTGAACTAAGGCTTAATGCATCTTAGCCCTTGTGTTGCAAAATAAAAAACTTTATCCTACTCATGTCACGATTTTCTTATAATCTATTCCATATATCCACCCTTCATAGGTGATGCTGCACATTTTGTATAAAGACCTAAAATTCCTTTTGTATATCTAGGAGCTGGTTTTACCCAATTTTCTTTTCTTTTTTTTAATATATCTGTAATTTCATTTTCAGTCTTTTCCATGCCAGCTACCCCTATTATGTCAAGGCTTCGCTTAGGTATATCTATTTTAATTAGATCTCCTTCTTCAACTAAAGCTATAGGACCACCAACGCTAGCTTCTGGAGAAACGTGTCCTATAGCTGGGCCCCTAGTTGCACCTGAAAACCTTCCATCTGTAATCAATGCTATAGATTCTACTAGTTCTGCATCTGAAGCAATTGCTTCTGTAGTATAGAACATTTCAGGCATTCCTGACCCCTTGGGTCCTTCATATCTTACAAATACAGCGTCTCCTGGTTTTATATTCTTAGTTAAAACCGCCTTAATCGCTAACTCTTCGCAATCAAATACCCTTGCTTTTAATGTTACCTGCATTAATTTTTTAGATATCGCTGAATGTTTTACTACTGCACCCTCAGGTGCTAAGTTCCCTTTAAGGATAGCAATAGAACCGTGTTTTTGAATTGGATTTTCTTTTGATTTTATTACATCTTCTTTTTTAACTCCAAGCTTTTTTATAAGCTCCTCATGCTTTTCATAATATCTGCTTTTTCTTATATCTTCTAAATTGTCCCCCAAAGTTTTACCAGTAACCGTTAGTACATCTAGATGTAAAAATTCTTTAATCTCTTCCATTATTGCCGGAACACCACCTGCATTCCAAAAATATGAACCAGGATAAAAACCACTTGGTCTTATATTAAGAATATATGGGATTTTTTTATGAATTTGATCAAATAATTCTGGTTCTATTTCTATACCAAGTTCATGTGCTATGGCTGGAATATGTAACAGTGCATTACTTGACCCTGCAATAGCTGCGTGAACCATTATTGCATTTTCAAAAGCATCTTTAGTCATTATATCTGATGGCTTTATTCCCAGTTCTACAAGTTTAAGTGCTTGTATTCCAGCTTTTTTTGCTGCAATTTTAAGTTCCTTTTGAGTAACAGGAATCAATGCTGTTGCTGGAAATGCTATTCCCAAAGTTTCTGCCATGACCTGCATAGTTGAGGCTGTACCCATAAATGAACAAGCACCGCAACTTGGACAAGCATTATGTTTGTAATAATCATATTGCTCCTTAGTTATTTCTCCTCTTTTATACTGAGCATCATAAGTACCTATTTGTTCAAGTGTAAGCATATTGGGTCCTGGATTCATGATTCCACCTGGCATCATTATTGCCGGCATATCTAGTCTTGCAATTGCCATCAAATGTGCTGGTACTGCTTTGTCACAACTAGTTATAAATACACCTGCATCAAAGGGCGTTGCTCCTACATGTATTTCTATCATATCTGCCATAATATCTCTTGATGGAAGTGAGAAATTCATACCATCGTGGCCTTGTGATTCACCATCACATATGTCTGTTACAAAAAATTTGGCTGCTCTACCTCCATTTTCATTTACACTTTTATATGTCTCATCAACCAAAGTATCAAGATGTGCACTTCCTGGATGGCTATGACCAAAACTGCTTTCAATTATTATCTGGGGTTTTTCAAGATCCTCAACTTTCCATCCTACTCCCAGTCGTAAAGAATCTATCTCTGGTGCTTTCGCTCTTATTTCTTGACTTTTTAACATGTAAATCACCTCATATTTAAAATTAGTTGTATTACAACTATATGTATATTATGAATTTTATAGCTATTTATTCGTTATTTATTATGTTTTCTTTCAAAGTTGTATTACAACTTTGAATACATAGTACCCTGAAAACGTTTTTGTGTCAATAGTTTTTTATATAAAAAAGCACCCCAAGAAATATTAATACCTCTTGGGGTGCTTAAATTATCGTATCTATTGCATTTCTTTTAATTGATTTATAGTTCTCTGTGCGTGCCTTCTAGCATAAATAGAAGCAAGCTCAGCATCCCTATTTTTAATTGCATCTAAAATAAATTTATGTTCATGAATTCCGCCTTCTGGTCCAAGACTTTTATATAAAGTTCTTTGGTGGTATTCAAGCACAGATCTTAGTAACTCATTTACCTTTATAATTAGGGAATTCTGCGTTCCCTCTGAAATTTTAGTATGAAATTTCAAATCTTCTTCTGTGAATTTTTTCATATCATTTTGATAACTTTTCATTTTTTCATAACTGGATTCTAGTTCACCTATTAAAGCCTCACTGCACCTCTGGGCGCACAATCTAGCAGCTTCAGGTTCAGTTATCAATCTAAATTCCAATATATCCATATAATTATCTCTATCTAAAATAAGCATGGGAAGTAAACTATTTAAATATACCGAAGGACCTAGTTCATTCACAAAGGTGCCTCCTCCCTGTTTCTTGCTTACAATATTCAAAGTAGCTAATTTTTCAATAGCTTCACGTACGGAGACTCTGCTTACATCTAACTCCTCTGAAAGTTTCGTTTCAGACATAATCTTTTGCCCTGGTTTCCATTCACCGGAAAAAATTTTTTCTTGGATCTTTTCTAATACCTTGTCGCTTGTTCTCCCATCTTTCATATGAAATCTCCTATTTTAGACATCCACCTAAAAAATGACTAGCATACCAACTAGTCATTTTCTAATATGCCTTTTTATCTTTGAACACTACCAGAAGTATTTCCACCTGTAATTGCCATTATTTCACTCTCAGTACAAAGATTAAAATCTCCCTCAATTGTGTGCTTTAAAACACACGCTGCCGTAGCAAATTCTAGTGCTTCCTTATAATCTGATTCGTTAACTAATTTATAAACTAGACCTGCTGCAAATGCATCTCCAGCTCCTACTCTATCCTCAATTGTAAAATCATATTTCTTAGACTGATACAATTCTTCTCCGTTATATATAAGAGCAGACATTGCATTATGAGTCGCAGAATAATTTTCTCTTAAGGTTGTTACCACATATTTTACATTAAATCTTTTTTTCATACTTGAAAATATGTGTTTAAACCCTTCAAGATCTACTCCCTGCTTTGCAAAATCAGCAATTTTATGTGCTTTATCATCTTTTTCATCTATCCATCCAAAACAAACATCTACATCTTTTATTATTCTAACCATAACTTTTTCAAACTCGCTATAAGCCCAAAGTTTGTTTCTATAGTTTAAATCCACACTAATAGGAATTCCCTTCTTCTTAGCATATTCTGTGGCTTTCAGCACTAATTGTATACATTTATCTCCAAGGGCTGGTGTAATACCTGAAAGATGGAACCAATCAGCATCCTTAAACACAACATCAAAATCTACTTCTTCCGGATTTATATCACAAATGGAGGAGTTTTTTCTATCATATACTACTTTTGAAGGTCTAACAGAAGTACCTTTCTCAAGAAAGTATATTCCTACCCTTTCTCCACCTCTAATAATATTATCCGTGTTTACACCATAGTTTCTTAAAAAATTAACAGCACTTTGCCCGATTTCATTGTCTGGTAATCTGGTTAAAAAGTGTGAATCCATACCCATGTTAGCTAGAAATACAGCTACATTTGCTTCAGAACCACCATATATGGCATCAAAAGATCTCGCCTGAACTATTTTAGTATATCCAGGTGTAGTAAGTCTTAATAATATTTCTCCCATAGTAACTATTTTCTTCGCCATAAGAAATCTACCTCCAAATTACTTTCTTGCGTCTTTTACTTTTTGAACAAATTGTTTTGCAACTGCTGTAATTTCTGCATAATTTCCTGTCTTTGCTCCGCCTGTAAGTTTTCCACCCACACCAACAGCTATGCATCCGTTTTTAATCCATTGATCAACATTTTCAAGACTAACTCCACCTGTAGGCATAATTGGAACCTGTGGAAGTGGTGCTTTTACATTTTTAACCATACTTGGTCCAAATGCATCTCCAGGGAATAATTTAATTATGTCTGTACCCGCTTCCATGGCTCTAATCATTTCAGTAATTGTCATACATCCAGCCATGTAAGGGATTTGATATCTATTACAAAGTTTAACAGTTTCTAAATCAAAACCAGGACTTACTATATACTGTGCTCCAGCAAGTATAGCAATTCTAGCAGTTTCACTATCAAGAACAGTACCTGCACCAACTATTAATTCTTCTTTTGAGAATTTGCTCTTTAAAGCCGTTATTACCTTGTCTGCTCCAGGCACTGTAAAAGTAACCTCAATAGCTGGAATTCCACCCTCAATGCACGCCTTAGATATTTTTTCAGCAATTTCCTGATTCTCAGCCCTAACTACTGCAACTACACCAACTTCTTCAATTCTTCTTAATGTTTCAAATTTTTCAATCATGTTTGTTCCTCCTCGTATAATGCTAAATTTAGTTGTTATTTCTTCTTATATGTTTCATTATACAAAACTGTGTTTCATTAATCAAAACAAATTTATTCTATATTGTTTGCTCAGCATGAAGTATTATTATGTAATTGAATATTCCACCTAGTTCCTAATGAATATCTAATTAACTATTTAATTGTTTTTTATACCCTAGTTCTTTAGATATCCTTGCTGCATATTGAATTATTAGCTTTGAGAATTCCTCTATTTTTTCTTCTTTAAAACTTATTATTGACCCAGAAATACTAATTGCACTGCAAACCTCACCTTTGTAATCTAGTATTGGCGCAGCCGCACATCTTATACCAATTTCATTCTCCTGTTCATCAATGGCATATCCTTTTTCTTTTATAGTATTAATAGTATCCTTAAACTTATCAAAATCGGTTATTGTATATTCTGTTAACTTCTTTATGTTACTATTTTGCCAAATATCCAAAACTTCTTTATCAGTCATGCACGCAAGCATTGATTTTCCTACTGCCGTGGAATATACCTGACTTCTTTTACCAATTTTTGAATACATCCTTATTGGATTTTGTGATTCTACCTTTACTATATAAACAATTTCAGTACCTTCTCTCACTACTAGATGTATTACTTCATTAGTCTTTTCCATAAGCTCTTTTAATATTGGTCTAGCAATGGTTACTATATTCATGCTTTCTACTTTTTTGCTTCCAAGCTCAAACAATTTTAAAGTTAACTTGTATTTATTAGTACTTTCATTTTGCTCTACATACCTTTTAACCATTAAAGTATATAAAAGTCTATGCACTGTACTTTTATGAAGACCTACCTTTTCACTTATCTCCGTCAATCCAAGTCCCTCATCATATTCAGACAAAACCTCAACAATTGATAAAGTCCTTTCCACAGACTGCACAACTTCCTGCATTTAAATACTCCCCTTCTTATCCACAATATAAACATAATATATTTACTAAGGTAATATTACAAGTCTTCTTGTTCCAAATTTCTAAAAGTACTGTGTAACTATATTTCTATAACTTAAACTTTGCCACCTCAACCATTAAGTTCTCTCCTATTTTGGCAAGTTCCTCTGAAGCACCTGCTATTTCATGCATTGCGGCTGTTTGCTCTTCTATACTGGCCGCGATTGTCTGTGAATGATTTGAAACCTCTTTACTTATATTATCTACCTTTTCCATAGACGTTACTACTTTCTGGCTACCACTTGAAATATTTTGTGATGCATTTGAAGCTTCTTGTATTTCGTCTGTAATCTCCTTAGAAGTATCCATAACATTGTTAAGTTGATTTTCTGCTCCATAGGCAATATTAGATATTGATTTTGCAGTTTCATCATTATATAATTTGTTGCTTTTTGTTTTTAAAAGTGTTTCTTCTCTTAAATCTCCAGAAGCTACTTTTTCAATATAGCTTTCCATGGATATTATAGGTATTGTAATTAATCTTATTATAAATACAGATATAAATATGCCTAAAACTATGGCTAGTATTATTATGACTAAAATAATACTCCTAGCACTTGTTGACGAAACTAAATTCTCCTGATTAGTTTTAGAAGCAGTTTTAACGTTGTATTCAATTAAATCCGAAACATTTTTCTCTATTTTTTGATTTACAGGGTTTAAATTTTTGTTATATTCTGCATAGGCTTCATCGTTTTTATTAGCTTCTGCTAAAGTTATAATATTGCCTTCTACCTTATCTGCAGCAACCATATTATCTTTTAGTAGTTTAAGGCTTATAACCTCAGAAGAGTCAAGTGGTATAGACTCGTACTGAACTATACTTTTTTTAATAGTTAATTTCTTATTTTTAATACTTTGTACTAATTCATTATCACGATTATTATCCTTTGTAACCATTAATTCAAATAAATCCGCGTTTGTTGAATCATATGTAGCTTTTGAACTCCCAAGATATTGAATTGCCAATAGATTACTTTTATACATATCATTGATTTTTGAATTTGAAGTTTGGATATAATAAAAACCTATTGCCCCAATTAAAATTAAAAAAACGATGAATGATGACGACATAAACATTAATTTGTTTCTAACCTTTGCATTGCGTAGAAAATTCATATAATACCTCCTGAATATTATTACGACAAATTAATCTATATTTTGCGTTATATGTTACTATATGAAATTTTCATTAAAATGTTTATTTAATATAATTAAAATTAGTGATATGTACTATGTGTATTTGCTTTTACCTTACACTATATGTGTGTCATATATGTCACACTAGTTCTTTATAATATCTACACATTTTTTATTTATACTAAATCTAATAAGACTATATATTAAAGGAAAGGTGATATAAGTGGTGTTTAAAAAAGAAAAGATTAAAGTTTACGACATGACATGTAGTTCATGTGAAATACGAGTTGAAAGTGCCATAAAAAAATTAAGTGGCGTAAATAACGCTATTGCAAGCTACAGTGAGCAGCAAGTTATTGTGGAATATGACCCGATTATATGTAATAACGAAACAATAAAAGAAGCCATCACTGCAGCTGGTTATAGCACAAAAAATTCTAATAATTTTAACATTGTTAGAATATTAATAATAGCCGCTGCAGTTATTCTTTTGAGTACCTCCAGTTCTAGTTTTGATATGAACTCTAAGCTAAATGGTGCCACTTACTTTATGCTTTTTATTGTTGGAGTTCTAACCTCACTTCATTGCGTAGGAATGTGTGGTGGAATAATGCTGTCTCAAAGTATTGCTAAAGATAGTCCAAATAAATTTGAAGCGATAAAACCTGCTATTTTATATAATACTGGTAGAGTACTGGCCTATACCATTCTTGGTGGAATTGTAGGTGCTATTGGTTCTGTTTTATCTCTTTCAATAGATATTAAAGCTGGTCTTCAAATATTTGCAGGGTTATTTATGATAATAATGGGTTTAAATATGTCTGGTTTCAGTTTATTTAGAAAACTTAATATTAAACTGCCTTGGTCATCATGTTCAATTAAGAAAAAAAACAAATCGCCTTTTTTAGTAGGTATGCTAAACGGCCTTATGCCCTGTGGACCTCTTCAAACAATGCAACTTTATGCTTTAGGAACTGGTAGTTTAACAAAAGGTGCTGTCTCAATGTTTTTATTTGCCCTAGGAACAGTTCCGTTAATGCTTACTTTTGGTACTTTATCAAATATTCTAAGTAAAGGATATACAAAAAAGCTTTTGAAGTTAAGCGGAACTATTGTAGTTATACTAGGATTAATTATGGGTAGCAGAGGATTTTCTTTAGCGGGCATTTCATTACATACATCCCCTTTAAGTAATTCAAGTGCAACCTATTCTACTAATAAAAACACTTCATCAAATACGGTTAAACCAATAATTCAGAATGGTGTTCAAATAATAAAAATGACTGCAAATAGCAATGGATATACCCCCACTGTACTTTATGTACAAAAAAATATGCCAGTTAAATGGATAATAACCGGCAAAGAGTTAACTTCATGTAATTATCAGCTTATAGTTCCATCACTTCAAATACAAAAACAATTAAAGTCAGGTGATAACGTACTAAACTTTACACCAAAAGATGGAGATATTAATTTCACCTGTGGAATGGGTATGCTTAATGGTGTTATAAAAGTTGTTGATAATGTTAAAACAGTGGATACTTCAAAATCTGACCCTTCATTACCTTATTCTAGTAGTAGTCCTAGTTGCTGCACAGGCCCCGCTCCAAAGTAATCCATTTATAAATCTTCACCAAATTTATATCCTAGCTTTGTAACTGTAATAATATATTTTGGTGCTTTAGTATCTTTTTCAATTTTTTTACGAATATTTTTGATATGAACATCTATTGTTCTATCATAACCCTGAAAATCTAAACCAAATACCTTTTCAATAAGTTGTTCTCTTGCTAAAACCTTTCCCTTGTTTTTAGCAAGTACATATAATATATCAAATTCATTAGGGGTTAATATTACATTTTCCCCGTTTAATTTTATGGATCTTGTATCTTTATCAATTTTAAGTTTGCCATTATCAACTATAATTATATTTTTTCTTTCTGCCGCAACTCTTCTGAACAATGCATTCACTCTTGCTACAAGTTCTCTTGGACTGAATGGCTTGGTTAAATATTCATCTGCTCCCATATTTAGTCCCTGGATTTTATCACTTAAAGCTACTTTTGCAGTAAGCATAAAAATGTATACATCAGATATTCTTCTTAGTGCTCCGCAAACATCCTCACCATCAATATCTGGGAGCATTAAATCTAATATTACTAATTTAAAATCCACTTTACTAAATAGTTTTAATGCTTCTAGCCCTTTATCTCTGCAATAAACTTTATATCCTTCTCTTTCAAGATAAGCTTTAAGTATTTCAGCTACATTTTTTTCATCTTCAACTATCAAAATATTACTCATATGCACTCCTTAAAAATGCCACAAAAATCGATTAGGTTTCATCCTTAGTCGACCCTTGTGGTATGATTTTTATTCAAATTTATATAATTTTAAATCAATGGCTTAAAACCCTTTAGCCTAAGTGCATTTGTCAATACTGATACTGAACTAAAACTCATAGCTAGTGCTGCTATCATTGGATTTAATAATGGTCCACCTAGCAGGTATAATACTCCCATAGCTACTGGTATTCCTAATGTATTATATCCAAAAGCCCAAAATAAGTTTTGCTTAATATTTCTTATTGTTTTCTTACTAAGTTCTATTGCAGTAGCTACATCCATTAAATCGCTTCTCATAAGAACTATATCCGCTGATTCAATTGCCACATCTGTACCTGAGCCTATAGCTATACCTATATCTGCCTGTGCTAGAGCTGGCGCATCATTGATTCCATCTCCCACCATGGCAACTTTTTTGCCTTTGTTTTGAAGTTTTTTAACTTCACTTGCCTTATCCTTAGGCATTACTTCAGCCAAAATTATATCAATACCAACTAGTTTTGCTATAGCCTTGGCAGTCCTCTTATTGTCTCCAGTTATCATAGCAACTTCTATACCCATATTATGAAGTTTTTCAATAGCCTTTTTGCTATTTTTCTTAACTGTATCTGCAACAGCTATTATGCCTATTAGTTTTTCCTCCAGTGCTATATACATTGGAGTTTTTCCTTCTTCAGCAAGCTTATTAGAAACTTCCTCACAATCACTTAAAGAAATGTTACTGTTCTCCATAAGTTTTTTATTGCCTAACAATAAATTATTATCATCTATTTTTACCTTAATTCCATAACCAGGTATTGCTTTAAAATCTTCTGTTTTTTTAA
>LIDZ01001144.1_pt11 | contig 35559 bp, 32 predicted proteins | sample 644651 | NCBI WGS metagenome assembly LIDZ01 (sample SAMN03856242, study PRJNA289617) | food metagenome | isolation source: wine grapes on drying loft during traditional withering process | host: Vitis vinifera cv. Corvina | place: Italy: Gargagnago di S. Ambrogio di Valpolicella | collected 2014-01 | reverse complement strand
ATATTTATATTGTTCTGATTTACTTTTTTGTAAGGGAAAAAAGCGAAAAAAGCGAAAAATATCAAGTAAGAGGTGGAAAATTTGGGACTTTCACGTATAAATGGGATTAATTATAGAGAAATTGACAATTTTAATTACTCAGTAATTAAATATAAAAATTTATTGTATGAATGTAATAGACAAAAAGATGCTTTTGCAGTTTGCCTAATAGACATAAGTAATTTCAAAAATTATAATTACATATACGGATATGGATTTGGAAATTCAATACTTAACAAGGTTTATATGAAAATAAATAGTTGTATAGCCCAAAATGGATATGTAGTGCGTTTCGGTGGGGATATATTTATGGTGATTTTAAATAAAATAGATATGAAAGACCATGTTATAAAAATAGTAACAAAAATAGAAAATGTTTTAAAAAACTCGTTATTAATTGGCGAAACACAAATAAAAATATTAGTTAATATAGGTATATCCCTATATCCACAGGACAGTGAAAATGTGGAAGATATACTTAAATGTACAGAAATAGCACTAAACTATTCAAGAAAAAAAGATCTTTACAGCCACTGCTTTTTTAATGAAAAAATGCGCCAATTAGTTCTTAGATCAGCAATAATACGCCAAGACCTTCTGAATTCAGAGTATGAAAATGAGTTTACTGCTTACTATCAGCCAGAATATGATTCAAAAACAATGAAAATAGTTGGAGCAGAAGCATTACTCAGGTGGGAAACAAATAGTAAAGGCATAGTGCAAGGTAAAGATTTTATTAACATAGCCATAGAAAGTGGCATTATAAAGGATATAGGGCGGGTGTTAATAAAGAAGGTGTCTAAGCAACTGAAAGAGATTTATAAAGAGGGACATGGGGATATGACAATCTCAATTAACATGTCTGAAAAGCAACTTACTGAAAAAAACTTTTTTCAGTTTTTTAAAACAATATTCATTGAAAGTGAAGTTCATCATAATAGTATAATCATAGAAATTCCTGAAAAAATGCTAAATAATTTAGATAATAAAATATTAAGTGTGATTACACAACTTAGAAGTAGCGGAATAAAAATATTTTTAGATGATTTTGGGGATCAGTATTCATCCATAAATCACTTAACAAAATTACCAATAGATGGTATAAAAGTAGATGCAAAACTAATTTATGAAGAAGAACAAGAGGAAAAAGGAAAGCTTGTATTCGAAAATATAATGAAGATGGCAAATCAACTTGGAATAGAAGTTTGGGCTAAGGGCATACAAAAAAAGTCGCAATTAAAGTATTTCAGTAGGATGGGATGTAAAAGATTACAAGGCTACATTTTATCAAAACCACTAGATAGAGAAGACTTAATGAAAATATTATAAATACATATAATTGAGGGCAGTATGTGATTGCATGTTCACAGGCTACTCACTTGCTTAAAAAAGACTAAGGTTCCCTTATTATTAAATCCCTAAACCCTTTAAACTCGCTGCGCTCAGGCAATAAAGGGTTCTTAACGGGATTTAATAAACGGGAGCCTAAGTCTTTCTAAAGCGCGCTCGAATAGCCTGTTTCACATGCAATCACATACTACATCTCAAAGATAATTATTATAAATAGTATTATAAATAAGATTAATTGAAAAATACTCAAAAAACACTTATTAGATATGAAGTGTTTTTTGTTTTTAAATCGTTATATTAATAGTTGGGAAAAATAGGTTGATGTTTCAAATTGAAATAGTATATAATTAGATGAAAAAAAGAAAGAAGGAGAGAAAGAGAAAATACAACCCTATATAATGGAAGAAACTTTTTCATAATAAGGGTAAAACTAAATTTTAATGTAAGGGAGACAAATTATGAAGCTAATAAAAGCTAATTACTATAAGATAATCACATCTGTTGGGATAATACTCTCAATACTGTGGATTATTTTTGTTAACTCACAGCCATACTCGGATTTTAGTTATTATAATACAATAGCTAAACAGGTGGCAAATGGTGGACAATGGGGAGATACATATACCTCAGTTGGTTATTCCATAGTTTTAGGGTTTATATATAAGATATTTGGAAGCGGGATTATGATAGCAAAGGCATTTAATGTAGTTTTAACAACTTTAAGTTATATTATCCTTTATAAATTGCTTAAGCACATTTCAATGAGTGAAGTGAGAAGAAAACTTATATATACACTGTTTGTACTGTTTCCATGTAATATATTTTATAACAGTTTACTTGGAACAGAAATATTGTTTACAACTATATTTTTACTTATAACACTGCTATATTTTAGTGATATTAGGTATAAATTTGCTTTAATAGGAATTTTAGCGGGATTAAATATAATGATAAAACCATTATTTGCAGTATTCTTTTTAGCTATATTCATTGTAGAGTTAGTTAGCAAACGAAAACTGGCTAAATCAATTAAAAATGCAGTGATTATTCTAATAGTGAGCATGATAGTGGTAGCGCCATGGTGCTATAGAAATACAAAACTTATAGGTGAGACTACTTTTATTTCAAATAATTCAGGAATAGTATTATATATAAATAATAATTCACAAAATAAACTAGGCAGATGGATGGCAGCTGCAGACGTTGAGAACTCCATAGTAAATAAAAAAGAGTACAAAGAATCAAATGCCACAGAAAAAAGTAAGATGTTAAGCACTGCTGCGAAAAAGTGGATCATAGGTCATCCAGCACAGTTTGCTCAATTAGGATTTAAAAGACTTTTGAATACATATCTAGTACCAGACGACATTAACTTTACTTTTTATCAAGCAGGGTTAAGTAATGGTGTAGAATACATTCTACTGAGCATCTACTCTTTAATAAAGTATATAATATTTATTCCGGCTATATTAATAATACTTATACTTAGTGTAAGGACTATTAAGGATTTGATTAAGAAAAGAAAGATAGAAAGTTTCCAGATTTATGGACTTATATGTTTCTATATGTTTTCTTGTACATACTTTGTTACAGAAGGGCAAGGAAGATATTCATTTCCAGTTATATTTATAATTATATACTTCTTTACTTATGTTTTTGATATAAAGGCTTCACAAGATAAACTAAGTTAAAAGAGAAAAGAGAAGAGAGATGCAAGCAAAGTTAAAAGAGAAAAGAGAAGAGAGAAGAGTTAAAAGAACAAAGAATAAAGAATAAAGAATAAAGAATAAAGAATAAAGAATAAAGAATAAAGAAAGAGCTGCATGAGGGTGAGAAATCATTTTTGTGGGGCTTTTTTTATGTTCATTTTACAATCTATTGAAAAATATACAGTGTTGTAATATAATTGTAATAATATTACAATTATATCCAGGCAGGATAATATGACTGTGAGGATTGTAGCTGAAAATATAACTGCTGCTAAAATCAAAATCAAAGAAACTTATATGGATCATATTGGTAAGATCTACTCAAAATGAAATATTGCATGCAATATTTGAAATACATAAGGGTAGAAGATATTTTCAACGCATATAACAAACTATGAATAAAAAAAATAATGTGTTCGGGGAGGGTGAGTAGAAATTGGAAGCAGAATCAAATGTTGAATTAAGATTAGTAGATTTTTTAAAAGTGGTAAAAAAAAGATTCTATATTATAATTGCAGTCACTGTTATTATAGTTTCATTAACGGCTATCTATGATCATTTCATCGTAAAACCGCTTTATGTTGCAAAGATAAGCTTCGTCATAAAAAACAAAAGTGACGATCCTTTAAAGGGTTTCCAATATAGTGATCTCGTGCAGCTTGCTAAAACTTTTAGCTCATTAGCTAAAACAACTAATGTTGCTGGGAAGGCCATTGATAAATTGGGGATAAAGATGTCACCTGATGATTTATTAAAGAACACAACTGCTACACCAGAGTTAGATACACCAATTATAGATTTAGCTGTAACGGATAGCAGTAAAACACAAGCAAAGAATTTAATTAATGCTCTAAGTTCAAGTTTTATACAAGAGGCTAGTTTAATTTATTCAGAACAAGATGTGAAAGTTATTGACTCGGATAAAGGAGTATTATCATCTATTGAATCAAATAAAAGTACAAATATATTAATTGCTTTTGGTATTAGTATAATGCTCTCAATTTTAATAATAGCATTGATGGAGTATATAGACGACACACTAAAATCAGAAGAGGACGTACAAGCTTATCTTCATTTACCTATAATGGGGATTATACCTTCAGAAAAACACAATTTAGATAAAATATACACAAATATTTCAGAGTATAAATATCAAAAGTTTTTAGAAGCATATAAAATGCTAGGCATGAACACAATATTTATGTGTAAAAATAAAGGAATAAAGACATTAACTGTTACCAGTAGTACGCTTAAAGCAGGTAATACAATTACAGCCTCGATGATGTCGGCTGTAATTGCACAGGCTGGGGAAAAAACATTGCTAGTAGATTGTGATTTAAGAGATTCAAAGGTAAATAAACTTTTTGATCTGAATGAATCAATAGGACTTTCAAATGTAATTTTGGGACAAAATAAATTATCAGAAGTAGTAAAAAAAAGTAAAATCGACCATCTGTATATTCTACCATCTGGATGTAAGTCTTATGATCCATCACAAATGTTATCATCTTCTATTATGTTAGAAATACTAGACAAGCTAAAAGAGGAATACGATTATATTGTAATTGATACACCACCAGTTGGAGTATTTAGTGATGCTCAAATTATTGCTCAAATCACAGATGCTTGTGTATTTGTTATTTCTTCTGGAAAAACAGGACGAAAAGTAGCCATAAGAGCTATGAAATTATTGGAATATTCAAATGCAAAAATGATAGGAATTTGTTTAAATGGACTAAAAGATATAAATACAAAATATTCCAAGCACAATGCTAAGAAAAATAAATCAAAAAATTCAAATAAAACATCACTGGTAGTAGATCAAAATATTATGTAATGCTATTAATTATAAAATAAGGTGATTAATTTGAGGAAAATAAAAGTCCTGCATATAGCACAGTCTAATGGTGGCGTAGCTGAATATCTAAAGATGCTATTTAAGTATATTGATAAAAATTTTTATGAGTTTGATTTATTATGTTCAAAACAATATGAGGCAGATGAAAGGAACTTTAAGAATTTAGGATATAAAATTTCTATGATTGAGATGGGAAGAAAAATTTCTCTTAGGAAAGACTTTAAGTCAGTATTAAAAATAATAAGGTATATAAAAAATATCAATCCTGACATAATACATTTGCATAGCAGTAAAGCTGGCGCATTAGGAAGAATAGCATTAAATTTAGGAATAATCACATTTCAGTTTAAAAAAATTCCTGTTTTATATAATCCACATGGTTGGGCTTTTGATATGGACACAAGTAAGCTTAAAAAAAATTTTTATATCTTACTGGAAAAAATAGGCGCTCTGGTTACTGATAAAGTAATTGTAATATCTAACTATGAAAAAAAAGCAGCTCTGAAAAACAAAATATGTAGAGATGAAAAATTAAAAGTTATTTTAAATGGGATAGATTTTGAAAGATATTCAATAAAATATGATCGGAACGTACAACTAGATAAACTAAATATTAAAAATGATTCATTTATCATTGGGATGGTAGGTAGATTAACAGAACAAAAGTCTCCACAAACATTTATTAAAATAGCAAAAGAGATTAAAAAGAAGAATGTAAATGCATATTTTATACTTGTAGGGGATGGTGAATTAAAAGCTGATTTAGTGCAGCAAATAAAGGAATATAATCTACAAGACTGCACTTTAATAACAGGATGGACAGATGAAGTACCTAGATTTATTTCTTCATTTGATATCGCTATTTTAACTTCAAAATGGGAAGGCTTTGGACTAGTGATTGCAGAGTATATGGCAATGAGCAAACCTATTGTAGCATCAGGTGTTGGTGGAATTTTAGACATTATAACAGATAATTATAATGGATTATTGGCGTCAACTGGATCAGTAGAAGAGTTCGTAGAAAATATAACTAAATTAATAGAGAATCCAGAAATAGGCATTAGATTATCAAATGATGGTTATAAATTTGCTAAGGAAAAACTAGATGTTATTAGAGTCGTAAATGAGCATGAACAAATTTACAATAGTTATGCAACTAACATAGAAGTAGCAATTAATTTGGGGGTGATTAATAAAAGGTGAGAATATTAGTTATTACGGACAAACTATATCCAGATGAAATAGGAGGGTCGTGTACTTATTGTTACCATACATCCATTGGTTTATCAAAGTTAGGTCATAAAGTTGACATTTTTACAGGCTATCCTGACAAAAAAAATAATAACAACTATTTTGGAAAAATAAATTTATATCGTTATTTAGATAAAAAAAGAATATTTAATTCATCAAAAAAGTTATCAGAAATAATTAATGAAAATAACTATGACAGTTTAATTTTTCACTCCATTATTGGTTGGCTAATCTATTCACTCATAAGAAAAAAGTTATCAAAGAGACATAAAGAAATGGCAATTTTTCATGGACCATGGAGTAAAGAGGCTAAATTAAAATTTATTTCTAAGCGTGATTACTTGAAATTACTTATTGTTCCAATAATGAGATTAATAGAATATAGGTATGCAAGGCAGTTAAATAATTATATTGTACTAAGTAATTATATGAAAGAAGAACTTAAACAAATGAATAAAAGCACTAGAAATAAAAAATATAAAATAATACCAGGGGGGGTGAATTTAGATGAGTATACAAGGTTATACACAAAACAAGAGGCTAGAGCCAAGTTAAATATAGATAATGACGAAATTGTTTTGTTCTCATTAAGAAGATTAGATATTAGAATGGGTTTGCAAAATGCTATAAATGCTCTGGATAAAATAAATATTCATAGTAAAAAAGTAACTTTTTTTATTGGTGGAAAAGGACCCTATGAAAGTGAGCTTAAGAAAAAGGCAGAAAAGCTTAAGAAGTCAAGGTGTATTTTTACAGGTTTTATACCGGAGCAGGAACTAAATCAATATTTTTGTGCAGCTGATTTGTTTCTAATCCCTTCACTGGATTTGGAAGGTTTTGGTTTAGTTATATTAGAGAGTTTAGCAATGGGCCTTCCTGTTTTAGTAACACCACAAGGCGGTATGAAAGAGATGGAAGGCAAACTTGAAAATTACTATATTACAAATGGTTTCAATCCTAATGATATAAGTAGAAAAATAGAAGAAATATATGCTAATAACAAATTTAAAGTGACTTATGATTATAAATTGCTAAAATACGACTGGCTAGAGATAACCAAACAAATAGAAGCTTTTATTTATGGTGGGGGTTTGGAGGTAACAGATGGAGAGCCAATTAGTTTATATAGTAATGTTAAATTATAATGGTTCAAAACTTACAATTGAAAGTGTAAAAAGTTTTAACAAGATTAAATACTCAAATTACAGGATATTAATTGTAGATAACAATTCTACTGATGATTCATTTAATGTGTTGAATGAAAAATTAAAACAATATAAAAAATGTACTTTAATAAAACTTCATGAAAATTTAGGCTATTCAGGGGGAAATAATGTTGGTATAAAAAAGGCATTAGAAAATAATGCTGATTATATTTTAATAGCGAATAATGACATTATTGTTGAAGAAAACTTTTTAGGATATCTAGTTAACTCTCTTAATATAGATAAAAAAATAGCTGTAGTAACACCTAAAATATATTATTTTGGATCTAATATAATAAACTCTTTTGGAGCGTATAAATCATTACTGGGAAAGATAAAAAATATTGGAATCCATAAAAAAGACAATGAAAAATATGAAAAAGATATTTATGTTAAATATGTTATGGGTTGTTGCGTAATGTTTAGAGCAAGTATATTTCATGAAGTAGGAACGTTTGATGAAAGATTTTTCATGTATTTGGAGGAAAGTGATCTATTTGAAAGGATAAACAAAAAATATAAATTGCAAGTTGTAGCTGGTTCAAAAATATGGCACAAAGAGTTTAGTAGCAGTAATAAAAATAATACTAGTGGTAAAGTGAATTATTTCTGCACCTATTATATTAGAAGAAATTCTCTTTTATATGCAGATAAAAATTATGGATATAAGGGATTGGTGGCAAAGTTATATTATATGGCAGTCGATCTGTGCAAAATATTTTTGCATTTTAAAGATAAACAACTGAGGAAGGTAATAAAACTTGCTTGGAGTGATTACTTTAAATCAAATTATTTTAGAAGTAATGTAATTCAAAAACTTATTGAATAATCAACAAGTTTTATCTACACGCTACCACCAAAATATTGGAGGAACTTAAAATGAAGAATATTTTATTTATATCTCCTTTTGCGCCATATGATAAAGTTCCACACGCTGGAGGTAAAATTCATAATTATTATATAAAAAAATTCAGCAAAGAGTCAGAGCTAAACGTAAAATTAGTCACATTTGCTTCTTCAGATGAGAAAAAAAACATTGATTTGGATAAATACAAAATAGATAACACTATTATATATTATTCTGATGGAAGTGTTAGAAAGGATATTCAAAGAATAATACTTAATTTTAATTCAAAACTAAATCCATTTCATAAAAACGGTGGAGTTTGCTCAGGCTTCATTAAATTTAATGTAATAAAAAAACTAAAGAACTTGAAAAAAGAAGGTTATAAACCAGATGTCATTGTTCTTGAATGGACACAAATAGCTTTGCTAGTAGAAGAAGTTAAAAATTTATTTAAAGAGGCTAAAATAATAAGTTTAGAACATGATGTATCCTACTTAAAATATTTGAGAATATTTCAATCAGAAAAGAGTATTACAAAAAGATGGTTTTATAATAATAGGTATAAAAAACTGTATAGTTCAGAATTAAAAGCTTTGTCACAGGCAGACTTAGTGTATACATTAAACTACAAAGACAAAAATCTCATATTGAATTCAAATTGTAAAGTAAAAAAATTGGACTTTATATGTCCGTATTATTATAAATTTCATAGTTCTAAACTTGAATTCAAAAATAAGACTATAGTATTTTTTGGAGCAATGGATAGAAGAGAAAATTATGAAAGTTGTATATGGTTTATAAAAAATGTATTTTTAAAACTGGTTAAATTAGATAAGGATTATATGTTTTATATAGTTGGAAGTAAACCACATAATTCACTTAAACGATATAAAAGCAATAATATAATTATCACTGGATTTGTAAATGATATAAAACCATATTTCATAAACTCACTTTGCATTGTGGCACCACTGGTTAGTGGTGCTGGAATTAAAATTAAGATTCTAGAAGCAATGAGTGCTGGTTGTATTGTGCTAACAAATGAAATAGGTATAGAAGGTATAGATGCTAAAGATAAAAAACACTATATTCATTGTGAAGAGCCACAGGAATACTATAGAGCAATATTGGATGTGTCAGCAAGAAAATATAATTTAGATAAAATATCACAGCAGTGTAGAGAGCTAATGGAAACAAATTTTAATTATGCAACTAGTTATGAGAAGTATAAAAATGAATTGCTAAATTAAGTAGTAAATAAAAACAGACAAATTAATAATTATTTTAATATTTTAATAAGGAGAGAATCTTCATGGATGTTTCAGTTATAATCGTGAATTATAATACAAAAGAACTATTAAAAAATTGTATTCAGTCAATTATTAATATAACCAGGGATTTGGAATATGAAATTGTTGTAGTTGACAATAATTCAAGTGATAACAGTGTAGAGATGATAAAAGATTTTTTCCCAAAAGTAAAAGTAATTGTTAGCAAGGAAAATGAAGGGTTTGGTAGGGCAAATAATAAAGGCGCTGAGAAGTGTAGTGGTAAATATATATTAATGCTGAATTCTGATACTATTTTGTTAAACAATGCTATAAAAGAATTTCATGCTTTTTTTAAAAACAATAAGGATGTTTATAATATAGGAGCGCTTGGAGCCGTAATGCAAGATGGATTTGGAGCAGTAATTCATTCCTATGAAAATTTTCCTACAATGAAATATTTTCTAAAGCAAAATATAAAAAATGCTGTAGATTATGATAAGATTTTGAGCAAATTAAAACAAAATAATGTGATAAAAATGGACGACAGCATAAAGAAAACAAATTTAAAGAAAGTAGATTATATAACAGGTGCAGACCTGTTTATGGAGAAAAGATTGTTTAAAGAACTAAATGGTTTCGACGAAGATTTTTTTATGTATTTTGAAGAAAGTCATATGCAATATAGAATGAGTAAGCTAAATAAACAACGATATGTGATTACTTCTCCTAAAATAATTCACTTAGAGGGAAAGAGCAGTATAAGTAATAAACGAAGAGTTATGTTCGACAAAAGTATGATGATGTATTTTAGAAAAACCAATAGTAGATTAAAATTTAATATATTCAAATCAGCTTATCTTCTAGTTACTTTAGTTTCTTTTTTTACTGTAAGAGATTATACATTTAAGGATAATTTAAATTATTTAAAAGAGTATAACTATTTTTGAATAGTAGGTGAGACGAAATTTTGTAAAATAAAAAGGAGATCTGGAAAATGGAGAAAATATCTAACAAGGTATTTTATATGTTTATTTTATTGCTACCTATATGTTCATTAGGTTATAACACTAATATTTTTAGAGGATATTCTCTCAATGCATCCATATATCCCTTTGTAATAGGAATATTTTTGACTATAATCGAAATTTTGATTTCAAAAAAAACGATTATATTATCAAGACCAGCAGCTGAAGCTACAAGACAATTAATTTACTACTATTTTTTTGCGGTTATTAACACCCTTTTAATGGGGGTTATATTATCTTTTTATGTAAAACAATATAAAGGTCAATTTCCACTTTATAAGATGATAGGAAGGCTATTTCCAGTTTTGGTATTATTAATTATTTTTTATGTAATATACTCCATAAGAGATAAAAATATTCTTACTAAAACAATAAAAATAATATATATATCCTTTTTCATAGTTGTTTTGTATGGATATGTACAGATTTTATCATATTATACACAGATAAGCATTTTTAAAATAGTTTATATAAAAATATCAAACTTAATAGATTTTGGCTGGATGTTTGATAAACCATGGAATTATGTTTTGCTAACAGGCAGAATAAATTTAACAACTCCAGAACCCTCAGAAGCAAGTCATATTTTAAATGTATTATATTATCCCTTTTTATTGTCAGCATTAGCAAATAAGATGTCTATGTTTAATAAAAAAATAATTGGATTATCTGTAGAACTTATTTTGTTTGCTTTAAGCCTACCTATTATAATATTCACATACTCCAGTTCAAGTTATTTTTTCTGCACAATTCAAATTGTTGTAGCTCTTATAGTTTATTTAGCAAATGAAAAAAATATTTTAAGAGTAATATTAAAAGCTGTTATTGCAATAAGTAGCATTGGTTTAATTATGTTTACATTTATAAAAGTCATAGATAATAGGGTATTAAATAATTTAACATTTTATTTGAAAAAAGTTACGGAAGTATCCAATGGTTCATCAAATACTAGATATGCACTAATGTCATCGGCATTTAAAGTATTTTTAAAGTATCCCATTAATGGAGTTGGCTGGAATAACACTGGTTTTTTTATGAGGGATAACCTTCCAACTTGGTCATTATTTAATAAGGATATAATAAATGAATTTGATCCAGCAAACTTAGCATCTTTTCCTATAGGTCCTGGAAACATAGATTTATTATCAACAACAGGAATAATAGGGTTTGCCCTCTTCACTTCAGTATTTTATTTTATATATAAATATTTAAAGCTTTTGAGCAAAAAAAACATCCTATTCAAATATTATTTTACTGCTTTTATTTTATATTGTTTTGGTTATATATTAAATGGATTTAATAATGGAATATTTGGATTTATGTTTCAATGGGTTGTTCTTGCATTGTTCATAGCAGTAATTAATGTATTTTACAGAAAAAATTCAGAATAAGCTAATTCATATTGCTAATTTACATATATTACAATATAATGGAATTATTATACAAATGGAGGAGAGAATATGGATGATATATTGGTTAGTATAGGATGTATAACTTATAATCATGAAAAATATATTGCAGATGCCATAGAAGGATTTCTAATGCAAAAAACTAATTTTAAATTGGAAATAATTATAAATGATGATGCTTCTACTGACAAAACAGCAGATATAATTAGAACATATGAAGAGAAATACCCTAATATAATTAAGGCAATTTATCAAGTAGAAAATCAATTTTCAAAGGGAATAGACATTGATAATGAATTTATTCAAAAAAATGCAAAAGGAAAATATATAGCAGTGTGTGAAGGTGATGATTATTGGACTGATCCGTATAAGTTGCAAAAACAAGTAGATTATATGGAAGGTCATCCTCAGTGTAGTATGTGCTTTCACGCTGCAAAAAGAGTAACACCGGATAAAAAGCCACTTGGGGATTTTCTAGGTGATTATGGTAGTGGAAACAATTCATATGAATTAAAAGATATAGGAGGTGAATTTTTAGCTACAGCTTCTAAAATGTACGTAAAAACTATAATGGATAATCCACCTGGATGGTATTTTATAGGAGAAGCTAGCGATTTTACATCTCAATTAATTATTATGGAAAAGGGCTACGCTTATTATATTGATGAAGTTATGTCAGCATATAGGGTTAATGTGCCAGGGTCAAGTAATGAGAGGTATAACAAAAGATCCAAAGAAGAGCTAGTAAATTATAATAAAGAACGTATCAAAATATTAAATGAATTTAATAAATACTCAAACTACAGACATCTAGATTTTATAAAAAAAACTGCACTAACATATGAATTAAATATTTTGTTGCTTGAGGAAAAAATCAAAAGTAGAGTAAACAAATTAAATATAATAAAATCTAAAGGATATTTTGAATCAATGAAATCCAGAGAAAAAACAAAGTTATATACCAAATGCTATTTCCCAAAAAGTTACGAAAAGTTAGCACATGTTAAAGCAAAAATATATGCAAAGCAATATGACGGAAAAATGGATTGGGAGTAGAAAAATGCAAAAGCAAAGTTCTTTAAAGAAAAAAACAATACATGGACTGTTTTGGAGCTTTTCAGATTTAATTGTAAGTCAGGGAATACAATTTATAATGCAAGTTATACTAGCAAGACTGTTAGTACCTAAAGATTTTGGAATGATAGGTATGATAACAATATTTATAACAATATCTCAAACATTTATAGATAGTGGGTTTACTAATGCATTGATTAGGGAAAAAGCACCAAGCCATGACGATTATTCTACTATATTTTATTTTAATTTAGTTATGGCTACTTTAATATATGTAATATTGTTTTTCTTCTCAGGTGCTATTGGTAGTTTTTTTAAAGAACCTGAACTTAAATATATATTAAGGGTGCTTGCAATAATTCTCATTATTAATTCTTTTGGATTAATACAAAGAACTATGTTAACAAAAAACATGAATTTTAAAATACAAACTAAAATAAATATTATTTCATCAATTGTAGCAGGGGTTATAGCAGTTACCTTTGCTTATATAGGTTTTGGGGTATGGAGTCTGGTGATTAATAACTTATTTAACCAACTTACTCAATGTTTATTATTGTGTCTTTATAATAAATGGATACCAGAATTAGTTTTTAATATAGATTCTTTTAAAAGGTTATTTGGTTTCGGATGGAAATTATTAGTATGTGAGTTAATTGATAAAACATATAACAATTTATATTTTGTAATAATAGGCAGAGCTTTTTCAACCGTAGACCTGGGTTATTATACAAATGCTCAAAAATTAAGAGATGCTGCATCTCAGCCTATTACAACAGTGCTGCAAAAGGTGAGTTATCCAGTACTTAGTATTATAAAAGAAGATGAGAAAAAACTAAGAAATGCTTACATGAAAATTATAAGGACATCAGTTTTTATAACTTTTCCTTTATTAATAGGTCTTGCAGCAGTTGCAGATCCTCTTATAAGGTTAATATTTGGACAAAGGTGGATACAATCAATTAATTATTTTCAAATACTATGTTTTGCAGGAATGATTTTCCCTCTTCATGCGATTAACTTAGACATTTTACAAGTTAAAGGAAGGTCGGACTTGTTTTTAAGATTAGAAATTATTAAGAAAGTAGTAGGCTTATCATTAATTGCTATAGTCTTATTACTAAAACATGAAATTATTTATCTACTTTGGGTAGCAGTTCTTGACTCATATATTTCTTATTTTATCAATTCATATTATTCTGCTGAATTATTATCTTATTCAACTATAGAGCAAATTAAGGATATAACTCCTACGTTTATAATATCAATGACAATGGGAATAACCGTATATTTAAGCAAAGCTTTATTGCCTAATAACAATTTAATTAAACTTATCATTCAAATTATCATAGGGGTAGTAGTATATGTAGTCCTATGTAAAATTGGGAAAATAGGAGAGTTAAATACTATGAATGAATTGTTAAGATCTATTCTAAAAAACAAGAAAGGGGTAGCTAAATGAAATTAGGAATAATGCAACCATATTTTTTCCCATACATAGGGTATTGGCAGCTAATCAATGCAGTGGATAAATATGTTATATACGATGATGTGAATTATATCAAAGGTGGATGGATAAATAGAAACAGAATTTTGACCAGAGGTGAAGCTAAAATGATAACTCTTCATATAAAGGGAGCAAGTCAAAACAAGCATATCAATAAAATTGAAACATTTACAGAGGCAATTCATAATAAAAACCTGCCAGCGACAATAAGAAGTTGTTATGGAAAAGCACCATTTTATTCAAGGGTTTCTTCGGTTATAGGAAATATTATTAGCCAGGATGAAAAAAATTTAGCAAAGTATTTGGAATTTTCTATAAGACAAATTTGTGACTATTTATCCATAGATACTGAGATTATTGTTTCATCAACCATAAATAAAAATAATGATTTGAAAGGTAAAGAAGAGGTTATAGAAATATGCAAGGTACTTGGTCAAGATGAGTATATTAACGCAATTGGTGGACAAGAATTATACTCTTACGATTATTTTGATGCAAGCCACATAAAACTAAGTTTCTTGAAGGACAAATCTTGTAAATATAAGCAGTTTAATAATGAATTTGTGCCCAGCTTGTCAATAATAGATGTTATGATGTTTAATTCAAAATACAAAATCAAAGATATGTTAGAGGAATATGAGTTACTTGGGAGGTAGCATTAATGAAAGAAATAGGCGGCTGCGTGAATGTTTTAATATTTCCAGCAGGTTCAGAGAATGCAATAGATATATATGATTCATTAAAATATAATTTGCATTTTAATGTTTTTGGGGCTTCTGGAAAAGCTGATCATGCTGAATTTAAGTATCCTAGAGAAAAACTTTTTTTAGGTAATTTATATATTACAGAAAAAAATTTCATTTATGAATTTAACAAAATAATAGAAAAATTTAAAATTGACTATATTATACCAACTCATGATACAATCGCCTTGTTTTTAGCTGAGAACTGTAATAATATTAATGCTAAATTAATTTGCTCACCATATGAAACTGCAAGAATAGCAGAGAATAAAGAACTCACATATGAAGTTCTAAAAGATTATTATTTCTATCCAAAGGTATATTTAAACAGTAATGAAGTAATTAAATACCCTGTTTTTCTAAAGCCATACGTAGGTTCTGGGGGAAATGGAACCTATATTGCTAGTAATAAAAAAAAATTAGAACATATATTAGAAAACAACTTCAATCTACTTATAACTGAATATTTGCCAGGCAGGGAATACTCTGTTGACTGTTTTACTAATAAAGACGGTGAATTACTATTTTCTGCACCACGTACAAGAGAACGTATAACTATAGGTATCACATTTCATTCGGTGAGACCAGAGTACAACATTGAGTTTGAAAATATCGCTAAAGAGTTAAATAATAAATTTAAATTTCGTGGAGCTTGGTTTTTTCAAGTTAAGGAAGATGAATTTGGAAACCTAAAACTTATGGAATTTTCAGTTAGACAAGCTGGAACTATGGCTTTTTACAGACAACTGGGAGTAAATTTTGCAGCTTTATCCCTGTTTGATGCTATGGGTTATGATATAAAAATTGTTTTTAACGATTACAGTTTAATACTTGATAGATGCTTAAAGAATAGCTATAGATTTGATTATGAATATGACAAACTATATATTGATTTTGATGATACACTGGTTATAAATGGTAATGTAAACACAACACTAATGAAATTAATATATCAAAGTGTTAGTGCGAACAAAAAAATTATTTTATTAACAAAACATGCTTATGTTTTAGATGAATCACTAAAGAAGTATCGTATAAGCAAAGAATTATTTGATGAAATTATATTGATTGAATCTGACAAGAAAAAGGCTGATTATATAGATAATTCAAAGGCAGTTTTTATTGATAATTACTTTCCAGAAAGAATGTGGGTAAAAGAATTATGTAATATCCCAGTATTTGATGTTGACGCAGTGGAGTGTTTGATTGACTCAAGTGGATTTTAAGGAGGGGAATAGAAAATGAATAAAAATATAACAATACAACCCATTCAGGTAACTCGTTCTTCAATGCCAGATTTTGAGGAGTATGAAGAAGAAATCAAAGAACTATGGCAAACTCACTGGCTTACAAACATGGGAGTAAAACATAAAAAATTTGAGGAACAATTATTAAAATATTTAAACATTCAAAATATTACGCTTTTTACTAACGGACATCTGGCACTTGAGTGCGCCATAGCAGCACTTAATCTTACTGGAGAAGTCATTACAACACCATTTACTTTTGCATCCACAACCCATGCAATAGTAAGGAATGGGTTAGAACCTGTATTTTGTGATATTAACCCTCGTGACTATACCATTGATGTAGAAAAGATGGAAAGTTTGATAACAAAAAAAACATCAGCTATTATCCCTGTTCATGTTTACGGTAACATATGTAATTTAGATGGTATTGAAAAAATAGCAAAAGAGTATAACTTAAAGGTTATTTACGATGCTGCCCATGCCTTTGGTGTAAAAGTTAATGGTGTAAGTGTTGCAAGCTTTGGCGATGCTTCTATGTTTAGCTTCCATGCTACAAAGGTATTTAATACTATTGAAGGCGGTGCAGTAGCTTACACGGATAAAAACTTATCTAAAATATTATATAATATAAAAAACTTCGGAATTACAGGACAAGAATCTGTTCAATATGTTGGGGGAAACGCCAAAATGAATGAATTTCAAGCTGCCATGGGTATTTGCAACCTGCGCCATATACAGGTAGAGATAGAAAAAAGAAAAGCTGTAGTGGCCAGATATGTTGAAAGATTAGGAAATATTAATGGGATTAAGTTAGCTGTAAATCAGCCAGGAGTCACTAGCAACTATGCATACCTTCCTGTAGTATTTGATGGATATAAGCTAAATCGTGATGAGGTATCAGAGCAACTGAAAAGTGAGAATATATTTGCTCGTAAATACTTTTATCCCCTAACTAATAGTTTTGAGTGCTATGAAGGTAGATTTAATGTGGAAAAAACACCTGTTGCCAAATATATAGCGGACAGGGTTCTTACATTGCCACTTTATGCTGATTTAGCTTTTGAAGATGTTGATAGGATTTGCGACATTATTTTGAATTACAATAGGGCTAGATATCACATTAATTTGGATGTAACGGCTTCAGTAGGGTAGTTAAAATTAACAGAAGAATATAGGAATTACATGAAAGTGATCAAACATTTGGAAAAATAACATTTTATGTTTCAAATTAAACTGTATAAAATTAGATTAAAAACATAAATAAGGAGATAGGTGAAATATAATCCTATATAATGGAAGGAACTTTTTCATAGTAAGGATAAAACTAAATTTTAATAACATTAAGTATAAATTCGTTTTAATAGGAATTTTAACGGGACTAAATATAATTGTAATACAATTCTTTGCAGTATTGTTTTTTGCTATATTTTTTATATAAAAAATTTGGAGTGACAAGGGGCAAGTGATAAGTTACAAGAATGCTAGGGCTATGGGAAGGTGATTAAAATCATTTTCAAATAGTCCTTATTTGACTAGTGAAATTTGTTAACCAAATATTGAAAATATACCCAATGTGGAATATAATGGTAATAAATCATACCGTACTTATAAAGGTTCATTAAATGTTAAATATAGGAGGAGTTTTATTGCAAACTGAAAGTGTTAAACAAGAAATGAAGGAAGTACAAAGTGTTAATAAATACACAAAAAGTTTTGCTTATCATTTTGTAAAAAGACTTATTGATATAATTTTTTCACTGATTGGAATAATCATATTAACCCCTATTTTTATAATTGTATCTATTTTAATAAAAAAAGATTCTAATGGTTCTATAATATTTTCACAAGAACGTGTAGGCAAAGACGAAAAAATCTTCCGAATGTACAAATTTAGATCTATGATTGTGAATGCAGAAGATTTACTTGCTGAATTAAAGGAGAGTAATGAAATGACAGGTCCAATGTTTAAAATTAAAGCAGATCCTAGGATAACTAAAATAGGTAGATTCATTAGAAGAACAAGCATTGATGAGTTACCACAATTATTTAATGTTCTAAAGGGGGAAATGTCATTAGTTGGACCACGACCAAATTTAATTATAGAAGTACTTGAATTTGATGAAAATCAAAGATTAAAGCTATTAGTAAAACCCGGGCTTACATGTTATTGGCAGGTTATGGGGAGAAATAAAATTGGGTTCGAAGAATGGATGAAACTAGATCTAAAATATGTAGAAGAAAGAAATATTTTTATCGATTTAAAGTTGATATGGAAAACCTTCTTCGTTCTATTTGGAGATAAAAATGCTAGTTAGTAGTTAAATAAAGATGCTATAGTTACTATATTCTTGAACTAGCAAAAATATATAAAACTATATTTATTTTTGCAATATATATAGTAGAGATAATAACGCTTATATTTACCGTAAAAGTTATTTGAAATTTGTGTAAGAAAAAAAGTGTTAAAAGTTAAAAGATTCAAGATTCAGGAAAAGAGTTATATGGAGGTGAGTTAAATCATTTTTGTAGGACTTTTTTTATTGCAAAAATCAAGACAATATATTGAAAATTTGCTTTTATAAAATATGATGTAATCAAAATTTAATGCATTTTTTATCGGTTCTTGTTCTAGATATTCGTTGTGACAAGCTATTATATTAATAAAATTAGTTAAGTATAAAAAGTTGAGAATATATATAGGAGTATTGTATCCAAATAACGATATGTTTGATAGAATTGAAACAGTAGAAAATACTGATTTTAAGTAGAGAAAATCTTTGACAGCTATGTTAAACTTATATGAGAGGTTGGCTATAAATATTTATAATTGTGGTGATTTTTATAAATTATAAAGCTGAGTTTAAAAAGAGTAATGACGAATTATTTATTGGTTGCAAAGTGTAATGGAAAAAATACATATAAATAGATAATATTAACATGAAAATTGTAGAAAAAAATACAACTATTAATTGAAGCTATATTTGCATTATAGTATAATCAAAGGTAAATAAATGAGAAATTAATTGACTAGTAAGTACAAAAAATATATTTTAAATATATTTTAAATATATTTAAGGGGAATTTTGTTTAGGGGGGGTACAATGCAAGAGACTAATAGTCAAGCGAATGAAGCGGCTGAAATTTGTGAGTCAAAGTCTAATATAGTATATTTATTTACAAAAAGAACATTCGATATAATTAGTTCGTTATGTGCAATAGTTATATTTTCGCCATTATTATTAGTAATAGTAGTATCAGTAAAATTAGATTCAAAAGGACTAGCTATATTTAAGCATAAAAGAATTGGTATGTATGGAGAAGACCTTGGAATATATAAATTCAGAACCATGGTAACTAATGCAGAGGAATTATTAAAAAAACTAACACCTGAACAAAAAAAAGAATATCTATTAAATTTTAAACTTGAAAATGACCCCAGAATTACGAAACTTGGAAATTTTTTAAGAAAGACAAGCTTAGACGAATTGCCTCAGCTTTTCAATATTTTTATAGGTAATATGAGCGTTGTTGGACCAAGACCGGTAGTAAAAAAAGAAATAGAAAAATATGGGATATATGCAAAAAAGTTTTTAAGTGTAAAACCTGGTCTTACAGGAAATTGGCAGGCAAACGGAAGAAGTGATACAACATATGATGAAAGAGTACAGTTAGATATGGAATATGTAGATAATCTAAGCTTTAAAAATGACATAAAAATTATACTTAAAACAGTTATTTCTGTATTTAAGGGTAAAGGTGCGAGATAGGAGGAAAAGTAATGTTATGTGCATTAATAATGGCTGGTGGGAAAGGTGAAAGATTTTGGCCTCTTTCTACAGATGAAAAACCTAAACAGTTTTTAAAACTTTTAGGTGAAGATACAATGATACAAATGACAGTGAATAGGCTAATAAAATTGATACCAATAGAGAGGATATTTGTTGTTACAGGTGATAGATACATAGAGTTAGTAAAGGAACAACTACCACAATTACCTTTAAGAAATATAATAGCAGAACCTATTGGTAAAAATACTGCTCCTTGCATTGCACTATCAGCATTTATTATCAAAAAATATTATTCTGGTGCTACTATAGCAGTATTACCATCAGATCATCTTATAAAAAATCAAGAAGAATTTAGAAAAGTAATTGCAGCGGCAGAACGTTTTATCGATGACAATAAAGATGCTATTGTAACTTTAGGAATGAAACCTAATAGAGCTGAAACAGGTTACGGGTATATAAAAGCGCATAAAACATCTAGTATTGTAAATGGTTTAAAAATTAAAAATGTGGATATGTTCGTGGAAAAACCAGATAAAGCTACTGCAGAGAAATACTTAAAAGACAGTGATTTCTTTTGGAATGGCGGAATGTTTGTTTGGAAAGCAGAAAACATTTTAAGGCTTACAGAAAAGTATCTAAAAAATACATACCAAATACTAAAAGAGATAAGTTGCGCCAAAGATGATGATTATGATGAAAAATTAAAAAAAGATTATAATATGGTTGAAAGTGTTTCAATTGACTATGCTATAATGGAAAAAGCTGAAAAAATATATGTTATTCCAAGTGAATTTGGATGGGATGATCTCGGAACATGGTATTCTGTTGAAAGATATAGAGATAAAGATGAGAATAATAATGTTTGTGTCGGTAATATTCTTAATATAAACAGTAAAAATAACATCATTGTGGGTAGAGATAAACCGGTTATAATATCAGGACTTGATGATATATTCGTAGTAGAAAGTGACGATGTAATATTGATTGGTAAAAAAGATGACATAAAGTACATTAAAGATATCAAAAATAATTTCATATAATTGAAGGGTGGATATAATTTTGAAAAAAGCATTGATAACTGGAATAACGGGACAAGATGGATCATATTTAGCAGAATTACTTTTAGAAAAGGGGTATGAGGTATATGGTTTAATAAGAAGAAAAAGTAATTTAGATTATGGGAATACTGAACATATAAAAAGTAAAATAAAATTTATTTATGCGGATATGACTGATATTGTATCTCTAATAAACGCTATAAAAGTTTCAAATCCAGATGAAGTGTATAACTTAGCTGCTCAATCATTTGTTGGTACATCATGGGAACAACCAGTTGTAACTGCAGAAATAGATGGAATAGGTGTATTAAACATATTAGAAGCTATTAAAACTGTAAAGCCAGATACAAGATTCTATCAGGCATCCACTTCTGAAATGTTCGGTAAAGTGGTAGAAATACCCCAATCCGAGACAACCCCATTTTATCCTAGAAGCCCTTATGGAATAGCAAAATTATATGGTCATTGGATAACTAAAAATTACAGAGAGAGTTACAATATGTTTACATGTTCTGGAATTCTTTTTAATCATGAATCTGAAAGAAGAGGAAAAGAATTTGTTACAAGAAAGATAACAGATGCCGTATCAAGAATTAAGCTTGGCATTCAAGATTATTTAGAACTTGGTAATATAGATTCTAAAAGAGATTGGGGTCATTCAAAGGACTACGTAAGAGCTATGTGGCTAATGCTACAACAAGACAAGCCTGAAGATTATGTTATAGCAACAGGTGAAACGCATAAAGTAAGAGAGTTTGTTGAATTAGCATTTAAATATGCTGGAATTAAACTGGAATGGAAAGGCAATGGTGTTAATGAGATTGCCATAAATAAAGCATCAGGTAAAATTGTATTGAAGATTAATCCAAAGTTTTACAGACCATCAGAAGTAGAATTGTTAATTGGTGATCCTACCAATGCAAAAGAAAGGCTTAATTGGAAATTGGAAATTAGTTATGAAGAATTAATAAAAAGAATGATGGATGCAGATCTAATTAAAGTCCAAGAAGAAATTAAAATTGCAAATGTGATTTCAGAAGCAGCGGCAACAGAATAGGAGTGATTTATTTGAAAAGGGCTTTAATAATAGGAATATGTGGATTTGTAGGAGAATATCTTGCAGATGAATTATTTAATAACGGTATAGAAGTATATGGAGCGGATATTAAAGAAGGATTAACAAAAGACTATGTGAATTTTGTGAAATTAGATTTACTTAGCAAGGCAGATATAAATCGGGTTTTAACCGAAGTAAACCCCGATTATATTATTAATCTGGCCGCTATAAGTTCTGTGAAATTTTCATGGTCTGAGCCAGCATTGACATTTGATGTTAACGTAAAGGGAGTAATAAACATTTTTGAAACAATTAAAGAACTAAAAATAAAAACAAGATTATTGTTGATTGGTTCAAGTGAAGAATATGGTATAACTGGTGAAATTAATTGTAGCATCAATGAAACATCTCCATTAAATGCATTAAGTCCTTATGGAATATCAAAAATAACTCAGGAAAGTATTGCATCTATGTATAATAAAATTTATGGCATTGATCTTGTTATGGTTAGAGCTTTTAATCATGTTGGTCCTAAACAAAAAATAGGATTCGTAATACCAGATTTTGCAAATCAAATAGCAAAAATAGAGAAAAACAATTCTAATGCAGAAATGTATGTTGGAAATTTAAAAGCTGAAAGAGATTTTACTGATGTTAGAGATATAGTTCGTGGATATAGATTATTGCTTGAAAAAGGTGTCAGCGGTGAAATATACAATATAGGTTCAGGAAAAACATACAGTATTGAGAATTTATTACATAAATTAATTTACAAATCCACAAAAAAAATAGAAGTGAAAATAGATAAGGCGAAGTTTAGACCAATAGATACACCTAAAATAGTATGTGATAATAATAAGATAAAAGCAGATGTAGGATGGATAGCAAAAATAGAAATAGATAAAACTTTAGATGACATTTTAGATTATTGTAGAAGTAATATTCAATAGTTATTAACAATAATTATAATATATGCAGGAGGTTTAATAAGTGAATATAGCAATAGTTCATGATTGGCTTACCAATATGGGTGGATCAGAGAGGTTAGTAGTAAACTTTAAAGAAATTTATCCAGAAGCACCAATATATACATCAATATATAATTCGGATAAATTGGATGATGAACTTAAAAACATTGATGTTAGGACATCATTTCTGCAAAATAAAAGAAATGCGAAAACCAATCATCAGAAGTATTTTCCATTTATGCCCGCGGCATTTGAAAGTTTTGATTTAAATGGATATGATATTGTTCTTAGTAGTAGTACATGCTGTGCCAAGGGAGTAATTACAAACCCAAACACTATGCATGTTTGCTATTGTAATTCTCCTATGAGATATGGATGGGAATTCTATTATGAGTATGCTAATGACCCTAAAATCGGGAAATTTAAAAAAATATTTTTGAAATATTTTATGAATTATATGAGAATTTGGGATTTAGCTTCATCAAACAGAGTGGATTATTTTATTGCAAATTCTGAAAATGTAGCAAGAAGAATTTGGAAGCATTATAAAAGAGAAAGTGTAGTTATTCATCCGGCTGTTAGAACAAATAAATTTGAGATTTCTGATGTAAACGAAGATTACTTTTTAATAATGTCAAGACTAGTACCTTATAAAAGAATTGATTTAGCGATAGAAGCTTTTAATGAATTAGGGTTGCCGCTTATAGTAATAGGTAATGGTTCAGAACTAGAAAAACTCAAAGGAATGGCTAAAGATAATATTAAATTCCTTGGAAGACAACCAGATGAAGTGATAAAAGGGTACTATTCTAAGTGTAGAGCATTTATATTTCCTGGAGAAGAGGATTTTGGAATAACGCCACTTGAGGCGCAAGCAAGTGGCAGACCCGTTATTGCATTTGGTAAAGGTGGGGCTTTAGAAACTGTAGTAGAGGGTAAAACAGGAACTTTTTTTCAAACACAGACAAAAGATGCCTTAAAAGATGCAGTAAATAAATTTATTATGATGTCTTTCAATAAAGAAGAAATAAGAGCTCATGCTTTGGAATTTGATGAAGAAGTTTTTAAGAAGAAGATCAAGAATTTTATTGAAAAATCGCATAATGAATTTATAAATAATAAAAAATGGGAAATAATATGAAACGGTTTTGAGGTGAGAACATGAATATAATTATTGATGCACGAATGGTAAATGAGCATTTAAGCGGAATTGGAAGATACACATTTGAGATAATTAAAAATATTTACTCAATGGACGATGTAAAGATAAAATTATTAGTAAATGATACAATACTCGCCAAAAACATTTTTGGAGAGTTTAGTAATATAAATTTTTTGAAAATTAAATCAAAATGGTTATCTATATCTGAACAGTTTGAGTTACCGTTAATATTAAATAAATATAAAAAAGATCATATTTTCCATTCACCATCATATGTATCAAGCCCTTTTATAAAATGTAAAACTATTATGACCATACATGATTTAAATCATTTGGAATTTCCACAATTCTATACATGGTTTCATAAATATTATTACAAATTTATAGTTAAACCATCGGCGCTAAAAAGCAAAACGATAATTACTGATTCTAATTTTTCAAAAGGTGAAATTTTGAATTGGCTAAAGTGTAAGGAAAATAAAATTATTGTAACTTATTGTGGCGTTGATAGCAATTTTAAAGTAATAGAAGATAGTGATTTGTTATTGTATGTAAAAAATAAGTATAAATTGCCCGATGAATTTATTCTTTATATAGGTAACCAAAAACCGCATAAAAATATAAAAAAATTGATTGAGGCAACAAGCTTACTTAAATCTAATGTACAATTAATTATTAATGGAAAACCAAATGAAGTTTTAACTGAGCAAATAGAAAAAAGTAAAGTACAGAATAGAGTTAGCTTTATAGGATATGTAGAAGATGAAGATCTACCTGTATTATACAATTTAGCAAAAGTTTTTGTTTTCCCATCTTTATATGAGGGATTTGGTCTGCCACCTTTAGAAGCAATGGCGTGTGGCTGCCCAGTTGTTACATCAAATACATCTTCTTTACCTGAGGTAGTAAGCAATATTGGTGATATGGTTAATCCTAATAATGCATTCGAAATAGCTAAAGCAATAGATGAAAATATAAAAATAGATAAAGAAAATTATAAAAAATCTGCAGTAGAACATGCGTTAAAATTTAAATGGAGTTATACCGCAGAAAAGACATATAAAATATACAAATACATAGATAATATTTGAGATATTTGGATTATTTAAAAAGAACAAAAGAAAAGAGGGCATTATCATATATGGATAAAAAAATCATTATATTCAATGCATTACAGACATCATTAAGTGGTGGTATTGGTAGATATTGTTACGAATTGTCAAAATCTATATATAATTTACAGCAGATTACTATTAAAATAGTGATTAGAGAAGAAGATGAAATTTTGTTTTCATTCGCAAAAAAACAAGATTTAATAGTGGTAAAGGGAATATTAGATAGTATGAGAAGAAATTACTATGAGCAGTTTGTATTACCTAAAAGGATATATAAAGATTATCCTACTGCTGTTGTACATTATCCAGACTCTATTGCTCCATTATTTTCAAAAAATCAAGTTATTATAACTGTACATGATGTATCATTTAAGGCGATGCGTAATGTATTTACATTTAAAACTAGAATATGGAAAAACATAATAACAAAATTGTCTATGAAAAAGGCTTGTAAAATAATAGCGGACACAGAGTTTACTAAAAATGAAATTTTAAAGTACTATTTAAATATAAAACGGACAAAGATAGATGTTGTACATTGTGGATTTAATGATTTTTCTAACAAGCCAATCGATGAAAATAAAATAAATTCTGATATTTTAAAGTTAAAAGAAAAAGAATATATACTGACTGTAAGTACCATATCACCAAGAAAGAATATTGATGGACTTATAAGAGCATTTGATATAATTAAGAATAAAGTTAGTTGTAATATAGTTATAGCAGGTAAAAATGGGTGGTTGTATGAAAGTGTTTATAAACTTGTAAAAGAATTAAATTTAGAAAATAAAGTTACTTTTACGGGAGGAATAAATGATGAGGAGCTTTCATTCTTATACAAAAATGCCAAAGTATTTGTATATCCTTCTTTTTATGAAGGATTTGGATTACCTCCATTAGAAGCAATGAGTTTTGGTATTCCATGCATTGTTTCGAATAGAACGTCAATACCTGAGGTAGTTGGAGATTTTGCAATTCAAGTTAATCCTTATGAAATAAGTGAAATGGCTGAGGCTATCAATAATGTTATTATTGATAACAAGCTATATGATAAATTGGCTAAAAATGGTTTCAATAGGATTAAAAAATTTTCATGGTTGAAATGTGCTGAAAACACATTGAAAATTTACTATGAGCATAGTAGATAATACAAATCTAATTTGAGGCAAAATGTAGATAAAAATCTTAATATACAAAAACAATAAATACAACAAAACATTTTTTGATTTTTAGATTGAGTGGAAGAGGTTCAAATATGCTAATTATATATATAATTTTACTAGTACTTTTAATGTTAATAATATCATTTTTACCAATTAAAACAACTATTCTTGTGGCAACTCTATTGTTACCATTTCAACAAGCGTTTACATTAAATATTGCAGGAACTGTACGTATAGCAGATATACTTTATGTTTCAGCATTAATAGGAGTATTCATTAAGATATTACTAAAAAAATTGAATTATAATATAGAACTAAATATAGGCGCTATATATTTTATATATTTAGCATTAGGGTCATGTATTGTTGGATATTTATTAAGGAATGATATACAAAATGGATTAGCTACATTAGGCGATTATAATGAATCACGTTTGCTAGTTAATGTTCTAACACCAGTAATAGCACTTCTGATTTTTATTATAGGAAATTATGCTGGAAAACAAAATAAAAATTATTTTCAGAGGATTCTTCATTTTTGGGCATACGGAGTAATAATGCTTTCAATATATGTAATAATTCAATTTGTAATTGTTAATATCACAGGTAATTGGATCAAGATGCCTGGTGAAGTTATGAATTATAATACAAGTTTTGCTTATGGAATTCGTAGACCATGGGGATTTAGTATAGAACCAGGTGCACTGGGAAATTTTTTATTCTACTCATGGTTAATGATTTTGATTTTTTTAGAAAAATCTACATTACGAAAAATTACAATTGTAATTTCATTTTTTGCTGTACTGCTTAGTTTTTCTAGTACTGCTATTTTTGCTATATTTGTTCTTTTAATTTTATTGATTTTAACGAATAAAAAAGGTTTGAAGACAAGATATAAAGTTATTTTGGTTTTGATGATTTCAGTGGCTATAATTTTTGTTTTAGCAAATAGCACTGCCTATGATGCAACCATTGGTAAAATAACTACAGATAATTATTCAAAGCTTGATAGACAGGCTAATACGGAAATATTAACTAGAATGTTTACAGCACATCCTATTTTCGGAATTGGAGCAGGAAATTACGGTGCGTTACGTAACTTGTTTTCTCAAGGTACTTTAATTCCAGTGAAAGACTATTATGATATGCCAAATGTATTTTATTATGGTATGTTTGCAGAACAAGGGGTTGTAGGAGTAGTTTTATTTTTACTATTTGTAAAGCGACTATGGAGTTCGGCTAAATTGTTAAATAAATCTCCAATAATTTGGTTAATACCAATAGCAGTATTAATATTTTCAGCTTCAACAGTTACATTTGATTATATGGTATTTGGATTTGGAATGATTATAGGACAAGCACAATATTTGCAAAAGCAAGTGGATGATGAAGATAAAGTTACATGAGATAATAATTTAGAAAATGGTATGAAAGAAAACTAAGATTATAAAGACTTTAAATTTAAATAGTGTAAAAAAATCCAATACAAATAAACAATGAGGTAAATTATGAATGAAACAAATAAACTAGTTAAAAATTTTACAAGCTCAGCAACATGGAATATTTTAGGACAAGCTATTAGTTTTTTTGTGTTAATGTATTTGCCTAGAGTTTTAGGGCCAGAAGGTTATGGTATATTTAATTTTGCACAATCTTATGTCATTTACTTTTTGCTTTTTTGTGATCTAGGTTTATCGTTATATTGTGTTAGGGAAGTTAACCAAAATGAAGAAAAAGAATCTATAATTAATAAAATATACAGTGTCAAGTTTTATTTGTCTATAATTAGTACTATTATATATTTTATAAGTGTATTTTTTATAAATAAAACACCAATGGAAAAACAAACATTGTACGCCATAGGATTATCTGTGCTTTTTACAGGGATAACAATTGATTATTTATTTAATGCATTAAGTAGTATGAAATACGTAGGTATATCAGTTGCTATTAAAAATATTGTATTTGCTATATTATGTTTTCTCGTTATAAAACATAATAATCAGGTATGGCTTGTAGCCTTATTTTATTCAATATCAATGTTTAGTGCTACTATATTTTTAAATTTTAAGTTTAGAAATAAATATTTTGAACTAAGAATTAATTGGATAAAACTTAAAGATTTTGCAATTTTAAAAAAAGCATTACCACTAGCAATATCATTGTTTATGGTTCAAATAAATAACAATTTTGATATAATCTATCTTTCATTTACTAAAACACAAAAGGAAGTTGGATATTATAGTGCACCTTATAAAATAATTAATTTTTTAATTGCTGTATTATGTATATATTTTAATGCAGCATACCCAAGTATTGCTTCATTATTAAAAAATAGTAAGAAAAAATTAAATGAATTTATAACAAAGTTTTATTCTATTGGAATAACTTTTGCAACACCTGTTGTATTTGGAGGATTAGCACTAAGTGATAAAATAATAAATTTGTTATTTGGCGTAGAATATGCTCCATCTAAGATTCTATTTTCTTTATTAATGCCATTAATAATTATTAGGATGGTTACATCGACTTTTGGTGCTGTATTAATGATGGGTGAAGGTAGTAAAAGCTTTTCTAAAGGTGTTATATTGGGGGCTATTTTAAATATTATTATGAATATTATATTAGTTCCCAAATATGGCGCAGAAGGATCTGCAGTTGCAACACTTTTAAGTGAATCTTTACAAGGAATATACCTTTTCTACTATTTTAATAAATATTGCAATTTCAATATAATTAAATCTACTGTTAAGCCATTAGTGTCAAGTTTAATAATGTATATATTTTTAATAAAAATATATAATATAAATTTGTTTTTTAGCATAATTCTAGGATGTATAATATATTTTGTTTCTATAATTATTATAAATTTTATGATTAGAATAAAAAATAATTAAAGGGGGGATGGTTTTGTTAAAAAAGTTTGTTAAAAAAATAGCATCATTTAAGTGTTTATTTGTAAATGGTGAAAAGAATAATGCTTTTATTCATCCTTGTACAGCTATAAAAGGGTATAAAAAAATATATATTTCAAAAGATGTTAAAATAATTGCTGGAAATCGTATAGCTATTGATGCTGGAATAATCATTTTAAAAGAAAACACCCTAATCAATGCTAATTGCAATATATTCATAAAAAGGGGAAAACTCATACTAGGTAAAAATAGTTATTTTAATAATAATTGTACAGTAATAACGATTGGTGAAATAAATATAGGTGAAAATGTTATGATAGGTCCAATGTGCAATTTATTAGCTGGGAAACATAATTATAAAGATAATGAAGTGGATTATAAATTTCAAGGAGATACAGATGGTTCAATAGTCATTGAAGATAATGTATGGATTGGAGCGGGTTCGGTAATTCTTAGTGGAATAAGGATTGCAAAAGGAAGCATAATAGGGGCAGGGAGTGTTGTTACAAAAAGTATTGGCGAAAATGAAATTTGGGCCGGAAATCCAGCAAAGTTTATTAAAAAAGCTAGGGTGAAATGATGAAAAGCTTAAAAGGTAAAACATTATATGATATTAAAATATATATTTTAAAAAAATGTCAAAGCCATATATCAAAATTTTTCTACCATAGTTATGGGGAAGAATCTGTTATAGAATCACCATTAATTATAAGAAATAAGAAAAAAATACAAATAGGAAATAATGTAACAATAAGGCGTGCCGCAAGAATTGAAGTTGTTACAAAATATAATAATATTTTGTATGAGCCGTTATTGCAAATTGGTGACAATACAATAATTGAATATAATTTTCATATATCATGTGCTAGTAAAATTGTGATAGAAAATGATGTATTGATTGCTGGAAATGTAACTATAGTAGATAATAATCACGGCTTTGAAAATATTGAGAAATCAATTTTAAAAAACAATTTATCAAAACCAAGGAATGTTATTATAGGACAGGAAAGTTTTATTGGTATGGGTGCTAGAATAATGCCGGGTGTTAAAATCGGTAAGCACTGTGTTATAGGTACAAATGGTGTAGTAACAAAAGATGTACCAGACTATTCAGTAGTAGCTGGGGTACCATCAAAAATAATAAAAAGATATAACTTTATAACAAAAGAATGGGAAAGAACTAATGCAAATGGAGAATTTTATTTAAATAAGTAATAGATTATAAACTATACATATAGATTATAAAAAAATAAAGGGGAAGTAAAGGAAAATGAGGAAGATATTAGTTACAGGTGCTAATGGTTATATCGGACGTTATATTGTAAAAAAATTATTAGATAGTGGTTATGATGTTGACGCATGCGATATAAGATTTGATGAAGTTGATGAAAGGGCTAATAAAATATATACCCCTATTTTTACCGGGGATGATGATATATATAATAAATTAGGAAGACCTGATATATGTATTCATTTAGCTTGGAAAAATGGGTTTGTTCATAATGCGGAAACTCATATTGAGGATTTGTATAGTCATTATACATTTTTGAAAAATATGATAGATGGTGGGTTAAAACATTTATCAGTTATGGGAACAATGCATGAAGTTGGATACTGGGAAGGTGCTATTGATGAAAATACCCCAACAAATCCTTCTTCGTTATATGGAATAGCTAAGAATAGTTTACGACAATCAATAGAGCTATATGCAAAACAAAATGAAATTGTATTGCAATGGTTAAGAGCTTATTATATAATCGGTGATGACTTAAAAAGCAATTCTATATTTTCAAAAATAGTAAAAATGGAAATGCAAGGTAGTGCTAAATTTCCATTTACTACGGGAAAATGTAAATATGATTTTATTACTATTGAAGAATTGGCCGAGCAAATTGTTGCAGCATCTATACAAAATCATATTAATGGTATAATTAATTGTTGCTCAGGAAAACCAGTGGCACTTTCAGAAAAAGTTGAAGATTTTATCAAAAGGAATAACTATGGAATAAAATTGGAATATGGAGCTTTTCCTGATAGAGAATATGATTCTCCATCTATATGGGGAGATAATAGTAAAATACAAAAGATACTCACAAAATACAACACAAGCAAAAGTGAATAGTATTATTTGGTAAAATAAAAATTCAAATAATTATATATGATTTCAATATTAAATATATCAATTTAAGAAGGGGGACTTTTAGATGAAAAAGATATTAATTACTGGTGGAGCAGGTTTCATAGGTTCACATGTAGCATTAAAATTATTAAATAAAGGTTATGAGGTTACTATTTTAGATAATCTTTCACCTCAAATTCACGGAGAAAATGGTGAGTTGCCATCATATTTAAATGGAAAAGTTGAGTTTATAAAAGGTGATGTAAGAAATAAGGAAGATTGGCGAAAAGCCTTATATGGACAAGATGCTGTCATCCATCTTGCTGCTGAAACTGGAACGGGTCAATCTATGTATGAAATACATAAATACACGGATGTAAATATAAATGGTACATCTAATTTATTAGATATATTAACCAATGAAAAACATACAATTAAAAAGGTAATTGTAGCATCATCAAGAGCAATATATGGTGAAGGAAAATACACATGTAAAGAGCATGGCATAGTGTACCCCATAACTCGAGATGATATTTCTATGTCAAAAGGTGATTATGAATGCAAATGCCCTTTGTGTGGGGAAAATGTGAAATTAGAAGCTACAGATGAGGAGTCTAAAATTCAGCCAACTTCAATTTATGGAATTGCAAAACATACACAAGAACAAATGGTCCTTTTAGTTTGTAAAGCAATTAATATACCGGCTACTGCATTTAGATTTCAAAATGTTTATGGTCCAGGCCAATCACTTAGCAATCCTTATACAGGAATATTATCAATATTTTCTACAAGAATTAAAAACGGTAATGAGATTAATATATTCGAAGATGGAAAAGAAACTAGAGATTTTGTTTATATTGATGATATTGCAGATGCAGTAATATTGGGGTTAGAAAAAGATGAGGCAAACTACGAAGTCTTTAACGTAGGGAGTGGTATTGCTACAGATGTATTTACTGTTACGGATGCATTAATAAAAGCATATAATTCGAATGTTAACGTAAGTGTATCTGGTAATTATAGATTAGGTGACATTAGGCATAACTATGCAGATTTAACTAAAATTGAAGAAAAACTTGGATTTAAAGCTAAAATTGATTTTCAAACTGGAATAAACAATTTTGTTAATTGGGTAGAAGGACAAGATGTATCCGAAGATAAATATGAAGAATCAATAAAAGAAATGAAAGAAAAAGGTTTATACAAATAAGGAGTTGTTCAAATGGAACCTAAAATAGGAATAGTCCTTGTCAACTTTAATGGAGAAAAGTTTCAAAATGATTGTATTAAAACTATTAAAGAAATGACTTATAAAAATTTTGAAATTATAGTTGTAGATAACGACTCTAAAGATAGATCGGTTGAAATGTTAAAAAAAGAATATCCAGACGTAAAATTAATTGAAACCGGAGACAATTGTGGAGTTGCTAAAGGAAATAATATTGGAATTAAATTAGGACTAGAACATGGTTGTGAATATATTCTTTTACTTAATAATGATACAGAAGTGGAAAAAGAAATGCTATCTAGATTGATTAAAAATGCAAGTAATAAAACATTAGTCACTTGTAAAATGTATTATTATAATCAAAAGAATACAATATGGTGTGCTGGTGGTAAGATTAATTGGGCAAAAGCGACTACTATTCATTTTGGGGAAAATCAAATTGATAATGGTCAATTTGATGATTCAAAATACATAGAGTATACTCCTACATGTTGTTTATTAATTCATAAAGACATTTTTAGTGTTGTTGGTTATATGGATGAAAAATATTTTATGTACTATGATGACACGGACTTTGTTGCTCGGGTAAATAAAACCGGGTATAAAATATGGTATGAATCTGATGCAAACCTTTGGCATAAAGTCAGTTCTTCAAGTGGAGGTGCAGTATCAAAAGTAAGTATTTATTACGGAAATAGAAATAGATTATATTTTATAAACAAATTTTATAAATTTAAAATTGGAGTACTGATGTTTTTTTATTTAACTAGATTAAGCAGATACTTTAAATATCAAACTATTTCAAAAGATTTAGGAAAAGTTTTAGTAAAAGCAATAATTGATTATAAAAAGCATAGAATGAATTACCAAGATTTAAATAATATATAGTGAGTTATAGCTATTTGTAAGAAATTCAATATAATAAATAGAATCAATAAAATTTTAAAATAAATATAGAAAATTGATTATAAAAAACATATAATTATATTGTATAAATATGAAAAAACGGAGGATCATTGATGAATGAAGAAAATAGTCTAGATTTAAGTCAAATTTTTCATGTATTGTCAAAGAGAAAATCAATAATAATAGTTATTACTTTAGTTTTTACAATTATTTCAGGTATAGTAAGTTTTTTTATTATGTCGCCTGTGTATGAATCAACAGTAAATGTTATCGTGGGTAAGGCTGATAGTGCAAACAGTAGCACTAGCGAACAATATAATGATGTTATGATGTATCAGAATTTAACAAAGACCTATTCTGCAATAGCTGTGTCTAGTAGCATTGAAAGTAAAGCTGTTGAAACTCTTGGTAATGGTATGACTGCTGGAAAGCTAAATAAATTGATTACAGTTACCCCAAAAACAGGCACACAAATTATTGATATAACAGCGCAGGCTAATACGGCACAGGATGCTTTAAACGAAGTTACAGCTATTTCAAATTCTTTTGTGGCCAATTCAAAAGATGTGTACAACGCTGGAAAAATAACGATTATGAATAAGGGACAACTACCTCAATCACCTATTAAACCAACAAAAGCATTAAATATCGCCATTGCTTTTATATTAGGGTTATTTGTTTCAGTTGGTTTGTCGTTCCTATTAGAATTTATGGACAGCACATTAAAAACACCAGATGATATAAAAAAATATTTAGATTTACCAGTACTTGGAACAATTCCGATGCAGGATGAAGCCTAAGGGGGATAAAAAATGTTAATAGTTCAAGATAATCCTAAGTCACCTATATCTGAAGCATATAGAACGCTTAGAACAAATATACAATTTTCTAATTTTGATGAGGATTTAAATACAATTTTAGTTACAAGTTCAGGTCCAGGAGAAGGTAAATCCACCACTGCCGCTAATTTAGCTTTATCCATGGCTGAAACCGGAAAAAAAGTTCTTCTTATTGATGCTGATTTAAGAAAACCATCATTACATAAAAAATTTAATGTTTCTAACAATAAGGGCATTTCTAACCTTTTGATCGGTCAATTTAAATTCGCTGATGTTGCTCAAAGGTATACTGAAAATTTATTCCTTTTAACTTCAGGTACTATACCACCCAATCCTTCAGAAATGCTTTCATCAAAAAAAATGAAGATATTTTTAGAGGAAGCAAAAAGTAACTTCGATTTTATAATTTTAGATACGCCCCCAATAGTTGCAGTTACAGATGCACAGCTTTTATCCACTATGGTTGGAGGAGTTCTTTTAGTAGTAGCAGCAGGACAAGCAGAAATTGCAGCGGCACAAAAAGCAAAGGAATTATTAGAAAATGTTAAAGCAAATATAGTTGGAGTAGTTTTAAACAAAGCTGAAATAGGTAATGGAAAAAATTATGGCTATTATCATTATTACTACGGAGAAGGACATAGTAAAAGCAAATCAGTAAAGAAGGCAACAAAATGATAGATATGCACTGTCATGTACTTCCAGG
>LIDZ01015203.1_pt3 | contig 35709 bp, 33 predicted proteins | sample 644651 | NCBI WGS metagenome assembly LIDZ01 (sample SAMN03856242, study PRJNA289617) | food metagenome | isolation source: wine grapes on drying loft during traditional withering process | host: Vitis vinifera cv. Corvina | place: Italy: Gargagnago di S. Ambrogio di Valpolicella | collected 2014-01 | reverse complement strand
AATCCCGCCTATATCAAGCCGGTCCAGAATATCGGCGAGCCGCTTCTTCATTTCTTCCCGTCCAGAAGTGGGATTATATATCAATCTCGCAGTTTTCATTTACCGGAACGCCACCTGTTTTTATATTAGATAACCTAACTAATTATACTCAATTCAGTGCCCCACAATCAAATATTAGAAAATTGTGTTGGCTCTACTATTCTAATTCGGCAGCATTAACTTTATGTGTATGCGGCAACCACCAGAATAAACACGGCGAATTCGCTATCTTTTCTGAAGTTATAATGTTGCAAAAGGTGCTTCACCCTTCGATTCGCACCCGTTGCAGCAAGGTCTCAATTTGGTGTTCTATCCAATGCGGCAGCAGCGGATGTGGTAAAAGAGTCTGGCCGGAATACGCATAGGTCAACCCTTTAAGTTTAGCGGGGATCACATTCTTAGTGAAATAACCTTCACTCAAAAAAAGCGGAGCCACCAGTACATCATAGCCCTGCTCCTGCCAATACTCTACCCTGCTTCTAATGTTGTCCGGATTCAACAGACCATAATCAGCGGCCGCGATTCCACTCACTTCACGCACGCGCTCCGCCAATGAAGAGATGCCCTGCTGCCAACGTTGCCGGAAGCCTTCGTGCACACTGCCATGCCCTACAAGCAGAATCATCTCCCGCTCTGGTTCCTTGGACAGGTTACGAATCTTATCCCAGATCATTAAGGCAATGTCCGGGTCATCATCAACCGGATAGCCATAATGAACCTTCGCCTTTACTGTGAACAGCTCAAGATCTGTTTCACGTTCAGGCTCAGGCTTGGCGCCAAGCGCATATTCTATTTCATCCACATGGGTACTGCCCGAAGAAACAAACAACGGGATCACCAGTATATCAGTGACCCCTGTATTTTCCAGATCATCTATTCCATCTTGAATCAAACGGCCTTCTACCAGTTCCAAAAAAGAAACCGCCACGGGAATTTCTTCCCGCAGCGTCAGACCGCTTACGGCTTCCTCAACGATCGAAACCCAAGTTTCGTCGCGGGAGCCGTGACTGATAATAAGTACGCCCGGCTTCACAGATTAACGACCCAAACGTTCCAGTGTTAGCTTATAACCATCATTACCATAATTCAGGCAGCGCTTCACGCGTGAAATAGTCGCCGTACTCGCTCCTGTTTCTGCTTCGATCTGGTTATAGGTGGAGCCTTTACCCAGCATACGTGCTACTTCGAGCCGCTGCGAGAGCGATTGAATTTCGTTCACTGTGCATAAATCATCAAAGAAGACATAACATTCTTCCATATTTTTCAATGTCAAGACGGCCTCAAATAATTGGTCAATACTTCTATCGTCTAGCTTTTTCAGCTGCATAGTATTCATCCCCTAAAAGTATTGTCAGCATTAGCTACACATAATTAAGCTTCGTACACAACGGACCCACGAAACATAAACTTAATGTGACTATCTTGCCTTAACTATATTGTACTGGAGCGCTTTTTTCAAGCATTAACGGTTTCACGCTGTAATGAGTGAAAATCACGGACAACCGTCCACCACAGGCGCACAAAAAGATATGTAATCTAATTCCATTCTTCTGTTTGTGGTCCATTTGCCGACTTTCCTATAGTACTACATAAGCACTGAAAATCAAGCATAGACACGCTTTCTTCACTTCCGGTAGCACTTATGGGCAACCGCCCTTTTCCGCACCTATCCCGATAAACCGGGCATTCGTCTATACCTTATGTTCGCCCATGACATACAGTAAAGTAAACCACTAACGAAGGAATGTGATATTATGCCTGATCATTACTACAATCATTCCCGCCGGGGCCATCGTTCGCTGGCCGAGCCGTTTAATACATCACCCTATCCCGGCATCAGTCCATACGTGCAGGCGCCAATCCCTGGGGAAACCGGAATATTCCCAGCTTATGGAGCAGGAGCTACCAGTACTGCACTGGCGGTACCTGAAGCAGCCGAAGGTGTAACCTCCAAAGCTGGCGGATTGCTTGGAAGTCTTGGGGGACTCGGCAATCTCGCGAATATGGATCAGATTAAAGGTTTTATCGACCGGATGGGCGGTATTGACGGAATCGTGAGCTCCATGGGCAAGGTGCAAAAGGTGATGTCCGGCTTTCAGCAAATGGCGCCTATGGTCAAGCTCGTGATGGGCGGCTTCGGTAAAGGCGCAGCAGCAGGCGCCTTGGCAGCAGGGGCTCTGGCAGCCGAAGAAGATGCAGCCCTGTATAAACCCAATCGCCGTAAAAAAAGACGCTCCACACCGCAGCGCCGCAAGTCCTCTCCGACTAACCGCCGCCGCTCTACTCCAACCTCTGGTAAGCGCCGCCGCAAATAAGCGGTGGTGTTTGCCAGTTATACTTACGCTCCTCATTACATGCGTACACGAACGTTTAACAGCGTATGCCAGTTGGCATACGCTGTTACTTTTTTTGCAGCAGCAGCTTGGAAGAATTGCCTTACAGCCGCTTTCGAGACCCCTTACTTAAACCAGCCACTCCGCCGAAACCATCGAAACATACCAATCCCTAGCCCTAGCATCAGCACTAGCACCCCAAAGTAACCATAATGCCAGTCCAGTTCAGGCATCACTCTAAAGTTCATCCCATAGATCCCGGCAATAAGCGTCAGGGGCATGAATACCGTGGTAATTACAGTTAGTGTCTTCATAATAGAATTCATCCGGTTGGAATTGAGTGAGATATAGCTATCACGCAGATCGGCGGTCATTTCACGGTCGACCTCGATCATATCCGTGAGCTTCAGCAGATGATCATAAATATCGCCAAAATAGATCCGTTCCTCACCATTGCTCTGGACATGCTGTGAATTGACAATCCGGTACATCAAGTCCCGCATCGGCACAATCGTCCGGCGCAACTTCAACAGCCGACCGCGTACATCGAATACCTGTCTCATTAGCTCCTCCACCGACTGACTGCTGCCTCTGCTCTCCAGATCAGCAAGCTCATCTTCAATACTGTAGAGACTCGGAAAATATTTATCCACCAGTTTATCCATCACTCTATAACCTGCAGCCATCGGCCCACCCGACCATCCTTTGCGGTTATGTATTTCACTTTTCACCTGTTCCCAGGCTTCATTCATTTCTGTTTTTTCCTGATGGTGATAAGATACCAGGAATTTCTCACTCAGAAACAGGTCAATCTCTTCCGCCTCAAGCGTGCGGTCATTCAAGGCATGTAGGACGAAGAATTGCACATTCTCATAATAATCGAGCTTCGGACGCTGCAAAATATGCATACAATCCTCAATTGCCAAAGGATGAAAATGAAAATAATGGTCCAGCAGTAATGTCTCCTCTTCCGTAGGTGTAGAAAAGTCTGCCCAGATCCAGGCATACTTGTCCAGTTGGATATCCATCAGCGGCATTCCCAATAGAACCTCACCCTTATGTGTTACCGCCATAGTACGTATCATAAATAGTTCCTCCGTTTTATCGTATCCCACGCCTTCATTGTACCGCATGATGCCTGTTCTGCCCAAATCAGCACCGAATAGAACAAAAAAATAACCGCCAGCCCGCTGATCAGCGGCTCCGGAGGTTCCATTACTCAACTAGCTATGCACTTCGTCTTTACCGCCCAATCCCTTCCTGCAGCTCCAAATGCAGAACCTGCAGAAATTTCTTGATGTTCACTTTGACCTTGCCGGATTCCCGGCCCAGCTCAATTTCCTTCATCTTCAGACGCACCTCTTCAAAATCGAAATAAAGCGGTGCGTAATGCTCGAACTTGGGATTTCCGTAATCCGTCAGTCCGATGGCTGCCAGATTGGTCAAGCCCGCAGTTAGCGCACGGCGCAGGCGCTGCTCAATAGCTTTTACCTCTTTGGCCGCTTCAGTGGGATCACTTTTATAACTTGCAGCGGCCATTTCGTATAATTCTTTGAGCGGCGGCAAACTTCCCCTATCTTCTTTGGCCGACACCAGCTCCATAATCGTGATAATATCACGGCTGCCACTTTCGCTGATCATGCCTATATTCATCAGAATCGGCTGGATAACTTCCTTCACCGAACGTTTAAATGCAGCTGTCGGCGGAGCGCCAAATTGCAAACCCTCCAGCTTGAACAGACTGGACTTAATCTCCTCCAGATAGCGGTTAATGGCATAACGTTCGTTTACCTTATGCAGCACCGACTCCACTTCAATCTTGTTGATCGGTTTGCGGATAAAGAACTCAATCCCGCTCCGGTACGCCCGACTCACCATATCCCCGTTCTCGATCTGGGAGATCATTACGAATTTGGAACGGCATCCTTGAGCCTGTAGCGAATTAATGGTCTCAATCCCATCCTGATCAGGCATCAGCAGGTCCATTAATACAATATCCGGACATTCACTTAGAATCAGACGGACTCCATCTTGCCCATTTTCAGCCACACCCGTCACTTCGCCAAGACCACTATCTTCGATAATATGCTGCAGCATTCTTCTTGCGGCTCCATCGTCATCCACTATACAGAAAGAAAGCGGCATCCTCTATTCCTCCTTCCGCAGCTTAGCCGTCCGTATTATAATCTGAAACATAGCTCCACCCGTGTGAGAAGCCTGGCCGACCACAATTTCCCCCTCAAACAAATGCACAATATCGCGGACATGCGAGAGGCCAATTCCCGTTGCTGCTACACCCTCATCATCAAACTTTGTGGTAAACCCTGGCTCAAATAGCAGCTCACGGTCACGATCTTTGATTCCTGAACCACTGTCGGTAACGGAAAATATGGTGGTTTCACCTTTTTCATAAGCATCAAGGGACACTTTCCCTTTCCCTTTAATCACTTCAACCGCATTGGCGGTAAGATTGTTAAGCAGTGTCAGCAGAGGGATATAGCTTGCGGTAGTATAATCGGAGGTTATATTAACACTGAAGGTGATATCTTTGCCCAGCATTTCGGCATATTTGGTATTGCTCTTTACTGCAAAACGGAGGATTCCCGAAAGCGGCATATCGCCAGTAACTTCACGGTCAACAAGCTTGACCAGACCCGCTAGAATGCGCTGTGAATCCTTTTTCACCTCATGAATCTCCTGGGTAATATCCAGCACCTGTCGGCTGTACGACTCTAGCCCTTCTCCCTTGAGACCACGGTACAACTCAAAGCTGTTCAAGGTTACGTTCTCGAGCGTCCCTATCGACTTTTTCAAATAGAATACCTCACCATACAACCCAGAACCGAAACCGAGCATCTGCTCCATCCGCCGATTTTGTTCTGTCTGAGCAATCCGCAACTGGCTGACAGAAATACTGCTATACACTCCGGTAGTAAAATACGTGCGAATTACAGCAATAGCCATCAGATAAGTCCACTCATTCAGTTGAAAAGAAGTCGAATCCAATACGATCAGCCGGGTCAGCAGCTCCATTTCGTTCGATATCAGGTCGATCAGCGCCGCTACACCACCCAGTACAAGCGGATGGAAGGTATCCAGTCGGCTTTTGATCAGATTCATCAATACTGCGAATACAATATAATAAACCATAGCTGAAAAATGGCTGTTCATACTCTGTAGGAACGTCAGGCTACTGCCCTCCACAGCGTCCATTCCGGTTCGAAATAGCAGTACTACGATGCCTGTCACAAGTCCGGTAGTCACATAAGGAAGCTGCTTCATTAGCAGTAAGAACAGCAGAAAGGCGCTGCTGCCCATAGCAATCCGAAAGATGTCGCCATCAAATGGATTAATCTTGAACTCTCCAGCCACTGCCGTTCCGGCGGCTACCACAAAAATCTGCATAGTTTTATTTTTTAGAATAGATTGTCCCATCATCACTGCTCCTGCCAAGAGATGTTGACAACTATACTACCATAATGACCATTGATTTCATACGCGCACGCCTATTATCTCTTAAATCTCAGACCGTTTTAGTCTCCAGTCTTCGGGACAACATGGATAGCAGGAAGTTAACGCTAAAATAGATCAGGGCAACGAGCAGCAATGTCGGAATCGCGTAACTGTACCCGTGTCCAATCACAATGTTTGCGTTATGCATTAGCTCCGGCAGTGAAATAACCACAGCCAGGGAGGTATCCTTGAGCAAAGAAATGAATTGGCTCACTAAAGGTGGAACCATCCGGCGCAGCCCTTGCGGAAGCACGATATGCCATAAGGTCTGAAAGTTGGTCAACCCGGAAGAACGTGCCGCTTCAATCTGCCCCTTATCGACCGAGGTTAATCCCCCACGCACAATTTCAGCAATCATCGCCGCTTCAAATATTGTTAATGCTGCGATGGCTGCTGTAATGAGCCCCAGCTTAATGCCGACCTCCGGCAGTGCAAAGCGAATAAAGAATATAATCAAGAGCAACGGCAAATTCCGAATAAGCTCTACAATCACGAACATGATCGGCGACAACACAGGTATTGCCGAGTAACGAATCACACCGACTATACAACCAATTACAAAGCTGAGTATGATCGAAATAAAAGCTACAAAAAGCGTAATGTACAAGCCATCCAGTAAAAATTTCAAATTATCGGTGGAGTACGCACCTGCAAAATCCATATAATCCCTCCTTAATGCTTTACATAGCAAAGTCTTGAAATATTGTGATTTATATTATCACTGCGTGAAGTCTTGAGCTTCCGATCGCTGTTATCCTCATATTTCCTGATTTGAACCGCCTCTCGCGGTAGAAATCTGAGGATAGCATATGCTTTCGATGTGAGCTTTCTTACAGAAAGCTTTCGGGCGAACGCTAACGCTTCTACAGCTCCAAGCCTTCCCTCCGTTATTTGTATCACTAGAATTCAAAGCTTTGCCAAGCAAAGCTAAGTTCGCAAGCAACTATCGAAGGCTCCGCCAATTAAGCCTTCTCTTAGTATTTGCGCTGCAATCGGCGCTCCCACACTCTCATCGCGTAACTGAGCGGCAGTGTCAGCACCAGATAGAACATCGCTACGAAAATGTAGGTGTCGAACGTACGGTAGGTCTCTGTTGAGATCCCGTCCGCAAAGTACATCAGATCAAGGCCGGCGACTAGCGTCAGCACGGATGAGTTCTTAATGAGGTTAATAAACTGATTGCCCAGTGGCGGAATAACCAGCTTGATCGCTTGAGGCAAAATAACATGCACCATTGTCTGTGCGTAATTCAGTCCAGAGGAACGTGCAGCCTCGGTTTGACCTTTAGGAACAGCCATGATCCCAGCGCGAATAGCTTCTGCGATAAAGGCCGAAGTATAGACAGACAGGCCAATGGTCCCAGCTATAAAACCGTCAAGGGGAAAGCCTAAAGCCGATGGACCGTAAAAGAAAATATATACAACGAGCAGTAGCGGAATATTACGAATAAACTCGACGTACCCTGTCCCGAACCAGCGCAGCCCCTTGACCGGAGTAATGCGAAATATGGCGATCAATGCTCCCAGCAGAAAGCTACCACAGAGCGCTAGCAAACTGGACAGAATCGTATTATAAAAACCTTCCATATAGGCGCCGAAATGATCGGTCAATATCGAAAAATCCATAGATGTCACCTCCACTTGCCTAGATATAAGTACCTTAAAATTAATATAAATTCAAATTTCACGAAAGGATGGAGCGGGTTTATTCCGCTCCATCCTCTCGCTACTGCTTATGAGAATTACAAACTATCGATGTAAGTCTGAAGAAGCTATTTGCCCTACTTATTTCGTTGGAGCTTTACCAATCCATTTGGTGTAAATAGCATCATAATCGCCACTCGTTTTCAGTTCAGCCAGTGTATCATTAACGGCCTGAACTACATCTGTATTACCTTTTTGTACAGCTATTCCATAAGGCTCGTCGCTAAACGGTTCGCCCACAACTTCATAACCTGGATCTTGAGCAGCCATTCCGTACAGAATGGAGTCATCGGTAGTCAGTGCATCGCCTTGTCCGGCTTTCAGGGCACTGAATGCATCCTGGTAGTTATCAAATTCCAGTACAGTGATGCCCGGAACCTTTTCTTTAATGTTTTTGATTGAAGTTGCGCCTTTTGAACCCAGTACCTTTGTATCCTTCGTTACATCCTGGATACCGGTAATTGGACTACCTTTTTTCACCAGCAAAGACTGCCCAGCCTGGAAGTAAACATCGGAGAAATCAACTTCCTTCTTGCGCTCTTCCGTAATAGTCATCGTAGCAACAACCATATCAATTTCACCGTTATTCAGCATCGGGATACGCGTCTTCGAAGTTACTTCCTTCAGCTCAATCGCATTTTCGTCACCCAGAATATGTTTGGCGATGGCTTTGGAAATATCGATATCGAAACCTTCCACTTCACCGGAGCCTGGATCTTTCAGCCCGAACAGCTTTGTATCATATTTAACTCCGACCAGCAGCTTGCCACGTTCTTTGATCTTGGCGATAGCCTCTGAAGTGGTCTCCCCTGCAGCTGCATTACCATTTGTAGCAGTATTATTAGCAGCGTTATTGTTGCCACAACCCGCAATCACGAATAAAGCAGCGACCATCATCACACTTAGCAACTTCCAACTCTTTGTCATTTTCATTCTATTTCCTCCCCGGATTCCTATATTTTTAATGGCTTAATACACGGCTGAGAAAAGTACGGGTCCGCTCTTCACGCGGACTGGCGAAGAATTGCTCTGGTTCTGCCTCTTCAACGATTTGACCCTGATCCATAAAGATGACCCGATCTGCCACCTCGCGGGCGAAGCCCATTTCGTGAGTAACGATAACCATCGTCATCCCTTCATTGGCCAGTGTGCGCATAACGTCCAGCACTTCGCCGACCATTTCTGGGTCAAGCGCTGATGTAGGTTCGTCGAATAACATGATCTTCGGTTTCATGGCCAGCCCCCGGGCAATTGCGACCCGTTGCTGCTGTCCACCAGACAACTGGGATGGATAGGCTAGCGCCTTCTCGGCAATACCCACCTTCTCCAGATAAGACATTGCGATTTCCTCGGCTTCCACCTTGGATAGTCCAAGCACCTTAATCGGAGCCAGCGTAATATTATCGATCACCTTTTTATGCGGATACAGGTTGAAATGCTGGAATACCATGCCGATCTCTTTGCGCAGTTTGTTAATATCTGTCTTGCGGTCATTTACAGTGATATTGTCTACGGTTAACCCACCGCTCGTAATCGTCTCCAGCCGGTTAATACAGCGCAACATTGTGCTCTTACCGGAGCCGGAAGGACCTACCACTACAACGACTTCCCCTTCCTGAACATGCAGGTCAATTGTTTTCAATACATGGAATTGTCCGTAATGTTTCTCTACCTGATGAAAGTCGATCAACGACAGGCCCCCTTCGCTATAAAATGTATGTCAGCACCCTCTGTTAACTTAAGTAACACTTAAAACACACCTTACCTTAGAGACTACATAAAACTACATAATCCTACCGACAATTCAATTTATCCGTGTCATTTTCTTTTCAAAGCGTGAGATATTTCATTTTCTTTTCGCTCCGATTAATGTTTTTTATCAACTTGTTGTAACTTTTTATGACATTATGTCTCCAAATACAAAAAAACGAGTACCGCCCCTAATAGGACATTACTCGTTTCTCTTAGAAAAAGTATAAAGACTGACATGGTTCAGCCTTCTTAGAATATGATCTTAAATATGACTCCGGCCAGCACTGCGCTGAGTGGAATCGTTATAAACCAGGTAATTACAATCCGTCCGGCTAATCCCCATTTCACTGCAGAAAAGCGTTTGGCGGAACCTACACCCAGAATAGCAGAAGTGATGGCATGCGTTGTACTAACTGGCAGGTTCAACAGCGTGGCCGAGAAAATAACAGAAGCTCCTGAGATATCCGCAGCAAAACCGTTGATCGGCTCGATTTTGAAAATCTTCGTGCCCATCGTCTTAATGATCTTCCAGCCCCCAATAGAGGTACCAAGCGCCATCGAAGTAGCCGCTGCAATCTTAACCCACAATGGAACTACATCCATCGATTTCAAATGGCCTGAGGTAACCAAGGCAAAGGTGATAATCCCCATCGCCTTCTGGGCATCATTCGTACCATGTGTGAAGGATTGAAGTGCAGCCGTAAGAATCTGCATCGAACGGAAACCTTTATTCACTGTATGTGGACTTTTCTTGGCGAAGATCCACTTCAGGATGGTCATGATTATATAACCTACAGCAAATGCAATCAGCGGGGAGAGAATCAGCCCCTCGACAATTTCAATAAAACCGCTCCAGTTGATGTGGGCCGATCCGGCGCCAACATAAACTGCACCCGCCAGGGCACCAATCAAAGCATGGGATGAGGAAGAAGGAATTCCAAACCACCAGGTGACCAGATTCCAGATAATCGCCGCGATCAGCGTTGCAATCACGATATTAATTCCGTTATCCAGCAGGGTTGGATCGGTAATGCTTCCACCAATCTTTTTGGCTACGCCTGTAAAGAGCAAGGCTCCGACAAAGTTCATAGAGGCTGCCATAACAATAGCCGTACGTGGCTTAAGTGCCCGCGTGGAAACTGAGGTAGCAATTGCGTTGGCTGTATCATGGAACCCATTGATGAAATCGAACGCAAGTGCGAGAAAAACAACAAAACCTATCATAAATAATGATGTTTCCATATTCCTGGGCCCCTTATGAGTTACGCATGATGATCGATTCCAGCATGTTGGCTACGTCTTCACATTTATCCGTGGTCGTCTCCAACCGCTCATACAACTCTTTGCGCTTAATAAGCTCAATAGGGTCTTTCACTTTTTCAAACAAGGCTTTAGTACAAATACGCAGCACATCATCACCTTGGTTTTCTAGTTCATTCAGACGGATCGTATACTCACGAATGGCCAGCAGCTTCTTCTGGGAGAGCAAATGAATCGCTTTTTGGATTTCATAGGCGCACTGCCGAAGAATCTCCGCGAACTGCATAATATATTCATCCGCTTCCAGCAGGTTATACATATAGAAGCGTGAGGCTGAAGCCTCCAGGCCATCCATGACATCATCCATGCTTGTAATCAAATCCATAATGTCGTCACGTTCGAGTGGCGTAATGAATGTCTTGTTCAATTCCTTAATAACCGTGTGCGTGTAAGTATCGCATTGGTTCTCGTACACCTTCATCTGTGTGGCGAATTTCTCCACATTATTACGAAGATCGCTTATATTCTGGGCAAAGTAATCCGCAGCTTGGACAATCGTATCCGCCATATTTTCCAGCGTCTCAAAGAATATGTCCTTTTTTCTCAACTTCATTGTTTAAACCCCTCTACATAATATTACCGTGATAACTCGAAGTCACCCATATGTAAAAAGCATGAAAATGAATGACAACCCTTGTTATCTTATCATATTCGTACAAGGGATAGAAGTAAAAGAAACGAACTTTTTACGCCCTATTAACAATTTCCTGTATCAGGAAAAATAATCTTGTATTCTGCTTCGCTGCTAATATTCCCTATGTTGTACTTTCCGTCTGGTTATAAACTACATGACTGCTAAAAGAAGGCGAATTAGGGACAATGAGGATATGAGTTATACCCGGGTACATCAAGGCCTCTTTTCCATCCTTCACGAACCTAATCACATCATCCGGCTGGCGCGACCATCTGCCCTTGATGACCTGTCCGCGCTGAAAGAGCAGCGCCTCTCCACCCAACTCCACATCCACTTGAAGTCTGCCCACATCGTCGAGCACTTTATGATCTGCGCCCATCACTATCACATTGTCAGCTTCTACCGGATTATCGTTATTGAGATCCAAATGGGGTTTACCATTCACAAGGCGCTGGTAGGTGCGCCGCTCCGCATTATATTTGTAACCAACGGTATAGCTCTTCAGCAGAAAGTTCACACTGAACTCTAGCGCTGTTTCTCCGTCTGTTGGTATGTAATCAGGATTGTTAAAAAGATATCCCGGAACCGCCGTATCCTCTGCGAATCCCAGCTTCTGTGCACCTTCCCGCAGCTTCGCTGAATTGCTGTAGAGATTATGCGGCGCTTTGCGGGTCTTATCCCGCCAGAAGTACGCTCCGGCACGACCAATTTCGTCCATATCCTCTTTCTTCTGCTTTTGCAAAATAGCGTACGCCGCCGGGCTGCCCCCGGCATGTACCGTTACACCGCCATAGCTCTCGCCAATATCGAGCAGATAAGGTCGGATGCTGCGGATCGGGCCGATCTTAACGATCCCGGGATGGCTTTGAAAAATCCCGATGAGCCGTGTAATCCCGCCTTCCGCAAGAACCTCATACAGAATATCCGCTTCACTTATACCGGATTGCGGCCGAGCCGCCGGGGCATTATTAATCATAATGGATAAAGGTCGGGGAAGCGTTGCTTCAGTAACCGGAAGCCCTGTTAAAGTAGATACGAATGGCGTCGAAGGCGCTACTTCGGGAGAGGGCTGACTCGAAACCGTTGGCTGCGGAGCGAGCGTAGGTTCGATCGTCGGTGCAAGAACCTCAACAGCCTCCTGTGACCCACAGGCAGAAAGCAGCAAAGTCATAAGCAGAATACCGGATATAAGACGGGAAGAAGATCGTTTCATAAACTTTTGTTCCTCCTAAAAGTTTTGTGAGCATTACTTCTTGAATTGGCTTCGTACAAAACTACTTCGTAAGCATATACCAAGTTTTGTGAGCATTACTTCTTGAATTGGCTTCGTACAAAACTACTTCGTAAGCATATGCCAAGTTTTGTGAGCATAGCAGATGGCTTCTTCCATTTAATCACAGCCTGTCCCATTTGTCTTGATCCTGTTGTCCCTATCCATATTAAAACAGGGTACAGCCCGTTATTATCCGGCTGCACCCTGCGATATGATATCTAAGTTAGTCTAACATCCAGCAATTCAGGCTAAGTGTTCCGTATTGATAGGCCTGAATCATCAGTTGAGCTCGTTTGCCTTCATCCGCCGTTCCCATGGCATAGAAGAGCGGTACAAAGTGTTCTCTTCCGTATGAGGGAACAGCATTACGCGCGTGTGGCGCCCTAGTCTCATACGCAAAAAGTGTAGGTAAGTCCCAGGTTTGCAATCTTTCCGCAATCCAGGCATCGAAGTCCTGCGCCCATACTTCAGGCTGATCCTTGTCACTAAGCAGCCGCAGATTGTGGACCAGTCCTCCGCTTCCGATAAAGAGTATTCCTTCATCGCGCAGCGGAGCCAACATCCGCCCGATGTTGTATTGCTCTTCAGGAGATCGCAAAGAGTCAATAGATAAAGATACCACTGGAATATCTGCTTGCGGGAACATCTTCTGCAGAATGACCCAGACTCCATGATCCAACCCGCGTCCCAGTACAGGCTGAGAGAATAAATTGTTACTCTTGAAGAGTTCAGAAATCTTGCGACTGAGTGCGGGATCGCCCGGGGCGGGATAGGTCAGCGTGTACATTTCTTCGGGAAACCCGTAGAAATCATGCAGTGTCTCATGCTTGGCGTCTACCGTTAGCAGTTGTTCCGGGCAATCCCAATGTGCTGAGAACACCACAATTCCACGAGGCACACCAAGATCTTGACCTAACCGTTCCAGAAAACGGGTATACTCGTTATCCTCGAGGGCGAGCAATGGGGAACCATGCGCGATAAAAAATGCCGGTAATTTCATCGATGCCAACCTCCATAACTCAGTATATGGTGAGCACCTTTATTTTACCGCTTCTTTCGTATTAATGCGAGTGGTGGACAAGCCTCTTAGATCATCCAATTTTGCCATTCCTCCTGCTGATGCTCTTGCTGGTTCATCCACTCTCTCGTCCGCTTGAGCAGCTGTACTTGAGCTGGGCCCGAAGAGTAGGTATGATCGGCTTGGAAAATAATTTCTTTGTCACAGCGCCCCTCAGGGCGTGTCCAGAATAACTTCTGGTACAGAAAGGCATAATCAACCGGAATGACATCGTCAGAAGTTCCATGAATCACCAATATGTCTCCACTAAATTTAGAGGCTTCCTGAAATGGCTGAAAGGCTGCCAGGGAGTTGAAATACACGGGTGTGAACAAATAGCCCGCATGATCAGCAGAACCACTCTTCACGGAGCGATCGTACGCTTCCCGTCCTACTATTTTTACAATATCATTAAAAGGATAGCCTACAGCAGACCATAGCACGAGATTCTTTACTCGGCGGTCACGAACGCCTGTCAAGAGCGCAACTGCTCCGCCCAGACTATGGCCGATCAGAGTTACACGCTGCGGATCGATATCGGCGGAGCTAATTCCATAATCGAGCACTGCACGGGTCTGGGCAATCATAGATTCCATATCCTCGGTGCCATAATTGCCGCTGCTCTCCCCGCAGCCAATATAATCAAACCGGATGACCATATATCCGTCTTCTGCCAGCTCACGTGCAGCCTTGACAAAAATCCGGTCTGCGCCAATACGGTTGCCTACAAAGCCATGGCAGATAACGGCCAATGGTACCCTATCCTTGCAGCGTCCGGAAGTCCCTTTTTCTTTATTTGGGTAATGTATGCTGGCAGTCAATTCCTCCCGGTTATGCCGGATTATGATAATCCGTTCCATTGCCGTATCCTCCTTATAAGGGTAGATTATTTCAATTTAATATAATTCCGATTAATTTAGTGTGGATTATATCTTTATTATACGGTTTACGATATTATTGTCAACAAGCTATGGCTATTTTCAAGTCATGCTAAAGACCCCTTTCGTTCCTGAGAACAAAAGGGGTCGCGGATGCGAAAGCTTCAATCAGTCGTAGCTGTCGTGAAACATATCATGGGTTTTCTGTCTGCCTTCCCAATCCTTCAGCCATTCCTCTGGGGACCCCGCTGTAGAGTCCCATAAGCTGAAGCCATCCGAATTACCCCAATCCCCCACTACATTGGTTGGTGCAGGCTCGAAGCCGTCGCCCATGAATTTTCCTGGTTCTTCTCTTTTTTCCTCATGTTCCATAACGCTCCCTGCCTTTCCCAAAGCTATATTTAACAAGCAACAACATTATCAGTGTTCACTCTTATATAAGGATTATGCATGAGGAATTGAAATCCATCTCCTTGCACAGAGTTGCCATGCAAACGTATACTCTAGGTTAAAGAGTATTTCGATTAACAATAATGGAGGTTTATATCTACACTATGAAAGCTAAAGAAATGATAAAGGAAAACAACACACTGCGCGAACAGATGACGCCCTTTAACCGGTCGTATTTTGAAGATATGATCATTGCCATGCGGGCCAGCCGTGTGGACTCCATTCAGGCAGAAGAACTGCTGCTGGATGCCGCAAAACAACTGCTGCGAGAGCAAAGCAAGGGCAAAAACGCCAAGCAGACGTTTGGAGAAAAACCTGAGGATTATTTCAAAGAAATTATGAGCAGTAATCCCGCACGTCCCGTAAGAAGCAAACTAAATTATTACTTAATGATCCCTACAATAGCCTTAACCTGCTTCTTCGGCATATTAGCAATTGCCGGACTGTTATCTGAGTGGAGCAGTGGCTCAACAGGTATTTTTGGCAAAATCAGTCTCTTCACTATCATCGCAGTAGGTGCAGGTTCCATTATATTAATTGAGTTGCTGATGAGATGGATGAAATCCTTGGCTGACGACGACGCCCCCAAACCTAAATCTTTCGATATCAAAGGACTGGGGATCTACATCGGGATCGTAGTCATCGCAGTCTTTGCTGGTAAGTTTCTCGATGCACTATTTCCAATCATCACAATCTCCCCGTGGGTAAGCCTGATTCTCTGCCTTATCGGAGCGGGATTTCTAAAGTTTATCTTTCTCAAAAAGTAGGTTTATAATCCGTTCTAATAAACAGGAGGCCATTTGCATGAACAAGAAGCAATCTATTCTTTGCACCTCGATAGCTGCACTGCTGATGCTGCAGACAGGGCTAGAAGGGGCAAGCCATGCTGAGGCTGCTGTCAGTCCGCCTACGGGTAGCTCTGGGGTATCTGCACTATCAGCCAACAGCACTCATGCCGAGGCCGTCTACAAAGCTGCCTTGCCACTGTTATCCTCTTCTGCCAAGCTGCCTCAGGCCATTAAGTACTTGAACGCGAATATGTATGCCGTAGGCTCGTACCGCTCAACTCAGTTGACACTGAAGTTGGAGAACCTGCACAAGGCTGCACTGAAAGCTTGGGAAAGTAAGTTCAGCACTAGCGAGGTTCAGCGGAGTCTGACCTCCATTTATAAGGCAGGGGTAAGTATGAGTAAGCTTGCCGAAAGTACAAAAGACGCTTCATTGCGTGCCTTGCTACAAAGTGCCGACGAGAGCGGATATAAGCTGGAGACTGCTGAAGGTTCTTTTTTCCCAGTAATTGATTACGGAGCTTACCGCAAATATAAATTATATGTTACGAAGGACATCAGCGATTACGTTACGATTATGGCTACCGAATCCACCCTTCCGTCCTCCAAGGATAACGGACTCATTATTGCCTGGACCGAGGTAGCTGCACGGGCGTTGTCCCAGGAGAAATTTATCCAGAATTATCCGAGCTCCAACCGTATTTCGGCAGTAAAGTCCTTATATGCTATGTATGTAACCAATACCTTCTATGGTCAAAATAACACTCCGCTATTTCATTATGATAATTTGGAGATGGATTTAGAGGCTCAGAAGGCCTATACCGGAATTCTGACCAAGGACAGCAGCAACAGCCCCTTTCTGCAGAAGCTTGACGGCTTCATGAAGCTGTTGAAGGAGAACGGCTATAAATCAGATGATCAGATCAAGGCATATCTGGAGAAAGAAGTGCCTCTTACAAATTAATAAAAAGCGCCTCTCCTTCATGTTCAGGAGAGGCGCTTTATTACTATTAGGGCTGTATAAGAGATTAAATAAGCATATTAAAGAGGTTCATATCCTTGTTGATCTCCACATAATCTACACCCTTTTCCTTCATTCGCTCAACGAGCGGGGCGTAGGACTCCTTGGACAGCAGCTCGATGCCAACAAGTGCTGGCCCGTTCTCCTTATCGTTCTTCTTGGTATACTCAAAGCGGGTGATATCATCCTCAGGTCCCAGCACCTCGGCCAGAAATTCCCGTAATGCGCCAGCCCGTTGTGGAAAGTTGATCATGAAGTAATGCTTTAAACCTTCATAGATAAGCGACCGTTCCTTGATCTCCTGCATGCGGTCAATATCGTTGTTGCCGCCGCTGACGATACAGACGACCGTCTTGCCACGGATTTGATCGCGGTACATATCCAGCGCCGCAACGGGCAAAGCTCCAGCGGGTTCAACAACAATCGCATTCTCGTTATACAGCTCCAGAATCGTTGTACAGACCTTGCCTTCCGGCACTTTAACTACATCATCCAGATGACGGGAGCAAATGTCAAAGGTTAGCCCGCCCACACGCTTCACAGCAGCGCCATCAACGAATTTGTTGATCTCCGCCAGTGTCACCACTTCTCCACGCTGCAGTGCTTCACTCATGGAAGCCGCGCCTAAGGGCTCGACCCCAATAATCTTGGTCAAAGGGCTAACCGTCTTCATATAGGTGGCTACCCCAGCGGCCAGACCGCCCCCACCAATGGTCACGAACATGTAATCTGCTGGAATGTCGAGGCTTTCCATAACCTCCATTGCAATCGTTCCGTTTCCTGCTATAATTCGCGGTTCATCGAATGGGTGAATCAACGTCATGCTATGGTCAATACAGGCCTGCAGCGCTTCCTCATAGGCATCATCGAAGGTATCACCCTTCAGAATAACCTCAACCTGCTCACCGCCAAACCGCCGTACCTGCTTCACCTTTTGGTTAGGTGTTGTACTTGGCATATAGACTTTGCCTTTAATTCCAAGTGCCTTGCATGAATAAGCAACACCCTGTGCATGGTTGCCAGCACTTGCGCAGACGATTCCTTTAGCTCTTTCCTCAACGGATAGACTGCGAATCATATTGTAAGCACCACGGATTTTGAATGAACGGACAATCTGCAGATCTTCACGCTTCAAAAAAACGTTGCAGCCGTACTTAGCTGACAACACTGCGTCACGCTGTAGTGGAGTCCGAACAATGACCTCCCGCAGCACATGATGTGCCCGCACGATGTCTTCCATTCCTACGATCCGGTCTTCGCCTTCTCTCATATTCTTATCGCCTCACTGTCTCTATCTAATCATTTCGCTTCTTGTAACATACTCTTCCGCGGACATTTTTTCAAGCATTGTCCTCCTCACACAATACAAAACCGGCCTTAACTGCTGCTAGCAGCAAGACCGGCTTAACAGAAGCTATATTCAATAACTTAAACTTTGAATCTCTTGACCGTCTGCAATAGCTCAGCCGAAGTATTCTTGATTCCATCCATCTCACTGACAATACTGCCCGATTTGTTGATGATCTGCTCGGCTTGGGCTGCAATACTGCTTGCTCCCTCAGCGCCCTCATTAGTAGCAATGCTGGTCTCTGAGATCGCCGAAAGCATACTCTGAATCGAAGCAAGCAGCTGTTGAGAGGTCGCACTGAAATCAGTCACCAGATCCTCTACAAATTTGGCATCCTCGCTGTATCGCAGTCCCGTTTCCTGCATCGTATCATAATCCTTCAGTACCTGCCGGTCCATGAACTGCAGCATGCTCTCAGCTCCCTCGACCAGGTTGGATACTGCACTAACAACAGATTCAGTTACCCCCTGAATCTCAGAAACTGTATCTCGCGAGTTCTCAGCCAGCTTGCGGATTTCATCAGCAACAACAGCGAAGCCTCTACCCGCATCACCCGCACGGGCTGCCTCAATCGAAGCATTTAGTGACAACAGATTGGTTTGGGACGCAATATCCAGAATTGCACCGGATAAAGCATTGATCTGTGAGATCGACTTGGACTGTTCAATTGCCAGGCGCAGCTTCTCTTCACTCTGCCCATAAATTGTATCGGCTTGCTGCCGTGAGAGGAGAGCCCCTTCTTTAAGTCTTTCAGCACGCTCATTGATTTCCTTGGCCGCCCCAGCACCGTCCTGAGCTTTTTGGGCAATCCCGCTAATCGCATTTTCAATTTCAATCGTACTGGCGTTCATCTCCTGCATCGAAGCAGCTGTCTGCTGCATCCCTGCCGACAGCTCCTCCGTAATTGCAGAAATATCAGAGATGCTCTCGTCTAGCACAAATATATTCCGCTCTGTATTATCAACTGCATCAGAGATATTATGTGAATTCCTCACGATGTCCAGAATCAGGTTTTGCTGCGAAGAGATCATACTATTAAAGCCTTCGGCCAGAACCCCAATTTCTCCCTTTGCTGTCACCTGGGCCCGTACTAACAAATCACCTGTCATCGCCGTCTTAAAGGAGGCTGTAAGAATGGGGATTTGCTTCAGGATATTGTTCGAGACAAAATATAGAAGTATAGACATCACTATAATAGAGGCAATGATGGAGAGAAAGAAGATCAATTGGAATAGATGAAGCGCCTGTTCTGCATCCCCCTTAGGTACGATTAATGCTACCGACCACTGTTTATCCACCGCAGGCGCATAAGATACATAGCTGGCATTACCGTCGATATTCGTCTGAATGACACTAGAGCCCCACTGAACCATCTCATCATTGAGCGCCTTCCATTCTGCCCCAAGGTCACCCATCTTTTGCAGCAAAATATAATCAGGATTCGGATTATAAATAAAGGTCCCTGATTTATCGATTAAGACCGCATAACCGCTGCCTTTGTAGTTAAAAGAACTAAGCGCCTCCGTGATCTGCTCGGTTGAAATGTCAGCTCCAGCCACCCCGATCAGCTTGCCGGAATCATCCAGAATTGGAGCACTGAGACTGACAACCATTTTACCGGAACCGGCATCAATGTAAGGGTCTGTGACCGTAAGCTGCTTACTCTTGGCCGCGGTCGCATACCAGCTGCGCTCCTTCAGGTTAAAGTCAGCTGGTGGCTCGAACTCATCCTGTGTAATCACCTTATTGGCAGCATCCAGACCTACATACACATTGAGCAGGTTCTTATTGGAGCCTTTGATCAGATTCAGAGTACGTATTAGCTCGCTATACCCACTCGTAGTTTTTACCGTGTCCGTAGATGCTGCCTGTACAATGAAATCCCGTACATAGGCATTCGCATTCAGAAGCTCTACGCTATCCTCTGCGGGCTGCAGCAACTGGTTTATCTTTGCATTGATATTCCCCTTCTCATACGTCAGCGAACCGTTCAGATCATCTACAATAATTTTCTTCGCATTGCTATAGATGACTACCGACACAATTATGAATATTACAACTACTGACAAAATAACGGATAAAAACAGCTTGCCACGAATGCCCATATTTCTAAAGGAATGAAGCACTGCCTGGAATCTGGAGGATAGCTGTGTTGCTTTCCCTTTCGACGCTGTCTTATTGTCCGGACGTAGCCCGGTCTTGACCTTCTTTTTGCTACTTTTCTTCTCTGCCATAGGGCTCCCCGCCTTCAAAATAAGATATTTATTAACGAATATTCTCTCTATAGATTCGTTCAATTTCGACTTATTTCTTCAAATTACTGCTTTATCCCTTTAACGTTTCACACCGAGCTGTGAATTAACTGTGACCATGTCAGGTATTTTCAGAAAATAACGCATTTAAACAAACACTTTGGTATAAGAAGAGCACTATTTCACCCTGTAATTCCCTCCAAATTGGGTTTTCCTATAAATCCCATGTCAGGTTTCATGCCGCGAAAAGATGCAAAAAAAGCCTAGAAGAAAAATCTCTTCAAGGCTCTCTGATCTATATATTTATAATTATTGCTTCAATAGCCATTTCAGCAGATCCGGCACACTCGCCCAGAGGCGGGAATGCATAATAACATACTCGATAGCTTCATTAGTGTCACCCATTCCAACATAATCCGGGAGGTTATGCGGCAGTCTTTTGACCCCAAGCAGGTACTCCGGCACATGCTTGTTCACATTCCGTGCTACACGGTACAACATCTTCAACTGGGAGGTAATTCCATTCTTTTTATACTCCAATACAATCCGGTCATAGGCAAAAGCTGCGGCCGCATCATCCTTGCCGTATTGATTCAGCACCCGTTCTGCCTCGGCCAGCTTATTGCCATAGAGGTAAACAGCGGCCAGCAAGTAACGTGCACCTGTATTATCCTCGGAATTGAGCACCAGAATATTCTCCAGTGTCGCCGCTGCTTCTTCCGCATTCCCACCAAACCAGCAGGATTCCGCGTAGCTTTTACAGATTCGGATGTAAGAACGGGTCTCGTAAAGACCCCAGAAATGCCCTTTGTTCTCCGCAAAAAAGAGTTCACCTAACTCACGTTCTCCCGCTGCGATACCCGCTCTTAAAAAAGCACGCGCTTCGTGCTCATTGTCTGATTCTTCAGCCAATAAGAGATAAGCATCTGGACTGTCAGGATAGGCCTCCAATGCTGCTTCGGCCAGCTGTATCCGTCGTTTTGATGAAGTTGCTTCCTTGGCCTTGTGCAAGTAGGCCTGCTCCTTATCCTTGGGACTGCCTGAAGGATTCAGTGAGAGAACTTCATCGTCCTCTCCGCTCATCCCATACTCCTCGACGTAGTTAAGCATTTCCTTAACTTTTCGTGAAATGGTCGCCGCTGTGATCTCATATTTAAGGGCAAGATCAGCTTGCGTAGTCAGGAATCCGTACTCTTCAGACAGTATATATTCGATCGCTGCACAAAAGGAGCCCATTTTCTTCACAGCAGGTTTCGTCTTACGGGAATAGCCGTTCCAGAGGACCAGGGCTTCAAAAATAATTTCCTTCTCGTAGTCGGATCTCATGCTCTCGATAAGGTGCAGAGCCAGCTGCTCATGCGCCGGATGCTCCCATTTCAGATCACGCGAGGCCATTTTTCTTAATTTGACCAGCGTCAGCTTACTTTCGGAACCTCCTGCAGATTCCGGTGCAGCCTGAATGAACTTGGATTCGACAGCCATAGCCTCATGAGCTGCTGCCTCCTCCGAGGTTACCAGACGCAATATCGATTCTACTGCCGACGATTCCTTGTCTATGCAGCATTTTTTATATTTCTTCCCGCTTCCGCATGGGCATAAGTCATTTCTTCCAACCTTACTCAAAAGTAATTCCCCCTTAAATCTGTAACTAGCCCTACACCATAAGCGCATCGCTAACGAACTATAAGTATCATTTCCCGGCACGAGACATTCTATATAAATAAAGCTCAGCGGCAGGTCTAATGGATCACCATTTAAAAAAGGCCTTTCCATGATCGGAAAGACCCTTTATCTGTATATATCCGCACATTTTCCCCCGTACGAGTTGTATTATAGCACTTCTTCTATCACTTGTCAGTCCTTTTTTAGGACTTATAGCGTAAAAAATTCACTAGATACAGTCCTTTGTCCTCATACCAAAGCCTTCATAGCAATGTCGCTGCGATACTGTTTCCCGGGAAAAGAAATCCCCTCCGCACTGGCGTATGCAGCTTCACGTGCTTCAGCAATACTTGTACCCAGACCAACGACTCCGAGCACTCGGCCGCCGTTCGTTACCCAGCTGTTATCTGTGCCGCGCGCCGTACCCGCATGGAAGATCAGCCCTCCTTGGCTGTCATCCAGTCCGGTAATGGGCACACCCTTAGGATAAGGACCTGGATAGCCTTCCGAAGCCAGCACTACGCATACTGCCGCTTCTTCACTCCAGACAATTTCAATATCTGCAAGCCGACCTTCGACTACGGCCAGAAATATTTCCAGCAAATCGCTTTTCAGCCTAGGCAGGACAACCTGTGTCTCCGGATCACCAAAACGGGCATTAAATTCTATCGTTTTCGGCTTGCCGTCAGGAGAGATCATCAACCCGGCAAATAACACGCCACTAAAAGGACGGCCTTCTGCTACCATCGCTTTAGCTGTCGGCTCTATTATTGTCTTCACCGCTTCAAATATAATAGCATCGGCAATATGCGGCAGTGGCGAATACGTCCCCATTCCGCCCGTATTAGGTCCTTTGTCGCCATCAAAGATCGGCTTATGATCTTGGGCTGCGGCCATCGGGCGCACCGTTTCTCCATCCACAAAGGCCAGAATCGACATTTCCTGTCCGGCCAGAAATTCCTCAATGACGACTTGGGCACCCGCTTCACCGAACACCTTGCTGACCATAATATCACTTAATGCCTGTTGAGCTTCTTCCTGGGAATAGGCTACAGTAACGCCCTTACCTGCCGCCAGACCATCTGCCTTGATGACAATCGGCAGTTCCTGAACACGCAAATAGGATAGTGCAGCTTCATATTCGCTAAACTTCTCATATGCAGCTGTCGGGATATTATATTTGTGCAGCAGATCCTTCATAAAGGTTTTGCTGCCTTCAATTTCGGCTGCATTCTTGCGCGGCCCAAACACGGGAATTCCCAGCGCTTCAAAAGCATCAACGATGCCAGCCGCCAGTGGATCATCTGGTCCGATTACAACGAGGCCAACTTCCTTCTCCTTAGCAAAGGCCGTTAAGCGGTCAAACTCAAATACGCCAATCGGCACACATTCAGCAAGCGTCGCAATTCCGGCATTGCCGGGAGCGCAGTAGATTTTACCTGCGCCCTTACTTTTGGACAGACTCCAGATGATGGCATGCTCCCGGCCACCTCCGCCAACCACTAAAATATCCATAAAATCCTCCCCAGCATTCTAGTGTTTGAAATGACGGACGCCGGTAAAGACCATAGCAATACCATATTCATTAGCGACCTTAATGGATTCTTCGTCCTTGATGGAGCCTCCTGGCTGAATTACAGCCGTGATCCCTGCTTTGGCTGCCATTTCAAGCGTATCGCCCATCGGGAAGAAAGCATCCGAGGCCAGTGCAGCACCCTTCGACTTCTCACCCGCTTGTTCAATCGCAATTTTAGCCGCACCCACACGGTTCATCTGTCCTGCGCCTACGCCTACCGTCATATTATCGGCAACCAGCACAATCGCATTGGACTTCACATGCTTAACCACTTTCCAGGCAAATAGCAGCTGCTTCAGTTCTTCTTCCGTAGGTTTGCGGTCAGTTACAACCTGAAGGTCGTCCGGATTCACAGAATGCACATCGCTCTCTTGCACAACCATACCTCCGTCGATAGAGGTAACGATAAGGCTGCTCTTGCGTGCCGCTGCTGTACTGAGATTGCCTAATTTAAGCAGACGGATATTCTTCTTCTTCGTGAGGATTTCCAGCGCTTCGTCCGTAAAGCCTGGGGCCAACACGATTTCCAGAAAAATATCCTTCAGCATATTAGCCGTGTCGGCATCAATGATGCGGTTGGCTGCAACAATCCCGCCAAAAATTGAGGTAGGATCAGCGTTGTAGGCTTTTTGATAAGCCTCATATACACTAGCGCCTACGCCTACTCCGCATGGATTCATATGCTTAACGGCTACCACTGCAGGCTCTTCAAATTCCTTAACGATCTGCAGCGCCGCATTGGCGTCGTTGATATTATTGTAAGACAGCTCTTTGCCGTGCAGCTGTTCAGCGGCTGTCAGAGTATCGAGTCCTGCCAATGGCTTGCGATAAAATGCCGCCTTCTGATGCGGGTTCTCACCATAACGCAGATCCTGAATCTTCTCATAAGTTACTGTATAACGCTCCGGCAACGGGTCACCGAGCACATTGGCCAAATAATCAGCAATCAGGGCATCGTAAGCCGCCGTATGACGGAACACTTTTGCCGCAAGTTGTTTGCGTGTTTCAAGCGTGGTGTCCCCACCGGCGCGTACCTCTTCAAGCACCTTGGCATAATCGCCTGCATCAACCACCACACTGACAAAAGCATGGTTCTTCGCCGCAGAACGCAGCATTGTAGGTCCACCGATATCAATGTTCTCGATAGCTTCTTCGTACGCTACATCCGGTTTAGCGATAGTTTCCGCGAACGGATACAGGTTTACCACGACCAGATCGATGTAGTCCAGGCCAAGCTCACGCATTTGGCGTGTATGCTCCTCGTTGTCACGAACCGCCAGCAGTCCTGTGTGTACAGCAGGATGTAGCGTTTTGACACGTCCGTCCATAATTTCGGGGAATCCTGTCACATCGGAAATGCCGATGACTGGTACGCCTTCTTTAGCCAATAGTGTACTCGTTCCGCCTGTGGAGATAATTTCTACGCCCAATGCAGACAACTCGCGGCAAAAATCCACGATGCCCTGTTTGTCCGATACGCTGACCAGCGCTCTTTTGATACTCACTTTGAATAGTCCTCCTCCGGGTTATACGTGCGGTTTAATGGTGTTTAATGTGGTTAAATTAAGGCTCTGCTTCAACATCCGACAGCTAATGACCCTCGTGAAATATTTCCCGAGAAATATCGGAACTGGCCGAGCATGAAAGGTGGATGTCGATTAGAGTCCGATCTAAGTCTCAACAATGTTCACTTTTCGCGAATAATCGTCTTTCTGCCGACTAACTCAATTCTTCCGGCAGCTAGAGCAGCAACCACTTCTGGATACAACTCATACTCCACCTTGTGAATACGATCCGCCAGCGAAGTTGCCGTGTCATTATCTTCTACAACTAGGCTTCGCTGAGCAATAACCGGTCCGGTATCCATGCCTCCATCGACAAAATGCACCGTAACTCCCGTTAGCTTCACGCCATAATTCAACGCTTGACCCATCGCATCCTTACCCGCAAAGGCTGGCAGCAGCGAGGGATGAATATTGATAATCCGTCCGGCGTAAGGTGTAAGCAACACCGGCGTAATGAGCCGCATATAACCGGCCAATACAATCAACCCAATCTCCCGCCGCTGCAGCTCGGCCACAATCTCAGCTTCATAAAGTTCACGGCTGGCGAAATCTTTGGGGCGCAGCAGAAGACTCGAAATCCCTGCATCCTCTGCACGTTGTGCAACAGGCGCTTCCGGCTTGTCAGAGACAAGCAATTCAATACTTCCTCCTCCCAGCAGACCCTCCCGCTCAGCAGCTATCAACGCAGCAAAATTACTGCCCTGCCCGGAGGCAAAAACAGCGATTCGACTCCACTGCATCACACTTCCGCTCCCGTAAAGGTAACCTTGTGTTCGCCTTCCTTCACCGTGCCGATCAGGTACGCCTCTTCTCCACTGGCTTTCAGCAGCTCAAGCGCACGTTCTCCATCCGCAGCAGCGACCACCAACACAAGGCCAACCCCCATATTAAAGGTGGTGAACATATCCCGATTACTTACGTTACCTTTACTCTGCATCAAACCAAAGATTGGCAAAATCGGCCACGAACCGTAATTGATCTCCACATCGACACCCTCAGGCAGCATACGCGGAATATTCTCAATAAATCCGCCTCCGGTAATATGAGCCATCCCCTTCACCGAAAGCTGTTCCAATAGTGAGAGTAAAGGCTTCACATAAATCTTGGTTGGTGCCAGCAGCACATCCACCAGTGGTGCTCCAAGCTCTGGCAGCACATCGTTAAGATTATAACCATCTTCCTCCAACAAAAGCTTACGCACCAACGAAAATCCGTTGCTGTGCACACCGCTGGAAGCTAGGCCAATTACCGTATCGCCGGGGGCAATATTCGCTCCTGTTACCAGCTTGGCTTTGTCCGCTATGCCCACCGTGAAGCCGGCAATGTCATACTCACCAGCCGAGTACATACCTGGCATCTCCGCGGTTTCGCCACCGATCAACGCGCAGCCTGCCTGATGGCAGCCTTCGGCGATTCCAGCTACAATAGCCTCGATTTTCTCAGGAATAACCTTGTCGCAAGCGAGATAATCAAGGAAAAATAAAGGTTCTGCGCCTTGTACGACAATATCGTTCACGCACATAGCAACCGCATCGATGCCAATCGTGTCATGGCGATCCGCCGCGAAGGCGATTTTGAGCTTCGTGCCTACGCCATCGGTTCCCGATACGAGTACAGGCTCATCATACTTATCCTTATTCAGACCGAATAATGCTCCGAATCCACCTAGCTCTGTCATTACCTCAGGACGGTAAGTGCGCTTTACGTGTTTCTTCATACGTTCTACCGCTTCGTTACCAGCCGCAATATCTACTCCGGCGTTTTTATAAGCTTCCGACACTATTGGACACCTCATTTTAATTTAGTTGAGTGCGCGGTTGCGGGGCAGCAGGGATTCTAAGGTGGTTATAGCCGTCATTACGATGAATGTTGGACTTCCGATTGCTGTTAGGGTTGGATTTCCTGATTTGAACCGCTCTTAGCGGTAGAAATCCAACCCTAAAGGCAAGCGCTAACGCTTCTCCAGTTCCAAAATTCCTCTCCATGACTCCAACCACCGGTTCAAATCTGCTGCAAGCCGCAGTACGCGCCTTGCTCCGGGCAGCAAGCCCTCGGCGCTTTGGCACACAGCCAAGCGCCTCCTTAGCGAGTGAAGCGTCCCCTGTATTTGCGTAGCAAACAGGGGGGAGCTTCACAAGCCGTTCTTCGCGCTTGTGGCGCAGCCAAGCGGCATTTCTAGCGAGCCAAGCGGGCCCTGTATTTGCGGAGCAAACAGGGGGAAGCTTGGCAAGCCTGTTCTTAGGCCCGGCGGGCAGCATGCCGCCAGGGCGCGGAGCGCCGTAGAGCGTGTCCCGTCCGTGCGCAGCACACAGGGACAAAGCGGGTACCCGCACGATTGCCCCCTTAGCAAGTTTAAAGCAAACTCCTACCGCCGAAATTTCGGGTGGCCGGAGGGTAGCGCCCTCCGGAATCCCCCTTCGCAAGGAGGACTTAGGGGGATGGGTTAACTAACAACTGCACCCGTCCTTCTCTTCCCCGCCGAAATCAACCTGCGTCGGATAATCATTATCGAAACAGGACAAGCATAAGCCGCCTTTATAATCACCGCTGTTACGTCCGGCGATGGAGGTGATCAGTCCCTCTGGCGAGAGGAAAGCCAAGGAATCGGCATTAATTTCAGTACACATTTCCTCAATCGACTGGTACGAAGCAATCAGCTCCCGACGGTCTGGTGTATCAATGCCGTAGAAGCAAGGATTCTTGAACGGTGGTGAAGTAATCCGCACATGTACCTCAGCGGCTCCGGCTTCGCGCAGCAGGTTGACGATCCGGCGCGAGGTAGTGCCGCGCACAATGGAGTCATCGATCATGACAACACGTTGGCCTTCAACGACACTGCGCACGGCGCTCAGCTTCATCTTCACGCCTTGCTCACGCAGCTCCTGGCTCGGTTGAATAAAGGTCCGGCCAGTGTACTTGTTCTTAATCAAGCCCAGCTCATAAGGAATACCTGTCTGCTCGGCATACCCAATCGCTGCTGAAATACTAGAATCCGGCACCCCGGTTACAAGGTCAGCATCTACGAAGGCTTCAAGAGCCATTCGACTGCCCATCCGTTTACGCGCGGAGTGCAGGTTCGAACCATTCATGTCGCTGTCCGGGCGAGCAAAGTAGATATACTCCATCGCGCACAGCGCCTTTCGTTTCGGTTCAGCGAACCGATCTTCTACAAGACCATCCTTATCCAGCACGAGCACTTCACCCGGCTCAATATCACGGACCAGCTTCGCCCCAATTACTTCCAGTGCACAGGACTCCGAAGCGAACACATAGGCTTCTCCAAGCCGTCCCATTACCAGCGGACGCAAACCATGCGAATCGGAGGCCACTACCAGCTTATCATTGGTCATCAGCAGAAAAGCGAACCCGCCTACCAGCTGCCGCAACGCATCCTTCGTCGCTTCGACGAAATCCTTTTGCGAACGCGCAATTAGATGCGCGAGCACTTCGGTATCACTGGTCGTCTGGAAGATTGAACCCGCTTGCTCCAACTCCTTGCGAATCAGCGGTTCGTTAACGATGTTGCCGTTAGTAGCGATTGCCAGGTCGCCGTCACGATATTTGAAAATAAGTGGTTGCGCATTGGTCAAGCGGCTATCCCCGCTGGTGGAATAACGTACATGCCCGATGGACATGTCTCCGATCAGGGAAGCGATTTTGTCCTTATCGAACACTTCTTTAACCAATCCCATGCCGCGGTGATAGTTGAAGTCACGGCCATTTGCTACACAAATGCCCGCGCTTTCTTCTCCACGGTGCTGCAGGGCATGCAGACCATAATAAGACATAGATGCAGCTTCCGGGTGTCCAAAGACCCCGAAAACGCCACATTCCTCTTTTAAGGTATCAAAAATATCTCCCGAGCCCGTTCCTTCGTTGTAAAAGTCGCCGGTCCACAGGATGGGTTCCGCCTGCTCTTTCCCGGTCTTTATTTCATAAGACATGGAATGGCATCCTCCCAGATGAATTTCAATTCTGCGATAGGCTCATCAAGTACGGACGCGCCGTCCAGATTCACCCGCAGTCTATCTCCACCTACAGTTCCGATAATTTCTACTGGAACACCGCCAGCAGCAATCGCCGCTTTCAGCTCTTCCGCACGATCAGGTGCTGCTGTAAGCACAATGCGTGATTGGCTTTCACTAAACAAAGCTACATCATGACGCAAGCCGCCTGCGGAAAGATCTACGTTAGCTCCAATACCACCGCTGATACAGCTCTCTGCAAGTGCTCCTGCTAGTCCACCCTCGGACAAGTCATGCGCCGAACGCACCAGACCACCGCGAATCGCGCCAAGTACTGCTTGAAGCAGTTTTTTCTCAGTCTCCAAATCGAGTGCCGGAGGGCGACCTTCCGTTAAGCCATGCACAGCATATTGGAATTCACTGCCGCCAAGCTCTGCCTTAGTTACACCGAGCAATAGAATAGTATCGCCCTCTTGCTTGAAGGCTTGGGTCGTAATATGATCGGTGTCCGTCACCAGACCTACCATACCAACAACCGGCGTTGGATAAATGGCTCCTGAAGCATTTTCGTTATACAGGCTGACGTTGCCACCGATAACCGGCGTATCAAGCACACGGCAGGCTTCCGCCATACCATCAACTGCACGTTCCATTTGCCAAAAAATCTCTGGCTTCTCCGGGTTGCCGAAGTTCAGGTTATCTGTAATCGCCAGCGGTTCCGCACCGGAGCACACAATATTGCGTGCCGCTTCGCTGACTGCAATCCGTCCGCCCACTTCAGGATCAAGATAGACATAACGGCCATTACAGTCCGTTGTCATTGCCAAACCTTTACGTGTACCATGGATCGTAACTACTGCTGCATCGGAACCCGGACGAACTGCCGTGCTAGTCCGCACCATGTAATCATATTGATTGTAGACCCATGCTTTGCTCGCTACGGTAGGAGAACCAAGAATCGTGCGGAGTGCACCGCCCAGATCGGTAACTTCCTCATAACGCAGCGTGTCCACCGATTCATTCTCTATATAATAAGCAGGAACTGCTGATGGCTTGTCATATACCGGACATTCATCCACCAGAGCTGTTACCGGCATATCGCCAACAACCTCACCATGATGGTACAGCTTCAGACGTCCGTCATCCGTTACCTTGCCCACTTTGCAGCAAATGACGCCCCAACGGTCAAAAATCTCCTGCGCCTGTGCCTCATCCTTAGGCTCAACTACGAAGAGCATCCGTTCCTGTGACTCCGACAGCATCATTTCGTAAGGCGTCATGCCTTCCTCACGCTGCGGCACTTGATCCAGATACAGCTCCAAGCCATTCCCTGCTTTACTGGCCATTTCGGCACTGGAGCAAGTCAGACCTGCTGCGCCCATATCCTGAATTCCAATTACGATACCACTATCGATTAGCTCCAGACAGGATTCCATCACAAGCTTCTCCATGAAAGGGTCGCCCACCTGTACTGCCGTCCGATTGGCTTCCGATTCTTCCGTGAGCTCCACTGAAGCGAAGGTAGCACCATGTATGCCATCACGTCCAGTAGGTGGTCCTACGTAATAGACCGGATTCCCTACACCTTTAGCGACACCACGCTGGATTTTATCATGATCAATCAGACCGACGCACATTGCATTTACGAGCGGATTACCATCGTAGCTGTCGTCAAACATAATTTCGCCACCAACAGTTGGAATCCCGATACAGTTACCATAGGCAGCGATACCGGACACCACATGCTCGAACAAATATTTCGTCCGGTCACTTTCCAGTTTCCCAAAACGCAAGGAATTCAGAATAGCTATCGGTCTTGAACCCATGGAAAAAATATCACGGATAATCCCGCCCACACCAGTAGCTGCGCCTTGAAAAGGCTCTACCGCTGATGGATGGTTGTGGCTCTCGATTTTGAAGACAACCGCTTGGTTATCTCCAATATCTACGATACCCGCACCTTCACCAGGTCCCATCAGAACACGTGGGCCGGTTACCGGAAAGCGCCGCAGCAGTGGCTTTGAGTTCTTGTAAGCACAATGCTCGGACCACATAACACTAAATACACCGATTTCTGTGTAATTCGGCTTGCGTCCCATGAAAGAGGTGATCAGCTCATACTCGCTGTCCGACACGCCGAATTGGCTGTAGATTTTGAGTTCTGCGATTTGCTCTGCGGTCGGTTCTTTAACGGATACTTGCTGCGTCATAACGATCCCTCCATGTCTTCAGTATGGATGTAAACATCCGTTTGCCGTCTTCTGATCCAAGCAACAGGTTAGCCGCACGCTCCGGATGGGGCATCATGCCAACTACATTGCCTTGTACGTTACTGATACCGGCAATATCAGCTACAGAACCATTAGGATTGTCGCTGTATGTGAACACGATCTGATTATTAGCCTTCAATTCTGCCAATGTCGCTTCATCACAGTAATAGTTACCTTCACCGTGAGCGATTGGAATGACAATTTCTTCACCTTTAGCATAATCAATTGTAAATGGTGTTTCATTATTAACGACCTTAAGCACCGTGTCATGACAGCGGAATTTCATGGAGCTGTTACGAAGCAATGCGCCTGGAAGTAATCCAGCTTCCGTAAGAATCTGGAATCCATTGCAAATACCGAGCACGAACTTGCCTTGCTCTACCGCTTTTGCAACTTCAGCCATTACCGGAGCAAACTGGGAAATCGCGCCGCAGCGCAGGTAATCACCGTAGGAGAATCCTCCTGGGACAAGAATACAATCAAAAGCCGACAGGTCTGTTGCCGTATGCCACACATATTCGACCGGTTCGCCGAGCGTGTCCTCTACCGCCTTGTAGCAGTCAATATCACAATTGGAGCCTGGAAAGACAAGTACAGCGAATTTCATCTTGATTAGTCCTCCAATTCGTAACGGTAATCCTCGATCACCGTGTTGGCAAGCAGCTTTTCGCACATTTCCTTCAGACGCCCTTCGGCTTCAGCACGGTTGTCCGTATCCAAAGTCAGCTCCATATATTTACCGATACGCAAGCTTTCAACCTCCTGGAAACCTACAGAATGCAGTGCCCCTTGCACCGCTACCCCTTGGGGATCGAGCACACTTTTCTTGATGGTGACATATACCGTCGCTTTTAACATACGATTGTTGTTCCTCCTAAAAAGTTTTATGGAGCTATCACTCCATTGATTTATTTCGCAATAAAACTTGCTTCGAAAGCATAGGCTTGGTTTTATGGAGCTATCACTCCATTGATTTACTAATATCGTTTATAAAGACTTGCCAGTAAGACGATGATAAATGTCCAGATAACGACGGGTGGTCTCTTCTACTACTTCAAGCGGCAACGGGTCTGGCTTGCTATTTTTATCCCATGGAGATGCTGAAAGGTATGTTCGGACAGGCTCCTTATCCATACTATCAATCTCGATATCGAGAGCATATTTATCCTTAGCCCAAAAGCGTGAGGCATCCGGAGTGAAAATCTCATCAATCAGAATCACCTTGCCATCCAGCAGGCCGAATTCGAATTTGCAATCAGCAAGTATAATGCCATGCTCTGCGCAGTACTCTCTGGCAAAAGCGAACAGTTTCAAGCTTTTGTCCTTCAACTCTTGGGCCAGCTCAGCGCCAATCAGCTCCTGCATTTTCTCAAACGGGATATCCTCATCGTGACCTACATCATTTTTGGCCGCTGGGGTGAAGAGTGGTTGTGACAGCAGTGCGTTTTTGCGCAAGCCTCCAGGAAGCTCGATGCCATTCACCTTGCCAGTTTCTTCATACTGTCTCCAGCCCCCGCCAGTAATGCAGCCGCGGACTACACACTCGATATCAATGCGCTCCGCTTTGCGTACAACCATAATGCGATTCTTGAGCGCCTCTCTATCCTTAATGACGTCTCCAAGCAGATCCACATCAATATGCACAACATGATTCTCCATTAGATCCTTCGTCATTCCGAACCAAAACGCGCTTAACCGATTGAGCACATTGCCCTTCTCCGGAACCGCCGGATCAAGCACATAATCAAATGCAGATATCCGATCCGTGACAACAATCAATATCTGGTCCCCCAAATCGTATAGCTCACGAACCTTCCCTTTATAGAGCAGCGGCGCATTGATGAGTTCCACTGCAGTGGATACGGCAGGGTGTGTCATGACCTTTCCTCCCTTGAACTAATGATCTTGCCTTATATACTTGAGCGAAAAAGCTGCTGTGCATATAGTTGTTCTACGCTTCGCTAGTAGAATTGAAATAACTATTTGGATAATTGGACCACTGCCAGAAATGTTTGGACTTCCGATTGCTGTTATTCTCAGATTTCTTCATTGTAAACCGATTTTATCGGTTGAAATCCGAGAATAAAGGCAAACGCTGACGCTTCTACAGTTCCAAAATTTCTCTCCGTTCCTTATTATCCAACTATGCATTTCCATTCTGTAGCTCCCACTCCAGAACACTACTATCCAGTTGCTGCGCTCGTATTATTTTACCGTTCCTTAGTTCACCAATAACTTACCTTTATTAGATAAGCTCCAGCTTGCGGAAGATGGTGTCTACATGCTTCAGGTGCCAAGTAGGACTGAATGCATCGTCAATCTCTTCCGGGCTAAGCAGATTGGTAATCTCAGGTGTAGCCTCTACGATAGTACGGAATTGGATCTGTTCCTCCCAAGCCTGCATCGCACGCGGCTGGACAGTATCGTATGCCTGCTCGCGGCTGAGGCCTTTGTCGATCAGTTTGGTCAAGATGCGGCCGGAGAAAGGAACGCCGAACGTGCTGTTCATGTTGCGCTTCATATTTTCCGGGAATACAGTCAGGTTCTTCACGATGTTCCCCAAACGATTCAGCATATAGTTCAGCAGCATAGTCGCATCCGGCAGGATGATACGTTCTACCGAGGAATGTGAAATATCACGTTCATGCCACAGCGGCACGTTCTCGTAAGCAGTAACCATATGACCGCGAATGACACGGGCCAGACCAGAAATGTTCTCACAGCCGATGGGGTTGCGTTTATGCGGCATCGCGGACGAACCTTTTTGACCCTTGGCAAAAGCTTCTTCTACCTCGCGAATCTCACTTTTCTGCAAGGCACGAATTTCGGTTGCGAACTTATCCAGTGAAGTGGCAACCAATGCCATTGTCGCCATATATTCAGCGTGACGATCACGCTGAAGCGTCTGCGTGGAGATCGGTGCCGGGCTTGTACCTAGCTTACGGCAGACGAATTCTTCCACGGACGGGTCGATGTTGGCATAGGTGCCGACTGCGCCAGAGATTTTACCGAACTGTACACCATTCGCCGCATGGCGGAAACGCTCTAGGTTACGCTTCATTTCCTCGTACCACAGTGCCATTTTGAGACCGAAAGTAGTCGGTTCGGCATGTACTCCATGCGTGCGACCCATCATCGGGGTATCCTTGTAGGCAACAGCTTTATCCTTGAGGATCTCGATGAAGTTAAGAATATCCTTCTCCAAAATCTCATTTGCCTGACGCAGCAGATAGCCAAGTGCCGTATCTACTACATCCGTAGAAGTAAGCCCGTAATGCACCCATTTACGTTCCGCACCCAAACTCTCGGAAACCGCGCGGGTAAAAGCGATCACGTCATGGCGGGTCTCCTGTTCAATCTCTTCAATGCGTGCGATGTCGAATTTGGCATCCTTACGCAGCTTAGCCGCATCCTCATGCGGAATCACTCCAAGCTCTGCCCAAGCTTCACAAGCACACAATTCCACTTCCAGCCACGCGTTGAATTTATTCTCTTCGGTCCAAATGGCCCGCATCTCAGGTCTGCTATATCGTTCGATCATAGGTGGTCAGTTCCTCCAAAGGTTAGTTTGCTCTACCCAGGACAATCCGTCTCCGGTATCCTTGCAGAGCAGGTTAATATGGCCCATTTTGCGGCCTGTCTTACTGTCTGTCTTGCCATATATATGAAGCTTAGGTGAAATCCCTAGCCGATTTGCTTCTTCATCTGCTTTACTTAAGACCTCAATCGTACCCTCCAGATGCTGTCCGAGCACATTTACCATGACCACTGGGGTCAGCAGTGAGGTATCGCCGAGCGGCAAGTTGCAGATGGCCCGGATATGCTGCTCGAACTGTGAGGTCACACATGCATCCATAGTGTAGTGACCTGAATTATGCGGTCGGGGAGCCAGCTCATTCACGAACAACTCCCCATCCTCCGTGACGAACATTTCCACCGCCAGCAGTCCAACGGCGTTCAGTCCGGATATTAGGGTCTCTGCCAACTTGCAGGCCCGCTTTTGAATGTCCTCCGGGACCCTAGCAGGCACAATAGATACATGCAGGATGTTGTTCACATGGATATTCTCGGCAGGCGGGAAGCTCTTCACCTCGCCTCCGGCACTGCGCGCCGCAATTACAGAAATTTCGCATTGAAAAGCAATGAATTTCTCCAGCACCAGCTCCGGCTCATTTGCTTTGTCGGAACTAGATTCTGGCACCAATTGCCGAAAGGCTGAGCCCAGCTCTTTCTCGCTGCGAATGACGGCTTGTCCCTTGCCGTCATAGCCCCCTGTGGCTGTCTTCAGCACACAGGGCAGTCCAAGCTCG
>LIDZ01011282.1_pt19 | contig 35827 bp, 45 predicted proteins | sample 644651 | NCBI WGS metagenome assembly LIDZ01 (sample SAMN03856242, study PRJNA289617) | food metagenome | isolation source: wine grapes on drying loft during traditional withering process | host: Vitis vinifera cv. Corvina | place: Italy: Gargagnago di S. Ambrogio di Valpolicella | collected 2014-01 | reverse complement strand
AAGCTGCAACTGTGGTTGCAGCCTTCGGAAATTTTCAGATACGCGTAGTGACGCGGGGTCAGTTTGACGCCTTGTGGCGGCACCAGGTCGATCAGCGGATTGTGATCGTGGCGGGGCGGCACCACATCGTGCACGGCGTTGACCACCTGCTCGTATTGCTGCGGGCCGGTCACCGACAGCACGCTCGGATGCACATTGCGAATCACACTGGCATCGACGCCCATGCAGCCGGTCACGATGACCTTGCCGTTTTCCTTGATGGCTTCGCCGATCACTTCCAGCGACTCGGCCTTGGCCGTATCGATGAAGCCGCAGGTATTGACCACGACCACGTCGGCGTCCTCGTAGGTCGCAACGACTTCGTAACCTTCCATGCGCAGCTGGGTCAGGATGCGTTCGGAGTCAACGAGTGCCTTTGGGCAACCTAACGATACCCAACCTACACTGGGGGCTTTGCTCATATAATATCCTCGGTTGGGTATCTGGATCGGGGCGCGCGATTCTAGACGCAGTACAAAAAATGTGCAAAAAATTAATCAGTAATAATTATCATTCTTACCTTTCAGGGATTGATCATGCTAATAGATGACCTTCAACAAAATAAGCCCGTAGAGGGGTCGTCAATTGGCGATTTTAAGAAACACCCAAAAAGCCCAGTCTATAGATGGGTAAGTCGAGCACCAAAGGAGATACCCTTTATAAGTTTGGTGATAGCAACGATTGCGGGTTTTTTTAGTGTTGTTCTTTTGTTGGTACCGTCTGATATGTATGCGGACTTGGTAGTTGAAATATTGGACAAGATACACTCTATCAATCCGAATAGGGCTGTCACGCTTTTTCTATTGCTGATTAGTTTTGTTTATTTGTTGACTCGAATTGCTGCAGATATGTCGAAAAGAAGTAGGCTCACGGATAGAGGCTTTATAAATATTGATTATGAAAAATCAAAAACTAAAGAATTGTATGATGAGATGGAAAAGCTAAAGCTGTTTGTGTCAAACAAGATAGTGGCTGATAAAGCGCTTCGTGAAAGATATGCTGCTTCATTCACGCAAGATACAGATGAGCCTACAAAGCCTTCAGTTAACCCGGTTGAGTCTCATATACTTGGTGTCATAAAATCTCTAGAGCAACACATTGATCTTTCTGATAAAAAAGCTTCTCGTTTACTTGATACAGGTACTATGTATCTCCGTCGTGGAATCTATTTTTATGTAAGTTCTATTTTTGTGTGGCAACTTGTAGCGCACATCTGGGGTGTAGATCGATCGCTGATTTTTGGAGTGGTTTCATGCTCGCTGACGTTTCTGGTGGTCGAGTTTTTAGCTGCTTGGTTTTTAAAACAGTACCGTAATTTCAATGATTCATCCATGCAATTTATGAGGGTAAAGTCTACCTTTGACCGGTATTTACTTTCTTACCATACAATAGCGCAGTTTTCTGGAGATCAAGAATCAGCGAAAGCTGAAGCTAGGGCACTCATGTTGAAAGTACTTGAGGAGAGCGTTCGATGGCCTGAACTCAATGCGCTCAAAACCACCGATGTAAATCATATGGTGCAAATGTTCGAATCTGTAGGGGGTATTCTTGATCGGGTGAAGGACTTAGCCGTGAGAAAAGAAAAGCAGGAGTCTTAAGCGATGCTTTTAGATATTAATAGTCTCCTAGTAAGAGGAGTTAACTGTGCTTGAACGCATAGTCTTCTGGGGTGGTCGCTGTAATGACTAATTTTGAAGCTCGCGTGTACAGCTACCTTCGTTTCTCAGACCCACGACAGGGGACCGGTGGCAGTGCCGATCGTCAGTTGCTCTATGCGCAGCGTTGGGCAGCAGACAAGGGCCTGGAACTTGACGAATCCTTATCCATGCGTGATGAAGGTTTGTCAGCCTACCACCAAAGGCATGTCACGCAGGGGGCTCTGGGCGTTTTTCTCAGAGCTATAGAGGACGGGCGTATCGCATCCGGATCTGTCCTGGTCGTTGAAGGCTTGGACCGTCTGAGTCGAGCAGAGCCGATTCAGGCCCAAGCTCAGCTTGCGCAGATTATCAATGCCGGCATTACGGTCGTGACAGCTAGTGACGGGAAAGAGTACAACCGTGCCGGGTTAAAAGCTCAACCAATGGACCTTGTCTACTCGCTCCTCGTTATGATCCGAGCGCATGAAGAGTCCGACACGAAGAGCAAGCGGGTGAAAGCCTCTATCCTTCGGTTATGCCAGGCCTGGCAGGCCGGTACCTACCGAGGACTGATCCGGAACGGGAAAGATCCTCAATGGCTCAGGTGGACGGGCAGTGCTTGGGAAATGATCCCCGAGCGCGTGCTTGCCGTTCGTCGTGCGTTGGCTCTTTATCAAGAAGGTATGGGCGCGGCGCGTGCAACGAAGATATTGCACGCGGAAGGGCTGGACTATTCAGCTAGTGGTATATCGAAGCAGCAGATCTATCGATTGATCAAGCTTCAAGCACTAAGGGGAGCGAAATGCCTATCCGTTGATGGTGAGGATTTCATACTGGAGGAATACTACCCCCGGTTGCTTTCCGAATCAGAATGGGCAGACCTGCAGCATCTTGCTGGCCAACGACTGCGTCGTCGTGGGCACGGCGAGATCCCTGGGATCATCACAGGGATCGGCCTTACCTATTGTGGTTATTGCGGCACGGCACTGGTGGGTCAGAACATGATGACTCGGCAGAGAGCCGATGGAACAATTGCTGATGGTCATCGAAGACTTCACTGCGTTTCATATGGTGTGAATGGTGGTTGCACTGCCGGTGGCTCTTGCAGCGTGGTGCCAGTCGAGAGGGCGTTGCTTACGTTCTGCTCCGATCAGCTCAATCTGCAACGATTGCTGAAAGTAGGAGATGACGGGCAAGGGATTCGCCAACAACTGGCCGTCGCTCGATCAACTGCTGAAAAGCTTTCTGTTCAACTTGGCAGAATTACAGACGCTCTACTTGCTGACGACAGCGGTACTGCGCCGACAGCGTTCATCCGAAGGGCACGAGAGCTTGAAGCAGCGCAGGCCGAGGCTCATAAGAAGGTGCAGCAACTGGAATATGAGCTGGCCACCGTCTCTGGATCCGGTAAGCCTGCCCAAGCCGAGAGGTGGGTAGAGTTGGCAGAGCTGGTCCGTAATGGGGACTATTCGGCCAGGGAAAAGGTAAGGCAGCTGGTAATGGATACTTTTGAAAGGATCGTTGTTTTCATGCGTGGCATGAACGCAGAAGACAGGTCTGGCAAATTCATCGATGTTCAACTGCTGTCTCGTACAGGCCAGCAAAGGCTGCTGCAGATCAATCGCAAGACAGGCGCATGGGTGGCCAGCGAGGATTGGGACTGAGGGTTGCGTGCATAGGTTTTGTGAATATACTGTATGTTCATACAGTTATGACTAGGAGTCTTTATGCTGCAGGAAGTCCCTATGGGTGTCGCACCTCAGTCGTTCACGCCTTACCAAAGCCTGATAAGTCGCGTTCACCGACAGATCAACAGCTCGGCTGCGCAGAGCACGCGACGCACCACTATAGCCAGGCAGCCTGACGAAAGTGCTTCAGACTGGGACGTGTTCCTGGAGCAGTTAGAGCTTGAGGAAAGCGTGCGTGTCACCAGAATCGCCCGTGGGGTAGCGCGGTTGATGTGGACCAACCAGCACCCAGCATGAGATTTACCGCAGGTTAATTTAAGTTACCTGCGGTATTGATTTATTTCGTTACCTGAGGTTAATCTACGCCTATGAGTTCAGCGCCTGGCGCTGCACCGATCTAAGCGGAGATTAACGATGCACCTCGTAACCCTGTCCCCCGATGCAAGGAACCACCTCGTAGGCCAGTTGGCTAACAGCCAACAACGCAGGTCAGGGTTCCTCTGCGCTTTTCCGCTTGATGACGTCAGCGAACAGGTCGTGGTTGATGTTGCCCAGCTCATGGTTGTGCCTGGTGTAGCCGAATGGCACATCTGGATGGCCATGGCTGGTCGAACTTCAACCGTTGCGATTTCGTACAGCGGTGGAACGCCAGAGCGTTTCACTCAAGTCATTGAGGATCACGTCAATTCGTACTTTAAAACCTCCCCAGGTGTAAGCGTGATCTTGCATGCCCGATGCGACCTTGAGTGGACGATTAGGATAGCTGTGGTCATGAAACAAGGTACTTACCTAATACCTTCTATGGAGTTGGCCGACCTCTACTTGGTTATTGATGGGGTTCTTGAAGGTCGCAAGCGTCCGAGTTTTAAATTTGTGCTGAACGGGGTCTCGCTTACCCTTCCACTGCATCTTCCAGAGTCGACTGATCTCGCCTTCGAGTTACTAATGGCTTGTGCCAAAGAATTCATTAGCAACTACAAGAACGCTTGAGGGTAGCTGAATGATTAGCTTACAAAATGAACAACCGCGATTCGTTAATTGGATCGTGGCGTTGATCGCCGTTTTGTTGTCAAGCGTGACTGCTATGTCCGTTGGGATGGCGATGTTTACACTGATAGATAATTTGTTCATGGCTATGGTTTTCGCAGGTGCTGCAGTTGTTCTGGATCTCTATAAGTACCTTGCTTGGCCTTTGGCGATTGGGGCGTGGATCCATGGCAAAAAGATATCTGCTGTATTAATGGTCATGTCTGCCATAACTCTGGGCGGGATTTCTGCTTGGGCGACATATGATCGAATGTACAGCTCAGTAACTGCAAGTCATTCACGATATATATCAGCACAAATCAAAGTATCCCAGCTCAAGAGTCAGCAAGCTGCAGAGCTTGATCGTTTAAAACTGGTTGACGCCGAGACTCGTTCAATGAGTGAGCAAGCCAGACTGTTGAGGGAGCGAGGAATGGTTACGAAAGCACAAGACCTTGATGCGCTTGCAATCTCATCTGCTATTGATCAAAGGCAGCGGATTCTCGATAGCGTGGACGCAATTGCGAGAGAAGTATCTGATCAGCAGAGTTATCCTGTCCCGTCTGCTAGTTTACCAGCACTACTTTTGACTATGGTCTGCGCAGGCTTCGCATTGGCTCTAGAAATTGTACCGGCTCTCCTTGGAGCCGTATTGCGCTCAGGGAACAAAGATGACAACGGTAACGGCGGTATTGCTGAGTCAACACGAATGCCGTGCCTTGGAGAGTCGGGTGTGGCAACAGAGCCGCCAGCTTTGGCAACGGCCGCCATTGCTGAGCCAGTAACCCTAGCAACTGGTCTAGAAGCGCGGATAACGTTGCCGGTTGCTATGACAACTGGCCAGCAACAGGACCTATTTGGAACTGACGATCCTCTTCTCATGCAGACGTTGATCAGCATGACCCAATCAACGAAGCCTGGAACCCCTATTAAGGTTCGGGATTTTACCGCAGCTGCAAAGGTTGGAAACAGGCGCACTATTAAGTTATTTCATGCGGCCATGGAAGTTGGCTTGTTAAAAAGAACTAGCGTTGGCTATGTGGCCGCATAAGGAATATGACATGACTCTCAAGATTAATATAACTGAACCTAACACTTTGAAGCTCTTGCTGGACAGTATCGAAGGGTATCGTGGTGCCAATGAGGCACTAGATGAAGCTGTCGAAAAGGAAAATTGGGGGGCGATCAGCGTGGTGCAGGGGTTGCGCACAATGCACGCAAGCACCATTGCCCTTATTGTCAACCAATATGCAGATTCTAAATCGGGAGAGGTACACTAATGATCGGGATTCCTAAGACGGGTATGTTGGCAAAGGGCTGTGTCAGTGCCAATGTCACTACCGGGTACAAGCTGACCACAAGCGACGGACGGCCTGCACGTCTAGCGATAATCGATGATGATGGAAATGTTGTCGAAGCTGGTGAAGAGGTCGCCAAAGAGGTATGGAATGTTGCTATTGCAGTCATGAAGAACTTCAGGATCGGCAAAGGCCATATCGTTGTTCATAGTTCTCCACCAGGTAGCACCGTTGGTCTGAAGCAAAGTCTTTAATTGTGAGGGGGAGGTAGGTATCCATGGTAAATGAATCGCAGTCTATTCCCGCTGTGTCGGCTGATAAGAAATCTTTAGAGATATTGAAGCGCCATAAACCTATCGCAGTTGTTCTGGACGCGTTCGATATTGATGCTTTGGAAAGGCAGATACGGGCCGAGACAGAGTGGTGGAGCCTCATGGCTACTGAGAGTTATCCAGATCAAATGCAAGATATTCTCAAAGCGCAAAGAATAGTCGAAACGAGAAATGAAGCTGTAGCGAATCGGCTGTTGTGGCTGCTCAAGCCCTTAGCAATCGGGCCGCTTGCGGAGGCTATTGCGGGCAGGGTTGAGGCGATTAGCCAATTCAGTGAAAAAGCAGAAAACGACTCCAATCGATGATAACGCGTTGCAAAACCAGCTCGCCTAGCAGCGGGACGGGCAGTAAGAGGATGCGGTATTCGTAACCTACATGCCCGTTACCTTGGCATCGATCGCTCTGCCAATGATCTCCCAGTCACCCTCTACCTGCACGGTCTGGTAAGCCTGGTTCAGCGGTACCAGGTAACCGACGCCGGCATCCAAGATGTACTGCTTGAAGGTCGTTTCGCCGGTAACTGTGTGCCGGGCTACGTAGAACTTTCCGCTGATGATATCGAAACCCTCAGGTCTGACCAGAATGGGCGTGCCTTCCGGGAATGTGGGAGGGGTATCCGATGTCATCGACTTTCCCTTAACGCGCAACCAGTATCCACTTGGCCCCGCGTTCTCGGTTGAGCTAAGCCACTCATCAGATATCCCTAAGGGATACGAACCTGCCGATTCGATGCCAGCGCCTGCGTCCACCCACGTGATTAATGGGTACTCCCTAGCCTCTCTCCGAGGCTGCACCATCGGGGTCACGTTGCTGTGATCCGTGGTAGCCGCCAGATCTGCAATCTCAGCGGCCAGTCGCGGACTAAATCGATCAACCGGCTCTCCCAAAAGCCTGGCAAGTGCAGATGCAAACTTTACGTTCAGTGCATTGACGCCGCTGAGGTAGTGCGCGACTGCAGCGGGACTGACTCCGATCTCGTCGGCAATCTTCCTCTTATTGAGCTTCAGCTCGTTTTTCTTCGACAGGTACAGCTCGTTGGCCGCTTGGCATTCGGCGAGGAGCTTAGGGGGGAGTGGGGGCTTCTTGGTCATAGGGCGCAATGATAAACCGGAGGTTAATCGAAAAAGATTACCTGCGGGTGCGTCATTGCTCACATTTAAGATACCTGCGGTTTCTTTTCTCTTGTTTATTGGATTACCTGAGGTTAACATTTAGACGTCCAGTCAGAGAGTTCTGCCATGAATCAAATCCCATTGCCCGATCTAGTCGCCCAGATCGGTCAGGCATCGGTTGCTGAAGCATTCGGTATCAGCCCTGCAGCAGTGCATAAAGCGATTCGTTTGGGCCGTAAGATCATGGTCACAGTCCACGATGACGGTTCCTACACCGCGCACGAGCAGCGCCCGTTCCCGCATCACAAAGCAGTGACCGTAATGCAGGCTAAAGCCGGCAGGCTCGTATGACTATGTCCAACTCCGGACAGTCATTGGTCTCGCGTGATCAGGTTCTGGTGGCCCACGCCGCAGACATGATTGCGCGCACCGGTTTTAGCCAGGACGACTTCGCGCAGTCCTTGAGCGTACAACTGCATTGTCTGGTCCCTGATAAAGCAGTGAGTAAGGATGTTCCCGACTTCACCTTGCTCGCCCAGGGCAACGACACCGTCGCTTTCTTGAAAGCCTCCGGAGCCTGGCTGCGTAGGGTAGGCCGTTGGTTGAGTGGAGAGGTCGATCTGCCGAGCTGGATTGAAGAATCATGGGTTCTTTCTCTGGACGCTGATCATCAAGAGCGCTGCATCAACGAGCTGGCCAGCCGACATGGCCTGACGGGAGCGCGTGAACTGAACGGGGATGGCAATCCTGTCGGTGTGTTCGGGCAATTGGTGGCTCGCCTGGGGGCAACAGTGCAACTCGGTAGCGAGATCCTCGAGGACGGTCGGATTGACATCGATGACCTCGAAAAGCTACCTGAGTTTGTCGACCGGCTACGAGCTGTAGAGGCTCGTTGCAGTGAGCTGCGTTCTCGCGCTCAGACAGTTATTGACGACCGTCCAGGCGTCACCTTGCTTCATCAGGTGAATTAGCGTCTGTGACAGTTCTCGATAAGGACATCCACTCACGTAATCGAAAGGCCGGCCCCGGAAAGGGCCGGCCTACTGCCACGCCTCGCGACAAAAAAGACCCTCACGCCGCGCTCCATGCGCCAGTGCGTCCCCCGCGTTTCAGAGAAAGGCGGAATCTAACGGCTGATCAGCTGAAAATTCCTCTAGTGCGCATGGCGTTCTCCAGGCTCAGCCAGATCCCAGATCTGCGTGGGAAGTACCTACGGAGCCTCGACACGATCCATGGCAGCCGTCGCACGCGTTCAGAGCCCTTTGTTGCGCTTTCTAAGGTCGCTGAACAATTGTTGTTGCGCCTGGACCTTGCTACAGGTGTATTGGGTTGGCTCGACGTAGAGCGCGGACAGTTCTTTCTCAACACCCAGTGCGGTGTTGCCGAGGACAGCGATATTTCGCCAGCGTCACTTAACCGGCTTATCCGTGGGCTTGAGATCGCAGGCCTCGTCTACCGACGGATCGAGAAGGTTCGGCTCGATGAGAAAGATAACGCAGGCTTGAACCTGGTTCGTACTCGATGCCTGATCCGGTTTACTGAAAAGTTCTTCAGTGAACTCGGCTGCCGGTACCTTTGGCACAAGGCCAAGAAGGCAGCGATCAAGAAGCGTGAGCGCCAGTTACGCGAGGTTGGTGCCCTTCGTGCGGTCCGACAGGAAAAAGCGTCTATTGAGACCCTACGGCGGGAAACGTCGAGGCGTAATTGGCAGCAGAGTGAGGCGCGCAAGGCGTCTCCAGACGCTCAGGCTGCCCCTAGCTCGAACAGCCAGCACCGACCGCCATTAACGCCTGGCGGCGGGTCTGAAGGCCCTGACGACGCCTTAGCCCGCCTGCTGCGAAGTGTCCAGGTCAAGAAAGACACATAACCCCCCGCACATATCGCGCCCCATGCGAGGCCAGGTCACGCCTGGTGTCTGAAAAACTCCATCTCCCAACCTGACTTCCCTTTAACGTACCGGCAGAACGCCACGTTTGCGTCCGTTTTCTGTCGCCATTTTTCGGCTGCGCCGACGGAATTCGCCCTGGCCCAGGAAGCATTTGAATTAAATGGAATTTTAAACCCCCTACAGCACCCCCGTTGGGTAAAGAAAGAGGCTTCCGGAGTCGTTTGGGGTATCGCGTGTTGGGTACATTATTATGCCTTCGCCCAAGGGCTCAGCTCGCTGCGCTCAGCTTTCCAGAGGATCGCGGGCTACGCGCCCGCCTAGCGGCAGGGCAGTGCCCTGCACCCATCGCTGGCACTTCGGCACAAGGTGCCGAAGGTCCACCGGACCAAGATCGGTAATTGGGCGCGCCGAGGCGACATCGAAATATCGAGAGAGGCGCACGCGGGCTGAACGCTGGGGTGCTCTTCAGAGTTCTGGGTAAGGTTTTGTCGGACAACCGGCCGCTGCGCGGGTTCCGCCGCGCCGGATTTTTTTCAGTCAAGGGGGGATTGTGTTGGCGGCTTATATGCCTGCGGTGCAGGCATGGCGGCGGATGTTATTGCGAGGGTAGCCTTGGGTAGGCGAGGGAGTGCAGTTACACAGACGCAGTTCTGTCCAAGCTGGCGAGAATTTCCTGCTGACGCTCGACAGGCATGTCCCGCAGTCGATCGAACAATGCTGATTCCAGCGTCCCTACTTTACGAGCAGATTCCCTGAGCGTATGTGAATACGCAAGAATTGCGACCCAAGTGTGGCCGCAAGTTGCGTCCAAGCACTGGCAATACAACTTCACATATTGGCACGTCACTTCCTCTCTTGAGCCGATCCGGCCCTTGTGACCGCACGATGTGCATTTGATCCTCATAAGTCCCTCTCCCAAGGTAATAAACTATGGCGTCATTTTGCCATGTTTTTGATTTGCTTACTCGATTTGTTGTTCATTTATACAGTGGTTTCCGTTGAGGCCGGGACTGCTTTCCAGGCAAATCGCCTGTCTTCCCGCAGCGTCTCATTGGCCTGGTCAAACAGCTGACAGATCGGCCTGATCTCGTTGCTGGTGTAAACGCGATCGATCTTCTCGATGTCACCGAATCCGCCACTGTTCTCCGGGATGATTCCGGCCAGGGCCGGGTTCATGCGCCAGGCCGCGATCACGTCGTTGCGCGTGATGTTCTTGACCTTCTCCAGTTCGTCCTTGGCCTGGAAATCCCCCACCGGGATGATCTGAATGGCCTTCTCGGAGCCGCCCGGAATGTTGACGAACATCGACCGGAAGTTGCCCACGCCCTTGCTGGCCGTGATCTGGGCACGTAGCTCGTCTTCGTCCTCTTCGGTCAGGTTCGGGTCGTTGGTGTAGAAGATGTATCCGGCGTGAGCGCCATTGCTGTAGTAGCGACGACGAAAAAGAGTCGCAGCCTCGTTGAGCAACAATGCCTGCAGACCGCCCAAGTACTCGGGCACACCGTAGATGTTCTGTTCGACGTCGTAGTTGAGGACGTGCTCGATCTCGTCCGCGTCGAACTCCGTTTCCCGGCCGTTCTGCTCCAGCTGGATGAACCCACCGTCGACCTTGACCCGCATGTTGATGGCAGGCAGGTGTCGCAGCTCCAGGATCTGGCCGAGCATATTGGGTACCCGGTAGAAGTACGCTTCGCCAAACACCATGAAGTCCAGCGCAGCCCGACCTATTTCGGCCACTGACAGGCCGGCTGAAGGGATGAACTCACGCAGCAGCAGATTGCGTTTGAACCCTGGTATCGCGCCGTGGTGTGCGTTGGCCTTGAGCAGCTTGGCCAGCCCCCTGCGTGAGACTGGCGGCGTGAAGATGCGACCGTCGTCGCTGGCGAACACGCCTAGGTACTGCGCGATGTTGTCGGTCAGCACGGATTCCGGCGCACCGAATGTAAATGCACGCATGGGCCGTTGCGCCGGTTTTTCCTGCTGCAGGGTTTTGGGTTTTGCCATGGGAAGTTGATCCAGTGAGTGCGTAGCGACTGCGCCGCTTTTTGTCCGTGTTGAGGGGTTCGTACTGCAGGGCGTGCATGACCGCCCAGGCCACGTCCGCGTGACCTGTCGCGTCGGTCCGCGACGCGCTGTAGGTCACCTGGCCGCTGGCGGTTGTGCCGCGCTTGATTGTCAGGAAGGCCTGGGCGATATCGTTCCAGCCGGCGTCCCACTCGATGCGGCTGCCCTGGATGGTGTCCTGCGCCTTGAGCACCAACAGGTTCTTGGTTTCCAGGCTGTAGTGGATCGAGGTCGCACGCGGGTAGAAGTCGCGCACCAGGTCGAAGACGCCGTAGCCGATGCCGGTCGTGTCGATCCCGATGTGCTGAACGTTGAAGCGCTCGGTCAGCTTCTTGACCTGCTCGGCCTGGTACTTGAATGACTGACCACGCCAGCTGTGCTTCTCCAGGATCCGGAACTTGCCGCCGTTCTCCAGCGGCGGTGCGATGACCACGCACGTCGCGTCGTCGCGTGTCCGGCTCGGGTCGTAACCGATCCAGACCGGGCTGTTGCCATACGGGCGCGGATCGTCCGGGTCGAAGTCGGCCCACAAAGACAGGTCCGAATAGCAGCGCTCCAGATCTGCCAGGGAAAACGCGCTCTGGCTGCTGTCGATGAATTTGCACATGAACAGCTGCTGGAACTTGTCGTCGTCGTACTCCAACTGTAGCTGCTCAAGGTCGAACAGATCGCAGCCGCCGGCGATGGCGTCCAGGATGGTGATGACCTTGCGCCACTGACCGTCCGGACATAGCGCGCCGGCAGAGATCTGCTTATCGCTCGGCCATGGCTCCTTGGCGTTCTTGCGCTTGCTGTTGCGGAACTTCTCGCCCTGCCAGAACGGGTACGCCTGATGCGATACGGCGCTAGGCGTGGAGAAATAGGTTTTGCGCCACTTCTTATGGGTCGCCATGGCGCTGGCCACGGTGTTCAATTTCTCGAAGTCGCGGATCCAGAAATATTCGTCAACGTACACATGGCCATGGTGACCCTGCGCAGTGCTGCTGTTGGTACTGAGAAAGCGCAACTCGGCCCAGGGCTTGCCGTCCTTGCTGAGTACGATCGGGTTGCCTGTCAGCTCCAGGCCAAACCATGACTGGGCAAAGGCGATGATGTAGCTGCGGAAAATCTCGGACTGGGCGCGGCTGGCCGACAGGAACACCTGGTTATCGCCGGTCAGCACCGCGTCCATGAAGGCTTCGCCGGCGAAGTAGTAGGTCAGGCCCACCTGGCGGCTTTTGAGGATGTTCCGGATCCTGGCGGTCAGCGGGTTCTGTTTCGCGGCGAACAGCTCTTTCTGGTAGCCGTACATTTTGCTGATGAACTTGTCGAGAAAGTCCACTTCGCGCAGCTCGCTGACGTCGTTCTTGACCTTCTTTTCCCGCTTCTTGCCGTCGCGCTTGCCACGCTCCCGACGCTCACCGCGTTGATCATCGCGGCGATGGCCATCGTCGTCCTGGTCATCACGGAGCGGCGCAGCCACAGGCTTTACACACTGCTTAACCAGTCGTTCGCGAACAGTCGTCAACCGGTCCAGTTCGTCCAGTTCGCCCTTGGTCAGCGAGTCGGCTTTCTCTAGAAGCAAGGTGATACGCCGGCTGACGGCGGTCAGCGGTTCTTCATCCGTCAGCATGTCTTCCCAGCCGCCAACGCGGATCCAGTGGTACACGATCCGGATGTTGGGCAGGTTCAATTGCGCCTGAATTTCCTTGGCCTTGTGACGGCGCAGAAACAGGCGTTTGGCGGCTTCTTTGACTTCGGTTGAGTAGTACATGGGCCGCAGTCTATGCGGCGAAAACGCGGAAAACGTGCAGTTAAATTTCGCGTCTCTCCTATAAATCGAATATCGGAGAAACGCGAAAGTAAACCGTTTGTTGGAGGCCTTGCGGCTCCCTATCTTGGGGCCTCAACTCACCGATGAGCGCAGTTCCTATCATGCCCCGTTCCCTTGTCAGCTTCTGGAAACGCGTCGCCACCAGCGGTCCTACCGTCGATGGTCGCGTCATCACACCCCAGGAACTGCGCGACATCGCTGAGACGTACAGCACCTCAACGTACACGGCCACCATCTGGTCCGAACATGACCGCTGGCCAGGCTCCTACGGCACCGTGTTTGCCGTGCGCTTGATCGAGGACGTCGAGGGTCTGGCCCCCGGCCAAGTCGCGCTGGAAGCGCAGTTGAAGCCCAACCAAAAGCTGCTGTGGCTCAACGACCAAGGCGAAAAGCTCTTCACCAGCATCGAGATCATGCCCGACTTCGCTGGCACCGGCAGGGCGTACCTGACCGGCCTGGCCGTCACCGACGAGCCGGCGAGCCTGGGCACTCAAGAACTCTACTTCTCCCGCAACCCCGGCAACCCCGGAAAGCGCGTGCATTACGCGGCTGCCGTCCCGCTGGGTTCGATTGGTGAAGACGAACCGCAGGGCGAGGTGGCCAAGCTGTTCAGCATGTTCACCGGCCTGTTCAAGCGCTTTGGCATTGAAGAGGTGCCAGCCGAAACCACCCCGCAAACCCCTACCGAGAGCAAACCCCCAATGGATGAAGCTACAGCCAAAGCGCTGCAGGCCTTGATCGAACAGCAACTGATCGTCACTGCCGGCATTCAGGCGCTGATTGACAGTTTCGCAGAGGCACCGCCGGCGCCCGACCAGGCCCCGATCGACGACGTACAGACGGCGGTCGATGACATCGTGGCCACCGCCGAAGACGAAAAGCAGTTGAGCCGCAAGGGCTCGTCCAACGCTGCAGTGCTGGCCGGCATGAACAAGCTGCAGGCGCAATTCAGTGCGTTGCTGGACAAGCCTGAAGGCCGCCACCTGTCACGCACCACTGGTGCCGCTGACCCTAAACCGAAGCGGGTACTCTGACATGGCCCATTCACTGAGCGCATTCGGCGCGAAAATGTTCGCGGCTCTGCAGGTTTCCCTGGCTGAGTCTTACGGTGTCGAGCTGGCCAGCAAGACGTTCAGCGTCGAGCCATCGATTGCCCAGGAACTCAACGAGGCGATCACCCACAAGTCCGATTTCCTGCAGCGCATCAACGTCATCCCCGTGAGCGAGATCAAGGGGCAAAAGGTGTTCCTCGGCGTGTCCGGTCCTGTGACCGGTCGCACCAACACCAAGACCACCGATCGCGAAGCCAAGGACGCCTCGGCGCTGGATGACGACCAGTACGAGCTGTTTTCCACCGAATCAGACGTCAGCCTGCCTTACGCGAAGATCGACGCCTGGGCCAAGTTCCCGGACTTCCAGCAGCGTTACTCCTCTGCTGTGCAGAAGCAGATCGCACTCGACCGCCTGATGATCGGGTTCCACGGTCTCAAAGCCGCGCCGCAGACCAGCATCACCGAATTTCCGATGCTGCAGGATGTGAACAAGGGTTGGCTGCAGATCGCTCGTGAGCAGATCCCAGAACAGGTGCTGAGCCAAGGCCTCACTGCCGGCAAGATCACGCTGGGCGAAGGCGGCGACTACGCCAACCTCGACGCCCTGGTGCATGACACCAAGCAGATGGTCGACGAGCGTGTCCGCGATGGCGGCGACCTGATCGCGATTATCGGCAGCGACCTGCTGGCCGCTGATAAGGCCAAGCTGTACTCCAAGCAGGGCGATACGCCGACCGAAAAAGAACGCATCGAAGAAGCTCAGGTCATCGCGACCTACGGCGGTCTGCCGAGCTTCAGCGCGCCGTTCTTCCCGGTCAACGCTGTGGTGGTCACCAGCTTCGACAACCTGTCGATCTACTTCCAGGACTCCAGCTGGCGCAAGCAGACCATTGATAACCCGAAGCGCTCCCGCGTCGAGGATTACAACAGCCGTAACGAAGGCTACGTGATCGAGCAGCTGGAAAAGTTCGCCATGGCTGAAAACGTCGAACTGGTGAAAGCATGAGCCTGGCACTGGCGCACAAACGCCGCTTGATCGCAGAAGGCCCAGCGGCTGCGATCGCCGGTGCCCCAATGGCTTATTCAGCGGACACCGCGATGTCCAGCCCTGCCAATGCACGCAAGCACTTGAAGTTGATGGAAGACGCGCTGGCGGGCGATCTGGAGCGCATCAGCGCGATCAACAGCCACTCGCTGCGCCAGTTGCTCAAGCGTGACGAGCTGCTGCCCAAATACCTGGAGTACATACAGCGGTATCGCGATTCGGAATTGAATTTCCAGAACTCGGTGCTGGTGTACGTCCTGATCTGGCTGTTCGACACCGAGCAATTCACCCAGGGCCTGGAGCTGGCCGACTTCGCTATGTCCCAGGGCCAGGCAATGCCTGAGCGCTTCAACCGTGACATTCCGACCTTTGTTGCAGACGAGGTGATCGACTGGGCCGAGGCGGAATTCAAGGCCAGGCGCAGCCCTGAGCCCTACGTTTCCAACCTGCTGCCCCGTGTGGATGGCGAATGGAAGCTGTATGAGCGCATCCCGGCGCGCTACCACAAGTTGCTGGGAATGATCGCGCTACACCGCAAGGACTGGCCTGTCGCTATTCACCACTTTGAACGGGCCGAACAGCTCTACGAAAGCATCGGTGTAGGGACGCGCCTGGCTGACTGCCGCAAGGCGCTGGCCAAAGCCCAAGCCACAGAAAACGCCGGCAACGGCACCGAATAACCGACTACCCCCCCCGGCGAGAAACTGTGGATGTGAGCCAACCATCTTATGGCCCCTGACCCACTGAAACAGTTTTCCCGCCCCTAATACAAAAAGCCCCGCACTGGGCGGGGCTTTGTGAGGCACAGATGTTTAACGGATCACTGCGAGAGCTTATCTATCGCCATCTTCCCCTCGGGGAAGGTCGCGGTGACTTCCAAACTACTGCCTCCCAGCACGTGGACGCACTCCCTCAGTGCTATGACGTACCGGTCAGCGACTTTCAGCGCTGCCTTGATCGTCGCCACATGATCACCTTGGGTGCGCATAAACATAAGCGCCATTGCGTGTGCGTCCTCAAGTTTTCTATCAGAGAGCTGCTGCTTACGCCTGGCAGCGGTCTGGCGCGCCTTAAGCCGCTCTTTCATAGAAACAACCTTTCCTTGTTCGTCGGTCATGTTGAACAGTCCTCCTTGGCTTGTGGGGAAAGTGTATGAGCTTTTCCGGAAAACCCACGGTGCTGGTAGACGAACGGATCGGGAACGATGGTTTTTGGCCCGACCTATCGATAGCCGAGTTCCAGAAAGGTTACCGCCTGCCGGCGGAGTACCTGGTAGAGATGCTGGCCGCCGATCTGAACATGGCCATGGTCGAGGTCAATACCGACCTGGCCAAGTTAAAAGCGCGCTGGCAGGGCGCTGGCGTGTCCAACGTTGAGTCCGCAGACACCACCATCCTGCCAGAGCGCACCTTTCAAGCGGCGACCTATAAGCGCGCCGTCTACAGCCGCGCCAAAGCCAGCCTGCTGACTCAGTTCGCCACGGTCAATCGTCGCGAAAGCGCCGAAAACGTGGGCAAGGAACTGCCAGAGCGATCCGAAACCTTCCTCGCTTTCAGCCAGGCCGCCGTGCGGTCGCTGCAGGGCCGTGGCCGCATCACGGCGGCGCTGCTGTGATCAAGCTCAAGGCTTTGACCGCCTACCTGCTTGAGCGCCAATTGGTCGCCCCTGAGCAGCTCGACAGCTGGACCGACCAGGTGCAGGTCGAGCTGGTCTGGAAGCCTGACACCCAAGGCATGCACATGGGTGACATGAATTACGGCGCGACCATCTCGATCGAGCGGTTCGCGGATCACCCGGCTCGCTTGTTCGCCTTGGTTGGCAGCTGGCTGGAAACCCACGACCAAGACCGCGACGGTCTCCCCAATGTCGTGTTCGACGTGGTCATGCTCGACAACGACTTGGCTGACGTCGACATCAAGCTGCAGTTCACCGAGGCCCAGTACCTGGCTGAAGATCCTGCCGGCGAGATCGAGGCCTTTGGCAATACCTGGTCGTTCGCACCGTTCGAACTGTGGGTGGCTGAGAGCGGCGAGGTGATCGGCAATGGCCTTTGATCTGGACATTCGCGGCATGCTCGAAGCGCAGGATCTGCTGGCCCTGATGGAGCTGCCGACCCCCAAGCGCAAGCGCCTGCTGAACAACGTGGCCAAGCGCGTGCGCAGCCTGAGCCGCCAGCGGATCCGCAACCAGCAGAACCTGAACGGCACCCCGTTCGCAGCTCGCAAGGACACGTCCAAGGGCAAAAAGAAGATGGAAGCCGGGTTGGGCAAGCTGCTCGATGTCACCCGCCTGACCGGTACCGAAGCCGAGCTGGGCTGGCGTAACACGCTCACCCGCTGGGTTGCTTCGCAGCAGCACAACGGCGTATCCGAACGGCGCACCGCCGCGCAGATGCGCCAGTGGAACAAAGTCCCTCCGGGTACCGCCGCTACCGAAAAGCAGGCCAAGAGCCTGCGTCGTCTGGGCTTCAAGACCCGCCAGGAAGGCAAAAAGACTCTGACCCGCCCATCTGTGGCGTGGATCCAGCAACACCTGAATTACGCCCGGGCGGGATTGTTGATCCGCGTCCTGGACAACGAACTAACCGAATCCACCGGCGCGCAAAGCTGGAACATCCAGCTGCCTGCGCGTCAGTTCCTCGGTGCCAGCGAAGGTGAAACCAGCCAACTGGTGAACCTGGTGCTGCAACAAATCCTTAATTCACCCCGCTAACGAGGCACCGCTTTATGGCACTCGGCAAAGTCAGCGTAAACAATCTCAACCTCGGCCAAGGTGCCGTCACCGAGATCGAGCGCTATTTCCTGTTCATCGGTCCCGCCGCCAAGAACGTCGGCAAGCTGGTCCCGCTGGACACCCAAAGCGATTTGGACATCCAGCTGGGCGTTCCGGACAGCGACCTGAAAACCCAGATTCTGGCAGCGCGCAGCAACGGCGGCGATCGCTGGGCCTGCGTAGCCGCACCGATTGCGGACGACATCACCTGGCAACAGGCGCTGGAAAGTGCGACCCGCACGTACTCGGTCGAAGCGGTGGTAATCGTCAAGCCGTCGACCACCGAGGCCGAGCTGTCGGCGATGCACGTTGCGGCCACCGATCTGAGCAACAAGCTGGGTCGACGCATCTTCGTGATGGCTGCCACCGCCGGCATCGCACCGCAGCAGACCTGGAGCGCTTACGTCGTCGAGCAGAAGGCCCTTGTCGACGGCCTGGCTGCGCCCCGTGTCCTGCCGGTACCACAACTGCATGGCAACAATCTGGGCGTGCTGGCCGGTCGGCTGGCCAACGCTTCCGTGAGCGTGGCCGACACGCCGATGCGTGTGGCCACCGGCGCAATCTTGGGCCTGGGTGCTGAACCCAAGGACATGGACGGCATCCTGCTGACCTCCGCGGTACTGACGCAACTGGACGCTGCGCGTCTGTCTGTCCCGCAGACGTACCCGGACTATCCGGGCACCTACTGGGGCGACGGCAACCTGCTGGACACCCCCGGCAGTGACTTCCAGGTGATCGAGAACCTGCGTGTCGTCGACAAGGCTGCCCGCCGCGTAAGGCTCCTGCTGATTCGCTACGTGGGTGATCGGAGCCTGAACAGCTCGGCCAACAGCATGGCGACCACCACGTCCAAGCTGATGGCCCCGCTGCGCGCGATGGCCAAGTCCACCAAATTCGCCGGCCAGGTGTTTCCAGGTGAGATCGAGCAGCCCAAGGACGGCGACATCGTGCTGACCTGGACGAGCAAAACCTCTGTCGTGGCCTACCTCAAGCTGCGCCCCCTCAACTGCCCGAAAGACCTAACCGCGAACATCGCGCTGGACCTTTCCGTTACGGATTCGGAGTAACCCATGGCCGCAAAAATTGGCGGTAAGAACTTCGACGTGAACCTGGGCGATCTGCTCGTTCACGTCGAGGCCGGCACAATCGACATCACGGACAACAGCACCGTGGCCCAGACCAAGGGCGTGCCCAATGGTCACGTCGACGGCGATGTCGCTGCAGCCGGCGAGCTGGAGCTGGACACCACCAACTTCAATCTGCTGATCGAGCAGGCCAAGACAGCGGGCAGTTTCCGTGAGCTGGAGCCGTTCGACATCGTGTTCTTCGCCAAAGCCGGCGAAGAGGAACTGCGCATTGAGGCCTTCGGCTGCAAGGTCCGTGTGTCCAGCCTGCTGAGCATCGATCCCAAGGGCGGCGCGAAGAACACCCACAAGGTGCCCTTCGACGTCACCAGTCCGGACTTCATCAAGATCAACGGCGTGCCGTACCTGGCTGCTGCTGAAATCGAGGGCCTGACGTAATGGTCTGCCCGTTCGATCGTGCGCAGGCTCTGGAGCAGCGACAACGCGACCAGGCCATTGCGGCCCAGTTGGCCAAGCCGCGAGCGAGCGGGCCGAGCCTCACCCATTGCCAGGACTGCGACAAGGAGATCCCACCGGCGCGCCAGGCGTTAGGCGGCATGACCCGTTGCGTGCCTTGCCAAACCCTGACCGAAAAAGGAATTCGCTGATGAGCACGAGTCAAGTTGCTCAGGACACCGCTATTGCCCTGGTAAAGGTTTCGCCCGCCATTGGCGTCGCCGCCACGGGCGCGACCGGTGCCGTCGACTGGTCGACGGTGGCCTACATGCTGACCGCGTTCTATATGGTGCTGCAGATCCTGCTGCTGATCCCCAAGTACCGCCAGATGCTGCGCGAGTGGGAGACCAAGGCATGAGCCTGCGCGTCAAGATCACCGCCGGCTTCCTGCTGCTCTGCAGCGGCACGTTGACCGCCTTCCTGGGCACCTGGGAAGGCAACGGCCAGAACGTGGTGTATGCCGACAAGCTGGCCGCCGGTTTACCCACGGTCTGCAAGGGCATCACCAAGCACACCAGCCCGGATCCAGTGGTGGTCGGTGAATATTGGTCGGATGCGCGCTGCGCCGAGGTGGAAGGCCTGGTCATCGCCAAGGGCCAGTTGAGCCTGGCCGACTGCCTGACCAACCAGGCGATCGGGCAGAACACGTTCGACGCCTTGAGCAGCCATGGCCACAACTTCGGCGTGCCGACGACGTGCGCGAGCCGTGCGGTGGGCCTGATCAATGCGGGCCGCATTGCCGAGGGCTGCAAAGCGCTGGCCTGGGCTTCCGACGGCACGACGCCGGTGTGGGCCTACGTGACCGGTGTCGATGGTCGCAAGACTTTTGTCCGTGGTCTGCACAACCGCCGGCTGGCCGAGATGAGGCTTTGCCTGAAATGACCATCAGCCCGCTGCGCCTTGCCCTGTTTTTGCTGGTGGTCGGTCTGCTGACCTGGTGCGCTTTCGAGTACCAGGGCAACCAGCTCGTCGCTGCCCGCGCTGATCTGGTCGACGCCACTGCAGATCTGCACACCGAGCGAGAGGCGGCGCGCCTGGCGGGCGAACAGCTCGCAGCGCGGGACCAGCTCGACACCCACCATACCGAGGAACTGAGCCGTGCCCGCTCTCAAATCAACACTCTGCAGCTCGCTGTTGCTGATGGCCGTAGCCGGCTGCGCATCAAAGCCATCTGCCCCGCAGTGCCCGGCACCACCGGCACCACCGGCTTGGCTGATGCAGGCAGCGCCGAACTCGCAGCAGACGCTCGATCTGATTATTTCACCCTCCGAGATCAGCTTGCCCTCAGTCGGCAAATGATCCTCGGCCTGCAGGACTACATCCGCCAGGTCGTGCAACGCACGCCGGCACAACCCTGATCCTTTGCAACTCAACCTTACGGAAACACCGACATGAGCGAAGTAAACCGCAGCATCACCCTGGAACGTGGCGACAAGGAATTCACTTTCACCCTGACCCCGCAGGTGATCACCAAGTACTTCAACGCCACCACCCAGGCCAACAAGGTCGCCCCAGCTCACAACCTGCTGATGGGCACCGTCAAGGACGAAGACAAGGCCGCGCTGAAAGCACTGCTGGAAAACCCGATCACCACCATGACCCTGGCCGGCGCGCTGCTGGAAGAGTACTCGCCGGACGTTGAAGTGATCGTAAAAAAGCCCTCGACCACGCCGAGCGCCTGAACGAAGACGGGCTGGGCCAGTTGCTGGCCCTGACCCAACGCTGGCTGCCTGGCGCTGAACCCACGATCGAGATTATGGGCACCGCCAAGTGGCTGGAAGACGAACACTGGAGACGCATGGAAATTGCCGTCGCCAATGGCATTTCCACCGCCTTTAACGGATAACCCTGATGGCTGACCGTTCCGCCCGCCTGGCTTTCATCCTGAAACTGACCGACAAGGTCAGCGCCCCGTTGGGCAAGGTGAAAACCAGCTTTAGCGACCTTGCCGCCAAGAGCCAGCAGAACATCATTCAGATGGGCGCGGGCCTGGCCGGCATGGTGGGGGCGGGGAAAGCCATCACCGAATCACTGGAACCGGCCCTGGAAGTGAACCGGGCGCTGGGCGACATGCGCGCCTTGGGCACCACTGAAGACGCGCTGGCGTCGCTGAACCGGACTGCCCTCGAATTCTCGATCACCTACGCCACCAGCGCCGCCGAATTCGTGGCGTCGTCACGCGTCATCGATGGTGCGATCAAGGGCCTGGTCGGCGGCCAGCTGGCCACCATCACCAGCGCCAGTAACCTGCTGGCCAAGGTCACCAAGTCCGATGCCGAAACGACCGGCGCGTACCTGGGCACCATGTACAACCTGTTCAAGTCCCAGGCAGACAAGATGGGCCGGGTGGAATGGGCCCAGCAGCTGACGGGCCAGACTGCGCTGGCGGTGAAGCTGTTCCGCACCGATGGTGCCCAGTTGAAAGACGCCTTCAAGGAAGTCGGGGCGATCGCCACCCAGGCCGGTGTCAGCTTTGCCGAACAAATGGCGGTGGTCGGTACGCTGTCGAGCACCATGGAAGGCGGCGACGCCGGCGGGCGCTACAAGGCATTTTTCGAAAACCTCAGCGCGGCTGCCGAGAAAACCGGCCTGAGCTTCACGGACGCCTCGGGCAACGCACTGCCCATGCTGCAGATCATGGACAAGCTGCAGGGCAAGTACGGCGACCTGACCAGCGCTGCTGCCGGCACCAAGCTGATGGAAGTATTCGGCGGTGAAGGTGCCCAGGTGATCGGCGCGCTGGCCAAGGACACCGATCGGCTGCGCAACGGCATTGCCGAACTGGGCAAGGTCCGGGGCCTGGAGAATGCCGAGAAGATGGCCAAGGCCATGGTCGACCCCTGGCAGCAGTTCAGCAAAGCCGTCGAAGCGCTGCGCATCGCTTTCGGCCAGTCCCTGATCCCGACGCTGACACCGCTGATGGAGCGCCTGGTGGGCATTGCCAAGACCTTGACCCGCTGGACGCAACTGTTCCCGAACATCACCCGCATCATCGGTATCACCACGCTGGTGGTCTTTGGCTTCATCGCCGCCATGTCCCTGCTGACCCTGGTAGTCGGGATCAGCAAGATGGTCTGGCTGGGCATGCTCACCGTCTGGAAGTTGCTCACCTGGCAGGGCTACAAATCGATCGCCATGTTCCTGTTCCACACGGTGATGATCGCGGCCTTCGTGATCGGCTTGATTGGGCTGTACACCTGGATGGCGATCGTGCGGGTTGGCATGTTGCTGTGGCAGGGCGCGATCTGGCTGGTCAACGCCGCCATGCTGGCCAACCCGGTATTGCTGATCGTAGCCGGCATCGTTCTGCTGGCCGCTGCCGTAGTCGCCGCCGTCGTTTACTGGGACGAGCTGTGCGCCGCATTGATGAACACCACCGCGCTCCAGTGGATCAGCGATCAGATGGCCAAACTGTCCAACTGGTTCGACTCGATGGGCGGCTGGTCAGGCATCGCCAAGACCGCGTGGGACAGCATCCTCGGCACGGTGAAGGGCGCGATCAATGGCTTGATCGAGATGGCCAACAAGATCCCTGGCGTGAACATCGAAACGTCTTTCGGCGAACTGCCCGAGCCGCCGAAGGTGCCAGATATCCCTGGGCCAGTGGTCGCGCCGGCGTTCGGTCCGCAGTTGCCCGCTCCGATCGCTGGCCGGTTTGCAAGCGCTCAACCCCTCACACCAGGATTGTCCGGCCCTGCGCTGCCGCCGGCTGCGGGTGCCACTGTCCTGCCTTTCTCACCAATGCCTGCACGCGTTGAGAAGCTTGTGACGTTGCCCGCCGCCGTCGACAAGGGCAACGAAACCCGTCAAGCGATCAATGCCACGACGTCCATCAGCCCCACCAAACCCCAGGCCGTCCCGAAAGGAGGACTGATGCAAAGCTTCCAGAACCAGAGCAACGCGATGAACCCCAACCAGCGACCAGGCACCCATGTTGAGACATTGAATATCAATACCTCCAAGCCTATGACCCCGCTGGAGCTGGAAAACATGATGGCCATGGCGGTGGGCGGCTGATGAGCGAATACGTTGATCTATTGATCATGAACAACGACCTGGTGCTCGATCCGGCCCGCCAGCCCTTGCTGGTGAATGACCGCGCCTCGATCGCCCAGGACATCGCGCACCTCATCCGCGAAAGCGGCTTGCTGATCACGCTTGTGGCCGAGCGCGATCGCTTGCGTCAGCGTGACTGCATCCAGCAAATGGAGCTGTTGGTGGAGGCTGACGAACGCCTGGTACCTGGTACCGCGCAGATCGTTCAGACCGCACCTGGCCAATACCTGGTGACCGCCACGACCGTGAAATTCGGGCTGATGGAGGTGACGCTGTGACCGTCGACTTCAAGAAGGCACTCAGTGACTCCGGCATCCCGACCACCGATGCCCAACTCAAACAGGCCTGGGAAAAGCTCGCCATCGAGCAGGGCAGTACGCTGACCAATACCAGCGCCTACAGCCCGTTCTGGCGGATCATCACCGCCCTGGTCACCAAGCCGGTGCTGTGGCTGCTGGACTTCGTCAGTGGCACCGTACTGCCGAACTTCTTCGTTAAGACCGCAGGCGGGCAATGGCTCGACATGCTGGCCTGGGCGGTCAATGTGGAGCGCAAGGCTGCCACGGTGGCCACGGGTGAATTGCTGTTCACCCGATCCAATACCGGCGGTGAACTGGAGGTGCCGGCCGGAACGATCGTTCAGTCGCCAACGCTCAACGGCCATGTCTACCAGTTGGTGACGATCGAGCCGCGCAGCTTTGAGGAAGGTCAGAGTCAACTGGTAGTCCCGGTCAGGGCTGTGGGTGCCGGCAGTGGTTACAACCTCGCCCCGGGTTACTACGCAGTGCTGCCGCAGTCGGTGCCTGGCATTGTCCAGGTGGTGAACAACACTGACTGGCTGCAGACACCCGGAGCGGATTCCGAGCACGATGACCAGTTGCGACTGCGTGTGCGCAATCAGTTCTCGGCGGTCAACCAGTGGCACACCGACGCGGTGTACCGGGCGATCATCACCAGTTTCCCGGGCGTTGCGGCAGACGGGGTGTATTTCGAGCATGGCGCGCCGCGTGGGCCAGGCAGCGCGAATGCCTTCGTTCTGTTCGACGCTGGCGTGCCGGCCGATACGTTCCTGGAACAGATCAACGCGCATATTCGCGACGGCGGGAACCATGGCCACGGTGATGATCTGCTGGCCATGGCCATGCCCGAAACGCTGCACGCAATCAGCCTGAAGGTCTGGCCGGTGGCCAACCTGACCGTGCTTCAGCTGCAGACGCTGCAGGCCGAGATCGGGCTGTTCATCCGCGCTGCGTTCCGTGAAAGCACCCAGAGTGACTACACGCCAACCCGCACATTTCCCCAGTCACGGTTCAGTTTCAGCCGACTGACCGAAGAGCTGCACGCCCAGTTCCCGAACATCAGCTCGTTGCGGTTCGCTAACAGCGACATTCTGTCGGCCTTGGACATTCCCCGCATCAGCACCCTGGGAATCGTCCTGCAATGATCAAGCTCAAGCTGCCGTTCTGGCTCGAAGGACATGAGCTGACCAAGCTGGTCGCCACCGCCCAACTGTGGTGGGAGCAGGCTACTGAGTGGCTGCGCTGGCCTTACCTGCAGTTCGATGCGGATACCTGCCATCTGTCCATCCTGGAGCTTTGGGCCTGGCAACGCGATGTCACGCGCTTCACCGATGAGCCGGAAAGCCTGTTCCGGCTTCGGGTCAAGTACGCCTTTATCAACTCTGTGGACGCCGGCAGCACGGCTGGGTTGAAACGCATCCTGCAGCGTCTGGGCGTTGGATACGTCGAGATCCAGGAGCGGATGCCCGATCGCGACTGGGACGTCGTGCTGCTTACCCTCAGTGATTCCCAACTGTCCGAAAACCCCGACCTGTTGCGCGTGCTGATCCGTCAGTACGGTCGCACCTGCAGGCGGTACGACTTCGTGACCCTTACACCCGTGCGGCTTGCTATCGCGCTGGTGGATTTCAACGACGATCAGCAAACGCTGATCGCCAGACTTTAGGAGCCGTCATGGCTGCAAGTATCACCCTCGCCGGCGAAAAGGTTATCGCCCAGAAACAGGCTGCGAACCTGCCGCTGAACGTTGCCCGCTTCGTGCTGGCCAACGTCCCGGATCTCAACGTCACCGGTCCGGTCAATCGTGCAGGCCTCAAACCTGCGGCCGCACAGATCGTCTACACCGCCAACGTCAGCCAGCAGGGCTACGTCAACCCGAACCAGGTCGTTTACAGCCTGATGATGGGCACGGATATCGGTGATTTTGACTGGAACTGGATCGGTCTGGAAACCAGCGACGACGTGCTGTTGTCGGTCGCTTACGTGCCTGTTCAGCAGAAACGCAAGAACGTTCTGCCCGATCAGATCGGCAACAACGTGACCCGCAACTTCCTGGTGGTGTTCGACGGTGCTCAGCAACTGACCGGCATCAAGATCGATGCAAGCACCTGGCAGTTCGATTACACGGCCCGGATGAAGGGCATTGACGAGCGCGAGCGTAAAAGCAACCGCGATATGTTCGGCCGTGCCTGTTTCTTTGGAAGCGCGCTGCAGTTGCAGCAGACGGGCAATACCTATCGGTTGGCTCCCGGCGTGGCATACGTTGACGGGATTCGGTTGCAATTGTCAGATAGCCTGCCGGTGACTGTTCCCTCAGTGCCCACCAGGGCCTGGCTGGATGTTGCACTGCAGCGCGAGCTGAATGATGTTGTGGCGATCTTCAAAGTGGTCTTCGGACTGGAAGCCCGACCTGATTACACCGACAGCGCCTCAACCCGACATTACGTTGAACCGCTTGCTGATATCACCGGCAGTAGCACTGTGGTCGACCTGCGCTCGGTCGAGCCGATTGACGCCGATCTGGTCAGGTATTTCGCGGCACGTAACGGTGACTACCCGCAACTGCGCGCTCGCGCAACAACCAAGGATGATGTGGATCTGGGCAACCTGCCCAATGCCATCAGCGACGACGTGGCCAGCAATAGCAGCAGCGTGCTGGCCAGCACCAAGATGGTCGCAGCGATCCGTTCGGCCTTGAACCAGGTCATTACTGCGATCGTTAACGGTACGACCACTGTCGGCAAGGCAGCGCGTCTGGCCACGGCACGGACTCTTCGTTTCAGTGGCGCAGCGACCGGCAGCGGGACGTATGACGGCAGCGCCGACACCGAGATCTCGCTGACATTGGCCGACAGCGGCGTGGGCGCAGGTTCCTACTCGAAAGTGACTGTAAATGCGAAGGGCCTGGTCACCGCCGGCAGCACCCCGACCACCTTGGGCGGTTTCGGTATTACCGATGTTTACACAAAGGCCGAGACCAACGCGGCCTTTATCAAGCAAGGCGGCGGCGCCGGCCAGCTCAGTAGTCGGCTCAATATCGGCTGGTCCTCAACGGGGTTGCGGCTGACTGTCGAGGGCGAGGATCTGGGCAGGATCTGGACGGAGACCGCGTTCAATCCAAACAACAAAGCTGACAAGGCAACAACGCTTGCCGGCTACGGGATTACAGATTCCTACACCAGCTCTCAGGTCAATAACCTGCTGAATCAGCGAGTCATGGCGGACACGCTCACGACTGCGGGCTTTGCCAGTGGCGATCTCGATTGGCCGTACTTCCGTAGTACCGGCAACACAGTGGTTTCTCTGCAGCGCCGGCTTGGGTTTACGCCTGTGCAGCAGGGCGGTGGCAGCGGTCAGGGCAATAACCAAGTCATCTTGGGATGGGGGTTAGGTGGGGCAGGGATCCGCGCTCAAATCGACGCCACCGATATCGGCGTGCTTTGGGGCGAACGTAACTTCTATCGACCCGACGTAAACAACTTCCTTCCCGTTCAAGTCCAGGGTACGTCGGTTCAACTGCCAGCTGGCGGCACCTGGTGCTATTCGCTGATGCACTACTACTCAGGCGGGGCGGGTGTGGTCGGTAGAAGTGGTCAAGCGGCGGGTGGCACCGTCATTCAGTTCAGCGGCGGGGCCACGATCTATGGTTTCGCTTGGAGGTACACAACATGATCGATCAGGCTCTTGAAACGACTGAAGAAGTCTCGCAACCCATCATCACGCCATTTACAGACGTAGCCGTTAAAACGGATGGCACGTTCGTGGTCACCCTGAACGGTAACCGTAGCCATGTGACGCAGGATTACAATCCGCCTCTCTACCAGGCTGTACGTCAGTACCTGGACAACGGCGGCACATCTTCGGAGTACGCCGAAGACATTATCGTCCAGTCCGATCTTGGGCTGCTGGCCAAGCTACGGATCGAATCCAGCCTAAAGGCCTCGGAAAAGCTGGTGTCCGAATACCGAGATGCCCGCGATCTGGGCGGCGCGCTGCCAATTACCACCGAGCAGTTCACCCAGTTGCTGACATGGCGGCAGGCGGTACGCGAATGGCCGCAGGTGCCCGGTTATCCGGACAAAGCATCCCAACCGGTTACCCCGGGCTGGATTGAAGCGGTCGTGCTCAATGGCGAATGAATGGGTACCGATCAAACTGCAATGGCCGGTGCAGGCCACGCAATGGTTGGATCAGATGGCGGGTGCCCGTGACCTGATCCAGAGCCAGATGGTCAGCACGGGCCAGCGCGTATCGATGCTGGCCGACATCGCCACGACCAGCCCAGGCCTGATCGCTGGGGCCGCACAGTCGGCCATCAGTGCAGGACGCAGCGCGCTTGCGCGCCAGTTTGAGAACGTCCCGTCGTGTATCGTGGTGACGCCATTCCAGCACGGTGTAGGACAGGGCAGCGGTGGGCACCAGCGCTTTTTGTCCGCGCCCAACCTGCTGCAGCTGCTGGCCGACAAGCTGACTGACACCACCGACGCAGTACGTCCGCAAGGCCAGCAGAGCGCCCTGGTACTGATATTCCTCGCCACGCGCCTGGACCAGCTCGCCGCGACGCTGGGGCGGTTCAATGTGGTGTTGCCTATGCCTGACTTGGTGCGCGCGGAGCGCCGTGCCGAACACCTGGCCAAGCTGGAAGTGGAAAAATGGATCATGCCGATCGCCGGGCAAATGCCGCTCTGGAGCCAATTGCCGCTGCAGCGGTGCCCGATCACCAAGCTGGCCAGCCAGTCCATGGCCGGACAACTGGCTGTACTTGAGGGCTATGCCGCCGACAGCTCGCCTATGGCGGACCTTGCAGATCTGCAGGCGCGAAAGAAGGCGCAGGTACAAGAGCGCGAGCAGCAGTTGGCCGATCTGAAAGCCCAGTTCACCAACAGTGCCGACGATGTATCGATACAGTCCAGGATGCTGGGGCCGGGTGACCTGGGCCAGCTGCGCCGCGAACTGCTCGAAGGCGAAGCACCGGGCCATGAATGGCCGCTGTGTGCCGGCGCGCTGCTGGTGGGATCTGCAGAGAGCCTGAGCTTTGTCCAGGAACTGGTGGGCCTATGACGCTGCTACTCAATGGCGAGCAGATCGTCGGCCACCGCATGAAGCTGACGGCCAACCTCAAGATCGAGGCTGACGAGCTGGGCGGCCAGACATCGGCAACCGACAAATCGCACAAGGGTTTCAAACCCAAGACGCTGACCGTCGCGCTGACGATCCCCTACAAGGCCCTTGAGGACCTGCGCACTATCATGCGCCTGGCCGAGGCGACTGCAGGCGGTGGCCAGCTGCAGACCTACCGCATCGTGAACGACACGGCCAAGGCCTTTGGGATCCGGCAGGTGACGTTCTCCGACGGAGTCAGTGCCCGTGAAGACGACACACTGGCCCAATGGATCGTCCAGTTCACCCTGAGCGAGAAGCTATCCAATCCGGAGAGGGTTGAGAACCGGCGCGCCGGCAACGGCGTAACGTCGCAGTCAGCACCAGGTGATGGTGTCGCGGGTAGCGGATCGGGCACGCCCGAAGAGCTGACCGGCTTTGAGGCAGTGCTCAAAAAGGTGGACACATACCTGGGCGGCGCGTCATGAGCATGAAGCTGCACAAGGTGCTGACGATCGGCGGCGCGGTCATGCCGTTGGTCAACGACGATGTCCGCCTGGACCTCAAGAGTCCGGGCCGCGCCACGTTCACGATCAAGGCGGGCGTTACTGTCAAAGGTTTGGTCACGTTCGACATCGGCTACAACGAAGCTGTCCTGCAGCGTCATTTCATTGGCTACGTGGAACGCTGCACCGCCACCAATGGCATCGAGCAGGTGGTGCTGTGTCGTGAGTTAGCCGCGGTGCTAGCCAACCCGTTGCCCATGAACCTGCGCCACGTGGATCTGCGCGCTGTGCTGGCCGATATCGGCGGCAAAACCGGGCTGCGCTTTCGGGTTCCGGATCAGGCCTACACACGCGTCAAGACGCCGTTTTTCTACAACCTGGCCGCTGGTTACCAGGCACTGGACAGCATGGCGCGGGTGTTTGGCATCAAGGATTTTATCTGGCAGCAACAGGGAGACGGCGAGATCTACGTCGGTGCCTGGGCTGACAGTTTCTTCGGCGCTCGGTCGCCGTTGCAGTTGCCGGTGAACCTCTTCGACGGTTACCAGGGCAGCCAGAGCGCGATGATCGCGGCCTTACCGGGCCTGCGACCAGGCGTATCAATCAACCAGGGCGAGCGGATCACGAACGTGACACTGGCCGGCACGCAGATGGCTATCAAATGGACGACGCAATCAAGCGCAGCGTAGAGCGGCAATTCCCTGAACTCACCGGCGGCTATCACTTGCCGCGCTTCGCCAAGGTCGTGGCCGTGGCGGATGCGCCGGCCAGTGCTGGGCTGTGTGACGACTTCCGGCCGCGCTTCTCGGTCGACCTGCAGGTGATGGGCCCAGATGGTGAGATCGACACAGCGCTGCCGGTACTGGCCGGTGTGCCGCTGCCTATGCCGGTGGGTGGCGATGAGATGGGGTTTTTTGCCTTTCCGGAGGAGGGCACCAGCGTGGTGGTGTGCTTCGCCTACGGCCTGCCGCACAAGCCCTACATCCAGACCATCCTGCCGCACGGCCTGACACTGCCAAAGGTCCCCAAGGGCGACCAGGTGTGGCAGCACAGCGATGCGGTGCAGCAACGCGTCGACGCGGACGGCAACTGGCTGCGCAAGACCGACGGCAAGATCCAGGACCAGGCGATCGAGCGCGAGGTCGACGCAATGACCAACGCCGAGCGCTTCCAGAGTCACACCAGGACGGTAGATGACCATTCGACTGAGTCAGTGGGTGGAGTGAAGAAGATCGAGGCGCTAGGAGCGCTAAAGCTGCTGTCAGGCGGATCCGCGAGCCTAGCGGCAGTGGACGACCTGCACCAGGCTACTGGTCGAGATCTGAATCTGGTGGTCGGCCAGAAGCACAACGCCACGGTGGGTGGCGACATGCACGAACGGATTCAGGGGTTACGAGAGAGCATCACCAGCAAGAGCCAGCGGCTGCAGGCTCCGAAAAACTGGGTTGGGTCGGGCGGTGTGAACATCTTTCAGGTGGTGTGTGACCTGCTCGATCTCGTTCAGGATATGAATACACAGCTCGCTGCACACACCCATGGGCCGACGCCGGTGCCTGGCAACGCTGCTGCGTTTACTGCGGATGCAACGAAGGCAGCGGTACTGTCGGTGAAGCTCAAGACAGTAACGCTCTGATCAAGGCATCGTTCCTATGCCTTGTCCTCGGTCTTGTTAACCAGGTTGCGGCCCCGGCCCTTACCAAGCACTTTGGATACGATGTTGCGAAGGCCGTTATCGACAATGCCGAGCAGTCGCCGTCCTGTTTCCTCGGGACGTCCACTGAATGAAGTCACATGGAAGTAATCGTGATCATCCGGCGACACCTCAGAAAAGTAGTAATTCGAGACACAGCAGCGAGCGGTGTCGGCGCGAACGCCGCTGACCGAGTGCCAAGAGTCCTTATTCGTCTCCATCACTACCAGGCGGTTGAATTCGGAAACGACGGTTTTCTGCTTCTTGACCTTATGGTCCCACAGCTCAAAGTTCCCGCCGTTTTCGAGTGACCAATTGGGCGTGACGTAATACAGCAGGTTAAGCCGGCGGTAGAGGTTGCGCGTGCCGTCATGGCTGTTGTCGATATGCGGATTGAGGAAATCCCCCTTGAACATCATCGACAACCCGCCCGCGTACAATGATGGATCGGGAGTGATTTTCTCGAAGCCCACCAGCTCGGAAACCTTGGCCACCACGTCCGGATGCTGGATCGCATAGGTGATGTTGCTCAGGATCTCGGGGAAGTCACTCAGATCCGTCATCGTCTTTTTCTTCTCGCGGAACGACTGGCGATCAAAGAAACCGTCAGCTGCCTTTGGAAAAGCGTCGTAGATAGCCTGCGCCATATCATCGGTCAGCAGCTCGTCTACGATGAAATGGCGGGTATGTGTGCCTTGCGGGTTGTTCCATTGATGCCGGATGTCGTGCTGCAGGCCGTCAAGTCGTTTGACCAGCATTGCAGCGATCTCGGGGATGTTCATCTCTATTCCTTAGGGAGCGGAGCCTGGATTTCTAAAGCATCCATTGTCTGGCATTTAGCGATAATTTCAAAGGGTTGTTTGCAGTAATAGGAGGCGTTTCGCTCACTACGATCATAGCTGCTTCTCGGCCTTAACACGTTTATCTATGCGTCGTTCTATTGGTCTTTCTATTGGTCTTTCTATGCATCTTTCTATGCGCCTTCCTATGCGATTATCTATTTACTTATCTATTTAGTTATCTGTTTAGTTATCTATTTAGTTTTCGGTTTGGCAGTTCAGCTGTTAGCCGTGAAGGCTTCACAGTGCAATGTGTTTACTGTGTTTACTTTTTCGCGCACAAAGTAAACCGTCTGTCTGGTAAATGCCCACAACCTGCCTCTAATAAAGCCCTATCTTTGGATGATCAAATTTGATCAATGCCCAAGCGATATAAGGTTCTGAGCGATGTGTGATGGTTTGATGGAGAGCAGAAAAGGCTCAGGCCCGCGCAATGGCGGGCCTGAGAGGGAGGTTTCGGGAAAGATTTCTTATGCTAGGATCTTCCCGTCACCGTACAGCTATGCATCTTGGAACCTGGAATCTCCGAGGGTATGGCTAGCGCACCGATGCGTCAACAGTCAAATACGCATGCGGCATGCGTAATTTGCCTTCAAAGCTTTGAGCGAGCACGCGATTGATATTTTGAATATCTGCGAAAGTTTCTCTGCGCGTGGACGGTGACGACTTTAAAAAAGCTCGATGGCAACTCATCGTTGCTGTCTATGTATACAGGAGATATTGGTATGAAGCGTTTCTTCCATGAAGAGCTGATTCGAACTCTGCAAGCCCTTTACTGGGCGTTGCGCTTGTACGGCGTAATCAAACAGCTTTGACCCTGCAAGGGGCAGAGGTGGGTACTCTGTCCCGTTTTTGTTTAGGCTATTACTTATAATACGTAAAAATTATTCTAATTCGACGTATTCCAGTTTGCCGTTGCACTTGCCTACCAGGCGATATCACTGGTACCTACACCACCATGACTGGGCGTAGGCGCAACCGTCGATGTGTTCGATTCCACTCAGCACGAACCCATTGTGGGCCATTGTGGCCAACGTTACGTCCAGCAGCTCCGGCAGCCGCTGTGCCTCCTTTGGCATGCCTGCATCGAGCCAGGCAACGTTTGCATGTCTGCCAAAATGATCGCAGTGAACCGATCGGACTATTACGTTCCCTAGTACCGCTTCGAAACGGTCTCTTTCTCTTGGCTCCAACGCTACACCATTGCGCCTCATTGGAACGACCAGGACCTGCATCAGGCGGCACTGTCTGATGCGGGGAGGTCCAACTGCGCTTCAATTGCGTAGGCGAGCGCTCCGTCAGCTAACTCCAACATGTCGCTGTATTCCTCTGCGCTCACGACCTGAGAGGCGTGCAAAACGCCGGCCTGCCGGACCAGTAGCTTATGGTGAATGCCGGGACTTGTGAGCAATGCGCTGCTGTCGTCCAGAAGCGCGACCCATGCAGCCACCGCTGTTTTTTTCTCTGTATTGACCGTGGACATGGTGGTCTACCCTCCGATAAATTGCTGTATGTCCATACAGTACATTTGGTTGGTCTTGGTTTGCCACCGGTGTCCGATGAAATGCCTGCATCCGCTTCAGAAAATCATCTGAGGAAAATTTGCTCGGGAATAAAAAAAGCGAAGGAAAAGCACTTATCCCCCTCCCGCCGACGGGCTTTGTGTCCCCAAAAAGTGCAAACCCTAGGTGTTGTGCAATCCATGCTCTAGGCCACGCCATCTTTGAGTCTCCACCGGGGGTGGTCCATTGCACACAATGATAAGATTTGTAGTGAAATGTCATGGGCTTGCATGGCGTGCTGTGGATCGCCCTGAGCGGCCGATATTGTGATACGCCCGGCCCGTTTGCGCAAAAACTGAAAAAGCCGCGAAAATGGAGATTTTTATAATTGGTATCGCCCTCGGAGGCCGTATCTGACGAGCTTGAGTTATTTCAAGAAATACCGTTGAACACCACGTGAAACGTTAGGTGTAAGAGGGCTGGCGGTAGGCGAAGGATTGCACCTGATAGCAGCTGCAAGTAAGGCAGTATCGTGTATTGCTGGGGGGAATAAGTGAAAGCCCCGAAATATCGAGGCTTTTTTCTGAGTCAGTAGCGCGATTAGTAAAGAGCGATGCTTTATAAAATACTATTAACTGACTATGACAAAGAATTCTTTCTTAAAATTATTTTCGTCAATGGTCATGGTAAGTGTGCATTTTCCGGATTTTTTGAAGCGTACATTTTCAAATTTTCCAGCAATAACCAGTGCATCTGGCTGACCTTTAGGGACAGGGACATCTCCACTGGAGATTATCTCATCATCTGCATCGCTAATTTGTATGGATACATTTTTAGCATCTTGAAAGTTTTCAAAGCTTCCATAAGCTGCGATGGTGTGACTTGCATAGTCTTTTTCATCGTCAAGTTTTAGCTGAATAGGTGCCTGAGTAATACCCATGATAGACATCTTTCCGTTCAATTCGGCACGAATATCTTCGGCAATTATCAAAGTATGAGACTGTGGGCGCTTTTTCATTTTTGAAGACCGACGAAATTAAAGTTAACTGCACTTGAAGACGCTGAAGACTTGCTATTGCTATCAGATGAAGCTGCAAAAAAAATAGTTTTTGCAACGGATACGAATCCCTTCACGATAGTGACAACAGGGTTGCACTCAATCTCTGCCGCCGGTGGTGGCACAGGGATATAGATTTCCTCTTTGACTGAACTGATTGCGCGACGTTGCTCTTCAGCTGCAATCAGCACAGAAATCGAACTAGGATGCTCCCTGAGTACTCTAAGTAAGTTGTCAACCGCTGCAGATTGTTTGATTAAACCGTTTTCATATTTGGCGAAGGAATTGCCGCCGCCACATATTAAAGCAGATGCCTTGCGTTGAGAAAGGCCTAGTTGCTTTCTAATTTTGAAGATGTCACCCGTCTGCAGGTATCCATCTACTGATCTCTCAAAGTTAAGAGCCATCAGCTTGTTTCTTTTGGTCTGCTCAGCATTAGCAACTGATGTGCCGCATACGCCACATCTGGACGCTTCAAAGGCACTTGCGTGACAAGTAACGTTTTTGTGTTTCAACTCTTTTGAGAAGAAATAAGGCTGCAAGCTACCCTCGCAGCAAACTGGGCAAATCTCTAATGTGCTCATAATATGTCTCTATGAACTGAAAAAAACAAAATCATTGAGCCTAGCCTGTTTTTGGCAAACTTCAAATAGTAGCGGCACAATCTTTTATCTCTCTCAGCGGGAAGCTTCTCAGCTTGCCTAATACGATACGAATCCGCTTCGAACCATGGGCTCAGAGGTGAAAACTTACACCATTCAGAGTCGTGGTAATTGCTTGGTTTTAATGCCAGCAAAAGATCCACTAGGTCCGAGTTATCCATGCGATATTCAACCATTTCTCCTAACCCATCCTCTGTTACCACCGAAACGGCTTTGTGGCCCTGATCTCGAACCAAAGCCTGTACGGAGGCCAAATCATGGCACGGCCCATCAGCAATTTTCCGCTCTGCATCGGTTGGATGCGGCCTGGATGGGGGCAGGCGAATTTGAGTATTAACCATTGTGGGTACAATTGCTAGACAGCATCCGAGCTTTCCTGTTCCTTATGTCTGCAATTATTGAGCGATCATCGCACAACGCTTTCAGCAGTCTGGCAGAAGAAATTCATATAAATCAAAGGCTTAAGAAGAAGTCGTCCTCTCAGCGGTATAATAGTAGCATTAAGCTACTCGTATGACGAATAGCTCCCGACGAGACGGACAGTGAAGCTTTTTAGGTGCTAATGAGGGAGCAAGGATTAGCGAAGGCGTTGAATATCGAGTTAGACCGTGTGTTTAGCAAGAGTAACGTTCGGACAACCCAGTGAAACGAATCCAACCTTGGGGGCGGACGGCGTGGTGACGGTGGACATGGCAAACCTCGGCGTGAAGGGCGCCCGGACGCGAAGCGCAGGCGCTGACTGGGCGCTTGCTGCGCCTCTGATCAAAAAG
>LIDZ01000825.1_pt1 | contig 36073 bp, 38 predicted proteins | sample 644651 | NCBI WGS metagenome assembly LIDZ01 (sample SAMN03856242, study PRJNA289617) | food metagenome | isolation source: wine grapes on drying loft during traditional withering process | host: Vitis vinifera cv. Corvina | place: Italy: Gargagnago di S. Ambrogio di Valpolicella | collected 2014-01 | reverse complement strand
CCCCCTGGAGTACAGTTAGTTACTTCTGCTTTGCCTTCTGCCATAGCTTTTGCATAGCCATCACAGCCAGAAAACCCGCAGGCTCCGCAATTAATCCCAGGTAAGGCTTCGCGCAATGCCTCTTCTTTTTCATCTACCGGTTTATGAAAGATAATTGTAGCTAACGAAAGAATCACGCCAGCAACCAGACCCATTCCACTGACAATGCCAATGGGTATCATGATTTCCATCATATGTTTACACCTCCTATTGGAATAAGCCTTCTGCCAAACCGGCAAAGCCTAGAAACGATAATGCTACGATCGCCGCAGCAATTAGTGTGATTGGCAAGCCTTTAAGCGAATCGGGGATATCATTGCCCTCTAACCGTCCTCGTACACCAGCAAAGATCACCATTGCCACTAAAAATCCGACACCTGCAGCAAATGAATTAACGATAGATTGCACATATGAATAGCTTTTTGAAAAATTCAAAATGGTTACACCTAACACGGCACAATTAGTCGTAATCAATGGCAGATAAATCCCTAACGCATTGTATAAAGGAGTCATGTAGCGTTTCATCACGACCTCAACCAATTGAACCAATGCAGCGATAGTCAATATAAAAACGATTGTCTGTAAATAATCCAATCCTAACGGAACTAACAAAGCACTATAAAGTGGATAGGTCACTAAGGTAGCTAATACCATAACAAAGGTAACCGCTAGTGACATTCCTACTGCTGTATCCAATTTCTTCGATACACCTAGGAAAGGACAAATTCCTAAAAACTGCGACAATACAAAGTTATCGGTTAGAATACCAGCAACTAAAATAGTAACAAAAGCTTGCATTAGCTATCACCTGCCTTATCTTCACAAACAGTCGTACAGGCTTCGGCTATTGGACAAGCAGAACAATCCAGATCTTTTGTCGTACGGTCGCCTAGTTTGTTCGCAACCATTACTAAAATACCAAAAACGAAAAATCCACCAGGTGGCAGCAGCATAATCGTCATCGGTGGGACAAATCCAGCAGTAATCGGAAAGCCTAGGAAAGTACCGCTGCCGATCAACTCACGAATTCCGCCCATACACAAAAGAGCCATAGTAAAACCAACTCCCATGCCCAGACCATCTAAAGCAGAATGAACTACCGGATGATTTTTAGCATAGGCCTCTGCCCGGCCAAGAATAATACAATTCACAACGATTAAAGGCAAATAAATTCCTAAGGTCGCATCTAATGCAGGCGCCAACGCTTTAACCACCAATTGTACTACGGTTACGAAACCAGCAATAATTGTGATAAAAGCTGGAATCCTGACACGATCAGGTATAACCTTACGTAAAAGGGAGATCACGACATTCGATCCTAACAATACGACAGTCGCAGCTACCCCCATCCCTAATCCATCCATAGCAGATGTTGTCACGGCCAAAGTTGGACAAGTCCCTAACATCAGACGAAGTACAGGGTTTTCGGTAATCAAGCCTTTCGTAAAAATAGCGGATGCTTTTTCTTTTTCCATTGACTCTCCCCCCTTTAGTTTTCCGAAGCCGTTACTTGTTCAAAAAGAACGAGTGCTTCTTCTACCGATTTTGCTACAGCATTTGACGATTTTGTCGCTCCTGTGACGGCCTCGACTTGATTTTCAGCCGGTTCGTTTTTCACGACTTCAGGCATTCCAGTAAGTCCAGAAAACTGATCGACAAAATCTTTTCTTGTCACATTTTGTCCCAATCCGGGGGTTTCATTGGAGGCATCCAAAATATCAATTCCCACGATTTGTCCATCTGACACAGCACTCATCACACTCACGTCACTGCCATAACCGTATGCTTGGGTGACGAAAAGATAACCAAGCGTCTCACCTGACGCATCTAGTGCTTTAAAGGCTTGGTTGCCATCTGAAACAGCTACTTCCTCAAATTCATCAGCTTTAATCAGCTGACTCATCACAGTTTGGGTTTGTTCCCATTCTTGTTGAGCAATATGTTCTTTAAAAACGGAACGAGTCCCGGCAACTGCGAAGGTAACAACTAAACATATGATAAAAAGGCAAAGGGCATCTGAAAAGATCACTTTCGATTTTTTCATTTTGCTTTCGCCTCCTCACCAAAGACTTTTGGAATCGTCAAATTCTCAATGTGAGGAACTAAAATATTCATTAATAAGATCGCATAAGAAACACCCTCAGGAAGGGCCGCGAAGAAACGGATCAATACTGTGACAATCCCGCAACCAATACCAAAAATAATCTTGCCGTTTCTAGTGATCGGTGAAGTCGTGTAGTCCGTCGCCATGAAGAAAGCTCCCAGCATTAAACCACCTGACATCATTTGATACAGCGGATCGCCGCCTAATAAAGTAGACAAGATAACAACCGTACCGATAAAACAAAGCGGAATTACAGGTGAAATCACTTTACGCGCAATTAAATAGCCTCCGCCGATAAGCAATGCCAAGGTACAGGTCTCACCTAAACTGCCGGCCCGGATTCCTAAAAACATATCCATTAATGAAGGAATCGCTTGGCCTGTTTGAACTGCAGAGAAATAGGTAGCTGAAGAAACAACATCCGATCCCACCATCATATAATTCAGCGGCGGCTGCCAAGTGTTCATCTGAGAAGCAAAGGACATCAAAAGAACAATGCGGGCAGTAATAGCTGGATTGACGAAGTTTTGTCCCACACCGCCAAAAAATTCCTTCACGATGATGATTGCAATCGCCCCACCTAAAGCCGCCATCCAAAATGGCAAGGTAACCGGAAGATTCAGCGCCAATAAGATGCCGGTAACAACCGCGGTCAAATTTTTGATTGTATCAGGCCGCTTCAAGATTTTTCTAGTTAAATATTCACTTAGTACACAAGCTGCGACAGTTACTAAAATCAACATAAGTGCTCGAAAGCCAAAAATAATGGTAGAGGCAATGACTGCCGGAATCAAAGCAATAATCACATCTAGCATAATATTGCGGCTGCTTCGTCCACAGTGCAGATGCGGCGAGATAGAAACTGGTAATTTGTTCATTTCGCTGCCTCTCTTTCTAATAATTTCGCTTGTTTCATGGATTGCACTAAGCGGCGACCAGCTGGACAGACGTAGGAACAACACCCGCATTCCATACATGCCGACACATTAAGCTTCTTCAACCCTTCTACATCATTGTTCCGTGTGCAGCGTTCAATTTGAACCGGCAGTAACGACATCGGACAAGCAGTCACACAGCGACCACAACGAATACACGGAGATTCTTCCGGCAAGCCTTGTGCCTCCGATAAAAGAGTGATTGCATTGGTTTGTTTCGTGATTGGCAGATCCATGGAATATTGGGAAATCCCCATCATTGGCCCACCTAAGATGACTTTGCTTGGCTCATCGATGAGCCCGCCGCAGAATTTTACGACATCACTGATTGGCGTACCGATGGGTACCACCACATTTTTGGGTGTCGTAATATTCCCATCTACAGTAATTCTTTTCGTGATCAACGGAACACCCGTCTCAAGGTATTCGTGCAAGCGGGAAATTGTTGAGATATTCATGATTAAACAGCCTACTTCAGAAGGAAGTTTGCCAGGTGGGATTTTCCGGCCCGTTGTCGCATACACAAGCATTTTTTCTGCTCCTTGAGGATATAAGGAAGGAATCTCCATCACATCGATTGTCGGGTCAAGATCTGCCAATTCATTCAAACGGTCCCGCAAAATTTGCAGCCCTTTTGGTTTGTTGCTTTCGATCCCTACTACACCATGGGGAATGTTTAAATGCTTCATAACTACTTGCATGCCGGCAATGATTCTTTCTGGATATTCCAAACTTTCGCGATAATCTGAAGTGATAAAAGGCTCGCATTCTGCTCCGTTGATTACCAATGTGTCAATCGGCGTTTCATCTTTGACGGCAAGTTTTACATGTAGCGGAAAACCAGCCCCGCCAATCCCTACTAGACCACTGTCTCGGGCAGCTTTCAATAGATCATCTTTAGAATTGATAGAAACCGGCCCATGCTCCTCAATTTTCGTATCCAGTCCGTCATTTTCAATATGAATGGCATCACACATCTGTCCATTTGATAATTGTACAGGTTTAATTGCCTTTACTTTGCCAGAAACCGACGCATGGATCGGCGCCGATACGAAGGCCTCCGAATCTCCAATTACTTGACCGACAGAGACAATCTCCCTTGCCTTGATTGTCGGTTTGCAGGGTCCCCCAATATGCTGCTGTAAGGGAATAATCACCATTTTAGGCGGGGTAATTATAACGCTTTCAACTTCTGCAGTATTTTTATTGTGGGGAACTCTGACACCTCCTTTGAACTTTGCAATTGCTTTAACCAATGTTTCCATACACAATCCCCCTTGTAATAAGAAGAGCACCACGAACTCTTTTCAAGTTCGTGAAGCTAGACCTCAGTATTGCTGATAAACTAATATTTACGCTTGTGAAAAACTTATCATTTGATTGCCAAAATAGAATAAGAACACGAATAATGCTTGTTATTATTATAACCTTATATAAAGCCCTTTCACAATCCATTTAAGTGAGAATCGTTCTTAATCAAACTGATAATCCGACCGTTATATAGAAATTTTCCAATAAAAAATAAAACATTTGCCAAACTTTTTACAAAAATGAGGGTGCCAAATATTGCTGGATTCCCTTTACAGCGTAGACTACCACAGACATAGAAAAGGTTTATTCGACAAAAAAAGTGCATTTAACTTTGAGTTAAAATGCACTTGTTTAAACTATTCTTTTTTTCAGCAGCTCAGAGAAATCAAGCTTTTTTTAGTTCGTATTTACCTATCAAAACTTGTAGGATAAAAAAAGCTTCTAACAAAACGAAAAACAGTACGAAGCTATGGAGGAAAAATTCTTCTGGCAGGACGTTGATAATAGGATCAGTGGCTGGATTGAAAATCCACGCATCATTGTTGAAAAAGACACCATGAAACGCTACAAAAAAGCGATCAAATCCCATCACCATCACTACTGCCACAACTAACGGTACTACCACTGCAACTTGAAACGGCTGGATCATGGTCCAAAGTCTTTTTCGCTTAACTAAATGTCTTAAATAAACAATGCTTGGTATTAAACTAACCAGCAGCACACCATAATTTAGTATAAATAGGCGTTTAACCTCATAAAAATGAAATGCACCGCTGGCCGACACTGGGAAATCAGTCATCTGCAGCTCATTAACCCAAGGTGTGTTCAAATAATGCATTAATTGCGCAAAATTGGCTAACAATTCCTTTTCTGACAAAGTTGTATAGCTTAATAAATCCAATTGTTGAACATCCCATTGATACAGCCAACGAGCATTGATAGTTAAAGTGATCGCCAATGTCAGCAAAGTCAAAATCCAGCAGACGAGTCCGGCTCGCTCCAGCCACAGCTGCTTACGCATCAAAATCCCACTCATCTAGGGAGTCGACAATATAAGTTGGTGGATCTGGCAGAGTTGATACATCTGATTTTTGCGTAAAACCGGAAAGAACCAATAATGAATCGATCCCGTTATCAATACCAGCGCGAATATCGGTTAAATAGTTGTCCCCTACCATCACTACTTCGGATTTATCCAATCCTAAAAGCGCGACTGCCTTATCCATAATAACTGCTTCAGGTTTTCCAATGTAGGTTGCCTTTTGCTGGGTAGAGGTTTCTAAAAAGGCAATTATCGAACCGGCGCCGGGCAATAATCCCCGTTCAGTAGGAATATTTTTATCCGGATTGGTGCCGATAAACATTGCCCCTTTTTGAATCGCTAAGGTCGCTGTGACGAATTTTTCGTAAGTTACGTCATTATCTAGGCCTGCTACCACATAATCTGGTGCAGTTTCATCCCATTCAAAGCCCGCGTCTAAAATAGGGTCTCTTAATCCAGGTTCGCCAATGATGTAAACTTTCTTACCCTTATTGGCATCCTTCATAAAATCAATCGTCGCCAAAGTAGCTGTATAAACCGTATCAGCTGTGACATGAATATCAAATTCCTTCGCTAAACGAGCTGCGACTGTCTCTGGCGATTTCGTCGTATTGTTTGTTAGAAATCGGAAGGGAATCTCGCGCTCTTGTAATTGTTCAACAAAACGCCGTCCAGCAGGAATCGGTTCCTTCCCTAGATAAATAGTGCCATCTAAATCAATCAAATAACCTTTGTATTTCATGAGGCTTACTCTTCTCTTTGTCGAATAACGAAGCGACCGTCATCTTCTTTGGTCTTCATCGTTGTTTCTTTTTTCGGTTTGCGGTTTTTAATAACCGGTTTTTTCTTGGCTGTTTCTTTAACGGGCACTTTTTTCTCTTCAATGTGTGCTTGGGTAGGATTGCGGCGTGGTTTTTTGCGTTTTTTACGGTTGCTGTTTTGACGTTTGCCGCCTACACGCTCAATCACGAAATACGCACAGCCGAAGTTGCAATATTCATATAAGTAATCTTCTAATGTATCAATACGTTGTTCAGGATTGCTTTTGCGATCATCCGCCCGGAAAAAGCCCTTTAAGCGTAACTGATCGTAGCCCCAATCACCGACAATATAATCATAACGAGTGAGCACCTCGCTAAAGCGTTCGCCTAATCGTTCAGCATCAAAGCCTTCACGATAATCTACCGCTATCCGGTATTGACGTTCACCGATCAATAGGTTCGTCTCGTCTACTCGTGTGACAAGCTCCCCTTTTTTCTTTTCTTCAGCGGGGGTCTCGACGATTTCTTCCAACGCTTCTGTCACTTCTTCAGTCACAGTTTTCTTTTCTTTAGTTGTCATCGTTTCACCACCTGTTTGATATTATACCTTGTTTTTATTGGATTGGATAGTGAGCTTTTAGATAGTCCCCCAGCACACTGCGAATAAACTCAGGAAATAGGAACTCATATTCACCTGCAATTTCAATTGTTGGAAAGAATGGCAAGAACATATAGTGGTCCACTGTAGCCAGTGTATACTTGGCTGTCGGGTCAACGGGTTCGCCTAACCAGCAAACTTTGCGGTTCACACGATCGTAAGATAGTCCTTCGTAAACCAAATGACCAAAAACTTTTCCTCTAAAGCCCATGCCTATCACTGGGAAATTAATCAAGAAATGACGATTTTTTTCCATCTCTAAGATTAAACGGATCAACTCATTTCCTGGCAATGTCACCTTGATCAAATGCATTGGATGAGGCAAGGCTGTGTGCAGCTGGTCCTGATTAACGATCCCTGCAGGAATATCCTCTAAAAATAGGCCTGAATTCAAAATAGCCACGTCTGTTCCAGCTTTTTCTTTTACTGCGTGCAGGGCATACTCAATCATCGGATGCTCGGCATGAACATCGGCACTCATGCTAAAGGGCATATCAGCCACAGCTTTTTCGGCCAGCAAACGGTGACCTTCAGCCAAGTAGCCGTCAATTTCCGCTTGATCCTCAGGCAGCTCAAGCATTTTTTCCGTCGCATACGTATGAGCAGAGGTTCGAGCAATTTTGTGCTGGTCATCTACATAGATGTGTACTTCACCAACATAATAACCATATTTCCCAGCGGCTGCGATTTGTACGTCGTTAATGACTTCTCCTCGTTCAAACAAATGATGGGTGTGGGAGCCTAAAATGACATCAATCTCTGGCTGTGCACGAGCAATATGACGGTCAGCACTAATTCCTAAGTGGCTCATTAAAACTAAGACATCCACCTGTGGACGTAAACGAGCGACTAAATCTGGTAAAATATCCTCCACTTGACGAATATCCCAGCCGTTAGGACTGTAGGTTAGTGGGAATGGTGCGGTAAAGGCTATTAACCCAACCTTCGTTCCATTCTTGGTGGTGATGATCTTAGAAGCCTGTGACCAAACAGGCGGTTGCAGGGTTTGCTTGTCAAACAAATTATCCAGCAGTACATCGAAATTCGCCTGATCATATAAATGATTCAGATCGTCTTTTGAATTCCCTACTCCTTCATTGTTGCCAATCGTTGCGGCGTCGTAACCAATGTCATTCATCAGTTGCACACTAGCCTGTCCATCGGTAGCTTCTGTTAGTGGATGCCAACGGTCAACAAAATCACCCAGATCAACGGTGATTACTTCTTGGTCAGGCTGTTGATTTTCTTGCTGGCGGGTATGTAAAAATCGCCGAATTTTAGGCCAATTTTCTAGATGTGAATGCAGATCGTTCGTATGTAGAAGAATAATTTTTTCCATAATTTCGCTTCTCTCTTAACGGTTTTGTTGGTTCTATAGTACCATATTCCTATATTATTTAACGGATTGGAGGCATTAAACAAAATGAAATTTGATACTTCTTTAGGCCCGCTCTGGTTAGATGCCAACGAAAAAGCGTTGACGGCTGTTTCTTATCATGAAATACCTGAATCAAAAACGGCCAATCCTACTATACTAAAGCAAGCGAAGGAAGAAATCCTAGCCTTCTTGGCAGGCGAACTAAAAAGCTTTACGGTTCCTTATGAGCTTTCTTATGGGACTACTTTCCAACAGGAAGTCTGGCAGGCCTTGTCGCAGATTCCTTACGGCGAGACCCTTAATTATCAGGAAGTCGCTAAAAAGATCGGCCGACCACAGGCAGTGCGGGCGATTGGACAAGCCAATCGTAGAAATCCTTTGCCGATTATCATTCCCTGTCACCGAGTGATTGGGAAAAATGGTCAGTTAACTGGTTACACAGGCTCAAGCCCTGAAGGATTAATGATTAAACAGCAGCTTTTAGAGTTGGAAAAAGGATAGAAAAAAACTCCGAATCTCGTAAAAGATTCGGAGTTTTTTTATGCGGCCGAGAAGACTCGAACTTCCACGGTATTGCTACCACTAGCGCCTGAAGCTAGCGCGTCTGCCAATTCCGCCACGACCGCATGAATCTAGAGTAAAACAAAGACAGAAATTTTGCAATGATTTTTTCCTTAATAATGGAAACAAAATGGATTAGTCATTGATATACTCATCTTGAGAAAATTCAATATCCTCATATTCACCGTCGTCCTTGCCGTAAAAACGATTATAGCGCTGCTTGAATTTTCGGAATAAAAAGACGCCAAACGCTTTGATTATGGCATAAGTTGGAACACCGAAAACTAGGCCGAACAGACCGAATAAGTTTCCCATCACAAGTAATACTAATACGATAGTTACCGGATGCACCCGCAATTGTTCTCCCAGTACTTTCGGTTCAATTACGTTGCCATTTAACACCTGCTCTACAATCCAGACAACAATTAATGCCAGCAGCATCTGGAAAGATTCTAATAGTGCAATCACTGCACATGGGATAAAAGCAATGAAAGGTCCGATATAAGGGATAAATGATGTAATCGTGACTAATACCGATAGCGGCATCGCATAAGGCATTCCGATAATCAGAAAACCAACAAACACAATAGCACCATTAGCCAATGCGACAATGAACTGACCTTTTAAATAATTGCCTACTTGGATATTAAGGATTCCACCGAGTTCATTGGCGTCATCGCGAAATTTTGGCGGCATCAACTTTAAAAAGTATCGCTTGAATTTCCGGACATCCTTTAACAAGAAAAAAGTAATAATTGGTGCCGTCAACAAAATAATGAAAAAGCCGCTGATAGTGGAAAAGATATTACCAACAAAATATTGAATATCCCCTAATGATTCGGATAGTGTCACAACTACTTGTGCTACGACATCTTCTAGCGAACCAAAAATATCTTGGACCGGCTCTTCAAACATCGTGCCGGAAACAAAATTTTGAACAGTGGCTTCAAAATTGGCCACATGCTGTGGAAAGTCGTTGATTAAGCTGGTTGTTTGACTGTAAAGCTTCGGCACTGCCCAAACTCCGAAAGTAGCAATCAGCACTATCAACACTAAAGCAATTCCAATAATAGTGTATAGTCGCTTTACACCTTTTTTCTCGAAGTAGTTCACAATCGGTTCTAATAAGTAGTAAAAAATGAGTGCCAGTAAAACTGGTGCAAAAATCGTTCCCAGAATAATGCCTATTGGTTCAAAGATAAATCGTACTAGGTAGAACACAAAAATCAATGCCCCTAATAGCACCCCAGCAATTAAAGTAAAAATAAGATTACGGCCGCCGATAAATTCAATCCAGCGGGTCATTTTTGTCGAAGGTCGTTCCATTTCATCAAATCCTTTTTTCTTTTATTGTAACGAAACAACGACTTTCTCACAAAAAAAAGGCCTATGACAGGCCTTAACCATTAGAACTTTCATCTTCTTTTACTCGATCGATGGCAATCACTAAAGAAATTACCAGATGCTCATAGGCTTCATCTAGGATCGTTACTTCATACGTATCGCCCCAAGAAACCCAGCGCTTGTTGATGTCGGCAATCTTGCGTCCGTTTCTTTCAACAATAAAATCCATGTCCCACCAATTGCCATCAACACTAACCCCATCAGCATCGATGGAATAGTGAGCTTTTAAAAAGGTGAGATGTTTGGAAATCTCAATCATATCTTGACCGTCAATCTCGACAAAGAACTTTGGCAGCAGACTAATCGTCTTTTTAGTAATTTTACTAATCTCCCGACCTTGTTCATCTTCAACACGAAATGTTTTCGGAATTTTCATGAAACTGCCTTCTACATAGTAGCGAGGATTTTGCTGCTCATCGGTGACGGTAAATTTTTCGCCGATGCTAAAAACCTTTTGTTTGATATACAGCTTTCTCATTTATTGCCTCCTGTCTTGGAGTTGTCGCTCATGTCTCCAGTATTGATAACCGGCTGGGTGCCTTTATCAGTGATGATTGAAACCAGCAAATTATTAATCAATTGCACTTTACGATCATCGGTAAATTGAATATCCTGTCCATCTTCAATTTGTTCCAAAGCCATTTGAGTCATCGTTACGGCTCCTTCAACAATTGTTTGACGAGCGGATAGGATCGCCCGGGCTTGCTGACGCTGCAGCATAGCATTGGCAATTTCCGTTGCATAAGCCAAATGGTTCAGGCGAGTCTCAATGACTTCTACTCCTGCAATGGCTAAGCGTTCTTGTAATTCTATCGCCAATTCTTCAGAAACTTTTGTTGTATTACCTCGCAGCGTTAAATCACCTTCGCTAAATGTGTCGTAAGGGTATTGTGAAGCGATATGTCGGATGGCTGTCTCACTCTGAATCTCAACGAAATCCAAATAGTAGTCTACATCAAACAAGGCTTTAGCGGTATCAACGACTTTGTAAACTACGACTGCTGAAATTTCAATCGGATTGCCGTCAGAATCGTTAACCTTCAATAGCGAACTGTTGAAGTTGCGGACTTTCATGGAGACTTTGATCTTTTGGGTCAGCGGCATGGTCACAAACAAGCCGTTTTCTTTAATCGTACCGACATATTTCCCGAAAAACAGAACGGCTTTGGCTTGATTGGGACTGACAATTGTTAACGAGCTGATAAATAAAAAGGATATACCCCACAATACGACAGCTAATGCAATCAATCCGATGCTGTCACGGGTGCTTCCAAGTAAAACAAACCAGACTCCAGCAATAATGATCAAGACTAGTACAAGTAAGGCTAAGTAGCCATTTACGTAAAAAGCTTTTTTCTCTTTCAAATAGAACACCTCCAAAGGGTTTCTTATAGTTTACTCCTTACAAAAGACGGATTCAATAAAATTACTAATAGCTAAGAAAGGATTTGGAAAAGGGCTGATTTTGGAACAATACGATAAAGATTTTTGCTTATTGCTGACTAAGCAGGTTTGTGAGACCGGACACCGAGACTGCTGTGAAGAAAAGCTTGCCCAGCGTGAAGGAATTATTCTTCATTAAACAATGAAAAACTGATGGAAAGCTTCCCGAACTTTTTCTTTAATTTCTTAAAAAAATATTTTTTCGCTGACAAATTAATGATAAGATGGAGCCATCATGTAAAAGGAGGCTCCTATGCTGTCACGTTTCAAATATTCGAAACTGTTCTTTTGGACCGCCGAAGTCGTTTTAACGATTATCGGGATTTATTTTGTTTTACAGATGCCCAATATCTTTGGGCCAGTCTTGGGTATGCTCTCAGCAGTCGTACTGCCTTTGTTAGTCGCAGGATTTCTTTACTATATGTTCGATCCCATCGTCGTATTTTTAGAAAAGCGCGGCATGCCTCGTGTTTTCGGCTTTTTGATTTCTTTTGTTGTCATTGCCATTATCATTGTTTTGGCTGCTATGAATGTGGTGCCGCAATTGATCGAGCAAACGGTTCAGTTGACGCAGAATCTGCCATTGTATGCCGAAGAAACGGGAAAATGGATTAGCGATTTAGCTCAAAGAGAAGAATTTAGGAATTTTAACATAGAGGAGCAATTGGCTTCTGCCAATATCACTATCAACAACCTGATTAACTTAGCGATCGTTAGTGTGACTTCTAGCTTATCGCGAATTGTCAGTGTTGCCATGCAATTCTTTGTCCTGCTGTTTACAGTGCCGTTTATTTTAATCTTTATGTTTAAAGATGGGCACAAGTTTCTGGATGCTATTTCACAATTTTTCCCATTAACGATACGTAAAGAGCTGCGCCAAACTGTGCGGGAGCTGAACGAAACCTTGTCGGCTTATATCAGCAGTACCGTCTTGGATGCTTTTATCATTGGGATCCTGAGCTTTATTGCTATGACTATTTTCAAACAGCCGTATAGTTTATTACTATCTATCTTTTGTGGAGTAACTAATATTATTCCTTATGTAGGACCATTTATCGGTGCGGTGCCAGCTGTAATTGTCGGCTTCTTCATCTCTCCGCTGCAGGCTTTGTATATGGGCCTTTCGATTTTGGTGATTCAGCAGTTGGATGGGAATTTGATTAAACCCTTGCTGTTTGGCAAGTCGTTGAACATTCACCCGCTGACGATTATTTTAGTTTTAATCGGTGCGGGAAGTGTTGCTGGGATCGTAGGCATGCTGATTTGTATTCCTGTCTATGCTGTCATTAAGACGTTGATTATCAATATCCACAAAATTTACCACATTCGTCGTGAAAGCCAGCTGCTTAAAGACGATACCGATACACCAACTAAATTGTTATAGCGATTTGATTGGCGAAATCAGATTTGAATAAAAATAGTCCTTATGATATCACTTGTGTGAATTCATAAGGACTATTTTTTTAGAAGCTTCCGTAGCAATCTTTGGAAATAATCTGGCCGGAATCTTTTTCATAACGAATATAGATGGAGATGTATTCGTCATCGGGCAGATCTTCTTCCCAAGTCGCTTCTACAATGGATGGTTCTGTAGAAGTGCTCTTATTAGTGTAGGTTCTAGTTGGCGGTCCAACAACTTCCAATAGGTCGCTGTAGGGATCTCCATCCGAATAAGTTTCCATTGATATATCTTCTTCTTCATCATATTCAACATTGCTTGTTGCTACTTGAATATCTTCATAGATCGTCCGATCCCAGTTTTCCATTTGATCAATGTAGTTTAATGCTTCTTCATCATCCCAAGCGACTTCTTCCTCGTAATCGTAAGAAGCCATTGAGCTAGCATTCAACAAATCACTCTCGGAAACTGCTACTCCTAAAATAATCAGCAAAATTCCAACTATAATACTCAAGTTCGGGTTTCTTCCTGACCAAGATTTCTTCTTGGGAGTTGCCTTCTTCATCATATAAGTCGCCCCTTCATTTTTCAGCTATCTTATCTTGCACTAATATCTTCAACTTCATAATAGTATAAGAAAAGCATGGATTGCAATGATTTTCGAAAAAAAAAACAGGCCTCATCAGCCTGTTGAAAAATCTATAATTATTTTTAGACACATGCCGGATCCTGCTTAGTGCTGCTTCCTTCCAGATCTGACACAATTCACAAGCCCGACATTGTCCTAGCCTTTCGGCAAAAATTAGTATAACAAATTCTAGTCGCCTTGGCTAGTCTTTTTCATTTGTTTTTTCTTTTCTCTTAGTTGACGGAAGAAATTGGTTAGTAATTGGCCGCAGGTTTCCTCTAATATACCGCCTTCTACATAGGCCCGGTGGTTGAAGCGTTCATCGGTTAATAAATTCATTAAGGTTCCGGCTGTTCCGCCTTTTGGATCGTAAGCGCCAAAATAAACTTCTTCCACTCGCGATAAAATCATGGCGCCGCTGCACATGGGACAGGGCTCCAGTGTGACAAATAATTGACATTCCTCTAAGCGCCAGTTGTCTAAATCTTTACAAGCCTCTCGGATGGCAAACATCTCAGCGTGACTGGTTGCGTCTTGACTATGCTCTCTAAGATTGTGCCCTCGACCAATAATTTCTTTCTTATATACGACAACAGCGCCTATAGGAACTTCTGCAACAGCTTCTGCCTTTTGCGCCTCATGGATAGCTTCCTGCATATAGTACGCTTTTTCTTCTTCTGTAAATGAACTGATTCGTTCCACTTTTTTCACCTCGGTTCCTACTTTAGCATATTTTGGGCTATTGTCAGTAAAAAATTAGACAGACTCAGTCTAATGGCTGATTTAATACAGTGCTGCTATGGGTATGATAGTAGAGTGAGGAGGGATTACAGTGAAAAAAAGCAGACGCATCGTCGTCGCTATTATGTTGATTTTGGTGTTTTTAGTACTAGTTGAGCCTAAACTGACTAAAAATCAAACCAATGATTGGGCTGCGATTGCTGACTTAGTAAATCCCTTTGTGAAAGTAGAAAAAGTTTATGTAAAAATAGAAGATCCCAAAGAACTGATTCAATTGAGTAATGATATTGATCAGACTACCTATACTGCAACCAGCTACAATGATTGCGGACAACCAAGAAAAATTAGTTACCAGGCAGATTACAAACCGACTACTGGGCGCTACTTGGAGCTAACTGCTAAAGGACAGAATGTTCGCAGCTGGAAAGAAGTTTTACCGGCTCAGGTACCTGTTGAAGCGCGGGAGCGTTTACGGTGAAATGCCGACAACTAATCAATAGAAAAAAACTCCGATCAATCTCAGTCATTACTGCTGAATATTGATTGGAGTTTACTGCTTATTCGATTACATTGTCGACCATATTCATGATCTTATCTTTCAAATCATCTGTGGTTTCCTTAATTGAGTCACCATAGACTGATACACGTTTTTTTCCGTCCTTGATTTTCCCGAGGATGTTCATCAGGTTGTCTAAGTCTTCATCAGACAACTTATCGACAATGTTCATAATTTTATCACTGCCATCGAATTTGTCGTTCACAAATTTTTTCACTTTGTGACGGTTAGACGCGTGACGTGCTTTCTCTAAAATCTTGCCCGAGGCAATCACTGCTGTGGCAACGCTAGCTACCGCAATGACACTTACACCGATCTTGATTTTCGTTGCTCTTTTCATGGGTATCAGCTCCTTTATTTGCTAATTTAATCATACCATAATCTAAGGTCGAACAATAATAAGAACTCTCTTTTGTTGTAGAGATTCTTGTATTAATTCACAGAATATTTGCTATACTGGAACAAAAAAGGAGCGCTTATGCAGATTCAACACTACCCTGATACCCATCCTAAATTTCAAGAAGCTCAACATTATGGTTTGCAGCAGCTTTCAGATGTAGATGGTGAAGGCATTATTGATCACGAGGCCTTTGACTTTTCCAAAGAAGTATTTCTGGCGGTTACAGATGATCAGATCGCAGGATTTTTATTAGTCGCAGAAGATGGTTTGTTGGAAAAACTAGCGAAAGATAATTTGTTTGAGCCACAGTCTTTAGATGGCTTATTAATTCAACAGCTGTTTGTTGATCCAGCTTTTCGAAAGCAAGGAATTGCCAGCCAGTTGTTAAAGCGAGTGGAGCAGCTGCAGGAAGATTTGTTTCTTTATGTGAGTGATAAAAATCAAGTGGCCAAGAAATTCTATGCTCAAAAAGGCTTTCAGGCAATTGGTGTCTACGAGGCTCCAAAACACAATGGCTTTACTGATTTCAAAGCTTACCTATTGAAAAAGCCCATAAAAAAACTGTAAACCTCTGAAATTGAAGGTTTACAGTTTTTTTGTCTAGTTTCGATTGCGGTTGCCGCCGAATAGCATGATCAAGCGTAACAGCTGCAAGAATGTAGCCAAGGCTGCTGCTACATAAGTCAAAGCTGCGGCGGTTAATACTTTACGAGCCGCTTGTAATTCATCTGGTTCCAACATGTTGCCATCTCTCAGAATGGCTAAGGCACGACGAGAGGCGTCAAATTCCACTGGCAAAGTGACCAATTGGAAAATTAAGGCCAATGAAAAAGCCGCGATCCCAATATTGATCAGCGTTTGATTCCAACTCATAAATACACCAATTAAAATAATTGGAAAAGCAATGGTTGAACCGAAGTTCGCAACTGGTACAATTGCATGGCGAATTCTTAATGGTGCATAGCCTTTTGCATCCTGTACCGCGTGTCCGACTTCATGGGCAGCTACACCGATAGCCGCTACAGAAGTTGACTGCGCTGTTGCTTCTGACAAGCTGAGCATTTTGTTGCCGCTATTGTAATTATCCGTTAAGTTCCCAGCAATTTGCTGCACACCAACATCATTGATTCCCTGATTTTGCAAAATGTATTGAGCAGCCCGTGTTCCGGTCAAGCCGTTGCGGCTGCGCATTTCGTCATATTTACGAAATGTGGAGTTAACATAAGCCGATGCGGCTCCACTAATCACTAATCCGAGGATAACCAAGAAGAATGTTGGATCAAAAAAACCAAATCCATATCCGTACATAAACATTTCCCCTATCTTATCTTTCTTACTATTAGTGTAACAGAAAGCGGTGAAAAAAGTATGAAGACCGCACTAAGAATCTCTCTAGAGCTTTTTAACGAATTCTGATTTTAGTTTCATCGGACCAAAACCGTCAACTTTGCAGTCGATATTGTGGTCGCCTTCGACTAAGCGAATATTTTTCACTTTGGTGCCTTGTTTGATTGGGTTAGAAGCGCCTTTGACTTTTAAGTCTTTGATGACTGTTACGCTGTCGCCTTCTGCCAACAGGTTGCCGTTGCTGTCTTTTACGATTAAGCCTTCTCCTTCTTCAGAAGATGCAGTTTCGTTCCATTCATGACCGCATTCAGGACATACGAACATGTTGCGATCCTCGTAAGTGTATTCTGACTGGCACATTGGACAATTTGGTAATGACATGGTTAGTCTCCTTTTTTGTTTGATGCCTTATTTTAGCGAATAAATAACCCGTTGAAAAGGGCATTCCCTGTCTTTTAGCAAATTTTACTACAAAAAAAGAACTAGTTATGTCCAATATAGACAAGACTAGCTCTCGATTTAACTTTATTTTTGCTTGTACAACGCACACATCGCCTGCAGCTCGCGATAGATTTCTTCCCGCTCAACGTCGTCATGGGCGTTGGCGCCGCTGGCTAACGGGTGACCGCCGCCGTGATGGCGCTTGGCTAGTTCATTGATCACTGGTCCCTTTGATCGCAGACGGACCCGATAATAACCTTCTGGTTGTTCAACAAACAGTCCCCATGCCAGCACATTGTCAATTACACCAGGCAATGGTACTAAGGAAGAAGTTTCAGAATCAACAATGTCATACTTCTTCATCACTTCTTGAGACAGAACCACTTGGGCAGCCCCGTTTTCGTCTACTTCTAAATTCTGGTACAAGTAACCGGAAAGCTTAGCCACCTTCAAGGAGATTTGTTCGATTTCCCGGTTTAGCTTGGTGGCATCAAAATGATGGTCGATTAATTTGGCTGCTACCCGCAAGGTATGAGAGGTGGTCGCTGGATATAAGAAGCGCCCAGTATCTCCAACAATACCGCCGTATAGCAAGCGGGCTGCATTTGAAGTCAGCTCCAAATCATGGTCAAAAGCCAAGTCAGCAATCATCTCGCTGCAGCTGCTGGCTTTCGTGTTCACCCACACGATGTCTCCGTAAGGATCGTCGTTGGGATGATGGTCAATTTTGATTAATTTATCACCCATTGAAAAGCGTTTGTCGCTGATTCGTGGTGAATTTGCAGTATCCGTAACAATGACCAACGCATCTTGATATTTATCGTCTTCGATCGTCTCCATGCTGGCTAGAAATTCCAAGCCCTCTACTGATCCACCAACTTGATAGATTTCTTTGTCAGGAAAATTGTAGCGCAAAGTCTCCGCCAAGCCTACCTGCGAACCGATGGCATCAGGATCAGGACGTTGATGACGATGAATAATGATCCGGTCATATTCTTTAATTGCTGCGATAATTTTTTCTATTGTTGTCATATTTTGCCTCTTTCTATGAACGTTCCATTACTTGGCAAACCACTAAAGCTTTTGCCACGATGACATTATCAATATAAACTTCTAAATCTAATTTGGCAGAACGTCGACCAAATTCCAAGATTTTCGTGCGGATTTCAATTTCACTTTCTAGCTGAATCAGACGCAAATAGTGCAGATTCATTTGCTCAATCAAGGTATTGCGACGCTGATCGATCATCAAGGTACGCTGTGCAACATTAGCCAGCAATTCACTTAGTACCCCAAATGAAATCGTTCCAACACTGTTAACCATTTGCGGACTCACTTCAAACTTGAAGCAAGGCAGCTCTAATGGATTGCCATCACGATCCGTGTCGATCATGACAATATCGCCGACAATTTGATCAGAAATCGTATTGGACATTTGCGGTTGGCGCTGAACCAGCTGCATTGCTTTCATTACGTCTTGACGGCTGACCATCCCCAATAAGGTCAAGTCGTCTTTGACTACCGGCATCATTTCTAATCCATCCCAAATCATGCGATGACTCACGGAAGCTACACTCATATTGGTTTTAACTACGATAGGATCTCGCGTCATTACGCGATCCAACAACTGATTATCGGGTTTACCTAAAATATCTTTGGCCGTGACAATGCCTACGACCCGCATATTTTTGTTCACAACTGGAAAACGAGAATGCCCCGTTTCTTCAGAAAGAAGCTGATAACTGGAAATCGGTTCGCCAGCCTGCAAATATTGTGTCTTCTCCAAAGGCATATAGATGTCGCTAACTTGCATAATGTCTTTTTTGATTAATTGGTCGCTTAAAGCCCGGTTGATCATGGTCGCAACGGTGAAGGAATCATAGGTGGTTCTCAGAACTGGCAATTCCAATTCATCACCCAATTGGGAAATTTCTGGATCCGTATCAAAGCCCCCAGTGATTAACACGGCTGCCCCATCTTTCAAGGCTAGTCTTTGAGCACCTAAGCGGTTACCGACGATCAGCAAAGAACCGGGAGTAATATAGCGCTGCATTGCTTCTTCTGTCATGGCACCAATGACAAATTTATTTAAATCTTTGTCTAAACCAGCTGCTCCACCGAGAACGTCGCCTTCAATGATGCGGACTACTTCGCCAAAAGTAAGGCGTTCGATATTTTTCTTCAGCTTACGCTCGATTCGAATGGTCCCGACTCGCTGGATCGTGGAAACCAGTCCGATATTTTCAGCATCCTTGATCGCCCGATAAGCTGTTCCTTCACTGACACTTAAATTTTTGGCAATGCTGCGGACGGAAATACGCTCTCCAACCGGCAAACTTTCGATATGTTCTAAAATTAAATCATGTTTAGTTGCCACAACTAACCCTCCTGTTTCACCTTTTTCATTGGTACAGTTTTATCTTTTTCAGTATAACAGAAGGAACAATAAAAAAGAAGCCAGCTGCTAGTTTTTCAACAAATCAGCTGACCTCTTGTAATTATTTCAATAAACTTTCAACCTCTGGGTGTAACAGTTCCAGCAAATCGCTGGCCGCTAGTTCAACCGCTTTACCGATTTCGCCGCTGGAAATAATTACTTGGTCATAATTGTAGATGCTTTCGTCAAACACAATCAAATAGTCCGGATGATTCATGCGAATGCCGATGGGTGTGTTTGCTCCGTGTTCATAGCCTGTATGTTCCAATACAAAATCCATTGGCGGCAAACCGATTTTACGATTACCGGTGGTTTTGGCGGCCTTTTTGTAATCCAAGCGAGCGTCCAATGGTACTACTGCGATGACTACCCCTGTTTTATTTCCTTTTAACACTAACGTTTTGAAAATTTTATCATGATCGATAGGCTCCTCGGTTAGGACTGCAGTCCCGTCTTCTCTTTCTACTGGCAGCTCATGCGCAGTGAAAGCAATGCCTTTTTCGGTTAAATATTCTTCTACTTGATTAGCCATTTTTCTTTCCTTTCCTGAACCGTACTGCTGATAGAATCAGCGCAACGAAACACAAAGCGAAGGATGCGACAAAGGTAATTCGCATGCCGAACACAAATATATCTGGTCGATTGGCGATATAAGTGGTTACTCGTTCGCCGTAAGCTGCGCTCATGCCGCTATACAGAATCGTGGTAGCCAGCGCAATCCCGATTACCATACCAAGATTGCGAGCAAATGAGTTCAAACTGCCGGCAACACCTAGGTTTTCTTTGGTCACGCTGCTCATCACCATCGTATTGTTTGGCGACTGAAACAATGCATTGCCAAAGCCCATGATAGCTGTCGCAATAACATAATACCAAATCGGAGTTGTCTCATTCATGAAGATGTACATAATTTGAGTAACTGAGAGCATCACCAATCCGGTGACAACTAAAATTTGTGAACCTACTTTATCGGTCAAATACCCGCTGATGGGTGATCCTATCACCATCAAGAACGGAAATACCATCATTAACAAGCCTGAATAACTAGCTGAAAGTCCCCGGGCACTTTGCAGATAAAACGGAATCACCACATTCACGAAGAAATTGGATGAGAAGATCAACACTGCGGTGATCAAACTCATGGTGAACATTTTATTTTTGAAAATACTGAAGACAATCAACGGATCGGTTTTCCGTTTTTCCACATAAATGAAAAAGATAAAAGCGATCAGTGCTAGTCCTAATAAGCCTAACGGAAGTGGGTTCAAATAGCCAATCTCCTGGCCGATGAAGATACTGCCAAAGAAGCTCATGATCGTTACCGCAAAAGCGCCGAAGCCTAAGAAATCAATCTTGCGTTTGGACATCGTGATATCCTTCGGCAGGAATTTCTCGCCAATTAGAATCGTGGCAATCCCAACTGGTACATTAATCCAGAAAATATAAGACCAAGAAAATTGAGACAAAATCAAGCCGCCGATTCCTGGACCAGCAATTGAGCCTAACGAAACAAAAGCCCCGATCGAACCTAATGCTCGACCCCGTTCCTTCATAGGAAAGACTTCTGTAGCAATCCCTGAATTGGTTGCCATGGTCATGCTGGCGCCGATTCCTTGAATCACTCGGCCAAACAACAGGAATTCTAATGAATGATTAAAGCCGCACAGTAGCGAGCCTACGGTAAAAATTATCGTTCCAATCCGATAGACTTTAATTTTCCCAAAGCTGTCTCCGATTTTCCCAAACAAAAGCAAACAGGCACAGACTACCATTAAATAGATGGAAACCACCCATTCGGCTTCATTCATTGGTACATTCAAATCTTTGGAAATCGTCGGCAAAGCAATGTTTACAATACTGGAGTCCAAGGTGGACATGAAAGCAAACATAGCTACCGATACGAGAATCCACCAGCGATTTTTCTGAACAGATGGATCATCTTGATAAGTCGCCATACAAAAACTTCCTTTCCAATCACTGTGATTATAACAATTTTTGGAAAAAAGGAGCAGTAATATGCCACTCGCGTTATAACGTGTTATAATTAATAGAAAAGAAAAGGAGTTGAACTTTATGAGTGAACTTAAAATTCGAAAAATCGGCAATTCAGTTGGGGCAATTTTCCCTAAAGAGTGGAGATTGAAGGCTGGAGATGTCATAGAATATACCCAAGACGGCAATAAGTACATTCTAAATACACAAGACTCGGCTAGAGAACATGATCGAAAATTAGTCGAGGAAAGTTTCGCTGAGTTTGAAGTGGGGAAAAAGTTGACAGAGGAACAAATGAAGAAAGAGTTTGGGAAATATGGCTGGGGAGATTGAAAAGCAGTATACGATTGAATATACGGAAAATTTCAAGGGAAGTCTTCAAACCAACATTGACGAGTGGGAGACAAGCTTGCTAATTTCCGATGATAAGATTAAAAAGTTTATTCGAGCCATCTATACTTCAATTCATCTTTTAAAGTTCTTCCCAGATATACACGAAGATATTTCTTTAATCTATCAGTTCACTGAACCGACCTATCGGATTCAAATTGGTAGAAATTTCGCTATTTTCTACCGGATTGATGAGGAATGTAAAACGGTGCAGATTGGTAATTTATTTAAGCAAAAGCAGATGAAAATGCTCTTTTAAACAAAAAGAAAAACTTCAGATCTGCTCTGAAGTTTTTAGTTAGGAATATGAATCGCTCGGTGATCCGCAGCTAAAGTTGCTTCGCGAAATGCTTCACTTAGGGTTGGATGTGGGTGAATGGTTGCGATCACTTCTTCAGCTGTTCCACCGTGCTGCAATACATAAGCGGCTTCGGTGATTAGATCGGTCGCGCGTTCACACAACAAGTGAACACCGATCAGTTTTTCAGACTTTTCTTCGACAATTACTTTCGCGAAACCATAAGTTTTATCCATCGCCAAGGCTTTGCCGCTGGCTTTTAGCGGAAATCTGCCTACACGGTATTTGATCCCTTGATTCTCCGCCTGCAGTTCTGTTAACCCCACACCGGCAAACTCTGGATCAGAATAAACACAGCCTGGTGTTGCTTGTCCATCAAAGCGTTCGTGACTACCAAACGCATTTTCTGCAGCTATTTCTCCTTGAGCTGAAGCGTAGTGAGCCAACATGATTTGACCAGTGCAATCACCAATGGCATACACATTGGGCGCGTTGGTTTGTAAATAATCATTTACTAGAATACGTTGTCTGTCAATTTGAATACTGGTGTTTTCCAGTCCCAAGCCTTCTATATAGCTTCGGCGACCTACAGCTACTAAAAGCTTTTCACCGTAAATTGTATCTTCACCTAGTGAAAGCTCAACATTCGTTTCATTCCCAGTCACTGCTTCTACTCGCTGACCTAGTAAAAAAGTGATGCCTGCTTTAGCTAGTTTTTTTCGTAACAACCCGGCTAGTTCTTGATCCATCGCTGGCAAGATTTCGGGCTGTTCCTCGACAATTGTCACTTCAACACCGAAAGAATTAAAAATCGAAGCAAACTCGATCCCAATGACTCCACCACCAATGATAATCATTGATGCAGGCAGTTCTTCTAGCGCGAGGGCTTTACTAGAGTCCAGCCAACCATTGTAGGTATCTAATCCTTGAATCGGAGGAATAAACGGTTTAGAGCCTGTTGCTAAAATAATGCGGTCCGGCTGCAGATCGACCTTTTCACCATCTGGTGCGGTTACTTCAATCGTTTGGTCATCAATAAAACTCGCACTCCCCTGCAATAGTTCAATCTGGTTGCTCTTGATCAATCCAGTGACACCTTTGACCAGTTGTTTAACGACGCGATCTTTGCGTTTCGTTACTGTAGACCAATCAAAGCCTTGCAGCTCCGTTTGAATACCAAATTTCTTTGCTTGCTTCACTTGTTCAAGAACTTCTGCAGATTGCAGCAACGCTTTAGTAGGGATACAGCCGACATTCAAACAGGTACCGCCAAGAGAATCTTTTTCAATTAAAGTGACTTTAGCCCCCAACTGAGCGGCGCGGATCGCAGCGACATAACCGCCTGGTCCGCCACCAATGATTGCAATTGTTTTATTCACCTGCATCCCCCTTTACTGATAATAGCTCATTCGGCTGCTCCAAAATTTCCGCTAAACGGGTTAAGAATCTGGCTCCGCTTGCTCCATCAGCTACGCGATGATCTAAAGTCAGGACTGGTTCCAAAACAGAAGCTGCAATCAATTGATCGTCTTCATCAACATATGGCTTTTTAGAAATTTTCCCAATGGCTAGGATTCCTAGCTCTGGTGTATTTACAATAGAAGAAAAAGTTTCGATATTGAACATTCCCAAATTGCTGATGGTGAAAGTTCCACCGGATAGATCCTCCATCGAAAACTTGCCGATCAGACTTTGTTCTTTGATCTGATTTAGGTCAGCTTGAATCTCTTCCAGCGATTTATTATCTACAGCGGTTATCACTGGTACTAATAAGCCCCGCTTGGTATCACTGGCAATCCCAATGTTTACCTCATCGACAGCCTCTACTAGACCATCGACAAATCGTTGATTAATTTCTGGATATTCAGTCAATGCAAGAGCCGCTGCCTTAGCAATGATTGCCGTAAAAGAAACCTTAACAGGCAAAGATTTGCGATAAGCGATCAACTTATCACAGCGAACCGTAGTGCTCAGTTGAAACTGAGGCACATCGGTCCAGCTGCGGATCATTTGTTTAGCCATGGCTTTTTTTATACCAGTAAGCTTTTTACCTTCACTACTCATCGACTTCAATCCAAGCGATGGTTTCACCAATATCAACTGTCGCATCTTCTTCTTCGACAATTTCTAATAAAGTACCATCTAGAGCGGATTCCACATCAGTAGTGGCTTTATCCGTTTCAATCTCCAACAAAACTTCACCTTTTTTTACAGGATCACCGGCTTTTTTATACCAAGTGATAATGGTTCCTTCATCCATGTCTAATCCGATTTTTGGCATAATGACTTCTTTTTTCATCTACAGGTCTCTCCTTCTATTTCAAAGTGGCTTTTACAGCAGCTATTACTTGTTCTTCATCCGGCACATAGGCTTTTTCCAGATTGCGGGCAAATGGCACTGGTACGTCTGGTGCTGTCACTCGTAGAACTGGCTTTTTCAAATGCTCGAAAGCAAACTCCTGAATCTGAGTCGCAATCTCACCGCCAAAGCCAGATTTTTTCACTGCTTCGTGCACAATGATGGCATGCCCAGTCTTCTCAACTGATTTTAAAATAGGATCCATGTCTAGCGGCTCAATGCTCTTCACATCGACAACTTCGGCACTAATCCCTTCTTCTTTCAGCTTCTTGGCTGCTTTCAAAGCTACGTTAACCATTGCTGAGTAGGCAATAATCGTAATATCATCACCGACTTCTTTGACTTCACTTTCGTAACTTACTTCATAAGGTTCTTCCGGCACTTCACATTTCAGTTTGTATAAGGCCTTGTGCTCTACAAAGACCACAGGATTGTTGTCACGAATCGCTCGCAGCAATAATCCTTTGGCATCGTAAGCATTCGAAGGCATAACTACTCGAATCCCTGGTACATGAGACAGAATATTTTCCAATGATTGTGAATGTTGGGCCCCATTTCCTAATCCGGCTCCGCACTGAGTACGAATTACTAAAGGAATACTCACTCGACCACCATACATGTAACGCATCTTGGCAGCTTGATTTAGAATCTGGTCAAAACAAACGCCAATAAAATCCATGTAAGATAGTTCAACAATTGGACGACGGCCAATCATCGCCGAGCCTATTCCTGCACCGACAATGGCTACTTCAGAAATAGGAGTGTCCCTCACTCGTTCAGCCCCAAAATTATCCAATAAATCATAACTACAGCGTAATTGTCCACCATAAACAGCAATATCCTCGCCAATCGTGAAGACATTCTCATCGCTGTTAAAGGCAATGTGCAGCGCTTCGTTAACTGCCTGACGCATTGAAAGTTTCCGCATACAAATCCCCTTCCTATCCTTTGGAAAATACTTTCCATTCAATTTCTTCAAAGGTTGGATCATATAAATCATTCATGATATCTTCAACCACCGGCTCAGGATCTTGCTTAGCCAGTTCAGAGGCAGCCAACACTGTTTTTTCTTCTTCTTTTTCGATTGCCTTTAGTTCATCCTCAGTTACTTCATAATTATTCATCAGCAACTGTTCACAGCGTAAAACCGGATCTTTGTCTTTCCATTTCTCAACGTCTTCTCTATTGCGATAGTTTTCATTATCCCCAAAGTAGTGTCCAGACATACGATAAGTATCCATTTCTAGTAAAACCGGACCTTTTCCGGCCAGCACTTCTTCTTTCACTTCAGCAAAGGTTTGATAAACTGCTACTAGATCATTGCCATCAACGGTTATCCCTTTGATGCCATAAGCCTTGGCCCGATCCGAAATTCGTTCGATGTTCATCGATTTTTCGGTAGAAGTGGAGATGCCAAATTTATTGTTTTCACAGATGAAAACCACAGGCAGATTCCATATTGAGGCCATGTTTAATGCCTCGTGGAAAGAACCTTCGTTTGAGGCACCATCGCCAAAGAATGAAACAGTTAGATTCGGTTCATGAGCAACCTGTTGTCCCAGACCTGCTCCCATTGCCATCGGAATCCCACCACCAACAATCCCGTTAGCACCAAGATTTCCTGTAGCCATATCGGCAATATGCATTGATCCGCCTTTTCCTTTACAATAGCCGGTTTCCCGTCCCATCAATTCCGCAAACATGCGGCGTAAATCGGCACCTTTAGCGATACAGTGGCCGTGCCCACGGTGAGTCGAGGTGATGTAATCCTTGTTGGTTAAATGGGCACAAACGCCTACGGCTATGGCTTCCTCGCCGTTATACGTGTGCACAGCAGCTCGCGTAATATTAGCTTTGGCAAGCTCGATAGCTTCATTTTCGAAAGCGCGAATTCGCACCATTACTCTATAAAGCTCTAATAGTGTTTCTTTTGAAAGAGTGTTTTCCAATGAAATTCCCCCTATAGTTTGATACAGAAAATATGTGTTCGACTATGACCAGAATTTTAAAGCATGGTCTAATTCTTCGTAGTTTTTAGCTGCTTCTACTACTGGAACCTCAGCCATAACTGATTCGATAGCTTGCAACAGAGCTTTAGCTCCTGAGACTGCTCCATCGGGATGACCATAGATCCCACCGCCGGCCATTAAGATCGTTTCGTTTCCTAGCAGATTCATTAAGTATTCGATACTTCCTGGATGAACACCGCCAGCAACTGTCGTGAAGGATGATTCAATAGATTTCATAGGTGTCGATAGCGCACTATGAGTCTCTACCAATTCATCAGTGGTCGTACCGAAACGGCCACTATCTGGATAAACCAGCGGCATATCCATACCAATCATACGTGGTAATTTCCCACAGCTAAGCGCTGCCGACATGCCATTGTTTTGAGAACGGTAATACGCACCTGCTCCAGCACAGTGACCAAAGATTGGAATTTTAATGTGTTCCTTCTTCAAGAAACGTACCAGGTCTTCGGTTGCTGCCCAGCCAAGTGCATTGTAATTCACCATAATCGAATTAGCACCGGCATCAATTGCTGCTTTGGCCCGATCCACCACATTTAACCCAGTAATATTTACTGCATATAAAGTAGAGGTGTCCTTGCCGACCTCTTTTAAATGAGCCATAACTGTTTTCACGCGATCGATCATTGGTGAATAAGCAGGATCACTTAATAATTCGTCATCCTTAATGACATCTGCTCCACCTAATGCTGCTTTAGCTGCACCGGCGGCACTGGCTTCTGGGGGAACACCAATACATGGCTTCAAAATAGCTCCAACTAGTGGACGATCCTGTACACCTAACAACTCGCGAATACCGCTAACTCCCATTAAAGGTCCAGTAAATTGTTCCAGCATCGCATCAGGAAACTCAATATCCACCAGGCGAATACCATCTTGGGCTAAGACATTTCCAGCAACTGTACTGATTACCATGGCCATATAGGCTGGGAAGTTTGCTGTTGGATAAGCTACTCTGGCAACACAAGAAATACCGTCTGACATCGGGTAGATGCCCACTACTTTCGCACCATATTTTTCAATTACTTCAGGTGTTTCACCTTCCACATGAGTCCAAGTTCCAGCACTTTGATCGGCAGCAACCAGTTTGACCCAGTCGTAAAGATCGGGTTCTTTTTCTGATTTCATATAATAGGTCGCAACCACAAAGTCATTGCCTAAACCTTCAGCCATTTTCAATGTTTCAAATTTCATGCTTTTTTCATCTCTTTTCAAATTTTTAGTTGATTCGTGTTTGTACTCAACTTTCTTTGTTTCGATAGAAAAATTAATTATTCGTAAAATGGATCTAAGTATTTTTGAATTTGTTTCTTGTCTTGCATTTTCACCAGCTTTTCCACTGCACGTTCATCAGAGATAACCGAGTAAACTTGACTAAAAATTTGGCTCGTGTCTTCGGTGAAGGCCAACAGTAATACAACCTTAGCTGTTAACTGTTCTCCCCATGGAATCGGTTGGTTTGGCAGCAATACTGCAATTTGCGGCTTAATCACCTCAGAAAAATAGCCGTGAGGAATGGCAACACCGGTTCCTAAACAAGTTGGGACCATCTTTTCTCTCTCGATAACGGTCTGGAGGAAGCCTGGTTTTACATAATTGTGTTCCACCAATTTGTCAGCCAAGAAAGCAATTGCTTCATCTCTTGTTTGAATCTCTTGGTTGATAAATATTAAGGATGGATCAGTGATAGTTGCACTACCTGTTTGCGTCAGAAGTTGTCTTTTTTCTAGCTGGACTAAAAATCGTTCTAGAGCTTCTGGCTGCTGCACATCCTGCATTAGAAATAATGGAATATCCCCAGTGTCTACCTTAAGCGAACCAGCTATCCCTAAAATATGATAGTTCCTTTTTACTTCAGCCAGTTGTTCACTAATTGATTGCTCATTCAGTAGGCTTAATAATAGGAATTCAGCACTTGGGTACACGGCAAGAATCCGCTCTTTGATATAGTCGTACAAATATTTGGCGCAGCCATCACCCGTTAGACAAAAACAAACGAAGCCTAGTCTTTGATGACTTGGATCAGGACTGCTTTTGATTACGGCATTTTGCTGTTGTTTGATTAGCGAGTCGGCCACTTCATCCAAGTTCATGTCAATCAACTGTGTTTTGCGAATCGCGTCCAATACCATCAACGTGTCCACCCGGGTAACTGTGCGAACTTCAATCCCCAATTCTTCAGCAATTTGACTGCCAAAGGTTTCTGGCGACCCCATATCCACCAGAATTAGAACTCCACGTCCTTGATTATTTTTCTGCACTAGTTCCAGCAAACGATTATAAATAGAGCGGGGACTTTCATCCAAGCTGATACACAAGGAAGTCAAATGCGACTTTCCCATAAGTTCATCAGCTACGGCTACCATTTCGGCAGCTACTCGCCCGTGAGTGACCACGATTACTCCAATTGCATCGCCATAGCGAACCTTCCCACTGTTGGTGGCTGATAGATACATAGCAATAAAACCAATCTCCTCATCAGGCAGCTCCATACCGATATATTCCTCAGCCAGTCCAGCCATCCTGCAAGCCAATTGAAACTCTTTAGGGTAGTGTTTTTTCACATTGTCAAGATTCGGATTTAAAATATGTTCGCCTTTACGGATACGTTCAATGGAAGCATTAAAATGCGTCGCTAAGCAAAACAGCAAAGATTTGTCGATCTCTCCTAATTCTTCTTTAGCAATTTTCAGCATTTCCTCCACCATTTGCAGCAAATCTTCTTCGACAATCGTTTGAATGTTATCGGTCAATTGATTAACTTCTTTATCAGTTTGAATATTGCTGATATAGCGAGATATTTTCTTCTCCATCAGCTTCCAAATAATCGAGTTGATGTCCTTTTCGGAAAAATGGTTGGCATGCAGCTTGGCATATTCTGTTTCAATGATACGATACAACCCCTCCGAGAACTCGTAAGGATCTTTAATTTTTAATTCAGGAATCGGATTTTTTTCAGTTGGGGAAACGATCAAATCTTTCGAAGAGAAGTTGTCGATTTCTTTAGAAGGTGCTTCCGTCTCTTGCAGGGCTTGGTTAGAAATCACCAACATTTCTCGATCAATTGTAATCCGCGAATTATTTTCAAGTTTATGCATACAAGCTAGGTAGCCTTTAGCACAAGCAACTTGAATTTTACTGCGCAGCTCACCTACATTGCCGGGATAGTGCAAAGACAGCAATCGCTTCATCGCATCAGAAGTAATCAAAATTTCTCGATTGACTCGTAAGGCTTCTTGGCGGAAAAAGCTCTTGATAATATCGTATTTCTCATCAATTCCTCGTGCCGTTAATGCTGGAATACCGATGACCATCGGAATGCGTCGACGGAAGGTATCTAATAAATTGGTTTCAATATCTTCAGTTGTGGCAGCAATAATCATGACCTGAGCACTGCGGGTTTTCTGATCGCCTAAGCGCCGATAAACCCCTTTGTCGATTAGTTGAAATAGCATCTCCTGACCATCTGGCGGCATGCGATGAACTTCATCGAGAAATAAAATACCACCATTGGCTTGACTGATTAAGCCTTCCCGGTCTTCGTCTGCACCGGTGAAGGCTCCTTTTTGATAACCGAAAAGCTGGGCATTCAATAACTGCGGATTTTCAGCATAATCGGCACAATTTAGTTCAACAAAAGGCATTTCTTTCGGTTCCAGCTGTTTGCTTAGCAAAGCGAATTTGTACATTGCTTCAGCCAAAATACTTTTCCCAACACCCGTTTCGCCGACAATCAAAGTGTGGAGACCAATCGGCGGGTACATCGCAGCCGCTTTCGCTTGCTCTACTTGGATACTAAGACTGCGTTGTGCACCGATAATGCCAGCAAAGGCTTCATTTTTATTCCGCGACGGCGGTTGGTCCTTTGTGTTATTGTCAGAAATGAAAATATTGTGCTGCTCAATAAAACTAATTGTACTGTTTAACGTGATACGATAGCCGGAATCAACCAACTGTTTTGTCAGTTGATTCATGCTGATCGTTGGCTCCGCTTCCAAAATAGCGGTAATTGCTTTTAGTAAAACGGCTTCGCGACGCTCTCTGGAATTTTCAATACCTGCTTTTTTCCTCATAGTTGTGATACTGCTGCGAGAAAGTTTTAAATGTTCAGCCAGCTCTTGATCTGTATAGGGATTTTTTAGATCCTCTGAGTCAATCATCTGCACCATACGGGCATATTCGGATGATTTCATGTTGTTTTACCTCCTCAACAGATTGAAATGATGATTATAAATGACATTCATTACCATTTATTTCATCGTACTATAAAACTGTCTCAACTGAACATCCCAATTCTTAATATTTTTAACATCCGTGTCTAATAACTGACGAATCCTAAAAGATCAAGAATCTTATACAATATGAAGGTGATTGGGTTCCCCCCTTCAGAAAGACTGCTGATTAATGAAGTGCCTTCCGGAAACTCAAAACCAACAATTTCTGCAATATGCGTATGAGCACCTGCCATTGCAGTCGCACACCAGAAATAGATAGCAAATACGACAAAGACCGACAAACAAATGTGTAAAATATTTTCTTTCGCAAATGAAGTAATCCCAATAATAAACCAAGGAACAGCTACTAATGACGCTGTTGCCAACATACGGTTACCAGGAATAATCGACATAAAAGTAACGATTGGTGTCATGATCAAGATAGCCGACATAGTTGCTGGATTCCCCATGATAGTAGAAGCATCAATTCCGATCCAAACCTCACGGCCCTTCATATACTTAGCGGTGAAAATTTTGGCTTGGTCTGAAATCGTAATTAGACCTTCCATCATGATCTGAATCATCCGCGGCAGCAAAATCATTACCGCAGCCATGTTAAAACCTAACAGCAAGATTTGACGAATATCATAGCCGGCGATAAAACCAATTAACATCCCTAAAACTGCTCCGATTACAATTGGTTCACCAAAAATCCCCATGCGACGCTGCATTGTTTCAGGATCGGCTTTAATATCCTTGATAACCGGAATTTTTTGCAATAGTTTTACTATCGGAATCCCAATCATTGCCGGTGCGATAATTGCTCCAGTCGGCCAGCTACAGCCGGGAATACCGTAAAATTCCTGATAAATCGGCGCCATTTTGTCCGCCCATTTTAAAGAGACGGCCATATAGATACACCCTGCAAGTACTGTGAAAATTACATTGCCGGTAGCACCATAGATTAAGGCTGCACAAGCAGCAAAAGACCAATAATTCCAAAAATCGACCATCAGTGTCTTCGTGAAATTCAAGAAGATCAACGCAATATTCGTAGCAATTAGTGCAATAATTACCATTCCAGAGGCTGGCTGCCCCCAGGCCATCCCCATCAGGCCCCAACCAACGTCCACCACGTCCAAGTTCCAATTCATTCGTTCAACCATCGACATCGTTGCCGGTGACATTTGAGCGATCAGCATGTCAACTGTCAAGTTCAATCCAATGAAACCAACTGTTGCTGTCAAGGCTGAACGAACCGCGTCACCGACTTTTAATCCTAGAACAAGGCCAATAATCAACAGGGCCACACATAAAATCCCGTTACTTCCTAAGCCTGTAAACCACTGGAAACCTTTATTTACTGCTTCAAACATCAATTTCCCCCCATTTCTAAATAGTCTACCCCATTTTTATTTAGCCTAATCACCTTGAAGAATTTGTCGCATTTCTTCCAATGCTTCGTCTTTACCGATACCGGAAATAAATGGTACCCCGTTAACTTTTGGTGCATTTAATTCCACCGTAACTGGTGTCATTAACAAATACATATCTGGCGTCATGGTGCTCAATACGGTTTTGATCTCCGTAGCACGACGTTTGTTCATCTTCACTTCAATGCCCATTTCCTTCGCTAACTTTTTAACCTCGTTTTCCCCTGCTGTCGATGTCGCAAAACCGGCCCCGCACACGACTACTACTGTTTTTACTTCTGCCATTTTCTTTACCCCTCTCTTTTTACCGTTGATTTTCCCGAATCGAAAACTCATGATGCATGATTTTTTCGATAGCTTCAGGTGTTTCAGCGTTTAACAACTCAGCAACTACCGCGGAATCTTGAATAATCTCCATCACATCTTTTATCATATCTAAGTGGGCATTATTTAAGTTAGCCGCCAACATGAAGACCACCTTCACATCCAGCAAGCAGTCAGGATTTTCCATACTTGCGAACTTGACACTTTCCTTCAATACTGCCACACCAATACCTTGTTTAAAAATCTGAGAACGTTCACTGTGAGGAATAGCAATTGGCACAGGAGTTGGCACCCCTGTTGGAAATTCACGTTCCCTTTCTAAGACTGATTCTCCATACCCCTCACCTACCATACCGTAATGAGCCATTTCTTCTGCTAACTGATAAATCAGGCGATCACGTTCTGTTTCTTCGGTAATAATGGCATGGATTTCATTGTTACTGACCATTGGTTCTTCAGGGAATGATTTATCCAAATGATTCACCTCCTTCACTTTTTACGTTCTCACGGGATAATGACCCCTTTGATCATCTTGCCGGCCCGCATATCCGCAAATCCTTGTGCCAAATCCTTCAACTCATACTTATGGGTAATGAACTTGCGCGCATCCAGCTGACGGTTTAATACTAAATTCAAAGCCTTACGGTTTACTTCTGGCGAGTAAGCCGATGCACCATAAACCATAATTTCTTTATAATGGATTGCGTTAGTATCTAGTAGCTTGGCACTGGAAGGATGAATACCGCCAAATAAAATGACTTTCCCACGTTTTCGGGCCAAATCCACTGCATCCGCCTGCGCCTGACCAGCAGGACAAGCACTGATTACCACATCAGCTCCCCGGCCATTGCTTTTCTCTAGGACCATTTCCTTCAAACGCGGATCTGAGCTGCTCATATTCACGACGTTGTCAAAGCCCTGTTTACGAGCTAAGTTAGCTTTATCTTCATTCATCTCGACAATGATTACTTCCTTCACTCCACGAATACGAGCAATTTCACTGTGGAGGCAGCCTATTGTTCCTGCTCCGATTACGACTACTAAATCATCCATGACAATATTGGTGTTCATTTGCGCACATAATACTGAAGATGCCGTTTCTGCAATAACTGTATCAATCGGATCAATATCGTCAGGAATCGCATTGAAGCAGCCGTGATCAATGATTTCTTTTGGAAAGGCAATGTATTCCGCAAAACCGCCGTCGATCCCTTCCGCTGTTCCGATCATACGAATGTTGTCACACAGATTCTGAATCCCGTTTTGACAATACCAGCACTCGCCACAAACCACTACCGGTGCAATTGATAGGCGGGTGCCAACGGGAAATCTTGGATAATGACTTTCAATTACTTCAGCTGTGATTTCATGACCTGAAATTGCTGGTAAAATCGAATTTTTTGATCCACCGCCATAGGTACGCAAATCAGAACCGCAAATACCACAGGCAATCACCTTTACTTTAATTCCGTCTGCAGGACAAGTGGGCTCCTCTACTTCTTCATAGCGGACATCATCGGGTCCATACAACACTTCTGCTTTCATTGGATCACTTCCTCATTCATTTTTTTGCTTTCACCTTTTATAATGCAATTCCTGTGCCAACTTCTGTTCAACTTGGTCGAAAGGCGCCAAAACAAGAAAGCGTTATCATTTTTTAGTAGGAAATTTACCCAACTTGAAAGCTTCCCCCTGTTTCATTTTGGTTTTTCGCTTGTTCATTTTGGTTGTTACTATGTTTGAAAATCGCCAAAAAAACAGCCAAACGTCTGGTTCAACGTTTGGCTGTTGCGTACTAATCTTATTTCCGGCGTCCTCTACGTTGATTAGCTTCCATAATCACTGGAAGAATCACAGGACGGCGTTTGGTTTGTTCGAATAAATAGCGGCTTAGTTTGTCGCGGATGTCTTGTTTTAGTTTGCTCCATTCAAAATCATCAGAATGCAGGTGCTTCACCACGATTTCTTCGGTGATATCGCTGCTTTCCTTCATTAGGTCACGGCTAGCTTTTACATAGACGAAGCCGCGAGAAGTGATTTGTGGTGCAGAAACGATTTTTTTGCCTTTACGGTCAATTGTTACTACGATGACAAATATTCCATCCTCTGACAAGACTTTGCGGTCTCGTAAGACGATGTTGCCGATATCTCCAACGCCAATTCCGTCGATCATAACGTTGTCGGCTGGTACGCTGCCAGCTGAGCTTAAGTGCTTATTCTTGTACTCCAGCACATCGCCGCGGCCAGTGATAAAGATATCTTTATAAGCCATGCCTAGTTCGTGAGCCAAATCAGCATGAGCTGCCAGCTGACGGTATTCCCCTTGAACCGGGATGAAGTATTTTGGTGACATAAAGTTCAGCATCATTTGCAAATCTCTTGGATTGGCATGTCCTGAAACCCGCAAGTCTTCCGAAATACTCTTTACGATACCGCCTGCGCGATAGATCATGTCTTCGGTCTTAGCTACTGTCGTTTCCATTGCCGTTGTTGGCGTAGTGGTGATGTACACCAAGTCGCCTTCTTCAATGCGCAGGTTACGATGAGAACCGTTGGCCATTTTTTGCAATGATTTGATTGGTTCGCCCATGCGGCCAGTTTCTAAGATGATTAATTCTTCTGGTTTGTATTTCTTCATTTCCTTCAAAGTCACAAACAACTCTTCTGGTACTTCCAGCTTGCCAAGACGCATCGCTGTCCGGATAATCCGTTCAAAGTCTTGTCCAGTTAAAACCACTTTGCGCTGCGCTTTTTTAGCGGCATTCAAAATTTGCTGAACCCGCTGCAGGTTGCTGGCAACACAAGCGACGATAATACGGCCATCCCAGTATTTGATGGTGTCGTATACTTCTGCCGCGATGTCACGCTCAGAAGCCACTTGGATCGCATTTTCCGCATTAGATGAAGAGCTGAACAGCGCCAATACGCCTTCAGAACCAATCTCCGCCAAACGACGATAATCCGTTGCATACATCGGAATCGCAGTTGGATCAAATTTGAAATCACCGGTATAGACAATGCTGCCTTCATCGGTTTTCAAGCTGATTCCCACTGAATCCGGAATCGTGTGGGTTGTACGGAAGAAGCTGACGCTTGCTGTGCCAAAGTCAATTTCCGTATGCTCATCAATCACATGGAAGTCGTTGAACTTTTTGCTGTCGTCATTGTCCTTCACGTTCAATTTTGCCAATTCGATCGTCAGCTCGGTTCCAAATACTGGAACATTTACTTGGGATACTAAATAAGGCAAAGCTCCAATCGCATCGGCGTGTCCGTGGGTCAAGAATACTCCTGCCACGCGATCCGCATTTTCGATTAGATAGGTAAAGTCAGGAATCACAATATCAATTCCTAGTAATTCGTTTTCTGGATACTTTAGTCCGCAATCTAGGACAAAAATATCGTTATCCACTTCAACCACGTACATGTTTTTACCATTTTCACGTAC